>ERZ869909.811-NODE-811-length-30748-cov-16.737896_pt1 | contig 30748 bp, 29 predicted proteins | sample MGYA00520892_ERZ869909 | MGnify/ENA primary metagenome ERZ869909 (study PRJEB32215, sample SAMEA104723947) | bioreactor metagenome | biome: bioreactor; feature: anaerobic bioreactor; material: water | place: China | collected 2015-03-12 ...
GGGATGGCTCACGCCACACGCCGAAGCGGTGCGTTCGCGGCCAGTTCGTACTGCGCGGCGCCGAGGGTGCCGTTGCGGATCAGCTCGCCCAGCGCCTTCTTCAGTGCCGGGACATCGAGGGCCAGCCGATGGCCTTCCAGCGGCCCGAGGGCCAAGGGAAGACCGGTCAGCATCCGCCGTGTCTGCAACTGCTCCAGCACGGTGTCGCGCCAGTGGTCGAGCAGTGGCAGCGGGCAGGTGTCCTGCACCAGCATCCACAGCCGGTCGAGCCGGTGAGCGGAATCCCTGGGCAGAAGCGCCAGCGCGCTGGCGGTGGCCTTGTCCGGCTTCACGCAGCGACGATCGAACAGCCACACATTCGTCAGCGAACCGAACAGCGTTCGCCGATAGGCGCGGGTGATGCGCTTTTCCAGGTTCTCGACGTTGCCGACGAAGACCGGGATGGATGCGCCCTGCTCGGTGATGACGTGGAACTGATCCAGTCCCTGTTCATCCCGGCCGAGGGTCAGGCGGGCGAGGAACTCCTGAACGGCGGTGTCGCGCGCCCAGATCGAGAGAAAGACGAGATTGCCCTGCTCGTCACCGACGCAACCGTCGGCCATGAGGTCGGGGCATTCGTCGATGCGGTACAGCGTCCTGGAAGGATGGAAGGCAGGCATGGTGGTGTCCTCGAAGGAATCGGGGACAGCACGACCCGCCGGGGCAGTCGCTGCCCCAGGGGGTGGATGAAAGTGCCGGGAACGGCTTGGCGAAGAGAAGGACCTGTGCGTCGCAACGCACCGTAGTCTTGAAGGCCTTGGCTACCTGGGCATGTTGTCGGCCTTGCCGACGGACATGGGGGCAGATTGCTTCAGGTGATCAATAGGCCGTAGCGAAAAACCGCTTTGCAGTCTGCCCTTGTTTGCCTGCTTGGCCCCGATACCCTGAGGAGGGCGCTGGCCGGCAACTTCCTGACCGGAGTTCTCTATAGCGTGGTTCGGGAAGCCGAATGAGTGGAGGGCAGACTTCGGCCATCACCGGCCGTTGGAGATCCGGCCAGGATTTCCCTCGCTGGATCGCCTTGGGTGACCGGTTTACGGCGGCCAACTTGAACCCCGCCTTGGCTCGACCCGGCCATCAGCTGCCCGTCAAACTGATCTGGCGCTAGTCATTCAAGAGGCAGGTTGACACTACAAAGCTGCCCTTGAATTTTCGGGAACAGTTCTTTAATGAGCACAGAGTCAGCAACTCCCACAGAGACACTCAACTTCTGACATCCGTGAAGTGTTTCTCCATGTCGGCGGAGATAGCAGAGTTCAATTCTCGAGCGCCGGGTTCGGCAACCATTTGGAGACTTCGCCGACCGCCACCAAGCACAAGCGATGCATCGCCCGCGTGCAGGCGACGTACAGCAGGTTCCGATCCATCTCTGTCTGGTAGTTCGCGGTACTGACATCGGCCACGATCACCCGGTCGAACTCCAACCCCTTGGCCAGATGCGAGGTGCACACCAGCACGCCGGTCGAGAACCCCGCGCTGTTGGCGGTGATCAGGCGTGCCTCCACGCCCTGTGCGGCGAGCGACCTATGCAGGCGATTGGCCTGCTTCTGTGTCTTGCAGATGATCGCCAAGCTGTGATGGGCGGAGGCGCGGAAGGCGGCGATCTCGTCGAGGATGTGCGTGACCATCTGCACAGGCCGGCTCACGCCGATCACCTTTGGCCCCTCGCCATGGCGCCTCATCGCCTCGAGCTCGGGGTTGGGTGCGATGGCGAGAGCGAACTGCATGATCTCCCAGGTCGAGCGGTAGCTCCTGGTCAGCTTCACGCAGGTGGCAGTCTGAAGCGCCGCCTGGATCTGCTCGGCGGTCGAGGCACTGTAGGGATTGACCGACTGTGTGGCGTCGCCCAGCACGGTCTTGCGGCAGGAGAACAGGCGCCCGAGCACGGCGTACTGCACCGGCGTGTAATCCTGCATTTCGTCGATCAGCAGGTGCTTAACGGCGCGGCGCGGATTGCTGACGCCTTCGAGCCGCATCTTGAGATGGATGAGCGGAAACACGTCGGCGTATTCGAGCCGCCCGCCGCTGGGGCGGAACAGCTCGGGCGCCTCCATCCAGTCGAACAGGCCGAGGTAGGCCTGGCGCAGCGTAGTGGTGCGTACCATGCTGCGAATCGCCTCGCGCAGGGCGCGACGTTCCTCCGTTTCGAGGTCGTGGTTGTAGTGAAAGCCGATCTGCTGCTCGGTGGCGGCCACCACCCGCTGGATGCGCTCGGTGAGGGTGACGCCGCGATGCTTCTGCCAGGCCTCGGCGAGGAACCAGTCGGGCACGATCTTGCGCCCGGTGCGCCACTCGCGCGCTTCGAACGAGGCGGCCTCCAGGTGTTCGACGTAGCGGTCGATCGTGCGCAGGAAATCGAGTGACGCCTTCGCCTGGATACGCGCCTTGAGCGCGTCGTCGTCCTTCTCCAGCAGTTCGGCGGTTTGCTCGAAGAAGCTCTGGAAGCGGTACTGGTGGTCGAGCAGCTCGGCCGCCAGGGTCTCCATCTCGATCTCAGTCACCTGCTCCTCGCCCAACTCCGGCAGCACGTTGCCGATGTAGTCGGCGAAGACGCGATTGGGAGAGAGGATGAGGATGTCGTCCGAGCTCAGCGTGTCCTTGAAGCGATACAGCAGGTACGCAATGCGATGTAGCGCGATCGAGGTCTTTCCCGAGCCGGCCACGCCCTGGATGATCAGCGTGTGGGCGTCATCATTGCGGATGATGGCGTTCTGATCGCGCTGGATGGTGGCGACGATGTTCTTCATGCCCTCGTCGCCGCTGGCCTGGCTCAGGGTTTCCTGCAGCACGTCGTCGACGATGTTGACGCCCGACTCGAGCATGAAGGCCATCTTTCCGTCCTGGATGCGGAACTGGCGCTTGAGCGTGATGCGACCTGCGATCTCGCCCGAGGGGGCGAGGTAGCGTGCCGGACCGGTCTCGAAGTCGTAGAACATCGACGCGATCGGTGCGCGCCAGTCGTAGACCAGCGTCTTGCGGGCCGCTTCGTCGCGGTAGTGGTGCACGCCGACATAGATCGGCGCCGCGACCTTCTCGTCGTGGCGGACGAAGTCGAAGCGACCGAAGTAGGGTGAGCGCATCAGCTTCACCAGCTTCTGCTGCTGGGTTTTGAGGATTTCGGCCGAGTCCAGCGTCTGCTCGATGGTCTGCCGCACGGCGATCTTCTCGATGTGGTCCATGTCGCGGCGGGCCTCCCACAGGTATTCCTTGCGGCGCTGGATCTCGCGCGCGTACTCGTCCAGGCGCTCATCGAGCGCGGACAGCGTGTTGCGGATGCTCGTCTGGCAGGCTTCCAGCCGGCGCTGTTCTTCTTGGTGGGCTTGGCTCATTCGAAGGGGTTTGGGTGTGTCGGTGGAGGTGCTGCGCGCGTCAGTCGTCCCGTGCGCCGTGTTCGCGCTCGGCCATGCAGTCGGCGCAGAAGACGACTGCCGGATCACGTTCCAGGCGTTCGGCTTCGAGCGCAGCGCCGCATTGGCAACATTCGCCGTAGGTGCCGGCTTCGATCCGACCCAGTGCAGCCAGAATCTTGCGCCGCTGCAGCGTCAGACGGTCGCGCATGTTCTGCGCCATCGCCTGCTGCTGCATCGCATCCATACGCGACAGGCGGCCGATGCTCGATTGGTCAAGAGTGACGGTACCAGCGCTTTGCACGGCCTCCGAGATCGCTGCATCGACACCCGCGAGCGCTTCACCAAGGAGGCGACGGTAATGTGCTGAATCCATGCTGTGTGTGTTCCTCGCTATTTCGATATGACGGTGCAGAAGGAAAAGCCTCTTCGGCATCCCACTCAGGGCTTCACCGCAATCATCCACATGTTGTCGCTGGTTGGGAGACGGTCCAATAAACCGAACCTGTGCACCTTCAATCCAGTCTCTCGCACCATCCTTGAAAGCGTGGTGGGGGTGAAATAATTCACATGGTCGGGAAAGCGCATCCCACACCAGTTGTCGCCAAGGAGCGCACGGTTCCAGCTACCGTAGTTGGGCACCTTGATGACGATGATTCCTCCTCGCTTCAAGGTTCTGGAGTTCTCTTCCAGGATCGGTCGGGGATGAATGTCGTGCTCGAGGAAGGAGCGCATGATGATTCCCGAGAACATCTCATCCTCGAAAGTTCGCAGCCCCCCGAGTGCGTCAAGGTTGACGATGCGCCCACCGCGCTTTGCGAAGTGGGGCTGCCCTTCATCGGCCAGGGCTTTCGATACCTCGATACCGTAGGGGACATATGGCGAGGGGAGTTCAAGCGCGTGGCCACCGGGTCCACAGCCGATATCGAGCACATTGCCGGAGCCGACGTACTGGCGAATCAGCGTACTCGGCTGCTTGCGTGGACCGACATGCAGGCGCTTGCGGGTCAGGCGGCTCAATTTTCGGGCAACCCCCCGTTTGACCGACCGGCGCTTGTCTTCGATGGTGCGACTTTTCTCCCAGGCAATGTTCTCGAACAGTTCGGTAACATCGGGCGCGCGCTTCAGGTAAACCATGTCGCACTGTCCGCATCGCACCATGGGCCATTGGTCTGGCCCGTACGGGACACGCTGGGCGGCGTTAGAGCCGCATAGCGGGCAATCTCTATCGATGATCTTCATAGGGACGGGTAATCCTTTTAGGGTGTGACTTGAGGTGTTTTGCGCCGCGCGTCGTTTACATGACCGGCATTCGAATTGATCGCTGTGCTTGCCTTGCTCACCAACAGCGGCCGCGTTCGAGCAGCACGCGAAGCCCGCTGATAGGGCTCGGTCTGCAGATCAGCATGCCTTGCGCCTCGTCGCAGCCGACACCTTGTAGGCAGTGGAGCTGGCCCATCCTACTAACGCCCTCGGCGCCGACCAGTACCCCCCGTTCCCGACAGATGCCGACGATTCCGGCCAGCGTTTCGCATGCCTGATGATCTTCAGGCAGATCCCTCACCAAGGCCTCGTCAAGCTTGATAACCGACACCGGATAGCACGCGACGATGAGGCCAACGGTGTCAGGGTCGTTCAGGTGATCGACCGCCATGGTGAAACCGGCCGCTGCTAGGCCAGCCACCACTTCGCTCTCCCGCTCGCGCTCGTGTTCGAAGGCCTCGAGCGGCATTTCCAGATGCAGCCGATCTGCCGCGAATCCGGCGTTGGAGAGGATGTTTTCGAGACGCTCGCTGAAACCGGTTTCGAGCACTGTGGCTGGCGATAGGTTGATGGCGAGCTGCAGGCCATCGAGCAGCCCTTTGGGCGCGCTGGAAAACGCGGCCAGCGCTGCCTCGAGAATGAGGAAATCGAGCTCGACGCGCTCTGCGTCCGTTGTCGCCCGTGCCAGCACTTCTCGCGCGCTCAGTGTCTCGGTGCCGATGTGCCAGCGTGCCCGCGCCTCGAGGGCCTTGAAGCGACCGTCCTTGAGGTCGACGATGGGTTGAAAGAAGGGCTCAAGCTGGCCACGCCGTGCGGCGAGGCGGTAGTCCTGCTGCATGCTCATGTTCAGGGTCATGCTTGCTCCGGGTGCTGGTTCGTCATTGCTCACGGTCGCTGATTCGGCAGTGGCCGTTCTTTCCGTCTGCCTTGGCGCGGTACATCGATGCGTCGGCATGTGCGAGCAGTGTCTCGAAGTCCTTGCCGTCAACCGGATGGAAGCCGATTCCCATGCTGGCGCTCACTTCGACGGTCTTGCCTTCGATCGCGAATGGGGTGCTGCATATCAACAGCAGCTTGTCGGCGATCCGCTGCACATCGTCTTCTGACGCTACGTCGCACAGGAGGCACACAAATTCATCACCACCAAAGCGGGCGACGGTATCGTTCGCGCGCATGGCTGCACGCAAGCGCGCGCCGAGCTCGACCAGCAGCTGATCCCCTACCGCATGGCCGAAGCGGTCGTTGGCGTCCTTGAATCCGTCCAGATCGATGAACAGCAAGGCCACATGAGACTGGTTGCGTTGCGCGCTGGCCACGGCCAACTCGAAGCGGTCCTCGAGCAGCACCCGATTGGGAAGGCCTGTGAGGTGGTCGTGCAGCGCCTGGTGCTTGAGATGTTCTTCCCTGATCTTGCGGGCCGTGATATCCGTGAAAAGCGTGAGATACCCTTCTGTGATTCCGTTCGGGCCACGCAAGGCGCTCACCGTGAGCCACTCGGCATAGACGCCACCGTCCTTTCGACGATTCCAGATTTCGCCCCGCCATGCGCCGCAGCGCTTGAGGGTTTGCCACATTTCGTCGAGAAAATCTGGCGCGTTCTGACTCGATCGCATGAACTTCGGACGTTTCCCTGCAACCTCGCGGGGCTGATAGCCAGTGAGTTCGGTAAAGCGGTCATTGACCCAGACGATGCGATCGTTTCGATCGGTCATCATCAAGGCCTCGGTGATGCACGTCAGAAGCGCTTCGGCCAGCGTGGCTCGTTGCTCGATGGCCTTGTGCTCGAGGTGCCAGCGCAGACGCTGGAGGATTTCCTCGTAGTCAAAGGGCATCGGGAGCACATCGTTGACGACGACAGGGCGCGCGGCCGATGAAGTTGCACCGTCCGCGCGGCGCCCGCCGAGCACGAACAGGCCTGCACGCGCCTGCGCCACCGACAGCGTTTGCCTGATGTTGGCCGAGGCTTGGGCAATGCTATCGATCGCGCAGATGAGGATGCTCATTACCGCGCCCCCGGAGACCGTGCCGGCAGCTTCACCTTCGCCTTCAAGCACTAACAGGGCGTCCGCAAGCGTCGTGAATGCCAGGACGTCGAGGTCGTAGTCCCGCAGGTCCTCGGCCAGGCGCGCGTCCAGTCGGTCAGTGTCGGAAACGACCAGGAGCCGGCAGATCCGATCTCCAAAAGCCGGCAAGGAAGCGCCATGCAGAATGGACATCCCCTTCTCCTTAATCGGTCACCCGCTTGAAAACGGCCATCTGGGTCGAAGCCCCGCGCGAGGGGTCAGGCGGGCCGATTTCGCCGAATGCAACGCGGTAGCCCGTGCGCTTGGCCACGCCCCGACTCCAGCCTCGGAAGCGCGCACGGTCCCACTCGAAGCGGTGGTCCGGATGCCGCATCTCACCCGGTGCCATGCCGTGCAAGGGGTTGTACTCGACATTGGGCGTGGTCATCAGCACGAGCCCGGGGCGGTAAGCCCGGAACACCGCGTGCTCGACGCGCGATAGCCGATCGGAGTCGATGTGCTCGATGGTCTCCAGCATGACCGCCGCGTCGAATCCCGCGAGCGCGCCGTCTGCCTCCATGAAGGAGCCGACGACGAGTTCGATATCCGCCGCTGTCTCTTCCGGGTGCACTTGAAGGCGGTCGCGCGCTTGGGCGATGGCGGCAGGTGAGACATCGAGACCGACGATTCGCTCGAACTGCGGGCAATCAGCCAGCCGAACGAGCAACTCACCCGGACCACATCCCAGATCGAGCACGGTCCTGGCGCCCGAGCCGACCAGATGCGCGACGACGACCTCGACGCGTTCCTGATGCAGCTCGGTCATCGTGCCTCCGGCCTCTGAGTCCGGGCAGAGGTGTCGGCATCTTCCCGATGATCGGCGATGGCGCACTGCGTCGTCAGCAGCAAGCCGGCAACCGAGAGTGCGTTTTGTAGCGCAGTGCAGGTGACCTTGGCCGCATCGATGATGCCGTGCGTGATGATGTTGCCGTACTCGCCACTCGCCGCGTCATAGCCGAAATTGCCCGCTTGGGCGCGAACCTTGCTGACGACGACCGGCGCATGCTCGCCCGCGTTGGCCACAATCTGGCGCAACGGTGCCTCGAGCGCGTGCTTGAGGATTGCGATGGCGGCGGCCTCCTCGTCATTTCGCGGGGTGACCGCATCCAGCACCGCAGCGGCCCGCAGCAGGCCGACCCCGCCCCCTGGCAACACACCCGCTTCTCGAGCCGATCGCACCGCACGCAGTGCGTTCTCGGCCCGTGCGCGCCGTTCCTGCATCTCCAGTTCGGTCGCCGCGCCGACCTTGATCGCCACGGCCACCCCGCGCAACGCGCTGAGGCGCCTGGCGAGCGCATCCCGCTCCATCTCGTTGTCCGCCTTGGTTTGCAAGGCACGCAAAGCCTGCGCGCGCTCGTCGATCAGGGCGGGCTCCCCACCACCGCCGATCAAGGTGCATCGGTCCCGCGTCACCTCGACCCGACGGACCTGCCCGAGGTCGGCAAGACTCAGGTCGCGCAGGGTGTGGCCGGTGGCGTGCGAGATGACGGTCGTGCCGAGCGCCAGAGCCAGATCCTCGAGCCGCGCGGGACGCTGCTCACCGAAGCTAGGCGCCTTCACGGCGCAGCTCTTGAGTGCGCCATTGACGGCGTTGTTGACCAGCACCGTGAGCGCCTCGCCCGACACATCTTCCGCAATCACCAGCAGCGGCTGGCCCGCCTGGGCAAGTTGTTCGAGCAAGGGCAGGATCTCTGGAATCGACGAGATCGCATCGGCGCTGATCAGCACCCGCACATCCTCGAGCACGACCCGATGGTGCTCGCTGTCGTTGATGAAGTAGGCGGACAGATAGCCGGTGTCGAGCTGCGTGCCCTCGGTTGCGACGAGCTCATCGGCGAGCGAGGCACCCTCCTCGATCGCAATGACGCCATCGCTACCGACGCGCACCAGCGCATCGGCGATCGAGCGCCCGAGGCTGACATCGCCATTGGCCGCGATGGTGCCGACACGGACCACGTCCTCGTGCATCTCGCAGGGCTGTGCCGTTGCATGCAGCGCCTCGAGCACGCGGGCGCCTGCGCGTTCGAGGCCACGCTTGAGTTCGATCGCGCTCGCGCCGGCGGTGAGGTATTTCACGCCTTCGCGGTAGATCGCGCGGGCGAGCACGATGGTGGTGGTGGAGCCGTCACCGGCGGTCTCCGCCGTCTTGAGCGCAGCCTCCTTGAAGGTCTGTACGCCCAGGTTCTCGAACGGGTCGGGCAGCGACAGCGCGCGTGCAACCGAGGCCCCATCCTTGGTGACCACCGGGGGCCCGTAGGCTTGCTGCAGGACGACGTTGCGACCCCGTGGGCCGAGTGTCAGGGCAACGGCATCGGCGAGGACATCGACGCCTCGCAGGATTCGCGTCTGAGCCGCTTCGTCGAATTCGATCTGCTTGATGGACATGCTGGGGCTCCTTGAAGGTCAATGAGAGAGACGCGCGTGAAACACCAAGCCCGCGTGTTCGCGCAGGGCATGGAAGCGGATGCCGGGCCAGCGCTCGGTGGCGAGTTCCAGTTCGGCGGCGTAGCTGGCGAGGAAGGCGGGCGCGTCGACCACGTCGAGGGCGATGCGGTAGGCATTGGCGTCGATGAAGCGCTTGAGCGCATCCTCGTCCTCGCTGGTGATCCAGCGCGCCAGTCGATACTTGGTGGGGGCGAGTCGCGCATCGACGCCGTATTCATGCTTGAGCCGGTGCAGGACGACCTCGAACTGCAGGGTCCCGATCGCCCCCAGCAACAAGGCACTGCCGTCCTGCGGGCGAAACACCTGGATGGCACCTTCCTCGCCCAACTGCATGAGCCCGGTGCGAAGCTGCTTGGTGCGCAGCGGGTCGCGTACCTCGACGGTCTGGAACAACTCGGGGGCGAAGAACGGCAGACCGGTGAACTGCAGCGTTTCGCCCTCGGTCAGCGTGTCGCCCAGTTGCAGCGTGGCGTGGTTCGGAATGCCGACGATGTCGCCCGGCCAGGCGTCCTCGAGCAGGTCGCGGCGCTGCGACAGGAAGGACATGGCGTTGCCGGTGCGGATCTCCTTGCCGCTGCGGCACACCTTGAGCCGCATGCCGCGCTCGAAGCGGCCCGAGCACACGCGCACGAAGGCAATCCGGTCGCGATGGGCGGGGTCCATGTTGGCCTGAACCTTGAAGACGACACCCGAGAATGGGGTCTCTTCGGGCTCGACCCTGCGCTGCACGGCGTGGCGTGGTCCGGGTGGCGGCGCATGCTCGACGAGCACGTCCAGCACCTCGCGCACACCGAAGTTGTTGATCGCCGAGCCGAACAGGACCGGCGTTTGCGCACCCGCCAGAAACGCGTCCGGCTCGAAGGGCGCGGCTGCGCCCTGCACTAGGTCGATCTCCTGCCGGGCCTGCTCGAAAGCGTCCCCGAAGCGGCGCAGGCATTCGGGGTTGTCGATGCCGTGGAGCACTTCCGGCGCGGCTCGCACGCGATCTTCGCCAGCGCGAAAAACATGCATGCGGTCGTGCCGGATGTCGAACACACCGCCGAAGCGCTTGCCCATGCCGATCGGCCAGGTGAAGGGCGAAGCCGGCATCTGCAGCACGCGCTCGATTTCGTCGATCAACGCCAGCGGCTCGCGCACCTCGCGGTCGAGCTTGTTGATGAAGGTGATGATCGGGGTGTTGCGGGCGCGGCAGACTTCGAGCAGGCGCAGGGTCTGAGACTCCACACCATTGGCCGCATCGATGACCATGAGCGCGGCATCCACCGCCGTCAGCACGCGGTAGGTGTCCTCGGAGAAATCCTGGTGGCCTGGCGTGTCGAGCAAGTTCAGCACGCAGCCGCGATACTCCATCTGCATCACTGAGCTGGCGACCGAGATGCCGCGCTGCTTCTCGATCTCCATCCAGTCGGAGGTGGCGTGACGGCTGGCCTTGCGCGCCTTGACGCTGCCGGCGATGTGGATCGCGCCGGCAAACAGCAGCAGTTTCTCGGTGAGCGTCGTCTTGCCCGCGTCGGGGTGAGAGATGATCGCGAAGGTTCGCCGGCGCGCCGACTCGGCCACTGCGCGATTCGCGACGGGTGTTGCCAAAGTTTTGGGGGAAAGGTCGATTTCCATGGAGTCGCATCCTTCAGTGAGGGAAGGAATCGGCCCGCGCGAGCAACGCAAGCCAAGCGGCGACTGACTGGAAGACTGCGGAGACTCATCCGGAGGCGTGTTTCACGCCCGTAGGATGGCCGCATGCTGTACGTCACATCAGGAGCAAGCCTGGACCGAGACAGGTGTCTCAGCGCGGGATGACAGGGCTTGCGACCGTGGTAATCGCGGCCGCAAGCGTTCGATGTGAAGACAGCGACTTACATGGGCGGTGAGAAGCTCCGCAAAAGTGTTTGTGCGATTATATCGCGTACAAGAGGCTCCCGGGCTCAGCGCAACAGCAGGGTCGGGATGGTGGCGGCGCGCAGCAGATCGGTCGTCTTGCTCCCGAAGACCAGCGCACGCAGCGGCGAATGGGCATAGGCGCCCATCAACAGCATGTCGATGTTGCGCGCCTTGATCTCGCGGGCAATCACCGCTTCGGGATCGCCCGGGAGGATGTCGGCCACTACCTCGAATCCCGCAGCGGTGAGCGCGTCCTTTGCCCAGGCGATCTGCTTCGGTGCGTCCGCGCTTTCGTTGCCGGCCATCACGATGTGGATCGGCAGGCCCTTGAACAGCGGGCTGTTGGCGATCATGTCGACGCCCTTGCGCGTCACTGCGGTGCCATCAAAAGCGAGCATCACGCGCGCGGGCTCCTTGAAGCCCTCGGTCACGGTGAGGATGGGCTTGTGCACTGCGCGCACCACGCGTTCGACGTTGCGGCCGAGGTCGCGTTGTGTGGTTTCGGCCGAAGCGCCGCGACGGCCGAAGACGAAGAGGCGCACGCTGTCCTCCTGCTCGGCCAGGGTGTCGTCGAGCGCACCGTGGCGCTGGCGCATGTCGGCCGAGGGCGCGCCTGCGGCGAGGGCACGCTCGCGCAGGCGGTTGAGGAAGATGCGCCCTTGCTCGCGCTTGGCGCGGGCGATGGCGGCGTCCTTGTCGCTGAGGTTGCTCAGCAGGTGCTCCTGGGCGTTGATGCCGATCGCGCCGCTGTGGTCCTCGCCCGAACCCTGCTCGAGGTGGCGGTCGATGACGTGAAGGAACTCGAGCGGTGCGTCCAGGCGGCGTGCGGCCCAGGCGGCGTAGTCGGCGACGGTGTCGGCGAAATGGGACTGGTCCACGCAGGCCAGCACTTTCTTGTCTTGCTTGTTCATGCTGTTTCTTCTCCTTAGTGGCCCATCAGCAGATCTTCGGCGCCGTCCTTATCGTGGACGCCGAACTTGTCGACCATCGTCGCGCTGGCTTCGTTGAGGCCGACGACGTCTACTTCGGTACCCTCGCGGCGGAATTTCACCACCACCTTGTCGAGCGCACTGACTGCAGTGATGTCCCAGAAATGGGCGCGCGAGACGTCAATCACCACCTTCTCGATCACTTCCTTGAAGTCGAAGGACGCCACGAAGCGGTCGGCCGAGGCGAAGAACACCTGGCCGGAAATGGTGTAGCGGCGGGTGCGACCTTCCTCTTCGGACGAAGAGCGGATGTGCAGGATGCGGCCGACCTTGTGCGCGAAGAAAAAGCCCGACGCCAACACGCCGACCAGCACGCCCTGCGCCAGGTCGTGGGTGAGTACAGTGACGACGACGGTGGCGAGCATGACGATGGTCGAGCTCGGTGGGTGCTCCTTCATGTTGCGGATCGAGCCCCAGTTGAAGGTGCCGATCGCCACCATGATCATTACTGCCACCAGCGCCGCCATCGGAATCTGTGCGACCCAGTCACCCAGGAAGACCACCATCAGCAGCAGGAAGACACCGGCTGCGAGGGTCGACAGCCGACCGCGACCGCCCGATTTGATGTTGATCACCGACTGGCCGATCATCGCGCAGCCCGCCATACCGCCGACGAAACCGCTGGCGATGTTGGCCACGCCCTGGCCGACGCATTCGCGGTTCTTGTTGCTGGGGGTGTCAGTGAGGTCATCGACGATGGTCGCGGTCATCAGCGATTCGAGCAGGCCCACTACCATCAGCGTCAGCGAGTACGGGAAGATGATCGCCAGGGTCTCAAAGTTGAGCGGAATGTCGGGAATCAGGAATACCGGCAGGCTGTCGGGCAGTTGGCCCATGTCGCCGACGTTGCGGATGTCGAGGTCGAGCACGATCGCCACGGCAGTCAAGACCACGATGGTGACCAGCGGCGAGGGAATCGCGCGGGTGACGTACGGAAACAGATAGATGATGCCGAGGCCGGCGGCGGTCATCGCATAGACGTGCCAGGTGACGTTGGTCAGTTCCGGCAGTTGTGCAATGAAGATCAGGATGGCGAGCGCATTGACGAAGCCGGTGACCACCGAGCGTGACACGAAGCGCATCAGCACGCCGAGGCGCAGGAAGCCGGCAAGGATCTGCAGCACGCCGGTCAGGATGGTGGCGGCGAGCAGGTATTGCAGGCCGTGATCCTTGACCAGGGTGACCATCAAGAGGGCCATCGCGCCGGTCGCGGCCGAGACCATGCCCGGGCGCCCGCCGGTGAAGGCAATCACGGTGGCGATGCAGAAGGAGGCGTAGAGGCCCACCTTGGGGTCGACCCCGGCGATGATCGAGAAGGCGATCGCCTCGGGAATCAGTGCCAGCGCGACGACCACGCCGGCCAGTAGATCGTTTCGGACGTTGGAGAACCAGTCCTGTCGGAGGGATTTCATTTGTCGTTATGAGTCCATCAAGGTTGCGTGCATCCCTGGCAGGGAGGCGATGAACTCACGCGAGGCCGGTTCGCGAGGGCGGTACGGCACCCAGAAGACCAAGGCGCGTACGAGATTGACGCGTGAAAGACGCAGTCAATGCAGACAGATACGGGGGGCGCGAACAACAAGGCGCAAGCCTCGCGCGAGCGTGGAGGTAAAGCAATAACTCGCGATGAGGGGCAAGGCTTACATGGGTCGTTTGTTCGGACGTCGTGAAGGAGTTTCTTGTGGTCGGGCGTGCCCGCAGCAGTTTGCATGCAAGGACATCGACCGAAGTCTAACTTAAATGATGCAATGCAGCAAAATCTCAGGGGATTCAGTGTAGGAAGCTTCAGCCTGCTTTCGACCCCCTAGTGTGATTGGAAGCATGCTGGGGACCACATTCTTGGTACATCTGGTGCGTCTTTAGGGTCCTGGACCAGGCAGCCCAATGTCCGTTCGAGCAGGAGTCTTGTATGGCTGTTTCGGCTGACAACTGATCTTCCGCATCGACAACGTACCTGAAGGTCAGCACGGGAGAGACAGTTTCACTTCGACCGATGGCCACTCTGCCACCCGAGGTAGCCTCGCCACTGACCGGCAGGTAAAGGTCGCATTTCGCCTTGACAGACAACTGCTGGCGGATGGCAGCAACGGGTCGGCTGCACTCGATGGCGTCCGGCAGCTTTCGGGATGCGAAACTTGAGCGGCCGGTTTCCGGCGCCGAACTAAGAAGGTTGCTCGTCGCGTCCCGACCCACAAGAGACACTCATGGCGTAGCTGGTCCTGTGGCAGGTCTCTGCGTGAAGCAGGCAGCCCAACGCACATAGGCCACGGGCCGCTACTGGCCGTTATGAACAGCTATCCATAACGGTCATGGTAAGGCCAACGCTCGTCGTTCCGGCAGCTGACCGCACAAAGGTGGCGCCGCCATGCATTCGCGCGATCGCAGCTACGATCGCCAAGCCGAGCCCGTGGTTATGGTCGCGATGTTCGCGGGCCCCATCAACCCGATAAAAGCGGTCGAATAGACGAGGCAAATGCTCCGGGGGGATGACAGGGCCCGTGTTGCTGACAGACAGGCAAATGCGGCCATCTGCGTCCTGCTTGATATCGACCTCGATCACCGATCCGCGCTCTGCAAAACGGGTCGCATTGGCGAGCAGGTTCGAGAGCGCACGCCTAACCAACCCAGCATCGACTGTGCCCATGCCGTCACCGCGTAAGCGCGCAGTCACGCCGGCCTCCTGCATTGACGCTTCGTGGAATTCGATGACCTCGGACACCAGTTCGGCCAGGCTATCCACACGGTGGCGACGGGCGCGCTCCCCGCGATCGGCCCGGGACAAGAACAACATGTCATTGACCAGCCCCGCTAAAAGTTGAAGATCCTCGAGGTTCGATCCGAGCACATCGCGCAGTTCGGCGACATCGCGCTGACGACTCAGAGCTAGCTCGGTCTCACCAATCAAGGTCGCCAGCGGTGTGCGCAGCTCGTGAGCGACATCGGCGTTGAACCCTTCCAGTTGTTGATATGCGCGGTTCAATCGAACCAGGAGCGCGTTGAATTGTGTGACCAACGGCTGAAGCTCCTGTGCCTGGGCGGAGCCGTCAAGCGGCTGTCCAACGCTTTCCGGGCTTAGGGCCGCTGCTTGTCGAGCCAGGTCGCGAACAGGCAAGAGCGCTCTACGAACGAGCCATGCGCCGCCCACTGAGATGGCCGCCGCTCCACCAAGGGCGCTCGCGAGTAGCGTCCAGGCCAACTGCTCCAAAAGCAGCGCGTCGGCGCTGCTGTCGAGTATCAATTCGGCGCGCAGCATGGTTGTGGGCGACCATGGCACGGAGATTTCGAACTCATCCCGCCGCAGGATTGCGCCGGGGCTTGAACGCGCCGGAGTTGCGTACAGAAGAGCGTCAGATCCCTGGATCAGCCGTAACTCGAGGTTGGCATGGCCCACAAAGAAGTCGTCGAGCTTGTGACGCAGGCTCGGCAACGCGTCCCGCGTTGCGATCTCGCCGACGAGATGGCGCACTATGTCCCGCTTGTGCCGCAGTTCGTCCGTCTGCTTGTTGGAGAGATTTAGACTCGCGCCCACGTAAACGATCGAGCAGACCAAGCCGAGCCCCAGCGAGGCCAGCACGGCGAGCCACCACGATAACCAGCGGCTAAGCGAACGCGGATTGCGCATTCTCAGGGCTTCCGGTCCTCAAGGACGTATCCCATGCCGCGCACGGTATGCAACAACTTCTTCTCGAAAGCGTCGTCGATCTTGCCGCGCAACCGGCGCACCGCAACTTCGACCACGTTCGTATTGCTGTCGAAATTCATGTCCCACACCTGCGCTGCGAGCGCGGTACGGGAAAGGACCTGCCCTTGCCGGCGCAGCAGCAACGTCAGCAACGTGAACTCCTTGGCGGTCAGGTCGAGGCGCTGCCCGGATCGTGACGCCTTGCGCCGAACCAGGTCGAGTTCGAGGTCCGCCAAACGGAGCACCGTTGAATCCTGGCTATCCGAGCGCAAGGCACCGCGCCGCAACAAGGCCTGCACGCGAGCGAGCAACTCGGACAGAGCAAACGGCTTCACCAGGTAATCGTCGGCACCCGCCTGCAGGCCTCTGACCCGATCCTCGACCTCGTCCCGCGCGGTCAGCATCAGGACGGGTACGTGTTTGCCCCGACGCAGTTCTTGCAAGACGGCATAGCCATCCAGCCCCGGAAGCATGACGTCGAGGAGGACGAGGTCGTAATGCCCTTCGGTCGCGAGATAGCGGCCATCCGTGCCGCTGTGCGCGACATCCACGATGTAATTGCTTTCGGTGAGCGCCCTGCGTAGGTATTCGGCGAGCTTGGGCTCGTCTTCCACAACCAGAATCTTCATGCAGCGATTATCGCGGAGATGCCGAAACCATCACATTACGAAATCGTAATCTGGCAGTTCGCGATTCGACGAGGATGGACCCTTAAAGTCCGCGACGTGTTCGGTGCAAGGCGACGCCAAGCGGCTTATGCCGAACGCCACCTCTCACGTTGAACGAAGGAGTCTCGTCATGTCGAAAACTCGCACCACTGCCCTTTTTTCGCTTCTTGCTGCCGTCCTTGTCGTTCCTGCGGCTGCGCAAGCCAGCTCGCTGTGGCATCCCGCTCCCGGCGAGCAGGGGTTCACGTTCCATCCGGATCACTCCACGAGCACGAAAACCCGCGCCGAGGTGTTGCGCGAGCTCGAACAGGCAAAGGCCGATGGCAGCTATTTCTACCTGCAGCGTGGCCTCGCGGTGCCCTCGCGTGCTTCCGGACCCGGCAAGACCCGTGCAGAAGTCCTCAAGGAGCTGGTCGACATGACCCCGACAGAGCGCGCGTACATGAATGAACTGTACAGTGGCTCCTGAAGCCACCTATCGGCGCGAGACGTCGGGCCGTCCAGGCGTTTCGCCCAGCAGGTTCTCGTAAAGCGCCGTTTGGTCTGCCCATTGGTACCGTCGCTGTCGACGATAGCAAATCCTTATTGATAGAATCCGCGCCATGCGTCGTTGGCTTGCGATTTTCCTCTTGATCCTGCTGCCTGCCCAACTGAGTTGGGCGGCGGTGGGCGATTACTGCGCGCACGAATCCGGTGCCGCAGCCAATCATTTTGGTCATCACGCGCATCGTCACACCGAAGATGCAAAAGGCAAGGAAAAAGGGGGCTTCACGAAGGGCGCACACACAGACTGCGCATCGTGCCAGGTGGTGGGCTCTTCAGCAGTAACGAGTGAGTCCAGCGCGCTATTCACACAGCATCAGGCATCCCTCCCCATCGGCGTCACACCTGGGTGCTCACTTGCGGAGCATCCCGCAGAGCCCGAACGCCCTAAATGGGCCCGCCCAGCCTGATCGGCAGGGCGGTCGCCTTCATTCCCTCTTGATGTTCCTACCGCTTTGAGCGGTAGCGTCACGCGTCCATTGCGATCGGTCCGATCGCCCTCTGCCGATTCCCCGTGTCTTTACATCAACGGAGAATTGGATGTTTCAGCAACTTCGTCTCAAATGGCTGCCTGGGCTAATGCTCGGCCTTGCCGTCAATGGTGCCTGGGCGCAGCAGCCCGCCCCCCCGGCTCCAAGTACCGCCCTATCCCTCAAGCACGCTTTCGAGGCAGCATGGGCACGCCAGCCTGAAGCGCTGTCGCTCACGACTCAACAGGAAGCGGCGCAAGCGCGCCGCGACAGTGCCGACAGTTGGTTTGTCGAACCGCCCGCCCTAGAGGTAGCCGGAAAAACCGATCAGTTGGACAGCAATCGCGGGAGCCGTGAGTACGAGGTCGGCATCGCGGTTCCGATCTGGCTGTCGGGCGAACGTTCGAGCACTGCAGCCCTCGCCACTGCCGAAATAGCTGCCACGGCGAGCCGGGCTCGCGGCGCGCAGTTGCGCACCGCTGCAGCGGTACGCACAGCATATTGGGATTGGCAACGCGCGCGCGTAGATGTGACGCTGGCGAGGGCGGGTCTCGAGAACGCCCGCGAACTGGCCGCCGACGTGGCCAAGCGCATCAAGGCGGGTGATCTGGCGCGCGCAGATCAGCATCAGGCCGACGGTGTGCAAGCTACAGCTGAAGCCGCCGTCGCCGAGGCAGAAAGCGCCCTTGCAGATGCTGCACAGCAGTTGCGCACGCTCACTGGAATCGGGCCAGAACGCTCATCCGGCGGGGTGTCTGCGCCGGAGCCCGTCCCGTCCGCTGCGACACCGACACAGATTCTTGAGACGGCGCACCCTGCAGTGGCCGAGCTGCGTGATCGGGTCGACGTTGCGCGGCGCACGATGACCCTTGCCAGCGTTCAGGGCCGCGCGAATCCGGAGTTGAGTGTCACGACCACCCGCGAACGCGGCGCATCGGGTGAATCCTGGGAACAGACAGTCACGCTGGGCTTGCGCATTCCGCTTGGTTCCGGTTCGCGCAGCCGGTCCCGCGTTGCAAGCGCCAATGCAGAGGCCATCGAGGCCGAGGCGCAACTCCAGATCGAACTCGAACGTCTGCTGGCCGAAACAGAGATGGCGCACCAGCGCGTCGAATTGAGACGGCAGCAGGTCGCCGCTGCTGAACGGCGCTCCGACCTCGCACAGGCGTCACGCGGCTTCTTCGAGAAGGCGTTCCGCCTCGGTGAGGCCGATCTGCCGACCCGTCTGCGCATCGAATTCGAGGCGGCCGAGGCCGAACGCGAGCGCGCGCGCGCGCGTATTGATCTGGCAGCCGCCATCTCGGCCCAGCGCCAAGCGTTGGGCCTGCTTCCCGAATGAATAACAGGATCCCCAAAATGAAATCCACTCATACCCTCGCGGCATGGAGCCTCGCTGCCGTGCTTGCCGGGCTTGCCCCGCAAACGCTGGCCGGTGACGGACACGACCATGGAGAAGCGCCCGCGACCACAGCGGGCCCGGCATTGCCGCGATTTACCGCCGTCTCGGAACTCTTCGAGCTGGTCGGCGTAGTGAATGGCAAGAACGTCACCGTCTATCTTGACCACTTCGCTGACAACAGTCCGGTCAAGGACGCAAAGGTCGATCTGGAACTCGATGGGAAGGCCGTTGCGCTCACGCCCCATGCCGACGGTGAGTTCGAGGCCACGCTCGAGGAGACGCTCAAGCCGGGTGTCGTCTCTGTCACGGCAACGGTGATTGCCGGTCAGGACGCCGATTTGCTCGCTGGTGAGCTCGACTTGCATGAGACCGCCGCCGAGGCGCACGAAGAGGTTGCCGAATTGGACATGAAACCCTACGCAATTGGGGCAGGCGCGGGGGGGCTTGTGCTAGGCCTCATCGGCTGGGTTGTGCTTCGCAAGGGGAATTCGCGTAATCGCTCGACTGGAGGTGCCGCGTGAAGCTGAGCGTACTGTTTGCTGCGCTGGCGCTGGTATCGGCCAGTGCCTCGTGGAATGCCTTTGCTGGCGAAGGCCATGATCATGGCGATGAAGGTCCAGTTGTGGCAGGAGGCAATGGGCCACAACGGCAAGCCGATGGCAGTGTCTTTCTGCCAAAGCCGGCACAACGCCAGATCGGTGTTCGCACGTTGGTTACGGAAGCCGGCGAATTGCCGCGTACCACCGCGCTGGCCGGCAAGGTGGTCATGGACCCGAATGCCGGCGGAAAGGTGCAGGCCATGGTGGCTGGGCGCCTGGAGGCGGGCCCGCAGGGGTTGCCAAGCGTCGGTCAGGCCGTGAAGAAGGGGGACGTGCTGGCTTACGTTAGTCCTTCGACGGACCAGATCGAGCGGTCTAACCAGATGGCGCAATTGGCCGAGCTGCACGCGGCCAGGGCCCTTGTGGAAAAGCGCCTTGCGCGTCTGAAGGAACTCGCCGACACGGTACCGCGCAAGGAGATCGAGGCGGCCGAAAGCGAGCTTGCCAGCCTGAGGGCCAGATCGAAAGCGATCGGTGGTGGCCTCAATGCCCGTGATGTCCTGACCGCACCCGTCAGCGGTGTGATCGCATCGACTAACGCCGTGTCAGGCCAAGTGGTCGATGCGCGCGAGCTCGTGTTCGAGATCGTCGACCCGAAGCGGCTGCGTGTCGAGGCGCTCTCCTATGATCCAGAAATAGCGGCGGATGTCGCCTCTGCAAGTCTTGCGGTCGGCGACCAGCGGATCCCGCTCACCTTCATCGGCGCCGCCCGCAGCCTGCGCGAGCAGGCCTTGCCGCTCACCTTTGCAGCCGAAGGGGAAGCGCTGGCCTTTCTTGCCGTGGGGCAGCCGGTCGAGGTCTTCGTCCAGTCGCGCAGCACGCAGCAGGGTGTAAGCGTTCCCGCAGCATCGGTGCTGAAGAATTCGGCAAACCAAACCATCGTCTGGGTAAAGACGGCGCCCGAACGTTTCGAGTCCCGGACCGTCACGATCGCGCCGCTGGACGGCGTGAACATTGCGGTGACGTCCGGCCTCGAAGCCGGCGAGCGGGTCGCCTCCCGTGCCGCCACGCTGATCAACCAGATCCGCTGACCGGGAGTCTATCCGATGTTCAAGTGGCTACTCGACAACAGCCTTGGTAACCGGCTGCTGGTGATTATCGCCAGCCTGGTACTGATGGCCTACGGTGCGTTCACGCTTTCGCGAACACCCGTGGACGTATTTCCGGATCTCAACAAGCCGACGGTCACGATCATGACCGAAGCCGGCGGCATGGCGGCGGAGGAGGTCGAGCAACTCATCACCTTTCCGCTCGAGACCACCATGAATGGTTTGCCCGGCGTGGAGTCAGTGCGCTCTACCTCGAGCTCGGGGCTGTCCTTCATCTACGTGACCTTCGACTGGAGTACCGAGATTTTCCGCGCCCGGCAGATGGTGTCGGAACGCCTCTCAGCCATGGAGGAAGGGTTGCCTGAAGACGTGATTCCGCGCATGGGGCCGATCAGCTCGGTCATGGGCGAGATCATGCAGATCGCGATCCCGATCGACACGGCGAAGATCTCGCCGATGCAGGTCCGAGAGTATGCGGACTGGGTTCTTCGTCCGCGCCTGATGGCGATCCCCGGCATCGCGCAAGTCATCCCGATTGGCGGAGAGGTGCGGCAGTTCCAGGTTCAGCCCGACACCCGCCGTATGGCTGAGCTCGGTGTTTCGTTGGAGCAGTTGGAAGGGGCGATTCGAGGCTTCTCGTCGAACACCTCGGGGGGCTTTCTCGAACTGAACGGGCGCGAGTATCTCATCCGCCATCTCGGTCGGACCTCGAGCCTGGAGGATCTGAAGAACCTCGCGATCACTGCGCGAGATGGCCAGCCGATCCTGCTGCGTCAGATCGCATCCGTGACCTTCGCAGCGGCGCCCAAACGGGGGGATGCGGGCTTCGAGGGCAAGCCGGCCGTCATCCTCGGCATTCAGAAGCAGCCTACGGCGGACACCATTCACCTGACTCGCTCGATCGAAACCGCGCTCGAAGAGATGAAGATATCGCTCCCGGCCGGGATGGATGCGCCGGAGGTGACCTTCCGGCAGGCGACTTTCATCGAGGCATCGATCAGCACGCTCAAGGGTAAGCTGATTGGCGCATCGGTGTTCGTTGCGGCAATCCTCTTCTTTTTTCTCGGCACCCTGCGCCCGACGATCATCGCGCTCACCGCGATTCCGGTGTCCATCTTCATGACGGCGTTGGTCTTCAAGTATTTCGGGCAGTCGATCAACACGATGACCCTTGGTGGTCTCGCGATTGCGATTGGCGGCTTGGTCGACGATGCGGTTGTGGGCGTAGAGAACGTGCTGCGCCGATTGAAGGAGGACCGCGCAAAGCATCACGACCATCGGCTTCACCCGATCGAACTCGTGGCGCGCGCAACGATGGAAGTGCGCTCGGCCATCCTTTACGCGACGATCATCATCGTGCTGGTGTTCTTGCCGCTGTTCGCGCTGCCTGGCATGGAGGGGCGGCTGTTCGTGCCGCTCGGCGTGGCGTTCATCGTCTCCACGCTCGCCTCGTTGGTCGTTTCGGTGACCGTGACGCCGGTGCTGTCCTTTTACCTGCTTCCCCGGATGAAGTCCCTCGATCACGGTGACACGCGCTTGCTCGCCTGGCTCAAGGCACGTTATCGCGGGGCGTTGCAGGGGGTGCTCGAGCACCCCAGGGCGGCCGTCACCGCGGGTGCGGTTGCGGTGGCAATTGCTGCCGCTGCGGTACCGTTCTTCCCCACGACCTTTCTGCCGCCGTTCAACGAAGGCACCTTGCTGATCGGCATGCGGCTCAACCCGGGCGTTACCCTGGCGGAGTCGACCGTGCTCGCGCAGCAAGCGGAAGTGCTCGTGAAACAGGTTCCCGAAGTGACGCACGTCGGGCGCCGAAGCGGGCGGGCCGAGCTTGACGAGCATGCGGAAGGTGTCCACGTCAGCGAGCTCGATGTGGGGCTGAAACCCGCCGGTGAGCTGAGCCGCTCAATGGGTGAGATCACCGCAGACATCCGGTCGCGACTGGTCAATCTGCCAGCTGCGATCGCGATCGGGCAACCGATCTCACACCGCATCGACCACATGCTGTCGGGCGTGCGCTCGCAGATCGCGATCAAGATCTTCGGCGAGGATCTCGACACCCTGCGCGGTCAGGCTGACGTATTGCGAACGCGGCTTGCCGCCATTCCGGGGCTCGCTGACCTGGAGATCGAGAAGCAAGTGCTCGCGCCGCAGATCAAGGTGCGGATCGACTATGCGGCCGCTGCCCGTTACGGGGTGCCGGCACCGCAGATTCTGGCCGCGCTGCAAAACCTCGTCGAGGGCGAGAAGGTCACCCAGATCGTCGAGGGTGGTCGACGGTTCGCATTGGTCGTTCGCCTACCGGAAACGGCGCGCTCGGTCGACGGGCTGGCTCAGATCCTGATCGAAACGCCGACCGGACATGTGCCCTTGTCGAAGCTGGCGTCGATCGAGGATGGTGACGGTCCGAACCAAGTGAGCCGGGACGACGGTAAGCGCCGCATCGTGCTCTCGGCCAATGCGCAGCAGCGTCCGCTATCGGAGGTCGTCGAGGACATCCGCACCGTCGTGGCCGACCTTAAGTTGCCCGAGGGCTACTTCATCACCCTCGGCGGGCAGTTCCAAGCTCAGGAAGAGGCATCCCGTTTGGTCGGGTTGCTTTCGATCGTCTCACTCGTGCTGATGTTCGTCGTGCTCTACAGCCGCTACAAGTCGGTTCGACTCTCGGCGCTCATCATGGCGAACATTCCGCTCGCACTGGTCGGGGCGGTGATTGGACTGTGGATCTCCGGTCAGCCGCTGTCGGTGGCGGCACTCGTCGGCTTCATCACGCTTGCAGGTATTTCGGTGCGAAACGGCATCCTCAAGGTGAGTCATTACCTCAACCTGATGCGTATCGAGGGCGAGAGCTTCGACCACACGATGATCCTGCGGGGCTCGATCGAGCGCCTGTCGCCGGTGCTGATGACCGCACTGGTAACCGCGTTTGCGCTTGCACCGCTGCTGTTCGAGGCCGAGCGCCCGGGTACCGAGATTCTGCATCCGGTGGCCGTGGTGATCTTCTCGGGCCTCATCAGTTCGACCCTGCTGGATACCTTCCTTACCCCTGCAATGTTCTGGCTCTTCGGCCGCCGCGATGCAGAGAGTCTGCTCGACGATCGAAACGCCGAAGCATTCTGACGCTGCTTAACCCGCCTCATGCAAACCAGAAAGGAAAAACCATGAAGTTCTCAAAAGTCGTCGCCCTCGCTGCTCTCGTGTCTGTGGGCCCCGCCTTTGCAGCCGACGAGCATGACCATGCTCACGAGCATGAATCGATGCATGGAGGCGTGGTGGTCGAGGTCAAGGATCTCGATCTCGAACTCGTTGCCAAGCCCGAGGTGATCCAGTTGCATCTTCGCGATCACGGCAAGCCTGTTGATGTGGCAAACGGCAGTGCCAAGCTCACGCTGCTGTCTGGCGCAAACAAGCAAGATGTCGAACTCAAGCCTGCAGGTGATCGACTCGAAGCCAAGGGTAGCTTCAAGGTCGGCGCCGGCACCAAGCTGGTCGCGGTTGTCACCCTTCCGGGCAAGCCTTCCACCACGGCACGCTTCACACTGAAGTGACTCCGCCCGACCGCCTGCGGCAACGGCGCGCAGGCGGTCACCTCAGGCGCTCGGCGGTAGCAAGTTGAAAGCACTGTTGTGAGTTAACCAGCGGCCTGCCCCGCAGATGTTGTTCGCGGCGCAGACGGCTCAGCGGTTCTGCACGCTTGCACTATGATGCAACTATGCATCTCATCACCGTCAAACCCGAAGAAGTCTTCCAAGCCTTGGCCGACCGCACCCGCATTCGCATCATGCGTCTGCTCGTAGACACCGGCGAAGAGATCTGTCTATGCGAATTGGTGGACAGCCTCCAAGAGCTGCAATACAAGCTCTCTCGCCACCTGAAAACGCTGCGTCAGGCTGGCCTGCTGAGCGCCATCAAGGATGGCCGCTGGCTCTACCATCGGCTGGTAACCGGCTCGCCGACGATGGGGCCCCTGTCCGATCTGATTCGCTCGGTACCCGATGAGGATGATGTCTTCTCGGGTGATCTTGGACGATTCCGCGAGCGCATCTGCTTGCGCGAAGACGGCCGTTGCCGGGTGGGCATCCAGACTTCTGACTTAGCGACGGGGGCCAGATGAACATCAATCGCCGATGCGCGCCGTTTCCCCCCGCTGCCCGTCCCCGGGCGCAATCCCCAGTGGTCATCGGTCCGTCGTAACAAGACCGTCATGGCCTCCGCTTGTGACATAGGAGAATCGAGATGAAGAACACGATCCTGGCAGCCGCGTTGTCCGCCGTTGTACTTTCGTCCATGCCCGCTCTCGCCCAGCCGGCGTCTGGTGCCCAAGCGAACCTCGAGCCGCCCAACGTGCAGGAGTTCGACAAGCGGATGGCGCAGGCGCAGGAGAACATGAAGAAGATGCAAGAGCAGATGGACAAGATCAACCAGACTCAGGATCCCGAAGCGCGGCAAAAACTACTCCAGGAGCACTGGGCCACGATGCAGAACAACATGCAGCTGATGCACGGCATGTGGGGGCCGGGCGGCGGCATGGGCTGCTGCATGGGCGGCCCGGGGATGGGGCCCGGAATGACGATGGGCCCAATGATGGGATGGGGCCATATGGGCGGCTACTACTCGACGCTTACGCCCGAACAACAAAGGCAGCGCCAGTACATGATGGATCAATACATGCCGATGCAGCAGATGATGATGGACCACATGATGCGACACCAGCAGTACATGTGGATGAGGTGAGCGGTGTTTGCGGTCGCCAGAGCGCCCCGAGAAGCAACAATGATACTTTCAGGGAGAGGCGGCCGGTTGCAGCGCAATGATGGCCATGCCGACCAGCGCGACGCCGGCGCCCGCGACATCCCAGCGGGTCAGCGCAACGCCATCCACGACGCGAAGCCACACCAACGCGACCGCGATGTACATGCCGCCGTAACCGGCATAGGTTCGCCCGGCTGCAGTCGGATGCAGTGTCAGCAGCCAGGCGAAGGCGGCGAGCGACAGCGCTGCGGGCACGAGCAGCCAGGCACTCCGGCCCTGCTTCAACACGAGCCAGGGCAGATAGCAGCCGACGATCTCGGCCACGGCCGTCAAGGCGAACAGGCCGGCGAGCTTGAACAAACCGATCACGGCTGCACTTTACCCACTTCCTCCGCTACCAGGCGTGCCAACTGCTCGGGGCCGAAGCTCGGCAGGCTGCGTCCATTAACGAAGAAGGTTGGTGTCTTGCTGACCTGCAACGCGGTCAGATCCTCGATGTCCTGCGCGAGCACGGCCTGGATCTCGGGCGTCTCCATGTCCTGCCGGGCGCGTCCCATGTCCAGGCCGGCGCGGGCGGCTGCTTCGAAGGCGATGCCGATGTTGGGCGCCGCGTGGTCGGCCCACTCCGGTTGCGTGGCCAGCAGCGCCTCGAGCACCGGGGTGTAGAGTCCCTGCTTGCGCGCAGCCTCGATCAGTTTCACCACCTGGTCCGAGCCGTGATGGAAGGGCGCATAGCGCAGCGCAAGCCGGACCTTGTCCGGATGCTGGGCCATGATCTGCTTGACGATCGGATAGAAGGCGCGGCAGGTCTCGCAGGCGGGATCGAAGAACTCGACGATGGTGACCGGCGCGTTCTGCGGCCCGATGATCGGGGTATGCATCCGCACGAGGCGGCTTCCTTCCACAGCGACGCGCGTGTCCTGCTCGGCCTGTGTGCGGTCGCGATAGGCATCCATGCCGAAGTAAAAGGCCAGGCCGAGGATCAGCAACACGGCGAGTGCCAGGAGTTTTCGTGTGTTCATTTACGGGTCCTTATCAGATAAATCGTCAGGGCGGCGGCGATGGCGAGGAAGGCCGCCAGCGATAGCCAGGGAATCTGGATGTCGCCAAGGATGACCAGGGCTTGCTGGCTGCACGAGGGGCCGGTGCCGCACGGCACCCACCACTGTGGCACCCAGCCTGCGATCAGTGCGCTGTGATAGGCGGCCAGCGCGAGACCAGCGAGCGCGAATGGCAGCGCATACACCGCACCGCGCCGGTCCTCGGCGAACACGGCCATGCCCAGAATGAGGGCGAGCGGGAACATGGCGATCCGCTGGTACCAGCACAGCACGCAGGGCGTCATGCCCATCACTTCACCGATGAAGAGCGCGCCCAGCGTGGATACCAGAGCCACGGCCCAGGCGGCCATCAGCCACCACCATTGGGTTCGTTTGTCGTGCATCGAGTCGATCTCGAGGGTTGGTTCCCAGGCTTCGGGAGGGGCGGACGCCATAGGCAGTGCCCGGACGTCCGCAATGGAGCACACCGCCGCTACCGTGCGGCGCGCGCTCGAAGACGAGGGGAAGACAGGGGTGGGCTGCCGCTCAGGCAGCGAGGCGCCACTTGGGGCGTTCAGGCTCGGTGACCAGCGCAGACGCGTTGAAGTCCCGCCCGGCGTCGACGAGGACATGGCCCAGTCCTGTCAATGGCAGACGACCCGCATCGAGCAGTGCCGCGCTCGCCAGGATCTGGCAGAAACCGCAGTCGGCGTGAAGCTGCCCTTTCATCCCTTCATCGCCTTCATCCACCTGACAGGTATGTGGATGGTGGTCGCCGTGGCTGGTCGCGAAACCGGCCGATTCCAAGCAGTACGCCTCCAGGCCCGCCGAAGCGAACTGAAGTGGAACGAGCAGCAGGAAGAAGATGGCAAGCCAACGGTGCATGGGCGACGATTTTAACTCCGGCCCGTTGGCTGACGGCTCATATCGCGACCATGAACGTACCGGAGCGCTGGCACCCCACATTGTGGTCACGCCGCCACCGAACCGCAGATCATTGCGCATGCTCATCGTGGCACACACAGACATCCCCCCGCGTCGGCGCCTCGAGCTCATGCAGGATGCCGCATTGCGCCGCACGATCGGGGGCACCGCACTGGTTGCGCAGGGCGACGAGTTGGCGCTCGAGCATTTGCAGGGTGTCGAGACGCGCGCGGACACGGGTGAGTTGGGAGTCGATCAACGCGTCGACCTCAGCACAGTCGGTTGTGGGGTCGTCCACGAAGCGCAGCAGTTGCGCGACGTCGACCAAGGCAATGTCCAGTGCCCGGCAGTGGCGGATGAACGCGAGGCGCTCAAGGTGCCCACCCGCGTAGGCCCGATATCCATTGGGGCTGCGGGAAGGCGCCGGGAGCAGACCGATCCGTTCGTAGTAGCGGATGGTTTCGACCTCGACGTGCGCGGCCTTGGCCAATTCACCGATCTTCATCGCCTGCATCTCCTCATTGCAACCGCCCAACAGCTTAACCGCTTGACCCTGTAGTGGCTACAGGGTGTGTGATGCACCCCTCGCCCACGTAAAGGAGAAAACCATGGCCGGCTGTTGTTCCCACTCCACCTGCGATGCCAGCGCAGCGAGCCCGCGCTTCCGCCAAGCACTGTGGATTGCATTGATCGTGAATGCGGCGATGTTCTTGGTCGAATTCGTCGCCGGCCTTGCAGTCGGTTCGGTCGCCCTATGGGCCGACGCCCTCGATTTCGCAGGAGATGCCGCCAACTATGCGCTGTCGCTGACGGTGCTGTCGTGGGGATTGATATGGCGGGCACGCGCGGCCTTGCTCAAGGGCGTGGCGATGGTGCTTTTCGGCGCCGTTGTAATGGCACGCGCCCTGTGGGCCTTCCAGCACGGCGTGACGCCTGAGCCGATTACGATGGGCGTGGTCGGCATCCTCGCACTGCTCGCCAACGCAGGGGTGGCGATGATGTTGTATCGATTTCGCGCGGGCGACGCGAACATGCGTTCGGTGTGGCTGTGCAGCCGCAACGATGCGATCGGCAATCTCGCGGTGATCCTGGCGGCGGCAGGCGTCTTCGGTACCGGAAGCGCATTGCCGGACCTTGTCGTTGCACTGGTGATGTCCGGGCTCGCGCTGTGGTCGGGGCTTGTCATCGTCGCTCACGCCCGGCGCGACATCGGCGACGCACGACAAGTCCATCAGAAGGGATGAGGACAGCGGAGCGACGTGCTTGAGGCAATGACAGGTTTCGAGGCCCAGCGGCCATCAGGATGGCAGGATTGTGGAGAGGAGGACGGGCAGCTGATGGCCGGGTGCGTGAGGTCACGAACGGCAGCTTCGGAGCAGCGAAACTCGTGGAATCCCTGGGTACCTGACCGGCAGCTTTGCGGAAGTCGCAACGACCGCTCGGGGTCGTATGGAGACGGTAAGCCCACCCCGTAGATTGCCGACAAGAAAAGCGGACCGTGCATTAATGGGCACGATCCGCTTGGGATGTCAGGCTTTCAACTGACGCAGACCGTCCGCGAGCAGCCAGAGTGCCCGGTTGAGCCGGATGTTCTGGTCGATACCCTGGACAGGCCGGGTACGCTGCTGTCGCCCGTTGGCACTGCGGCCGGTCAGGCCGCCTTTGACGAGGTTCTCCTGGATCCGGTTGAACGTGGACCACAAGTCTGCATGGTCGTCGTCGAAGCGACGGGGACGCAGGATCTGGCTTTCCGTGATCGGCAGGGTCTTGCCGGGTTCGTCGTACTTGAGGATCAGGGCCGATCTGGCGAAGACCTCGGCCTCGCCGTCGTCGAGCATGATGGCACGCATGGCGTCGCGCGAGTCCTGCATCTGCTCGAAGCCATGAAGGACCTCATAGGCGCCCTCGATCACGTGGTCGGTGACGTTGCCCTTGTGAGGCACGCGCACGTCGGCGAAGGTGTCGCCGCACACCAGACCGTTCTGACAGACGAACCGGAACATGCCCGCCAGCATCTGGTAGCTGCTGGTTCCATCGTGCGAGTTGAGCAGGATGATCTCGTGGGCCTCGGCGCCGTTGATCTGACTTGCGTGACGAAGGCGCAGCATGTGCTTGGTGTAGTCGCGGCGGTCCTCTTGGCGCACGCGGGTCTGGCACACCATGAACGGCTGGAAGCCTTCCTTGCGCAGTTCGGTCAGCACAGCCGCCGTGGGGATGTAGCTGTACCGCTCGGAGCGGCTTTCGTGCGGGGTGTCCGCGAAGATGGAGGGCGCGACGGTGCGAATCTGGTCATCCGACAGCGGGTGAGTCGACCGCAGCACCGGGGAGCGATGAGCGAAGCGGGATGCGAGTTGCATGACGATCTCCTTGGATGAGAGACCGGAGCCCCGCCCCACCGGGGAGGAACCCCGGCGGGTGGTGGAACGCCGCTGGCGCGGCGGTTGGAATCAGTCCTTGGCGAGGTGCCAGTTCTGGGACAGCGGGGCGAACTCGTAGCCCAATGCACCGAGACGGTCGCGCTGCTGACGCAGGACGCGGCGATCGACGGTGGCGTCGAGCTTGACGATCACGCCCAGCGGCCAGAGCGCGCCGAACAGTGCCGCGTCGTCCGATTCGGCCGAAGCGTCGGGGGATGCGGCGGCCGGTTCGCTGCCGAACGGCGTGGTGTCGACCAGGGGATCGCTCGGGTTGCGGGACTTCGGTTTGTCCGGCGCCTTGGGTGCGGCCGGCGCGGAAGCCTGCGCTTCCTCGTCGATCGGATCGACTTCCTGGGGACTCAGCCGGCGGGCTTCGTCGCGGCTCAGGGCATCGATGTTGGACAGCGTCATCCCGCCCAGGAGGGCGCGGATCTCGATGACCATGCGACCGTTGGCGTTGTACGTGGAGGGGCGAATCTCGGCGATGGCGAAATCGCCCTCGTACTTGCCTTCGGCGTACTGGTCGAGCTCGGCGTTCTTCACGACGAACTCGCCGATCGAGGTCGCGAGGCGGCCGACGTTGAAGTCGCCGTTGCGGCCGTGGATGGTCTTGATGGCCAGTTGGCCGGGGAGGGTGATCATGAAGGTCTCCTGCTGACGATGAGAAGACAAGGCCCCAGGGAACGGGGCCTTGCGGATCAGAACGAGTCGGCGGCAGCCAATGCGGGCGCATCGGCGTCGTCGGAAGCTTCGTCAGTGGACTTGGAAGACTCCGGTGCCGGGGCTTGCTGTGCGGCGGGTGAGTCGGACGTCACAGGGACTTCCGGGTCGCGTTCGTCGGTCTCGGTCGACTTCGGCTCGGCCTTGTAGACGAGCTTGCCGTCGACCTTGATCCAGCTGACGAACAGCAGGCGGGCCTTGAGGCTCACCCCCTGCTCGCCGGCACGCTTCCCCTTGGAGTAGGTGAAGGTGTCGGTCCAGAGGTCGCCCAGGCGGAAGCCGATCATCACCTTCTTCTCGGCGTCGACCGCCTGGATGCAGCGGCGCACCAGGTGCTGCGCCTCCGAACCCGATACGCGCGTGTCGAAACGCACATACGAGACGTCGTCGCTGGGACCGTTCAGGGCTGCGATGTCGCAGGCCAGGAACGCATCGCCTTTCTTGGGCTTCACTTCGCGGATGCG
>ERZ869909.813-NODE-813-length-30676-cov-4.069349_pt1 | contig 30676 bp, 24 predicted proteins | sample MGYA00520892_ERZ869909 | MGnify/ENA primary metagenome ERZ869909 (study PRJEB32215, sample SAMEA104723947) | bioreactor metagenome | biome: bioreactor; feature: anaerobic bioreactor; material: water | place: China | collected 2015-03-12 ...
CTGCGCGTCACGACCCGCACCGAGATCAAGAAGCTGCATCAGCGCCTCAAGACCACGACCATCTATGTCACCCACGATCAGGAAGAGGCCATGACGCTCGGCGATCGCATCGTCGTGATGTCCGCGGGTCGCGGCGTGGGACGGGTCGAACAGGTCGATACGCCGCTCAATGTCTATCGCTACCCGGTCAACCGATTCGTCGGGGCCTTCCTCGGGCGCACGCCGATGAACTTCCTCCCGGGACGCATCGAACGGGCGGATTCGCGTCTGTGGTTCACCCGGCCCGGCGGGCTGCGGCTGCTCATGCCCGAAAGCTACGAAGAAAAGCTGCATCCGCATGTGAATCAGGAGGTCAATCTCGGCTTCCGTCCCTCCGCCCTCGCCGAGCATCCCTTCCCGAAGTATTCCGAGGCCGGATATACACTGGCGGTCCACACGGTTCTTATCGAGCCGCTCGGCAAGAACATCGATGTCTCCTGCCGGACACAGGATGGCGCTGACATACTCGCCCGCATCGACGCGAGGGACGATTTTCCCGTCAACACCGACATCACCTTCTATCTCGACATGGATCATGTGCATGTCTTCGAGCCGGGCGATTTCGGCATCAACATCATCCATGCCGACCGTGAGGCCATCGCACCGGCGCGGCCACAGCACGCCGCGGCGGGGGCATGAGCATGCAGCCGCGCACCGTCGCATACTTCGGCGACATCGTCGGCAAGCCGGGGCGTCATGCATTTGCCTACGCCGCGTCCGTGCTCCGGTCACGCCATCCCGAGATCATCCTGATCACCAACGCCGAGAACGCCCGCCACGGACGCGGCCTGCACCCCGAGGGGTACCGTGAGATCCGTGATGCGGGGGCCGACGCCATCACGCTCGGAGATCACTTCCTCGACGATGAGCGCATCATCCCGCTGCTCAACAATCCCAACGAGCCCGTCGTCGGGCCGATGAATGTGCCCGAATCACCGCAGAACGCAAAGCCGTACTTCAGAATCCCCGAGACGGATCCGCCGCTCTATGTTCTCGTTGTGTGCGGGCGCGTGTTCATGCGCTTCCAATCGGCCAATCCGTTCGATGCGGTCGATTCCGCGCTCGCCCGCATCACGGAGGAAGCCGACAACGCCCTCGTCTTGCTCGAAGTCCACGCCGAGGCGACGAGCGAGAAGATGGCCCTCGCGTGGCACGCCGCCGACCGCTGGTCGAACCACATCGTCGGCGTCGTCGGAACGCACACCCATGTTCAGACCGCCGATGCACGCATCGTCGCCGGCAGAGTCGCGGCCATCACCGATCTTGGGCTGACCGGAGGCCATTCCGGGGTTATCGGTTTCGCCACCGCCGCCTCGCTGCGCCGCCTCCGCGATGATCAGCCCTCCGGCCTCGAACTCGCCGAATCCGACCTCCGTGCCCAGGGGCTCCTGATCACCCTCGACCCCGATTCCCGAGCCGCCACCGGCGCCGAGCCGTTCTCGATCGGCGTGCCCGGGATCATTCCCGATGCCGACGATCCCGGATGAGCCCCCCGGTCGTCTGACGCAGGGAACGGGCTATCCTTACCCCCACGGTCCCGTCCATCCGGCCCCGCTGACTGGGGCCATATCGCACAATTTCGCCGCACCGACCCCGTCGATGCTCCGCGGCGTGACAGGAAAGCTCATCATGGCCTCCAACACCATCGCCGGACGCCCCCAACTCGCCGCGCTCGCCCTCCACGGCGGGACGCCGGTCTCGGATCAACGCATCCAGGTCGTCGCGGTTCGTCTCGACGAGGCCGACATCGACGCCGCCCTCGCGGTCATGCGATCCGGCATGCTCGCTCAGGGCAAGAATGTCGCGGAACTCGAATCGCTCTTCGCACCGATGAGCGATGCGGCCCACGCCATCGCCTGCGCCAACGGCACATGCGCCCTGCAACTGGCGTACGAGCCGCTCATCGAGCCGGGTGATGATGTACTCGTGCCGGCATGGTCGTACATCGCGACGGTCTCCATGCTCGTCGCACGCGGCGCGAACCCGATCTGGGTGGATGCCGATCCCGCCACCTACTGCATCGATGTCGAGGATGCGCGGCGCAAAGTCACTCCGCGCACCACCGCCATCGCGGCCACGCATATGTACGGCAATCCTGTCGATATCGACGCCGTCGAGACGCTCGCCGCCGAGAAGGGGCTCGCAGTCGTCTACGATGCCGCCCAATCCCACCTCGCCATCTACAACGGCAAGGGGATCGGCGCCTACGGCGATGCCGTCACATATTCCTTCTACCCCACCAAGAACATGACCACCGGCGAAGGTGGCTTGGTCACCACGAACGACGCCGAGCTCGATGTCATGCTTCGCTCACTCCGTTCGCACGGCGAATCCGAGAAGTATGTGCATGCACGCATCGGCTACAACTACCGCATGACCGATGTCGAAGCGGCGATCGGTGTTCAGCAGTTGAAGCGGCTCCCGGAGGCCACGGCACGCCGGCGCGAGAACGCAGCGACCCTGGATCGGCGCATCGCCGAGATCCCCGGGCTGCACGCGCCCGTCACGACATCCAAGGCGCAGCACGCGTACCACCTCTACGCCGTCCGCATCGATACCGATGCCTTCGTCACGCCCGACGATGGCCGTTCGATCCGCCAGCACTTTCAGGAAGCGCTCCTCGCCGAAGGCATCGCGACCGCCATCCACTATCCGCGATCGCTCACACGCCAGCCCGTCTTCGATGTGCCCGGCGTCGATCATCAGCCCATCGCCGACACGCTCGCCCAGACGCTGATGTGCATCCCGATCCACCAGTTCCTCACCGATCGCGACCTCGTCCTCATCGGCGATGCGCTCGCGAAGGTCGCCGATGCATACCGCGCGTGATTCTTCCGCAGCATCCAGGGATCGACATGACGGGCAGACGACTCCTCTCGCCATTTCTCGCATTTGTATTCGCAATCCTGCTCGCCACAGTTGGTTCCTCTGCGCAATCCGAGCAGCAGACTCAGCCCGTCCCGGCAACGCCCCCCGCAGCGAATGATGCGGCGAATAGCAATGCCGCGAATGGTCTCGGCCCGCTTGCCAACCTTTCCCAGGCGCTCACCACCGAGAACCTGACGGCGGCCATCGCCTGGATCGAATCGTCCGAAGCAGCCCACATCCCCGAGTCGGTGCGGACCGGCGAACGCGGCGTCCTCCAACTCCTCCAGCAGGCGCTCGATTACCGCACACGCGCCAACGCGTCCGAGGCCAGCATCCGCGAGCACGATGCCGCCATCGCGGAAGCCCCCGCGCGTCTCGCCGCGTTCGAGGCCGAACTCGCCCAGCCGCTGGCGCCCGTCGAGATCACCATCCCCGAGAACGCGACCGTCGCCCAGATTGAGCAATCGCTCGCACAAGCCCGTGCCGCGCTCGATGCCGCTCGCGCCGAGGTCGAGCGACTCGCGCTCGTCCGCTCGACGCGCGAGCAGAGACGCGCCGAGATCCCGGTCCAGATCACCACCGCACGATCGAACCTCGAAGAGATCAATCGCGAACTCGAACTCCCCCGCGCCGATGGCGAGCATCCCGCGATCACCATCGCCCGACGGGCCATGCTGCTCACGCAGCGCGATGCCCTCCAGAACAGAATCATCGAGATCGAACGCGAACTCCAACGCTACGACACCCGGCGCGAAGTCCTCTCGAAGCAGCGGGAGCTGGCCAACCGCACGCTCTCGCGACAGGAAGAACTCGTCCAGAAGTGGCAGACGGCCATCGGGGATGCCCGCACGGCGGAGGCCGAGAGGGCGGCACGCGAAGCGGAGCGTCTTGAGCGCGAAGCCGCGCAGTTCATTCAGTCGCTTCCCGCGCTCAAGCGGCTCACCGAAGAAGTCACCAAACTCACCACACGCCAGAACGAAATCAGCGAGGATCTCCGCAAGGCGGAGCAACGGGCGCAGTTCGTCACCGACAAGATGCAACGAATCCGCGATGAGTACGACTCGATCGTCGATCGTATCGCTCGCGTCGGCCTCACCGACTATGTCAGCGCTTCGCTCCGCAGCAGTCTCAGAGGGCTTCCCGATCTCGCAACACTCCGGCGTCAGGCGTTCGTCAAGCGTGGCGATCTCTCCAGAGCCGAACTCGATGTGATCGAGTTCTCCGAGCGCAGGAACGCACTCCGTGACACCCGCGTCACCATCAACGAACTTCTCGAAACGCTCCCGTCCGACATGCCCGCCTGGCAACGCGATCGCGTCGAGCAGGTCGTCCGCGAATCCGTAGAGCTTCGGCGCGATCTCCTCGATGATCTCCAGGATCTCGCGACCGACTACCGGGACCGCATCGGAGAACTCAGCGAGCAGGAAAGAAACCTCCTGCTGCTTGCAGATGAGTACCGCTCCTTCATCGAAGAGCGCGTTCTCTGGGTCCGCAGCGTTCCCGGCGGACGCTTCGTCCACCCCGTCGAAGTCTATCAAGGTCTCCGATGGCTCTTCACGACGCCCGAATGGGGACAAGTCCCGCGCGCCCTGCTCGCAGAGATCATCGAACGCCCCGTGCTCGTTCTTCTGGGTGTCATCGTCGCGGGCGGGCTCATTCTCAGCGCACGACGCGCCCGCAGCGCCCTCGATGCTTCCGCGGCCAAGGTTGCGAACTGGCGCACAGATTCCTTCAAAGCCACGCTCATCGCCACCCTCGCGACCTTTGTACTCACGCTCCCGTACCCCGCCATCCTCATCCTCCTCGGGCGGCTCCTCACCGAAGCGGGCATCGACCTCGGCAGAGCGCAGGAGGACATCCATGTCGCCGAGGCCGCCGGCGCGGCGCTCATGCCGGTCGCCGCGATTCTTCTCGTCGTGCTCGTCATCTGGAACATCGCCCGTCCGAAGGGCCTCGCGGAGATTCACTTCCGCTGGCAACGAAACGGGCTCAATCTTGTTCGGCGTCACCTCGCATGGCTGACTCCCGCGATCCTTCCTCTGGTCTTCATCGTCGCGGCGATGCGCCGACAGAATGTCGATGCCTATCTCGAATCGCCGGGCAGACTCGCGTTCATCATCGCGATGGTGCTCCTGAGCATCTTTGTTTTTCGAGTCTTCCATCCCAATCGTGCGCTCATGTCGGAGTTCTTCCGCAAGCACGATCGAGACTGGATCGCTCGCTCCCGATGGGTCATCTTCGGCGTCATCGTCGCGATGCCTCTCTTCTCCGCCACCCTTGCGATCCTCGGATTCTTCTACACTGCGCTCCGGCTCGAATCGCGCATCCAGATCTCCGCATGGATCATCATCGGCTTCATCATCCTCAACGCGCTCCTGCTCAGGTGGCTCTTTCTCGCAAGACGACGCCTCGCCATCGAGAAAGCAACACGCGCCCGTGAGGCCGCCTCAACGGAGCAGACGCCCCAGTCCGCCGCCAATGAAGCAGGCATCACCGTCGAAGAAGCGCAGGTCGACATCCCCGCCCTCGACGAGCAGACCCGCCGCCTCTTCCGCGCCATCGTCCTCATCGGTGCGCTCCTCAGTCTCTACACCGTCTGGGCCGATGCACTCCCGGCGCTCCGCATGCTCCAGATGGTGCAGGTCTATCCGAGTTTCCAGATCACCGAATACCAGCAGCCCGTTCAGCGCACCGTTGCTCCCGTCGATGTCGCCATGTCGCCGCCCCTCGCGGCACAGCCGGGCGTTATGACCGGGGTCGGCACCGCCCCAACGGGCGAACTCACCACAACCGCCGAACCCAATGTCGTCACACTCGCTCATCTCGGTCTTGCGATCATCATCGTCATCGTGGTGACGCTCGCGGCGCGAAATGTCCCCGGTCTCCTCGAGTTCGCGCTGCTCTCCCGGCTCCCCCTCGACAACGGCTCCAAGTACGCCATCACCACCATCGTCCGCTACATCATCGTCATCGTCGGAACCATCCTCGCATTCGGAGCCGTCAACATCGGCTGGTCGCAGGTCCAGTGGCTCGCCGCCGCGCTCACCTTCGGTCTCGCCTTCGGCCTTCAGGAAATCTTCGCCAACTTCGTCTCCGGCCTCATCATTCTCATCGAACGACCCATCCGCGTTGGCGATGTCGTCACCATCGGAGACATCTCGGGCAAGGTCACTCGGATCCAGATGCGATCCACCACCATCACTGATTGGGAACGCAAGGAACTCATCATCCCCAACAAATCCTTCATCACGGATCGCGTCGTCAACTGGACCCTGTCCGATCAGGTCACGCGCATCTCCGTCAATGTCGGCATCGCCTACGGTTCGGACACCGTTCTCGCCGAGCAACTCCTCTACAAAGCCGCCAACGAACACGAAAATGTCATGAAGGATCCCGCGCCCCGCGTCGTCTTCCTGGGCTTCGGCGATAACTCGCTCAACTTTGCCGTCCACTGCTTCGTTCCGGCACTCGAATTCCGCCTCAAGACCATCCACGAAATGCACATGGCCATCGACAGGATCTTCCGCGAAGCGAAGATATCCATCGCATTCCCGCAGCGCGATGTCCACATCGACCAACTCAAGCCGCTCGAGGTCCGGATCACGCGCGATACATCCACACCAGCGGACCAGAACCCGCCCCCACCAAACCCGCTCCCCTGATTCACATCCCGCCGGCGACCTTCGCCTCCAGAATCACCACATCGTCGTCTCCGAAGAGCTCGACCTCTCCCAGTGAAGCAGGCAGCAGAACGGTCGCTCCCGCTCGTATCGCAACGGGCGAGAATCCTTCGTCCGATGCGCAGATCCGCCCGTCGCCGCGCAGCACCATCCACACAACCGGGTGCGCTGTTCTCAGTGCCTCGGTCCGAGATGCTCCCCGCCCCATCCGCAGCTCGCTCAGCGTGTAATACTCGGTGCTCACCAGCAACGCCCGCTCTCCCCCATTCGATCGCAGCGCTGCGCCATCGCGGGGCTGGAAGTCGATGCACGCCATCGCCTCCTCAACATGCAGACGCCGACCGCTCCGACCCCAGTCGTACACCCGGAAGGTCGTGTCGCTCGGGGTCTGCACCTCCGCGACCAGCACCCCCGCTCCGAGCGCATGCACCGTACCGCTCGGAAGATGATGCACATCCCCCGCGCGCACCGGCACACGCACGAGCAATTCCTCGACGCCGCCTGCCTCGATCGCTCGCCGGAACTCCTCCGGCGTCACACCCGCACGAACCCCCCTGTAGATCGCCCCGTCGGCATCCGCATCCACCACATACCAACTCTCGGTCTTCAGATGCGCCCACGGGTGTTCCGCGGCGTAGGCCGGACTCGGATGCACCTGCACCGACAGATGCTCACGCGCATCCAGGAACTTCGCCAGCAATGGAAACGCGCCCGTCTCCGTCGCCCGCACCGAGCCCATCAGATTCGGCCCCATCGCCGTCATCGCTTCGCGCAGCGTCAGGCCGCGCATCTCGCCATTCACGATCCGCGAATGCGCTCCATCGCCGCCGCCCCCATCCGCGCTCGTCGCATCCAGATCCGCCAACTCCCATGACTCGCCGTACATCACCCCTTCGGGAAGATCCTTCCCGAGATCACTCAGGCGACGGCCTCCCCACACCTTTTCCTTCAGAATCGGTTCCAGAACGAGCGGGTAGGGGTGCATCATGCCTCCGGTGTTTTTTTTGACAACTTGCTTGATTCGCCCGATCTTATCCCGGACCGCGCAACGGAGTGACAAAATCACTCCAGACCGACCTCCAGTCCGTCGCCTTCGTCCGCATCCTCGCGCCCAAGCACCCGCTGCGCCAACGACCGCACAACCTCTCCCGACAACCCCTGATCACACCACGCAAACTCGACGCCCCCGAAGCGCGTCGTGCTGCGAGGCGTGTACAGCCGATCGCACACCAGCCCGAGCGTGTCCAGCGACTCTTCACCCCAATCGAATCCGCGCTGGAGTTGCTCCGAGCACTCGCGGCATCTCCGCGCCGCATCCTCCCACGCCCCGATCTCGGCTTCCACCGCGACATCCGCGATCCGCTCGACACCACCGGCGCCGATCGCGAACACACGCGCTGTTCGAGCATCCCCACCCTGCGCTACGCCACAAAGCGAGAACACATCGAGCGTCCGCGCCCACCCGCATCCGCTCTTCATGAGCGGTTGCAAACCGTCCACCAGTCGCTTCTCCGCCGCGGCCCGCTCGAAGTCCTGATCGATCGAGGCCCGACGCATCCGCTCGGTGGCGGCTTCGATCGCCGCACCCACGCCCCCGCGCATCAGGGTGCACGCCTTCTCCACGCGCCCCCGATACGACTCCAGCGTCTCGCTCCCGTCGCACGGCGCAGGGCACTTGCCCATCTCCTTGTACGCGCACGCCCGGGCCCGCGGCGACAGCACCAGCAGATGGTGATACCGACACAGGTCGAACAGATCCGTCAGCACATCCATCGCCCGCCCCGCAGCGTGCTTGTTCGAGAACGGGCCGATCAGCGTGCCCGTCCGCCACGCATCGTCACCGAGCGACCGGGTGACCGCCTTCACGAACTTCGGATGCTCCGCCCCCGGGTCCACATGCACGAACCACCCCTGCCAGCGATCCGTCACGGCACGGTGCGCCGAGGCCATCCGCTCCCGCGCAAGCGCGAGGTACGCGAGATCCGCCTCGAACCGCGATCCCGCCTCGCACGCACGCACCACCCGCACGATGCCCCGCAGCTCGGCCCGGGGACTCCGCTGACCCGCCTCCGGAACCTGAAATCGCCGCTGCGCCCAACCCCGGATATTCCCCGTCGTCGCAATCAGAACCGTGCGCCCATCCCCAGCTTCGAGAACAACCACCCCCGCCGAAACCGGCAGTCCCGACCAGTTCCACTGCTCATTGTTCAGCCCGGATTGAGGGGATTCCGGGGCTTCCGGGGGTGCCGGAACCGACACCGTCAATGCCGGTGCAACTCCCACGCCGACTCACGCTCCACCGGCCGAGCAACCCGCCTCGTTGAACTCTTCCAGCGGCCGTCGCTCTCCCATCGAAATCTTCGGGAACGCCATGCCCGTGATCTTCGACTGAAAAACCGGGTTCCCGTCGACCCACCCCTGCACGCGGCTCACAAACCGCTTCTCGTGGTACTTCAGGCACTCGCTCATCAACACAAGCGTGTCGCCCGGCAGCACCTGTCCACGGAATGTCGTGTCCTCAATCCGCGTAAACCCAGCAAACCAGCTCTTCCCGCTCCGCTGGTAGTACATCCAGGACGAGAGCTGAGCCCCAGCCTCCACCATCAAAACCCCCGGCATGAGCGCGTATCCCGGAATGTGCCCCGGCACCCAGAATTCATTCTGCCCAACTTCCTTCACCGCCACCGCATGATCGTGCGTGTGATCATGCCACACGATCCGGCTCAGCATCAGCATGTCACCCCTGTGCGGCAGGATCTGCGCAATCGACCGCTGATCCGCAGCAACGCTGGAAAGATCGATATCACTCAAATCGATGATGGGCTTCAGCGACATCAACACCACTCCGCCACACTGGGCAGTGGGGGGTGGGCCGAACACGCCCACCCGCCCCTTCCGTCCGATCCAGCCCGCAATCACTCGGTATCGCGGATCTCCAGAACCTTCTTACGAACATCCTGCGCAGCGTTCTTGATGTCCTGCATCGTCTTCCGCACACGCGTTCCGGCGGCCTTGTTCCCGCCCTCCGCCTTGCGAATGTCCTCTTCTGCTTCCGTCACAAGACGCTTCAGAGTCTCGAATTCCTCCACGGGTGCCTCCTCGCGGCAAAAGGGAAAAAGGGTCATCGTGGCTCACGCGACCCGGTGAGTTCTCACAAACAACCACTTTCCGCGATTCCACGCCCATTGGCAAGCCCTCAACCACCCCGGAACCCCTCAGAATCGCAAAGAAAGCGAGAAAATGCCGATCAGAATCCTATCAAATCGGCCCCGCTCCGGTTGCCGCGCCCACCCCGCTCGCATTCTGCGTCCGAAAATATTGCAATTCCCGCCATTCCCGACGAACCTTTCAGCAGACTCCGGCATCCAAGTCCCCGTTCGGATCACATTGCAGCCACGGAGGGAAACATGCTCGGCAAGACTCGCCTCGGGATCGCACTGCTCGCCACCGCATCCATGCTCCTGCTCTCGGGGTGCTACGCGAACTACCGGCTCCCCGCTGAGGGGGCTTCCCTCAGGACCATGTTCGAGTTCGATGAAGAGTTCCTCCGCGATGCCAAGACCGATCCGCAGGTCCGCTCCGCATGGAACCGCGAACCGCTCGCCAAGTTCCCCGCACGCATCGCCACCGTCCGTGTTGCCCCATCCCATACATACCAACGCCCCGGCCGCTACGCCTCGAACCTCGTCACCCCGATCACGCTCCGCGACATCGATGCCCCCGAGCAACTCGCCCGGATCGCCTCCTTCGACGCCGTCGCGCAGGTTCTCCACCTGAATCGACTCGTCATCGATACCGGCGTCGTCGATGAGGAAGGGCTCCGGCGCGCTGCGGGCTCCGTTCAGGCGGACATGCTCTTCGTCTACACCTTCGACACCCGTTTCCATACCGAGGATGGCGCCCTCGCCCCTCTTGCGGTCGTCTCCCTGGGCATCTTCCCGAACAAGACCGCGAAGTGCGTCGTCACCTGTTCAGGGGCACTCGTCGACACCCGCACCGGCTTCGTCTATGCACTCCTCGAAGCCACGCACGAGACCAGCCAGCTCGCCAACGCGTGGACGAGCAAGGATGCCGTCGATCAGTCCCGCAAGCGGGCCGAGCGGATCGCGTTCGAGGGGTTGATCGACGATTTCAAGGCCCAGTGGCCCACGGTGCTCATCTCGCACGCCCCGGCACACTCGGAAATCCGTCCCGCGGCCCACACGCCGTAACCAAAGCCGGGGTTTTCATCGGGTTTTCCCTGCCGGTCCGCGAATGCTGGCAAACTGGGAAAGCCGGATTTGACCCGGCACGCATGGGCAATACCTTCGAGATTGGTCGGGTTCGGGTATCCCCCATTCCCCGCCGCCGTTGTCTCGCGTCCCTTTGGATCCCGCGAGACCCGCTCCCGTCCTCGGCGGAGCGCCTGTGTGCCCGCCGTCAACACTCGAAGGGGCACATCATGAAGCGGACTTTCAACGCATGCATCGTTCTGATCGCTGCCGCGACGATCTCACAGACAGCGCACGCACTCGATGAGTACCGCCTCGACGACGGCGTGAAAGAGTCCGGTGTCGGCTTCGGTACCGGCGGCGCATCCAAATCCTTCGCATGGCTGAATCACTTCACCGCCAAGGCCGGGGCCGAGGTCATCACCGAGATCAGGATCGCCTTCGGCGGCGGTTTGCTGCAAAACAACATCCCCAACGGCACCCCCGTCACACTCTACATCTGGGGCGATTTCAATCAGGACACCAACCCGGACGACGCCTTCGTCATCGCCTCGGTCAGTGGTGTCGTCGCGAATTCCGGGTCCAACACATTCAACACATACGCTCTCACGACCCCCGTCACATTCAATCCCGGTGACTCCTTCTTCGCCGGTGCCATCATCAACTACACCGATTCGAGCAACACCATCCGCGTCGGGAGTCTCGATCATGACGGCACCGACAGCATCCCCTTCTTTCTTCCCAACAACCACAGTTGGATCGCCGGCAGCGCCAACGGAATCGCCGTCGATCCCAACAACCTGGCCCTCGCACAACTTCCGGTCGATACCGTCCGCAACGAGATCTTCGGCGGCAATGGGGACGGCACATGGATGATCCGGCTTAATGCGACATCCCCAACCGGTCCGGCCACCGGAGCGTGCTGCGTCGAGTTCACCCTGCCGGACGGCACCATCGCCAACGGATGCGTCGATGGTTACACCCAGAACCAGTGCCTCGACCCTGCCATGCCCAACAACACATTCCAAGGTGTCGGCACCACTTGCACCTCCCACCCATGTCAGGCGACCGGCGCCTGCTGCATACCCGGCGGCTGCGTCGACAATGTCACACAGGCCGATTGCATCGATCCGGCAATCTTCGGCGGCACATACCAAGGCGACAACACCAACTGTCTCACCCACCCCTGTTCCAATACCGGCGCCTGCTGCATCGCCTTCGTCGATCCCAACGGCAATGTCACCTACACATGCCAGGACAACATGACCGCTCCGAGTTGCTTCGCCACCGATCCCAACAGCATCTACCAAGGCGATGGCACCACCTGCGCAACGCATCCCTGCCCATCGATAGGAATTGGTGCATGCTGCTCGCCATTCGTCCCCGGCGGATGCATCGACGGAGTGACATTCAACGATTGCATCGACCCCGCCATCCTCGCGGGGGTCTATCAGGGCGACGGCACCACCTGCGCCACTCACCCATGCCCGTTCTTCGGCGCGTGCTGCTTCTCATGCATCGGCGGCGTCCAGCAGCCCTGCCTCGAACTCGCACCAGCCGACTGCGATGCACTCGACGGAGTCTTCACCGCCATCGGCCAACTCTGCGCGACCACCAACTGCCCCGACTACTGCCCCGGCGATATCAACCGCGACGGCATGACTGATCTCAACGACTTCATCGTGCTTGCAGGAAACTTTGGATTCTGCGGCGTGGGACGAGCACAAGGCGATCTGAACTGCGACACCTGCGTCGATCTCAACGACTTCATCATCCTTGCTGGCGACTTCGGCTGCATCCGACCGTAACCCTCTCAACGATCGAAACACCACCATCCTCATCGCATCCAAACGGACTTCGATCTCCGGATCGGGTCCGTTTTTCATGGTCGCGGCGTACGAATCCTCACTCCCCCATTGCAGCCATCACGCGCCGCTTCACCGTCCGGATCATCGCCGATGCCTTCTCCGGGCTCTCCACGCCGTGCTGCGCTGCCAGCGCCGTGAGATCGGGGACCTCGCCGTCTCCCCTGGCCCGTTTCAGAACCCACGCCTCGAACATCGCCCAGTGCACACCCATCCCCCGTTCCAGGCAGTAGCCCCGCACCTTCCCGAGCGCCCGGTCCAGCCGATCCGCCTCGTACCGACGATCGAACGCCGCCTCAGGGCTGTCTCCGCTGTCCGGCTCCTCCAGCGGCATCTCGCTCAGATCCGTCCCGGACATCCGCTCGGGATGCCGCCGCTTCGCCGTGGCGTGCCGATGCTCGTTCCGGAGATACCACACCAGCGATTGCTTGATGTACGACCGCAGCGACCCCTTGTCCGGGTCGAAGGTCGTCAGCAGATCCCCCTCGACGATGCGGCTGAGCACAAAACCCTGTGCAAGATCCGCCGCCGCTGCCCGATCGTGGCCGGACCTGCGTATATATGCATAGATGGCCCGCCAATAGAGCGAGAGAAAATCGTTCAGCCCCTCCCCCCCGGCACGCGCACTCTCCACCCGGAGAATGCTCGTGGTCGGGAACTTCATGCGTGTGCTCGCCGGGTCCATGGTGTGGTTCTTCCTCTGCGGACACCTTCGCGGGTAGAGTAATGATACTGTAAACCAAAGTAAGCCCGATTCAGCCCCGGCCCGAAAACCAATGGTTTTAACCAGCAAAGAAGCCGAAAGAATTTTCCAAGCCATCCGTCAGGATGATGGGGAAGACCCGAACGGCCACACACCGGACCCGGATCCCCACCTCGATATCCCGCACGACATCATTCCTGGCTTCGCGATTCTCCGCCGAATCGCCGAAGGCGCACATTCCGTCGTCTACGAGGCCATCCAGTTCAAACCGCGCCGACGCGTGGCGATCAAGATTCTGTGCACCGGGCTCAATGCCCCCGAAGCCGCCAGACGCTTCGCCGCCGAGGCCGAGATCCTCGCACGCCTCTCGCACCCCTCCATCGTCGCCATCCACCACGCCGACATCTGGATCGACGGCCCGGCCCGCCGACCCTACTTCATCCTCGAACTCATCGAGCACGCCAGCCCGATCACCGATCACACGCGCACCCTCTCCATCGAGCACAAGCTCCGACTCTTCATCGAGGTCTGCCACGCCGTCCACCACGCCCACATCAACGGCTTCATCCACCGCGATCTCAAGCCGTCCAACATCCTCGTCAACGCCGCGGGAGAGCCGCGCATCATCGACTTCGGCGTCGCCCGCATCCTCACCGACGACTTCCCCGTCAGCATCGTCTACACCGAAGTCGGCCAGCTCATCGGAACCGTCCAGTACATGGCCCCCGAGCAGTGCGCTGCCGAGGATGCGCGCGTCGATGCCCGCTCCGATGTCTACGCACTCGGCCTCATCCTCTACGAAACCCTCCTGAACAAACCGCCCTACTCCGTCCCGACCACCTCCCTCGCCGCCGCGGCACGCGCCATCGAGGATGCCCAGCCCAGCCGTCCCCGCACGATCGACCGAGCCATCCCCGCACCGCTCGAAGCCATCCTCCTCAAGGCCATCGACAAATCACCGGACGACCGCTACCAATCCGCCCACGCTCTCGCCGAAGACCTCCAGCGCTATCTCAAAAACGAACCCGTGCTCGCCAGGCCGCGCACACGCTGGCAGTCCGCGGCACTCTGGGTCAGCGCACATCCCATCGCCACCACCCTCATCGCCTGTCTCACGCTCATCCTCTCGACACTCCTCATCACCACGCTCGCGATTCACCTCCTCTACCGAACGCCGCACCGGATTCTTGTTCAGGATCACAGGAGCAGAGCGACGCTGATCTCCCGCGCGGGCGCCATCCTCCACGAATGGGACGGGCGTATCCCGAACGCAATCAGGGCGGCAACATCCGTCACCCCCGCCAATGGAGCGGACAAAGTCGCGTTCGTGTTGGTGTACTCGTCTTCGCAAGATGAAGACAATGTGCTTGCCGCCCTCATCGACATCAGGAATCCGAGCAAACCGCTCTGGACCGCGCCGGTCGCTCCGTTCAACTTCCCGCACAGCCCCGGCACCCGTCCCTTCGATTCTCCCGCCGAACACATGATTCCATCACGCGCAATCGTCGCCGACATCTTCTCAGAACTCCCCGGCGATGAAATCGTCATCGTCTACCATCACTATCCCCGCTTCCCCTCGTGCATCCGCATCTTCAATGTCCGCACGCCGACGGATGTTCCCCTCGTCGCCGAATTCTGGCTCCCCGGCCACATCGACCTTGTGTGGGATCCGAGTCACGAACACCTTGTTGTCAGCGGTGCGGGCAATCGTTTTCCGTGGGAACTCGTAGGCCTCCCCCAACCCGACAACCAACTCCAGGCACGCTACGCCATGGCATTCAAGCCGCGCCCCGAGATCACATCTCGCTTCCTCTTCGATGAGCGTGCTGAAATCGATCCTGCCGTCCGCTGGCTCTCCGTCGTGCTGCCCCGCGAGCACGCCTACGCCTTCGGGCATCCCGTAGCCCACCCCGAGGGGAGTCTCACGCACTCCCAACGCCTCTGGATCACCATGAACGACACAAACAGGCATCAGCCCGCCATCCAGTTCTACATCGACCGCGAAAACGGCACGCAAATCGGCGAAACGATCGCAACATCCAGCTACAGATTTCATCACTCCCAGAACCCCGACCTGCCCGACCCCGAAAACCCCCGGCTCGAGATCGTCTCCGTCCCCCTCCCCGGTCGCAACGCTCAATAAACAGACCGCTTCACACCATCCGATCGAGAAGCCGATACTGTACCGCCTCCGCGACATGCGCGAGCGTGAGCCGATCGCTCCCTTCGATGTCCGCGATCGTGCGTGCAACCCGCCGGATCTTGTCGTACGCCCGCGCGCTCAGGCCCAGCTCCGTGATCGAAGCGCCGAGCATCTCCCGCGCATCGTCATCCATTGATGCGAGCACATCCAGTTCCCGTCCGCTCAAGGTACTGTTCAGCTTTTCCCCTTGGCGCTGCCGCTGGCGATCCCGGGCCCGCAGCACCCGCTCGCGCATCTGCGCGCTGCTCGTTCCCGTCCGCTTGGGATCCTTCGCCGACAGTTCCTTCCACGCCACCGCTGGCGCCTCGACATGGATGTCGATCCGATCGATCAGCGGGCGCGAGATCCGACCCAGATACCGCTCCATCGCTCGGCGTCCGCCCTCGTCGACGGGCATGTCCCCCTTCGCGGTCGGATTCATCGCCGCGACGAGCATGAACCGCGTCGGAAACACCGCCGCCGAGTGCGCCCGCGCGATCGTCACCCGCCCGTCCTCCAGCGGCTGACGCAGCGTGTCCAGCACCGTCCTCGGAAACTCCGGCAACTCATCGAGAAACAGAATCCCCCGGTGCGCCAGCGAAATCTCGCCCGGTCGCGGCACGGCACCGCCGCCGATCACCGCGATCGCGCTGGCGGTGTGATGCGGTGTCCGCACCGGACGCGCCGTGATCAGCCCGCCGTGTCGCGCCGTGTCCGTCCGACCCGCCGCCGAATAGATCCGCGTCACCTCCAGCGCCTCAGCGCAGGTCAGTGGCGGCAGCACGCCCGGCAGCGCCTTGGCCATCATGGTTTTGCCTGTGCCTGCTGGCCCAAGCATCAGCAGATTGTGCCTGCCCGCCGCGCTGACCGTGATGGCGCGCTTCACCGCCTCCTGCCCGCGCACCTCGGCGAAATCCACCTCCGCGGGAACATTCTCGATCAAACTCGCGACATCCACCGGCGGGTGCGGCTCCGCGGGGATGATCCCGTTCAGCATCGCGACCACCTGCGCGAGGGTTTCGACGCCGTAGACATCGATCCCCTCCACGACCGCGGCCTCCGTCGCGTTCTCGCTGGGGACAATCACCGCGCGCATGCCTTTAGAGCGTGCGAGGAGGGTCATCGCGAGCACCCCCCGAACAGGGCGGATGCGTCCGTCGAGGGCGAGTTCGCCCGCGATCATGCACTGACGCGGATCGAGAAAATCGGTCGGCTCGGGGGTGATGCGGGGGAATTTTTCGGCGAAACCATGGGTGTTGGCGCGTCCCCGTTCGGGGGATGCGCCGGCACTGTTCACGCTGCTGTGCGCGAGCACCCGCCCGTTCCGGGTGGAGATCGCGCCGTCCGCGATGAGCACGCCGACGGCGATCGGCAGGTCGTAGACCGGCCCTTCCTTGCGGACATCCGCCGGGGCGAGGTTGATCAGCAGGCGGCCGCCGGGGAAGCGGTAGCCCGCGTTGGCGAAGGCGGAGCGGACCCGCTCGTGGGACTCGCGGACCGCGGCATCAGGCAGACCGACGGTCACGGAGCCGTTCAGGGCGGACTCGTCGATGTCGACTTCGATCTCGCAGGGGATGGCGTCGATCCCCTGAAGCACGAAGGATTGAACGCGAGCAAGCATACGGTATATTTTAGGGCAACGAACACCGAATGCAAGTGGCTTGTGCGGATTGTGTATGGGTTGTGGATTATCGAGGCCGGGGGCAGGAGGGGGGGTTCCCTAGGGCGATGACAAAAATCCTCACCCCAAACCGGGGGCGCGCTGGCGCCCGGAACCTTTCGCCCGGTCAGGAGTCTCATGGTCCATCGCCGCGTGCGATTGACCAGAGGATCAATCCAACTCCGAACCGAACCGGGAGAAAATGCCATGACCAGCAGGCCCACCATGCTCGCCAAGACCGCCGCCGCGGCAGCACTCCTCATCGCGGCCTCCGCTCACACACACGCCCTTGCCTCGCCGCAAATCAACGAACTCTTCCGCGCGGGCGACACCGTCCTCTCCACACAGGGCAACCCGTACGACAGCATCCTCGTGGGTATCCCTTCGATCCGGAATGGACTGATCGCGTTTCTCGTTCAGTTCGACACCGCACCGCAGCCCGATGTTGCAGCACTCATCACGAATCGTTCCGGAGCATTCGCCGCAGAGTGGTCCAGCCCCGAGGACGGTTCTCGTTCAATCCGAATCGATGTCGGTGCACAGGGGTCTGCGCCAACCATCGGCCACGATGATCGAATCGCCTGGAGACAGGCCGCGGCAACACCTCCATCCAACACCTTCATTCAGGAAGTCGGGATGGTTCTCCCCGATTCGTCCTTTCAAACGATCATGAGATCAGACCTTGAGTCGGCGATCCTGAATGCCGGATTGACACCGGCCTCCGCTCGACCCTCTCCGCCGCGATACCTCATTGATTCACTGACGCTCGGCGCTGGAATCGCATTCGAGTACTTGACCCTGCACTCGGTGTTCACGGCATTCCCGGCGGACATGGCGCCGGTACAGACAATCGCCTCTGCGGGGCAAAATCCGGAAGGGACAGAAAGCGAGATCTTCAGTTTGTTGCCGCTCCCGGATTCTTCGCTCACAAACCAGCACTATGTCGCGCCCTATCACGCGGTCTATGCCGACCGGATACTCATGCCGATCCGGATCATTCAGCCGCCCTCCACATCATCCCTTTCTTGTCTCGCCCGCATCGAGAACGGAATCACAACCATCCTCCATTCGCAGGGCGATCCCATCCCCGGCACCGATCGTTTCTTCGCCTCGTTCAACGCCAGCAAACTCGCGATGCGTGGCGAGGACTATGTCTTCACCGCGATCGACAGCGAAGGCGAGAACGCCCTCTACGGAGTCATCGAAGGCGAGTTCCGGACCATCGTCGATGCCTCCACGCCCATCCCCGGCGGCTTATATGGCGAACCCGCAACCTTCGGACAGCACAATGGTCCTTCCTTCGGCGGGATCGCCATGAATGACGGCTTCATCGTCTTCACCGCGAGCCCGCGGCGCACCGCGGGGCCGTTCGACAACGGCATCTTCGCCTACGACGGCGACTCATTGCACAAGGTGCTCTACGCGTTCGAGGAGACGCTCCCCGGCGGCCACCGCTTCGAGTCCGCCGCCTTCGGCCCCGAAGCCCTCGACGACAACAACACCATCGTCTTCAAGGCGTACACCTACGATGAGAACAATGCACTCGGCTACGGCATCTATTCCCTCCAGCTCGACATTACGCCCGCGCCCTGCCCCGGCGACATCACGGGCAACGGCTTGGTCGGCCTCGATGACTTTGCGATCCTCGCCGCGAACTTCGGTGCCGGACCCGGCGCGACACGCGAGCAGGGCGATCTGAATGGCGATGGCTTCGTCGATCTGGCGGATTTCACCATTCTGGCGGTGAACTTCGGCAACGATTGCGACTGAATCGCTGTCGGGTCACAACCGTCAGTCTTTCATCGGCGCCACCGGTGGATACCACGCGCGTTCATGCCCCAATCCCGTCCACCCTCGGACGACACGCGTTGCCATGTCCAGTGATTCCACATCGAACTCGATCACGCCATTCCAGTACACAATCCGCTCGACATCGAAGCTCGCCGCGCGCTCGGTACCGGTCAACCGCACCGTGAGCCGATCGCCCGGATGCAGCGGCTTCAGCCGATCGAGCCGATATGCCTGGTGGGACACATGATTGCTCAGGTCCCAGACGATCGGGTTCGGCGGGTGGATCCGGCCAGTAATCACCAGCTCACCATCGCGCCACGCCTCCAGCTCGAACCCCACCGCCAGGCTCCCGCTCGCATGCTCCAGCCGGGGCCAGTTCGACAGGAAATATGAGAACAGATAGGGTTCGCCATTCCCAACCACCGCGAGATCGAATGCTGGCCACTCATCGACAATGCGCTTGATTTTTGGACTGTTGTATCCCCGCATGTCGCTTGGTGTGCCGCGTTCGACACGAAACTCCCGAGATGTACGCCACAGGGGTTTCCATTGCTCCCGCGGCGGATATTCTCCCCGCGGGCCGCTCCAGAAAAACTCCCGCTCTATCCGGTATCTCCCATCCTCAAGGCCGCGCACACAGACATCATGATCCCGCCACTCACCGGCACGAGACCCCACGATACGCGTGCGAGATTCATCGATGACGCCGTATGGCGCCAGGTACATGCCTGCATCATGAACCACGACATCGGCGCCGCTCGCCCACACATCGCGGGTATGGAGAATGTACTCGGCGAATTCAGCATGACTGCGCGACACACGATCGAAGAAGTACTGCGTCTGCCATGTCTGAAACTCACCGCGATCGATCCGACGATACAACTCGCCAACAAGCGGAGAGTTCACTTGGAGCCAGAGCACTCGATGATCCGGGATAGAACCCAGCGGCGTGTCTTTGGTGTGCTTGACGATCCCGTCCACTGGCGCAATCGCCACCAGCACGGTCGTGGGAACCGCCGCCACCCATCTCGGCTCCTCGCGCCCATCCGTGCGCAACATCACATCGCACAGCAGACCAGACGCACCCATTAGTACCCAAAGTACGATCCCGAGCATTGCTGCACCTTCCCCCACCCGTGTCGCCCACACCCTCCGTATCGGACGATGCGGGCTTCGGCTGCACACAAGCACCCCGAATGCTCCGCGCCATCACCTCGGATTCCGGTTCGTATGCCTATTCCGGCACACGCGAAACAGGCACACTACGAATTTCCGGGAGCCTGCCAGTCCGTGCTTCCCGAGTCGCCGAAGGCGACTCGGAGCCAGCTCTCCAGAGAGGGGGTGTGGGGGAGACTTCCGGGGGCTTCCCCCACAGGGCTTCACTCCTCCATCGGCGGCACAGTTACACGCACCGGCCGCGGAGGAAATGTTCCACGCACATATGAAATCGGAAGACTTCCGGGTACCTCCTGAACGATCACATCTTCCAGCACAACTCTCCCGCTCCAGTATTCCGGCGGACCACCCGGGCGCTCTCCCGCGATCTCGACGGCGCCTTCGAGAACCACCGTCATGAGATCCCCGACGGCCAGCGCGCCATCATTTCGGAGCCAATTCCTATGCATGTTGTACAGGTTGTCCCATCCAGATAGGTCGGGCTGCCTCGTTGCCGGATTGGGGTTCCAGGCATGAATCGTTCCCGTTCCGACCTCCGCTCCATCCTTGAAGATCCTCACGCTCATCCCGAACGCGATGTCTCGCCAAGGTTTGGTCAGCGGATCGACGAGATGCTTCCTGAGATACCAGACACGGTTGTGCTCATCGATGCCGACTACCGGATCGAGCTGTCGAACAAGCTCATCGCCCACTCCCGGTGCATCAAATGGCATCATCAGATCGATCGTCGATTCCGAGATCACGACCTCTCGCCGCACCGTCCACACACGCCGATCTGATGCGTAGATCGCTTGCCCATCCATCCTCGTCAGAAAACCACCCGATGTATGCCAGGGGTCCGGCAGATAGAACTCGCGCTCGACGATGTAGCGCCCCGGCTCCAGCTCGGCCCCAATCATGGCCCCTCGACGCGTGCCGATCGAGCACTTGCATCTGTGCACCCACTCCCCGGCGACCGCCCCCACGATCCGTTCCCGGCTCGGCAAATCGACAATATTCGGCGTGCTCATACTCGGTCGCGGATGCTCATGTGAGATGTCGAACCGGGCCGAAATGTGCAGATCACCACCCACATACCGTGGCAAGCCCAGCCCCACGGCATGCTCGACAAAATCGGTATTCCCCCGATCGACGCGCCAGAACCACACACGCGCGAGTGAAGCAGACATCCGCCCCGATGTCAGGCGAAATCCCAGTTCCTTCGCGAGCGGATCCGCCGGATCACTGTTCCATGTGACGGAACCACGAAAATGCGGATGAGCGATGATTAAGTTGTCCACCGGCGCCACCACCACCAGCACCGGCGTGGGGATCAGTGCCGCCCATCCACGGCTGCGCACACCCGCAGGATCGTGCATCGTCCCTGCAATCAACCCGATCGCCATCACGAAGACCGCCGGGATCCCCCAGCGCCACCGTCTCCGTGTCCGCCTCAGTTCCTTCTTGCGTCTCACCTGCCTGCCGCACTCCGGACACCGCAGCGCATCACTCTCCTCCTGCTTCGCACCAGTCATGTCGTACCAGCACTTCGGGCAACGCAATCGACCCCGCGCCCGATCCCACAGCAGAGCCCACGCAGCAACCACCAGCCCGATTCCGAACCCTGCCCACCCCAGCACACTCCACCAGTCAATGCTCCACGCCATCAAAGCACCTCGCTCATCCGCCCCACCGCCCCCAGCCCCTCCGCATGGCCGCGGACATCGTGCACGCGGAACAATCGTACGCCCCGCATCGCGTGGGCTGCGCTCAGCGTGAGCGTCGCCGCGTCGCGCTCTTCCGGTGGCGGCGGGTCCGCCAGTCCCAGCGCATCGGCCATCGCTCGCCCGAGAAAGCTCTTGCGGCTCGCCGCGGAAAGCGCCTCGCAGCCAATCTCCTGCATCATCGTGTGCAGCGCCTCCGCCAGCGCGAAGTTCTGCGCCACCGTCTTCCCGAACCCCAGCCCCGGATCGATCACGATCCGCTCGCGCGCGATGCCTGCGATTTCCGCGCGATGGACCATCTCGCCCAGCGCCTGCATCACAACGCCCACGACATCACCGACCTCGCCCGGCCCCGCCCCATAGTCCGGCGCTTCCTGCGCGCGGTAACGATCTGAAAAGCGATCCTCGCCCGGCGGACGGAGCCGGTGCATCAGCACGATCCCCGCGCCCGTCTCCGCCGCGAGCGCGAGCATGTCCGGGTCTTCGGTGCCGCCCGAGACATCGTTGATGGCGTTCGCGCCCGCCTCGATGGCTGCCCGCGCGACCGTCGCGCGCGTCGTGTCCACGGAGATCGGCGTCTCGATCCCCGCCGCGCGAAGTCGCTCGACGACCGGCACGACCCGGCGGATCTGTTCGGCGGCGTCGATGCGCGTGGCACCGGGTCGCGTCGATTCGCCGCCGATGTCCAGCATCGCCGCGCCATCCGCCAGCGCCCGCTCGCAGTAGGCGAGGGCGCGGTCGGGCGTCTCGTGGCGTCCGGCGTCCGAGAACGAGTCGGGCGTCACATTCACGATCGCCATGATGCGGGGCCGGTCGAGATCGAGGGTGAGCCCGCGCATTGCCCACCGGCGCGATCCACCCCGCACGAACTCTCCAGTTTCCGCGCCCATCGCCACGAATGTACGCCCACGCCCTTCCCGAGACACGACCTCGGGTTACCCTGAATCCATGCAGGACACCTTGGCCCATCTCGTCTCCGGCGCCACCCTCACCGAGCAGCAGGCCGCGGAGACCTTCCGGGCGTTGCTCCGCGGCGAACTGGACGATGCCCAGATCGGCGGGCTGCTGTCCCTCCTGGCGGCGCGTCAGCCCACCGTCGATGAACTCGTCGGCGCGGCCCGTGTGATGCGCGAATTCGTCACCCCCGTCCCCACCGCTGACGAACTTCGCCCGTCGCTGGTGGATACCTGCGGCACGGGCGGAGCGCCCAAGACCTTCAACATCTCGACGGCCGCCGCGATCATCGCCGCGGGGGTGGGCGAGTCTCAGTCGGACGATCCCGCTCGGGTCCGCGTCGCGAAGCACGGCAACCGCTCGCGGACGGGTCGCGGCAGCGCGGAAGTGCTCAAGCAACTCGGGGTGAACATCGACGCCAGCCCCGAAACACAGGCACGGTGCCTCGTCGAGGTGGGGGTGTGCTTCTGCTTTGCGATCCATCATCACCCTGCGATGAAGCACGCCGCGCAGCCGCGTCGGTCGCTGGGATTCCCGACGATCTTCAACCTGCTCGGTCCGCTGACGAACCCGGCGGGCGCAAGTCACCAGTTGTTGGGTGTTTACGATGCCGAGAAGGCGCGGCTCATTGGGGAAGCGCTCTCGCGGCTCGGGGCACACCGCGCGATGGTGGTCCACGGCGAGGACGGGCTCGACGAGATCACCACCACCACGACCACGCAGGTGACCCGCGTCGATCCGACCGGGGTTCGGACGGAAGTGCTGGACTCGCAGGAGCTTGGGATTCCGCGTGCCCGGATGGAGGACCTCGCGTGCGTGACGCTGGAGGGGGCGGCGGAGATGATCGGGGCGATTTTGGAGGGCGAGCCGGGTCCGGCGCGGGAGATCGCGTGCCTGAACGCCGCGGCGGCGCTGGTGGTGGCAGGGGCGGCGGAGCACCTGAATGAGGGGCTTGTGATGGCTCGGGCGTCGGTCGATTCGGGCGCGGCGAAGCGGACGCTGGAGCGGCTGGCGCGCGTTTCCGGCGCGGGGGTTTGAGGGGTTTTTGAGGGGGTTTGAGGCGTTTTTTTTGGGGGTTGCGCGACAGCCTGTTTCGGGGGGTCAGCCCCCGCTTTGGGTGAGGCGCATCCAGAGGACGAGGGCGGTGACCGCGCCGAAGGCGAGCGATGCGGCGACGAAGCCGCGGTCGCGGAAGGCGAGTTCGGTGGGGTCGTCGTAGCGTCCGGACTCGAGCATGACGATGCAGCGGAGCATGCCGTAGGTCGCGGGGAGGAGAGTGAGCCAGAGGAGGTTGAAGCCGTAGTTGGTGGGTGTGTCGTCGCCGACGGCCTGAACATACATGGAGTATGTGAGGAGTGTAGCGACGGCGCAGACGACGACGGCCATCTGGAGCACGACATCGGAGTAGCGCTCCTGAACGGCGCGGTGCGCGATGGCGCGCTGGGCGTCTGCTGTGCCGAGGGTGTTGAGTGTGCGTCGTTCGCCGAGTCGTTTTCCGAATGCGAGGAACATGGAGAGGAAGAAGGTGACATTGAGGAGCCATGTGGTTGGTTCGATGCCGACGGCCGCGCAGCCGCCCATGACGCGGAGGACGAAGCCGATGGAGAGGGAGACGACATCGCCGATGACCTTGCGCTTGAAGTACCAGGAATAGGCCATGACATTGATGATGTAGAGGCCGATGGTGAGGAGCGTCCAGAGCTGCACACCGGTCGGGAGCGCGAGGACGCAGAGTCCGGCTGCGATGGCGAGTATGCCGGCGTAGATGCGAGCGGTGTTCGGGGAGACATGGCCCGCCGCGAGCGGTCGGAGGCGCTTGCGGGGGTGGAGTCGATCGGCTTCGCGGTCGGAGATGTCGTTGAAGACATAGCACGCGCTGGAGGCGAGGGCGAAGGCGGCGGCGGCGACGAATGCCGGGATGAGTATGTCGATGGCTGCGCGGCCCTGTTCGAGCATGTCGGGCATGCCGTAGAGCGGGCCGATGAGGACGAAGGCGGACTTGGACCACTGCTTGGGTCGCGCGAGCTTGATGAGCGATTTCGCGAGCGGGGGGCGCGGGGCGTCCGGAGTGGGCGCGGCGGCGGGTTGAGTGGGGGAATCCGGGGCGGATTCCGGGTGTGATTCCGGGGGGGGTGGATGGTGGTCGTGCTGGTGTGCCTCGTGGTTCATGCGTCCTGATCGACGGTATCGGACGGAGCGAGGAAGGCCATGTACTGAAGTTTGCGTCCGAAGAGCAGATTGACGATGGGGGGGTAGAGGTTCATGGAGCGGAGTTCGGCGACTGGGCGGAGGCCGAGGCGGGCGGGGAGCGCGGCCCACTGGTTTGGGGTGTTGTAGCGGTAAAGGCACTTGACGGCGTGGGGGGCGTTGGCGGCCCAGTCGATGAGGGAGATGCGTTGCTGGGCGAGGGGGCCGGCGACCTGATGGTCCTTGATGATGACGAGTCGGCGGGCGACGCGGGCGCACTCACGGAGGAGTCGGTCGGGGTTTTCCTCGTGGTGGAGGACATCGGCGACGATGACGACATCGTGGGAGTCGTCGGGGTCGGGGAAGGTGATGCCGTCGTAGGCGCGGACGGGGATGGGCTCGCCGCCGCGGGCGAAGCGTTCGAGGCCTGTGACGCGGACGCCCTCGGGGCAGTCGGGGGCGTGCATGATGGCCTGTCCGAGGACTCCGACGCCGCAGCCGACATCGAGGACGGCGTCGTTGGGCTGGAGGTGTGGGACGATGGCGCGGACGAGTGCTCGCTTTCGCGCTTCGTAGATGGGCGCGTGGAGCGCCTTCATGGCTGAGCCGATGAGTCCGGTGGACTTTCCGGTGGTCATGGTTGGTGGGGAGGGTAGCAGGTACGCTGGCGTGGGGTGCAGGCGAGAGGGCACTGATGGCAGAAGGTCACGCGGCGACAACCGAGAGCGGGGCGAAGCGCATCGGGCTGCGGTGGCTGGCGCTGGTGGGGCTCATGCTGGCGTGGGGCGTGCTGACGATGCCGGTGCTGGTGCAGGAGGTGTGGCGGGGTGAAGCGTTCCGGTTGGCGGATGGGCGGTTCGTTTCGAGCGTGCAGGGTGATCAGGAGCAGTATCACCGGATGGTGATCGAACAGTTCAGCGCGGAGCTGCCGCGTCCGGATCTTCGGAATTACGCGTCGGCGACGGGGCCGGGGTATCACCTGATGATGGCGGTGGTGGATCGGCTGACGGGGAATCGGGCGATCCTTCAGTTGCTCAATGCGTTGATCGGCGCGGGGCTGGTGTTGGCGCTGTGGTGGGCGCTGAGCGCTCGGGCGGGACTGGTGAGCGGCGCGCTGCTTGCATTGCCGCTGGCGTGCAGCGGGTATGTGGTGTCGGGGTCGGTGTGGATGACGACGGACAACTTTTCGTGGTTGTGCGTGGTGGTTGTGCTGGGTTTGGTGGTGATGCGCGACTTCACAGCGCGCCGGGGCGTGCTGGCTGGGGCTGTGTGTGCTGCGGGGGTGTTCGTGCGGCAGGTGCATGTCTGGCCGTTGGCGGCGATCGGGTTCGCGGGGCTGTTGCGGAGTCCGCTCGCGCGACTGCTGCCGGGGGTGTTCCGCAGCGAGCATCAGGAGCCGAGGAGTTGGGGGATGCTGGTGTGGGGGTGTGTGGGTGCATTGCTGCCGCTGCTGATGCTGGTGTGGCTCGTGTGGTTGTGGGGGGGGTTGACGCCGCCGATGTATCGGGATCTGCACGATGCGGGGTGGAATCCGGCGACACTCGCGTTCGCGCTGGCGTGCTGCGGGCTCTTCGGCTGGGCGCTCGTTCCGGCGGTGTGGGAGCAGGTGAAGCGGCTGCACCTCGGCGATTGGGCGTTGTGGGTGTGCGCTGCGGGCGGGGCGCTCAGCGGGCTGGTCGTGCGGACGGACTGGGCACCGAAGGTGCGCGACTTCGGGTGGATCTGGCGGGTTCCGGTGAAGATGCTGCCGGATGCGGCGGGGCGGTCGCCGGTTGTTGTGCTCGGCGCGGCGTTCGGCGCGGTGGTGTTGCTGCTGTTGTGGCGTCGAGCGCGGGACGCGGGGCGTGGTCCGGATGGCCTGCTGCTGTTGCTGGCGATGCTGGGCTGGGTGTGCGCGCAGGCGATGAACACGATGGCGTGGCAGCGGTATTTCGAGCCGATGGTGCTGATCGGTCTGGCGATGCTGTGTGCGCTGGGGGGGAGATTGCGCGGGAAGTGGGCGGTGGGGGGCGTGGTAGCGCTGGGTGTGTGTCAGGCGGCGTTGACGGCGGTGACGCTGGTGAGGTGAGAAAGACGTGAAGCAGAGTGTTCAGGCGGATCGGGTTTCGGAAGTGAGAGAGATTTACGAGTCCAATCCCAAGTAGCAATCAGAAATGCCCCAGAAGCCGACAAAATCCGCGCAGTATGCGTTTTACCTCGGAGCCGCCATCGTGGCCTCGCGCGCCGTTGGGCAAGCGTGGCTGTCGGATATGCTCAAAGACGGAACCCCATGGGGACCGACGCCAGAATGGCTCGTGTTCGGGCCGATGCTGAGTTGGTTTTTCATCGACGCGGCATGCTTGTTGTGGCTCATCTTGATTGCATGCAAAAAAGCGAGGTATCATCATTCGCTCGTGTTGATAACGGTGGCGGCCGTAGTTGAGACATACTTCGCATGGAGTACGACCGTAGGATTTCTGCGAGTTGTTTGACTCGAATCATGATGATGCGAGCGGTTGTCGTCACCTCGCTTGTTGCTGTAGGTGCGGGTATGCATGGTTGTGGGGATAATTCCTCTGTTGCTCAAGCGCCGGAGCCAACTGTGGAGCAGAGGATGAAATCGCTGGTTTCGGCAGGGATGACCGAAGCGGATGTGGTTGAGGCGTTGGATCAAGCGGGCATCCGGCACGGCAACAGGGGGCAGCCGGTCAAAGACGGGGATTACTACCAGATCCATATCCCCATTCGTGACTCCATCGATACAGCAGCAACGGTGGAGTACACAATCACTGGCACCAATCGGTTCACCAGGACAAAGACATACTTAATTATCACGCTCGACGCGAACGGGTTCGTGACGGCGATCGAGTAAGGCGCTCCGAAGCTTCCGCACCAGTCATCCGATCCGCCCCCGGAAATACAACGGAGTCGCCCGCGTTCGTAGCGGGCGGTTCTGCATATGTGGTCCGTCCCGGGTCGGCGGGGATCGCGTGCCGTGTCGCTCACGCTCCACGTTCATTCGGGACGGATATGGATGTGAGCATTGGCACCAGTCACCTGCTCCGGCTGCGCCGTCCCGGTTGAACTGGTGACACACACGGATTCGGTGATCAGTGGGATGTGCGTGCGGCGTGGACGGGGGCGCGGCCGACGGAGTGGTAGTCGAAGCCGAGTCGTTCCATCTGCTGTCGCTTGTAGAGGTTGCGGCCGTCGAAGATGACGGGTGCGCTCATGAGGGATCGGACCTTCTCGAAGTCGGGCGACTTGAATTCGTCCCAGTCGGTGGAGACGACGAGTGCGTGTGCGCCCTTGATGCAGGTGTACATGTCGTCGATCAGCTCGAACTGGCCGGGGTTTTCATGCTCGACATTCTCCATGGCGACGGGGTCGAAGCCGCGGCAGGTCGCGCCGGCCTCGCGGGCCATGTGCATGAGCGTGATGGCGGGCGCTTCGCGGATGTCGTCGGTGTGCGGCTTGAAGGCGAGGCCCCAGAAGGCGATGGTCTTTCCGGCGAGTCCGCCCTCGGACTTGAAGTGCTCTGTGATCTTGTTGAAGAAGAATGTGCGCTGGGACTGGTTGAGGCCGTGGACAGCGGTGGAGATGGGGACTTCGACGCCGGCGTTGCGGCCCATGGCGATGCATGCCTGGGTGTCCTTGGGGAAGCAGGAGCCGCCGTAGCCGAGTCCGGGGTAGAGGAACTGGTTTCCGATTCGCTTGTCGGCGCACATGCCTTCGCGGACGCGGGCGATGTCGGCGCCGTAGGCCTCGCAGAGCCGAGCCATCTCGTTGATGTAGGAGATTTTGGTCGCGAGGAAGTTGTTGGAGGCGTACTTGACCATCTCGGCGGAGCGGACATCCATGATGAAGATGGGGTTGCCCTGTCGGACGAAGGGCTCGTAGAGCTCGCGCATGAGTTCGGCGGTGCGCTCGTCTTCGACGCCGCAGACGACGCGGTCTGGGTAGTTGAAGTCCTGGATGGCCGCGCCTTCCTTAAGGAATTCTGGGTTGTCGGCGACGGAGAAGGGGAGGTTTCCGACGGTGCGCTGGATGCGCTCCTTGACGGAGTGGGTGGTGCCGACCGGGACGGTGGACTTGACGACTATGACCTTGGGGGTCTGGCCGGGTCCGAGTTGCTTGATGACCTTGGCGATGTCGTCGGCGGCCTGCATGACATAGGTGAGGTCGGCATCGCCCTCTTCCTTGCCGGTGGGCGTGCCGACGCAGATGAAGATCATGTCGGCCTCGCGGTAGGCCTCGTCCTTGTCGGTGGTGAATGTGAGTCGCCCGGCCTCGACATTCTTTTCGATGAGCTCGGTGAGTCCGGGCTCGTAGATGGGACATCCGCCGTCCTTGAGGACCTGGATCTTTCGTGCATCGACATCGAGGCAGATGACATCGTTGCCGGTGTTGGCGAGACAGGTTCCTGTGACGAGTCCGACATAGCCGGTGCCCACCATGGTCAGTCGCATTGGTTTCTCTCCTGCTGTCAGCGGCCCGGCGGGCCGGCCCGGGGTTCGGATTGATCGGACGAGGGGAGGTCGTCCGTGGGAGTGTATTTCGTCCGATTGGGGCTAGTAGTTCGGGGTTGGTGCCCGGTACTCGGTGATATCGATGGATCGGAACCACTCGATGGTCTTTGCGAGACCTTCACGGAGGGGGACCTTCGGCTCCCAGCCGAGCTTGGCCCGGGCGAGGGAGATATCGGGCTGTCGCTGTTTGGGGTCGTCGGGCGGGAGGGGCTTTCCGGTGCCGACCTTGGATTTGGATCCGGCGATCTCGACGATGAGCTTGGCGAGCTCCATGATGGTGAACTCGCCGGGGTTTCCGATGTTGACGGGTCCTGTGAAGTCGTCCGGGGCATTCATCATGCGGATGAGACCCTCAACGAGGTCGTCGCGGTAGCAGAAGGCGCGGGTCTGGGTGCCGTCGCCGAACATGGTGATGTCTTTGTTGTCCAGCGCCTGGCGGATGAAGTTTGAGACGACGCGTCCGTCGAATGGGTGCATGCGTGGGCCGTAGGTGTTGAAGATGCGGACGATGCGGATGTTGAGTTTGTGCATCCGGTGGTAGTCCATGAAGAGGGTTTCGGCGGCCCTTTTGCCCTCGTCGTAGCAGGCGCGTGGCCCGAGGCAGTTGACGGAGCCGCGGTAGGACTCGACCTGCGGATGGACTTCAGGATCGCCGTAGATCTCGGAGGTGGAGGCCTGAAGAACCTTTGCGTTGCACCGCTTGGCCATGCCGAGGATGTTGATGGCTCCGATGACGGAGGTCTTCATGGTTTTGATGGGGTTGTACTGGTAGTGGCCAGGTGCTGCGGGGCAGGCGAGGTTGTAGATCTCATCGACTTCGAGCCAGAGGGGGTGTGTGACATCGTGGCGGATCAGCTCGAAGTTGGGATTGCCGAGCAGGTGGGCGACATTGGACTTCTGGCTGGTGAAGAAGTTGTCGACGCAGATGACATCGTGGCCATCCGCGACGAGCCGTTCGCAGAGGTGGGAGCCGAGGAAGCCGGCACCGCCGGTGACGAGGATGCGCTTGATCTGTGTCATGCGATTCCGAGGGGGGGATTGGGGTTGCGAGATTCCGCCGAGGCGTGGGGGGTCATGGGGCGTTGCTCCTTGGGTCAAGCGGGTGCGGGCTGCACCCGGGTCAGTGAAACGTGGTGTCGTCATTGCCGA
>ERZ869909.814-NODE-814-length-30646-cov-32.891033_pt1 | contig 30646 bp, 26 predicted proteins | sample MGYA00520892_ERZ869909 | MGnify/ENA primary metagenome ERZ869909 (study PRJEB32215, sample SAMEA104723947) | bioreactor metagenome | biome: bioreactor; feature: anaerobic bioreactor; material: water | place: China | collected 2015-03-12 ...
CTTCCGCCGCACGGCGCGGCCGCGGGTGCGGCGGGCGGCTGGGCCACCGAAGGCGCGCCGGCGGGGGCGGCTCCGGGCGAGCCCGCCTTCGGCGGCGGCGCCGAGGAGCTGCCCTGGGCGACCACGACGCAGTAGGCTTTTTCTCAGAGATCGGTCGAAGTGGACGGTGCGAAGCGGAGATACCGTTTCGCGGGCGTTATCCCCGTTGGCCTTTGAGTCGGGCTTCGGCGCGGGCGCGGCCGATGAAGGGGAGCAGGGCTTTCAGCTCGGGCCCCGCGTCGCGGCCGGTCAACGCGAGGCGCAGCGGGTGGAAGAGCGCGCGGCCCTTGAGACCCGTGGCCTGCGAGACGGCGCCCGTCAGGGTTTTCCAGGTGTCGGCATCCCACGGCTCGGGCGGGAGGAGCGTTGCGGCCTTGGCCGTCAGGTCCGCATTTTCGATCACGGGGTCGACGTCGGCTGTCGCGACCTGCCACCAGTCGCGCGCCTCTTCGAGCACGGTGAGGTTGCCGCGCACGGCCTCCCAGAACGCCGTGCCTCCGCCGACGCCGAAGGCCGCGAGACGGCCGGCGACGGTCTCGTAGGCGCTTTTGTGCAGGAGCTTGGCGTTGAGATTTCTGAGCTCGGCCGGGTCGAAGCGGGCGGGGGTGGTCGAGACCTTGCCGAGATCGAAGAGGGCGGCCAGCTCGTCGATCGCGCCGTGCGGCTCGATGGCATCCGAGGTGCCGATCAGGGCGGCGTAGCTCAAGACCGCCATCGGCTCGAGGCCAGCTTCGCGGAAGGAACTGATCGAAAGCGAGCCGGTGCGCTTCGAGAGCGCCGTGCCGTCGGCGCTGATCAGGAGGCCGTGGTGGCCGAAGGCCGGGGCCTCCGAGCCGAGCGCCTCGAAGATGGCGATCTGCACGCCCGAGTTCGTCACGTGGTCCTCGCCGCGCACGATGTGCGTGATGCCGAAGTCGATGTCGTCGACGACACTCGTGAACGTATAGAGCGGGGTGCCGTCCTCGCGAATCAGCACGGGGTCGGACAGCGAGCCCAGGTCCACCGTCTGGTCGCCGCGGATGAGGTCGTTCCAGGAGACGATTGTGGGAAGGGGGCTCAGCCCGCTTTCGGCATCCGAATTCGGCAGGCGGAAGCGCCAGTGCGGGCGGCGGCCCTCGGCTTCCAGTTTCGCCCGGTCGTCGGCAGAGAGGCGCAGGCCCGTGCGGTCGTAGATCGGCGGCAGGCCGCGCGCGCGCTGGCGTTTGCGCTTGAGGTCGAGCTCGGCCTCGGTCTCGTAGCAGGCATAAAGGTGGCCGCTCGCCTTGAGAGCCTCTGCAACCTCGGCGTAGCGGGCGAGCCGATCGGACTGGCGCGCCTCGCGCGTCCAGTCGAGGCCGAGCCAGCGGAGGTCGGTGCGGATGGCGTCGGCGAACTCCTCCGTGGAGCGCTCGCGGTCCGTATCGTCGAGACGGAGCATGAACGTGCCCCCGGCCTTGCGGGCGAGGAGCGCGTTCAACACCGCGGTGCGGATGTTGCCGATATGGAGCGTGCCGGTCGGGCTCGGCGCGAAGCGGACGGTGGGTTTCATGATGCGCGCCACCCTATAGAGCGATTGCGAGAACTCAAGAGGTCCTGACGGGCGCGCGGCGGCCGGCCTCGGGGGCGATCCGCCTGCGGCACGATCGCCACACCCGCCGTGTACGGAGCCTTAGGCTCCAAACCCGTCTGGTGCGTCCCAAGGTCTTGCAAACCATAGAGGTTTGCGGCGACCTTGGTCCTGCCAGCCGAACAAAAGCCCTCGCGTCGTGATACCATCCTGACCGGGTTTGGAGCCTAGGCCTGCTTCGTTGCGGGGCGGACATTAGGCGATTGGTAAGGATGCCGGTCTAGCTTGGACGTCGACGGGAGCGTCGGGGCGGGGAAGTGGCATGTGCGTGGTGAAGTCTGTATCCGTCGAGGAATTCGAGTTCCGCGGCAGTATCAAGGATGGCGACGTTGCCCGCCTGAAGGCCGCGTTCCAGGACGAGCCCGATATCCGCGAGGACGAGGCCGAGACGCTGCTTCGGCTCAACCGCTCGTGCCCGGTGCAAGCGCCCTCCTGGGGCGGCTTCCTGGTCGACCTGATCGGCGACTACATTCTCAATCAGAGCGGTCCGGAAGGCTACATCACGGCCGAGAAGAGCGACTGGCTCATCTCGCGGCTGTCGACGGACGGGTGGATCGCCAACCGGGCAGAGCTCGACCTTCTGGTCGCGATCCTCGGGAAGGCGCGCTGGTTTCCGCTCAGTCTCGCGACGTTCGCGCTCGCCCAGGTGGCGGGCGCTGCCATCCACGGCTTCGGACCGCTGCGGTCGGGGCAGGGCCAGCCGCCGGTGCCCGGCACCATCGGCGAAACGGACATCGCGCTGATCCGGACGATCCTCAACGCCTTCGCCGGCGACAGCGCGCTCTCGCTCACGCGGGCGGAAGCCGAGATCCTGATCGCCATCGACGAGGCGGTCTCGGTGCGGCCGGTGCCGGCCGCCTGGGTGGACCTGTTCGCGAAAGCCATGTCGAACGTGCTGCTGGCCGAGCACGGCTATGCCGTGCCGCCGCGTCCCGTCGCGCTGCGTGCGCGCGTCTCGGCCGGGCAGCCGTTGCCGCTCGACCGGCAGGTCGCGGCTTCGCTCGGCTTCCTGACCCACGACTATCACCTGCCCTCGAGCGAGGAGCGGGCGCTGGCGCGCCTCGAACGGCAGAGGATCGAGATCGTCACCGGAGAGCAGCTCATGACCGACGAACCGGGCTGGCTCTCGGCAAGACTCGAAGCGGATGAGCCGCGATCTCCGGTGATGGCGGCGGTCGCGCTCCACCTCAGCCGCGAACGCCTGATCGGTGCGCCGATGCGGGATGGCCGGGCGGCCTGAATCTGTCCAGAATTTGGAGAGTTAGCGGACCTGGCGGCTCCGGGAGAGGGCTTTCCGCGGCAGCCGGTCTCCCAACCCCGCTCCGGCCGTTCATAATTCCGTCATGCCATGTGCCCCCGCCGCGATTTATCGCGGTTTACGTGCTGACTGGAATTCGTCTAGAAAGCCGAGGTTGCGTACTCAGAACTGGATTGGACATTGATGCCCCCCTTTAGGGGCGCGGTCCTTTCGCACTGCCGGTGCGTCGCGAAAGCTTGCAAACCATGGAGGTTTGCTGCGCTTCCGCTCCTGCCCGCAGCACGAAAGTCCTCGCGTCGATGCCCATCGAGTTCCGAGTACACAACCTAGCCACCGACTTCCCCGACATCGAGACAGGGCGCCCAGGGACAATGTTCAACAAGATCCTTATTGCCAATCGCGGCGAGATCGCCTGCCGCGTGATCAAGACCGCGCGCAAAATGGGCATCAAGACGGTGGCCGTCTTTTCCGACGCCGACCGCGATGCGCTCCACGTCGAGATGGCGGACGAGGCCGTCCACCTCGGTCCGCCGCCGGCGGCCGAGTCCTACCTCCTGATCGATAAGATCGTCGACGCCTGCAAGAAAACGGGCGCGGAGGCGGTGCACCCCGGCTACGGCTTCCTCTCGGAGCGCGAGGCGTTCCCGATCGCACTCGAAAAGGCCGGCGTCGTGTTCATCGGGCCCAACCCCGCCGCCATCGCGGCCATGGGCGACAAGATCGAGAGCAAGAAGGCGGCAGCCAAGGCCAAGGTGTCGACGGTGCCGGGCTACGTGGGGGAGATCGCCGACGAGAAGCACGCGGTGAAGATCGCCGAGGAGATCGGCTATCCCGTCATGATGAAGGCGTCGGCCGGCGGCGGCGGCAAGGGCATGCGCATCGCCTACACCCGCAAGGAAGTCGAGGAAGGCTTCCCGCTCGCCCGCTCGGAAGCCAAGGCGTCGTTCGGCGACGACCGGATGTTCATCGAGAAGTTCATCGTCGATCCGCGGCACATCGAGATCCAGCTCATCGGCGACAAGCACGGCAACGTGATCTATCTCGGCGAGCGCGAATGCTCGATCCAGAGGCGCAACCAGAAGGTCATCGAGGAAGCGCCCTCGCCGCTGCTCGACGAGAAGACGCGCCGCGCCATGGGCGAGCAGGCTGTCGCGCTCGCCAAGGCGGTCGGCTACGACTCGGCCGGTACGGTCGAGTTCGTGGCCGGGCAGGACAAGAGCTTCTTCTTCCTCGAAATGAATACGCGGCTCCAGGTCGAGCATCCGGTGACGGAGCTCGTCACGGGAGTCGACCTCGTGGAGCTGATGATCCGCTCGGCGGCGGGCGAGAAGCTCCCGCTCAAGCAGTCGGACGTGAAGCTCAACGGCTGGGCTGTCGAGAGCCGCGTCTATGCCGAGGACCCGTTCCGCAACTTCCTGCCCTCGATCGGCCGCCTCGTGAAGTATCGCCCGCCCGAGGAGGGGACGCACGACGGCATCACGGTGCGCAACGACACCGGCGTCGAGGAAGGCGGCGAGATCTCGATGTTCTACGACCCGATGATCGCCAAGCTCGTGACCCACGGGCCGACGCGCATCGCGGCCATCGACGCGCAGGCCGACGCGCTCGACGCCTTCTATATCGACGGCATTCAGCACAACGTGCCGTTCGTCAGCGCACTCATGCATCATCCGCGCTGGCGCGAGGGGCGCCTCTCGACCGGTTTCATCGCCGAGGAATACCCGGAGGGCTTCAAGCCGCGCGTCGCGGAAGGCGAGGAGCGCAAGGCGCTGGTCGCGGTTGCGGCGGCGATCGATCACCTCCACAACGCCCGCCGACGCCTGATCGACGGTCAGATGACCAACGGTTCGGTCACGTTCGCCAAGCGGCGCGTGGTCGATATCGGCGGCGAGCGCCAGACCATCGAGGTGACGGCGGCCGACGACCATCTGACGGTCGGGTTTATCGCTGCGGACGGCGCGGCCGAGCAATCGCTGGCCGTGCGGTCCGACTGGAAGGCGGGCGATCCGGTCTGGCGGGGCGAGGTCGGCGGCAAGACCGTCTCGGTGCAGGTCCGTCCGGTTCTCAACGGCGTCACGCTCTCCTACCGCGGCATCCAAAGCCCGGTCTACGTCTATACGGAGCGCGAGGCGGAACTCGTGTCGCTGATGCCGGTGAAGGCCGCGGCCGACATGTCGAAGTTCCTGCTCTGTCCGATGCCGGGGCTGGTCAAGGCGATCCACACCAGCGAGGGCGCCGAGGTGAAGGCGGGCGATGCGCTGGCGGTGGTCGAGGCCATGAAGATGGAGAACATTCTCCGGGCCGAGCGCGACGGCGTGGTCAAGAAGGTGAACGCGAAGGCTGGCGACAGCCTGGCCGTGGACGCCGTGATCCTGGAGTTCGCGTGAGATGGGCGACGCGTCCCGCAGGCTGATCTCGTCCGGATCGCCGTTCGAGCACGAGATGGGCTACTCGCGCGCCGTCGTGGACGGGCGCTGGGTGTTCGTCTCGGGCACGACCGGCTTCGACTATGCGACGATGTCGATCTCGGACGATGTCGTGGCCCAGGCGGAGCAGTGCTTCCGCAACATCGCCAAGGTGCTGGAGCAGGCAGGAGCCAGCCTCGCCGATGTCGTTCGCGTGAAGTACATCTTCACCCGCGCCGAGGACTTCAAACCGTGCCTGCCGGTCATGAAGACCCATTTTGGCGAGGTCAGGCCGGCTGCGACGCTGATCATCGCGGGTCTGGTCGATCCTGCCATGAAGATCGAGATCGAGGTCACGGCGCTGAAGCCGGACTGACACGTCAACAGGACACGCCATGATCGGGGCCCGCACCGCGCACGTCAGAATTGAAGGTCTCGTGCAGGGGGTGGGGTACCGTGCCTGGACTCAGAGGGTGGCGAGCGAGCTCAAGCTGACGGGATGGGTGCGCAATCTGCCCGACGGCGCGGTCGAGGCTATGTTTCAAGGCGAGAACGAGAGCGTGGCGGAGATGATCGCGCGCTGCGGGCGGGGCCCTCAAGGGGCGGCCGTGAAGCGGGTTGAGATCCTCGGCGAGGGCGTCGGCGCCTTCGAGGGGTTCGAGGTCCGGGCGACCGCGCCTCCTCCAGAGCGAGAGGCTTGCTAGGCGGCTTACCCATCAATGTCCCATCGAATGTTGAGTACGGACCTAGCCCAGGCGGGCGGCCGCGCGACGCAGGCCCTGGATGATCAGCTCGTACGTCTCCTCGTCGCGGGCTTCCGGATAGACCATGTAGACCGGGTAGACGAACCGGCGCGCGCGCTTCGGCTGATGCAGGCGGCCGCGGGCCACATAGGGCTTCACGATGCGGGCCGGAAAATAGGCCGAGGCCTCGGTGGCGAGCAGATAATCGAGGCCGACGGAGCCGAGGTCGAGCCGCAGGCCGGGGTTGGTCAGCTCGGGGTAGGCGGCCGCGTGGTCCTGCTGGAAGTCCGGTCCCCAGTCCACCAGCACGTATTCGTCGGGCTCGCGCCGTCCGGTCGCCTTGCCGCTCGTGACGAGAACGAACTCCTCGTCGAACAGGTGCTCCACGACATGGCCGGGCGGCTGAATGGGCCGGTACATGACCGCGAGATCGAGTGTGCCCTCGATCAGGCGCTGGGTCAGGACGGGCGACGCGGCCGAGAACGCCGAGACGGCGATGTCGGGTTTGGTGGCGCGCAGGCGTGCCACCCACTTCAGGAGAAAGCCCTGCCACAGGCCCTGCGAGGCCCCGACCGCGAGGTGGTCGCTGTGCTGGTCGACGAGGCTGACTTCGAGCTGGGCGCGCTGCCAGACGCGGACGAGCGCGAGGGCGTGCTTGCGGAACTGCTCGCCTGCGGCCGTGAGGTCGGCGCCGGACTTCGAGCGATGGAACAGCGAGCAGCCGAGGAGATCCTCGAGGCCCTTGATGCGGGCGGACACCGTGGACTGCGTAATGTTGAGCTTCACGCCAGCCTCGATGAAGCTGCCGGTCTCGGCGACCATCAGAAACGTTCGCGCGAGATTGATGTCCATTTATTGCTCACAACGCGCACTTAAAATGCACGAAACCATCTATCGAAATCTTCGATAGCCGTCACCGGAAATTTCCGTTTGAAGGAGGAATTGATTCTCCTCACATTGCGAAAAGACCCGCGAACGAGTCGGGTCGGATAGAGCCCGGTGCGTGCCGGGTGTGCAATGGAAGGACTGATGACTATGGCTAAAGCTGCTAAGAAACCTGCCGCTAAGAAGCCCGCCGCCAAGAAGCCCGCGGCGAAGAAGGCGAAGAAGAAGTAATCAGTTTCAATCCGGAGCGCTCGAAAGCCGGCTGTGGATCTTGATCGCGTCATAACGGGGCTTCTGATCGCAGTTCTCCTTTTCCCTTCGGCCGCTCAGCCGGCCTCGATCACCAATCGGGACGATAGGGACCGCAAGGTCACCATCATCGAGGGAAGCACCCCAAAGACCCTGGTTCTGAAGCCGAACGAGGTGATCGATGGGATCTGCAAGGTCGGGTGCTTGATCAGGATCGACGACAGTCGAGAGGACCCGTTCGAGCTCGAAAGCTCGGATGTCACGTCGATCGAGGACGGCCAGCTCTACGACGACGGTGCGGTGGCGCCGACAGTGTCCGGTTCCGGACCTGACGCCCAGCCTTCTCAGCCCGCCCCGCGTCCATAGAAGAGGCTTCGGCATGCGAGTTTCGGCCCGGCTCCGCCTGTCGCGGGGCCGGGTTTTTATTTTTCGAAGGTGCCCGTCTCGTGCGCGGGGTGCATGGAGGCGGCCGTCCGGGTCGGCGGGGGCGCATTCGTCGTGGCTTCGTCCGCCGTGGGTCCGAACAGCGTTTCGAAGGTGCGCCGGAGCGAGATGTCCACATCTTTCATCGATGCCGGGCGTCCGAGATCGGCGAGGCTGGTGACGCCGTGCTCGGCTATGCCGCAGGGGACGATGCCGGCGTAGTGGGAGAGATCGGGCGCGACGTTGAGGCTGATCCCATGGAAGCTCACGCCGCGGCGGATGCGGATGCCGAGGGCGGCGATCTTGCTCTCCGAGGGCGGCGGGCCAGGGTCCGCGACCCAGATGCCGACGCGGCCCTCCCGCGTCTCGCCACGGACGCCAAGCTCGGCGACGGCGGCGATGAGCCAGCGTTCGAGGGCGCCCACGAAGGCGCGGACGTCGCTGCCGAAACGGCGCTGGACGTCGAGCATCACGTAGGCGATGCGCTGGCCGGGGCCATGGTAGGTCAACTGGCCGCCGCGGCCGGTCGAGAAGACGGGCAGGCGGTTCGGCTCTCTGAGGTCGTCGAGGCGGGCGCTGGTGCCGGCGGTGTAGAGGGGCGGGTGCTCCAGCAGCCAGACGAGCTCGGGCTCGCTCCCGTCGCGGATCTCGGCGGCGCGCCGCTCCATGGCTGCGACCGCGAGCGGGTAGGGGGTGAGGCCCGGGCTTACGCGCCAGCGGACGAGGCTTCCATCGCACATCATCCTGCCTCGATATCCCTCATTCTCCGGAGCCTCAACGGTCTTTTCGTCAGAGAAAAGGCCAGCGTGGGCGCTTTGAGCCCTTGCCTTCGGGGGTTCGCTCTGTTAGTTCCGCGGACGCTCGGTGTCCCTCTTGTTCCCGCCGCGTGAGTTGGCTATATGGGGGCGCTTCTGGTCATGATGCGGTCGTGGCGGAATTGGTAGACGCACTACCTTGAGGTGGTAGCGGGGCGACCCGTGGAAGTTCGAGTCTTCTCGACCGCACCATTACAACGCGAGACCCCTGCCAAGGTCTCGCGAGGCTCTGGCCCGGATTACAAGCCGGGGGGCTCATCGGATGTTCTGGCCGCGGCCAGATCTTCTGTTCTGCCGAAATGCGCAGTTGCGCCGTCGTGTAGCCCCTATCAAATCCAGACATGCTCGAGGCCAGGCCGGTGGAGCCACGGCTGCACGGCGATGGCGTCGCGCGCTTTCAGCGGGTTCAGTCCGACAAACAGCACGTCGATGTCGTCGGGAATGCGCTCGGGCGGCAGGACCGGGACGCCGAACTGCGCGCCGCCCTGCAGATGCGGATTCCGATCGAGAACGGCTGCGAGACGAACCGTGTCTCGAATGCGGCTATAGATCCAGCTTCCATAAAATCCCGCGCCGTAGATCGCGGCTTTGCGGCCGGCGAAGCCCGCGGCCTGCCGATCGAGGCTTCCGGCCGCGTCCTTCCAGAGCCTACAGATCTCCTCTGCGCGCGTCACGGCGCGTTCGACGAGCGGCGCGGGCACGTTCTGCGCCGCGTCGTCGGTGCGTGTTGCCGTCACGAAGAAGGCGCCGGGAAACGCCGCTTTGTCGAGCGCGTGGACCGTGAAGCCCGCATCCGCGAGCACCCGCCAGAGGGAGGCTTCGCTGAAATGATTGAGATGGTCCGCAACGGCCATATCCCCGGGGTTCGCGTCGACATCGGGCAGGGCCAGCAGCACGGAGCCGCCGGGCCGCAGCAGGGATGCGATGGTCCGGACGAACGCAACGGGATCGGGCACGTGCTCGATGACGAAGTAGCTCATTATGACATCGAAGGTGCCGTCCCACGCCGCCGGAACGGAATAGGTGGCCTGGGCAGCCTCCGGCACCCAGCCCTGCCAGGCCGCCGCGTAGTCCGTGCTGACATCGAAGACGTGCGGCCGGATGTCGGGGCGCAGAGCATGGATCTTGCGCAGCGTATCGGATTTCGCCGCGCCATAGTCGAGCACCCGGGCTCCGCGAGGAATGTCGAGCAGACGAAGCGCGATATCGGCCTGACGATCGGTGCGGTAGATCACGCTCCCGTCGGTCTCGACGGCGAACACCTGGTCGTGGTCGTCGCCCGCGAGCGAGATGCGGTAGACCTGATCGTAGAACGTCTGGATTTCAGGGATGTCGTCGCACTGCGCATGCCCGCAGCTCTCGCAGACGTAAACGCGCGTCGGCACGTCGACCAGCGTGTTGATCGACGTCAGCGCCGGCGCCGGCGTCTGATAGGCCGGCGCGTCTATTGTCGCGCGGCACACGCGGCACGGTGTCATGCGGCCGTCTCGCGCCGCACCAGCAGCTCGGGCAGCACCTCCTCGAACTTCACCCCGGCCGCGAACGAGCCCTTCCAGCCGATGCGGATGCCTGTCGGCTCGGCGAAGTTGAAGTAGCGGAACTGAATGCTCCAGCGCGGCGTGGCCGAGACGTTCTGACCTCCCTGATGCAGGGTCAGGAAGTCCATGAGCACGAGATCGCCCGGCTCGGTCAGCGGCGCGACATTGCGGTAGCCCGCCACGCGCTCCTCCACCCGATCGATATGCAGCGCATAGGCGCCGGTCTTGCCGACGCCGGCGTCGTCCAGGTGGACCGGGACGATGCCTTCCTTGTGCGAGCCCTCGGCGATCTGAACCGGCCCCATCTCCGCGGTGACCGGGAGGAGCGGCGTCCAGAACACGATGCCGTCCAGGCTGCGGAGCTGCGCGGGGAACTCCTGATGCCACTGGGCGCGGAACCGCTCCTCGCCGGGATTGTCGATGCGGATGCCGTAGCCGCCCGCTGCGATCCCCGGCTTGCTGCCGGGCCGCAAGGCTTCGAATGTCTGCTCGTTGACCGGATCGGCGACGAGGCGCATGAGGGCCGGGATCTGTTTGACCGCATCGTAGATCTCGCTGCCCCAGGCGCGGTTCCTGGCGATCAATCGCGGATAGGCGAGCGTCATGGCCTCGCGGGCCGTCGCCGTCGGCGCCTCGACGCCGTATTTCCGGCAGACCAGCTCCAGGATCTGGCGGATGCCTTCCTGGATCGGCGCAACGATCCGTTCCGGATCGTAGAACGCTGGTATGACGGCGTAGCCCTTCGCGGCGAATTCGGCCCGGATGCCATCCGGGATGGTCGCTGACCCGCTTGTCATGATGCTATCGTCTCCCGTTGAAGGACATCTGCGAGGAATATCTTCCAGTCGACAGATCTCGATTGGAAATGCTGCCTTGCGTCCGCGAAGGGGGCTGCCGCCATCAGATCGAGGATCGTCACGAACGGCGTGAAGGGGCCGTGCATCTGCGGCCAAGGCTTGGCCGCATAGTCCATATAGCGCACCGCAATTCCTTTGCGCTCGAAGGCTCCGTGATCGAGGTAATTGCGTCCGCCATGTCCCGTCAGATAGGCGCTGGCGCCGAGATGCGTGCAGATGGAGAGCAATCTTTCGCTGCCGCGGCCCGCGACGGAAAGCTCCGACGCGCGTCGGAAGCGGCAGGTCAGCCCGAGGACGCCCGCGATCCTTTCCAGCGCCTGGATGTTGAAGTCCGCAAGATTGGAGACGGGACAGCGCAGGATCTCCTGCGCGATCTCCTGCAGCGCGGGAAAGTTAGCGGCCTTGCCGTAGCTGTGGCGCAAGGTCTCGAGATGCTTCCGGCGCCAATCGCCGGCTTCGGAGATTCGCGTCTCGCAAATCAGCGCGCCGCTGTCCTGCCGCTCCACGGGGAGGCTCAGCCAGCGCACGCCGTCGTGCGTCTTGACCTGAACGCGCGTGATGAAGCTGCGGCCCCGGGGAAGCTGCACGTCGTCGTAGTGGACGAACACGTCCGCGAGCCGCATCTGGTCGAAGAGGCCGATCCACGGCAGGAACATGGGTTGCGAGACGACAACCACCGTCATACGTCGGCCTCGTCGAGCATGAGCTCGAACAGCAGCACGTCGTAGCGTCTGCCGTCGCCGTCGGTGTAGTCGTCGCGCAGCGTCCCGATCATGCGGAACCCGACCAGGATGTTGTATCGCATGGCCGCGAAGTTATCGACCCGAACCTCCGAAAGCAGCTTGATGAGGCCAAGCTCGTCGCGGGCAGCCCGTATGAGCTTGCGATACGTTGCTTGGCCCAATCCGCGGCCCCGCGCGTGCTCCGCAAGCGCGATGCCGGGATAGCCGCTCCGGTTGCGCCTCTGCACGCGGCTGATCTGGGCATAGCCGATGACGTCGCCCCGCGCGTCCTCGACGACACGGAACAGGCCGCCGGGATCCCGTTGCCGCCGCTCGAGCCAGGCGTGCAGTGCGGCATCGTCCAGGGCGTCCGGAACGGTGAGCAGAAACGATTGCAGAACGACGTCGCGCCTCAGCGCGAAAATGACCGGCAGATCCTCTTTGCGCACCTCGCGGAAGGTGACGGCCGGACGATCCGGTGCTACGGGCGCATGCATCTGAGATATCCTCCGGGCGAGCTCGAAAGCACGAGCTTTCCGTTGAGCACGGCGTCGGGCTCGAAGCGGTCGGTTTCGGTAAGATAGTCCTTGAGCGCCGCATAGGGCTCGTTGCCCGGATAGAGCACCTTCGACCGCTTGGTCGGGGTCTGAGAGGCGTCGCCCCATCCGAGCAGCGTGTCGGCGACGACGAGATACTGGCCGTCCGTCACGAGCGGACCGTACGCGCGGAGCTCCGCCAGCACGTGATCGCGGCTGTGGTCGCTGTCGAGCACCACCATGACGGATGCGCCCTCCGGGATCTCGGCGCTCACGCGGGCAAGCGTTTCGGGCGCGGTCGACGGGCCTTCGATCATCGTGATGCGCGGCGCGAGCGGGTGGCTTTCGATCGTGTCGCGATTGTGCGCGCGAATGTCGATGTCGACGCCGATCACCTGGCCCTTGCCGATGACCTGCAAAAGCGACGCCATGAAGATCATCGATCCGCCGCGCGCGACCCCGGTCTCGATGATGATGTCCGGCTTGGTATTCCAGATCGCTTCCTGCGTCGCCATCACATCGGCGGGCATCTGGATGATCGGCACGCCCATCCACGACCACAGATAGGAGTAGTCGTACTTGTCGAGGCGGACGAGCGTGTCGAGCGCGCTGCGGAACGCCTCCTCGTCCCGCCCGAGCGCGAGCGACATCTCCCTCTTGTGGGCTTCGAATGCGAGGCGGTCGTCTTCGGTCATCGCATGTGCTTTCGTGAGCGCCGTCATGCGGTTCTCTTCATCTGTGGTGCGGTGCGCCTCGCGCGTTCCGCCGCGACGACCACGGCCAGGGCAACGCGGTCGATGTCGGTTTCCGTCATGTCGTGGTAGCTCGGCAGGTTGATGGCCCGGCCGGGAATGCTCCAGGCCACGGCGTTGTCGGTGCGGCTTTCGAACATCGCCAGGCTGGACAGCGGATGGAAGAAGACGCGAGCGTCGATGTCGGCGGCTGCGAACGCCTCGAGCAGGGCTTCGCGCGTGACGCCGCTTCCGGCATCGAACACCACCGTCGGCATCCAGGCCCCGTTGATGGTGCCCTCGTGCTCCGGGTTCATCGACAGACCGGGGAGGTGTGACAGGCGCGTCTTGTAGTGTCCGAGAATGTCCCGCTTGCGGACCACAAGCTCCGCGATGCGCTCGATCTGGGCCAGGCCGATGGCGGCGGCGATGTTCGGCATCTTGTACTTGAAGCCGATCGCCTCGGGCCAGAAGTCCACCGTCTTGCCGCGCGCGCGCCCGTGATTGGACAGGGTCAGTATCCGCTCATAAAGGGCCGCGTCGCTGGTGACCAGCATGCCGCCTTCGCCCGTCGTCAGCGTCTTGGTGCCGTGGAACGAGAACGTCCCGAACAGGCCCATGGAGCCCGCGCGGCGACCGTGCCAGACCGAACCGATTGCTTCCGCCGCATCCTCGATCACGGGGATGCCGGTGCGCCGGCCAAGGTCGAGAAGCGCATCCATATCGCACAGGTTGCCATAGAGGTGGGTGGCGATGATGGCGCGCGTCCGCGGCGTGATGCGCCGTTCCGCACTGGCCGGATCGAGACACCACGTGTCGGGGAGAATGTCGGCGAAAACGGGTGTCGCGCCGAGATGAACGATCGGGGCTGCGGTCGCGATCCAGTTCGTGTCGGCGAGGATCACCTCGTCGCCGGTCCCGATGCCGAGAGCGGCAAGCCCCATGTGAAGCGCGCCGGTGCAGCTCGACGTGGCGATGGCGAATTCGCTGCCGATGTGCGCTTTGAAAGCGTGCTCGAAGCGGTCGATGTAGTCGTAACAGCGGCTGCCCCAGCCATTGGCGGCGGCATCGGCTGCGTAGCGCGTTTCGAGATCGGTGATGGATGGCTTCGTGTAGAGAATTCTTTCTCGCATGCTTCGACCTCCCCCCTCCGGCCGATCTCACCGCTTGAATACCGGCGCTCGGCTGCCGAACGCCAGCGCGGCCGTCGAGGGCGAATCGCCCCTCAGATCATTACATTCCCGACAAGATCGCGATCGGTAAAGATGAGATTCGGCTTGTAGCCGAGGGACACGAACCGGTCGTAGCTGGACGCGTTCGGAACAAAGACGGCGGTGCTTTCGGCGTCCTCCGGGTTGTGAACGCTCGGCTCCTCGACGATCTCGATCTCGCTGGGCAGCCCAAGCTGCCGCAGCATGTCCGCAAGCGCCTGGCGGTCGGCCACGCCGGACAGAATCAGCCTCTTGATTCCAGCCGGTGAAGCGGCGTGCCACACCAGCGTCTGGATGCCCGCCATGAGCGGAAGGGACTTTTTGAGTTCAGCAACCTCAGGATGGTCGCCCAATCCGCCGATGGCCAAGCGCGTGTAGAGCTCGTAAGCCTTGATGTAGTCCTTGCGCGCCACCCAGAACCGCACGGCTACGGCCATGCGGTTGAGCGTGAAGGCCCTGCATTTTTGCTCGTAGTCGGCGCGAGCCTCGCGTGTGTTGGGGATCCGGCCGCGCTTGAGGCCGAGATAGAGGAAGTACTCGAGGCCGCCACGGTATTTGTCCCAGTCGGTCATGACCTGGTCGTTGCCCGCCTGCTGCCGCGCCGCGCCGACCTTCGAGACCGTGACCGAGCGATAGAACGGGCGCTTGAGGAAGGCGACGGCGCCCTCTTCGAGAAAATGCGCAAGATACGAGAAGGCCCAGAAACAGAACTCGCGCGGTACCCAGGCCGATTTGAGCACGGAGGCCCGGTAGATACCGATCTCCGGAAAGATGTGGCGCTCGTACATGAACTGAAACACGTCGGCGAAGCTGCCGCGCTCGAATTTCCGGTCGGCATCGACGCTGTAGAACTGGCTGACGTCCTTGCCTGCGACCTCATTGTAGAGCGTCCAGGGCGCGTGGCACGCGACGACATCGGGGTTGGCGTCGAGAAACCGGACGGCGTCGACGATCCCCTCGGGGACGAGCGCGTCGTCATCGGCGTGATAGAAGGCATACGTGCCGATCGCGTGATGGAACGCACTCGCGGCGTTGGCGAGCGAACCGCCGTTCGAGCTGCGGCGATAATAGCGAATCGGCAAACCGCGGGCACGGAACGCCTCGACGACCTCGGCCGTGTTGTCGGTCGAGGCGTTGTCGGAAATCACGATCTCATAGGGGAAATCGAACCGGTACCGGGTCTCGAAATACGACAATGCGTTTTCGAGAAACGGGGCGCGATTGTAGGTCGGGATACAGAAGCTGAGTTTGATCCCGCTCATGCACGTCCCCCTTCGGTTGCCAGCCTTCATACGGCTGCCTCGCCTCCCGGGAGATACGATCGATGGGGGAGGGCACGGCTTGGAAGATCACGGACGCCAAGGCCTGACGCACACACCCGTCAAGACGCGGGAGAATATTGGCGCTTCATGGGTCCACGCGTAGCGCTCCAAACTTGTGCAGGGCTTTCCCATGCCGTTGTGGCCGGGGAACTCCGAAAAATGGGCAGGTCATCCCTTTTTCCGCCGGACGATCTTAGCGGCTCATAAAGGGGTGGCGGGCCGCCCGGAGCGCATCCTCCATGCCTATCGCCCTTGAGAGAGAGGGGGACCATAAGGATCTCTTTACCTTCCCTGCGCTGTCTTATGGTCCATCAACCATTCGTAGAGCTGTGCCGCCCTAAATTCGGTCCATGTCTCGGGGTTTTGCGCGTGCGGATCAAATGCGGCCAGGCGAATTGCGTTTTCCGGAGGTTCTGACCCGGGCCACACGCGTCGTGCGGAGGTTCAGGGGCGATACGCGCGGGACGACGGCTGTCGAGTTCGCGCTGGTCGCGGTGCCGTTCCTTCTCCTGATGATGGGGATCATGACGGTCGGGATGCAGTATCTGGCGCTGCACTCGCTCGAGCACGCGGTTGTGGAAGCCTCGCGCCAGATCCGGACCGGGCAGGCCCAGAAGGCCAACCGCACCGTGGCCGATTTCCGCAAGATGATCTGCGATGCGGCAGGGGTCACCATTCCCTGCGACAGCCGGCTCGTCGTTCATGTCAGGAGCGGGGAGCGGTTCGGGGATCTTGTCCCGATGCAGAGCTGCATCGCGGATGGCCGTCTCGCCCCGCCCTCCGGCTCGGCCGGCGACAGTCTCGTGACGGCTGTCGGCGAGGCGGATCGGAAGGTGGCCGTCAACATCTGCTACGACTGGGTGATGGGCCTGCAGCTCTGGCAGTCGATCTGGAAGCTGATTTCGCCGACGCCCGCGACGGAGAGCGGCAGGATCATTCTCTCGGCGGCTACGGTCTTCCAAACGGAGCCCTACAAGTGACAGGTGAGACGTTGTCCGTCATGGAGCCGGTTGCCGAGCATCGCGGCGCGTGGATGCGTCCCCGTCGCTCGCTCAGGCTGAGGGCGGCGCTCATCGCGTATCGGTTCGGGCGGTGCGCGCGCGGAGTTGCGGCCGTGGAGTTCGCGTTCATTGCCCCGATCATGCTGGTGATGCTGCTCGGGGCGGTGGAAGCCACGCGTGCGATTTCCATCGATCGCCGGCTCAGCGTGGTGACGGCAACGGTTGCGGACCTCGTGAGCCGGGAAGAGCAGCTATCGGCTCAGGACGTCACCGCGATTTACGACATCGTTGCGCAGGTCATGAGCCCGTTCGAGGCGGCACCGCTCAGCATTTCCATCATTCCGGTAAAGGCGCGAAACGGCGAGATCGTCTCCTATGTGGCCCCGCAGAACGTCCCCTCGTTCAATGGCGGTGCCCTGCCCGGGAAGTGTCAGCGCGTGCCCATCGCTCCGGGATTGATCGATCTTACGCCGAACAGCCCCGACAGCGTGATCCTGGTCCGGGCGTCATACGCCTACACGCCGCTGTTCGTAGGCATGGTCATGAACAGCGCCCGCTGGGAAGAGCAGTCCTTCTCGAAGCCGCGCAAGCGGAGCTGTGTGGATTTCGGAGAGGCGTGCGTCAGCGCATGCCCCTAAGACGATGGTCTGGCGCCGTTATTCGGCGATCAGGCGCGGCATTGAAGATTGCGGTTTCCTATAATCTTCAGTACACTGCCGCGCAGAGGATGCAACGCGGTGGCGTTCTGGCCGGCGGGCCGATTTGACAGACGTGCAATCTCTCCCGCATCCTCCTTTCGTACGGATTGACTTTTCGAACTCGTTCGAACTTTGCGGGATGGAGCTTCATGGGCCGCCGGTCCCTTCATACGGCAGACGAGCTGCGCGAGCTCATTGTTCAGGCCTCGACGGACCTGATCCATGAGAGCGGCCTGGTCGGGTTGTCGGCACGGGAGATTGCGCGGCGCATCGATTATTCGCCGGGAACGCTCTACAACTCGTTCGACAACCTCGACGACCTCATCCTTACCATCGAAGGGCGGCTCCTGGATCGTCTGTTGGACGAGCTCGACACCGTGCCGCGAGACAGCGAGGCCCACGAGCGGGTTTATCTGACGGCGGATTGTTATCTGAGTTTCGCAGGCAACAACCCCCGGCTGTGGAACCTGCTGTTCGAGCATCACATTCCCGTGTCGCAGACCCTTCCCGACTGGTATCGCCAAAAGCTCGATGCGCTTGCGAGCAAGTTCGAGGACGTGCTCCGGCCCCTGTCGCGCAAGCTCAGCGAGGATGAGGCGCGCCGCTCGGCACGCGTGCTGTGGTCCAGCGTGCACGGCATCTCCTCGCTTGCGGTGGCCGACAAGCTTTCGATCGTCTCGGCCGAAGACGCGCCGGTTTTGATGCGAAACCTGGTGGGCACGTATCTCGCCGGCCTCGAAGCGCGGAGTGCAGAGGCCGGCTGAGGCGGATCTCTCTCTCTCTTTGCCGCCCAGGAAGCGCTCGCAGTACGCGGTGTCGAGGCGGCCTTGCCCGTCAGGGCGTCTTCGGCGGTTCCGCGTCGGCGGCGGACGGCGTTTCCGGCAGTGCCCCGGTCGTGATGCCGCTCTGCGCGGGCGGACGGTCCGCGAACCGGCTCGGCACACCCACGATGCCGAACCAGCTCTCTTTCGGCAGCAGGCGGTCGTTGAGGCCGGCCCACATATCGCGTGATGAGATGCCGTTCCAGAACGTGTGCGGCGAGGGCGCGAGCCAGACGGCCAGCGCGAGCGCGGCCGCCATGCCCGCGGTGCCGAGCGGATAGCGCCGATCGTAGACCTTGAGGGCGGTGCCGAAGGATGCCTTCACCCTCCGGTCGATCATGTCGACGGACGAGATTTCGTCGAGCGTGAGGTGGACGAGATAGCCGACCAGCATGAAGCCGCCCGCCAGCCACGCGACGCCGGCGTGGCGATCCAGGAGATTGCCGAAGACGACGGCCGTCGCCGCCGCGGCGAAAAGGGCTGCGAGCAGCGAGTGCCACGTGCCGCGGTGGATGGTGGAGTTGTGGAAGACCGTGTGAAGCCCGTAGCGGACGAACACGAGCGTGCCGAGCCAGAGCAGCCACAGCTCGGCGATCGAGAAATGATCGGCGGCGGCGAACAGGACCGCGAACGAGAAGAAGATCGCAAAGCCGGAAAAAAGGGCCCGGCTGGGGCGGCTGACGCGCAGGTCGATGTCCGGCAGGATGGAGCCCACGACCCCCGCCAACGTCACCGGGATCAGGTTTTCCGGCGCAATCACGTCGGCGGCGAGGGTCAGGGTCGCCAGCGCGCCGGCAACGACCGTTCCCGTGGCGATGTGGGTCGTGAAGTTGGCCATGACGATGCGCTCCCCGAGAACCGGATGCCCGCGCCGTTTCCTGCCCTGCGGCGCCCGTGCCGTCCTTGGGACCAGATTCTCTCGCGCTCGTGGAGCGTGGGAGCCCGAACGCTTGTGGATAACGGCCAGTCGCCACGGGCGTGAGGAATGGTCGCGGAAGGCTGGCGCGGAAAGGGCTTCTCTGGCAGGAGAATGCCGCTGGCCGCAGATGACCGGCAAAGGAGCAGTCATGGATCCCCGGCCCGCTGCGGCGCGCAAGATTTCGACCGTCCAGCTCATCGGCGCGGCCAGCATCGTTGTGGCGCTTTGCGTCATGGGGCTCAAGTACGCCGCCTATCTGGTGACGGGCTCGGTCGCGCTTTATTCGGATGCGCTCGAAAGCATCGTCAACCTGGTCGCTGCGGTGGCGGCCCTCGTCGCCATCAGCTTCGGCGCGCGTCCCGCCGACAAGGAGCATCCGTTCGGCCATCACAAGGCCGAGTACTTCTCGGCGGTGCTCGAAGGCGCGCTCATCATCGTGGCGGCGCTTCTGATCTTCCGGGAAGCCTACGACGCGCTGCTCCAGCCGCGCCAACTCGAAGCCTTGGGCCTCGGCATGGGGCTCAGCGTGCTCGCGACGGCGCTCAACGGCGGCTGGGCGGCGTTCCTGATCCGGCGCGGGAGGCGGCACCGCTCGCCCGCGCTGGTGGCCGACGGCTGGCATCTTCTCACCGACGTGCTGACCTCCGTCGGCGTGATCGCGGGGCTTCTGCTCGCCAAGGCGACGGGGATCGCGCTGCTCGATCCGCTGCTGGCCGTCGCGGTTGCCGCCTACATTCTCTGGAGCGGCTCCAAGATCGCTATGGCGTCTCTCAGCGGGCTGCTCGACGAGGCGGCGGATGCCGACATTCAGGCCCGGATCCGTGCGGCGATCAAGGAAAGCGGGGATGGCGCGCTCGAAGCGCACGGCGTGCGCACGCGCATTGCGGGGCCGGTGGTGTTCATCGAATTCCATCTCGTCGTCCCCGGTGCCATGAGCGTCCACGAGGCGCACGAGATCTGCGACCGGCTGGAGGCGGCACTGGAGGCCGAGATCGAGGGGTCCGACGTCGTGATCCATGTCGAGCCCGAGCATAAGGCCGAGGCGCGGACCAAGGGGGCGATCCCGCTCTGACCGCGATGGGGCTGCCAGGCTGTTCCCTACGGGACAGCTTTCGGGCGCGGCCTGGTTTCTGCTATCCTCCGGTGCCTGGGGTCATGCGCGGCGTGTGTTCGCGTCCGTGCGCCTTCACAGAAGGATGGCCACGATGACAAGTCCTTCGCTGTTTTCAAGCCTTGCCCTTTCTCTTGCGCTTCTCGCAACGTCCGTGTCCCAGGCTTCGTCCCAGCAGGCGGTCGGCGAGACGCTCGTTGTCGTCAACCTGGTGACGGCGGCTTTCAACCGCGATACGCGCAGCCTTGCGACGGGAGACCGGGTGCACCAGAACGAGATCATCGAGGTGGGCCTCGATGCGCGGAGCGAAATCGAGCTCGAGGACGACACCAAGCTCGCGCTCGGCCCCGGCTCGCGGCTGACGCTCGATAAGTTCGTGTACGATCCCGGGACCTCCAAGGGCTCGATCGTGCTCGATCTCGTCAAGGGCGCGTTCCGGTTCGTGACGGGCGTCGCCGAGAAGCCGACCTACGTGATCAAGACGCCGGCTGCCGCGATCACCGTGCGGGGCACGATCTTCGACGTTTACGTGGAGGAAGCCGGCCGCGCGTGGCTGTTGCTGCACGAGGGCGCGGTGCAGGTGTGCAACATGCGCGGCCAGTGCCGGGATCTCGACGAACCCGGCAAGCTGATCCGCATCGACGACGACGGCGACGTCGGGCCGCCCGTGCGGTGGGCGTCTCTCGACGGCAACGACCGCGTTCCGTTTGACGATGCGTTCCCGTTCGTCGAAAGCGGCCCTGCTTTCGAGGCCAAGCCGGTGTTGTCGCGCGAGGCGATCATGCTGGCCGTGTTGCCCAAGCCCGACAAACCGAAGCCCGCGCCCGAGACGCGCAAAAAGGCGGAGACCAAGTCGCCGTCGAAGACATCGCGCAAGCGCGCGGCCGTGCCCCGGAAGGCGAAGAAGAAGCCGCGGCGTCAGGCAAAGCGCGGCGGATCGGGCGATTCCGAGCTGCTGGGTACGGCGATCGGGATCGGGGTCGGCATCGGGCTCGGCCGGATCGGAGGCGGAGGCCGCAAGGGCGGAAGCTACGGCGGCGGCAGTCCCGGCGGCGGATCCTACGGCCGGGGCGGCCGCACGCGATATTGACGTGAGCTTGTGTTCGCGACGCGGGTTTCCTTCGGCGCGGCGGCTCAGCTCTCCAGCAGGCCGCCGAGCGGCATTGCGGCGGGATGCGCGGATGCGAGCGCGTGCAGAGCGGCGCGGCAGGCGGCGCGCGCGTTTCGTGACGCTGCACCGTCGGCGCCGGCTGCTGACTTGAGGGCGGCGTAGCAGGCGGCGAACTCGCGGAACTCCGCCGATTGCGCGAGGCGCTCGTCGCCTGCAAGAGCAAAGAGGCGCTCGGTCCGGTCCTTGCCGGTGAGGTGGGCGGCGGCCTCGATTTCGACGAAGGCGAAACGAGATGCTGCGCGGGCCGTTGTCTCGCCGGCGAGGATCGGCACGCCGTAACCCTTGGTCGCGCTCTCGATGCGGGACGCGACGTTCACCGCATCGCCGAGCACGGAATAGTCGAAACGCTCGGGCGAGCCGACGTTGCCGACGCAGCACGCGCCCGTGTTGAGACCGATGCCGATCCGGATCGGCGTATGAGGCGTGCCTTCTGCCGCGTGGCGGGCGGCCTGCTCGCGGTTGAGGCGAGCCACCTCGTGCTGCATGGCGAGGGCCGCGCGACAGGCAGCGGCTGCGTGCTCGGGATCCGCGACGGGAGCATTCCAGAAGGCCATCACCGCGTCGCCCATGAATTTGTCGATGGTGCCGCGGTGGGCGAGGATGATCTCCGAGAGCGGCGTGAACAGCCGGTTGACGAAACGGATCAGGGTTTCCGCGTCCATGCCTTCCGACAGGCGCGAGAAGCCGCGCACGTCGGCGAAGAGCAGCGTGACGTCGCGCGTCTCGCCGCCGAGCTTGAGGCGCGACGGGTCTTGCGCGAGCTGCTCCAGGAGAGGAGCGGCGACGTAGTGGCCGAAGGCGCGCTTGACGCGGGCGCGGTCCGTCTCTGTCCGGATGTAAGAGAGCAGCGAGCCGGTGAGATAGACCGCGAGCAGCGTGATCGCAGGGTAGACCGGGTCGAGCAGGTAGCCACTTTGGGAGAACGCGGACCATGAGGCGGCGGTGACGGCCGCGACGGCGCCTGCACCGATGCCGGCTGCTGCGACCGCACCTGCTTTGTGGATCGCGGCGGAAACGAGCAGGCCTGCGAGCAGGAGAGCAACGATCTCGGCGCCGGTGGCGAAAGCGGGGCGCGTCAGATGCGCGCCCGAGAGCATCTGCTCGATGGCCTGGGCGTGGATCTCTACGCCCGGCACGGAGGATGCGAGCGGTGTGGCGCGGAGATCGAGCAGACCCGTCGCGCTGGCGCCGATGAGGATGTGGCGGCCGCGAATGTCGTCCGGTGCGAACGTTCCCTCGAGGACGGTGTGCGCGGAGATATAGCGGCGACGATCCGCGCGCGCGAAGTGGAGCCAGAGCTGGCCGTCGCTCGCCGTGGGCAGCACGGTGGCGCCGATGCGGACCGTTTCGACGCCGGTCTCTCGTCCGAAGGCCGGCACGCGGCTTCCGCCGGATGCGCGCACGAACGCGGTCGTTTCGCCCAGGCCGGTGCGGAGCGCCTCGAGCGCGAGCGTCGGGGCAAGAATGTCGCCCACGGAGACCAGCAGCGGGACGGAGCGGACGATCTGGTCGCGGGCGGGGAGCCAGTTGACGGCGCCTTCTCCGGCCGCCGCGGCGGCCAGCTCCGGCAGCGGTGCGATGGCGCCGGAAAAGCGCGGGACGAACGCGCGCGGATCGTCGCCGGCGGTGGCGAACGCGGCCTTCGGCGTGCGGAGCGGTCCGGCGTTTGCCGTGTCGCCGGCGAAGCCCAGTACGACGGGCAGCCTCCCCATGGCGCGGGCGAGGAGCGTGTCGTTGGAGGGAAGGGCCGTGAGCTCGGCGACGATGGGGGCGAGCTCACGGCGGATCTCCGCCTGGCGCGCGAGGGCCTCCGGCGAGAGGCGGTCCGGCTCGGCCAGGATGAGGTCAATGGCGACGGTCAGCGCGCCCGCGTCCGCCAGGCGGTCGACGATGCGCGCGAGGTCCGAGCGGGGCCAGGGCCATTGGCCGATCTTGGCAAGCGAGGCTTCGTCGATGTCGACGATGCGGACCGGGAATGCGGGGTCGGCTTCGCGCGGCTTCAGGGTGAGATAGGTGTCGAAGACGGAGAGACGAAGACGCGCGACGGGGTCGGGATCAAGGATCCGCAGCGCCACGGCGAGGGCGAGCACCGTCGCGGTGAGGACCAGATGAAGGGACGGGCGGGAGAGCTGTTTCATCATCTCGCTCTTCGGCCCGCTCGCGATGGCCCCTCAGGTCACGACGGTGGCCTTCTGTCCCATCGCCTGCTGGATCGCGCGCAGCGGCGCGGAGGCCCGCCAGACGTTCTCGATGCGGAAATGCTCGTGCCCGCCGCCGAAGATCGTCAGCTTGGCGTCGATGTCGCTGGTGCCGAGGCCGAGGAACCCGAGCCCCAGGATCTTGTGCGCGATCAGGTCGTCGCTGTTGCGCGTCAGGCGGATGTGCATGACCGACCAGCTCTCCGGCGCACGGCCGAGCACGCTCGAGAACCGCTGCACGCGCTCGACATGGGTGCCGCGGAAGCGCCAGTAGGAGAGGCGATCGACGATGAAGACGATCACGAACCACACGGCGAACAGTACGGACGAGACGAGCATGTAGAACGCGAGGTTCATGTGCACGAGAAGGGCGGGCGGCTCGGCCCAGAACTCCCGCGTCTCCATGACGACATACGTCGCCGCCGCCGCGCCGCCCATGAAGAGCAGCAACAGGATCGCGTGAACGCCGCGGGCGCGGACCGTGGTGGCGACGATGACGACGAGGAGCAGGAGCGTGAAGGAGAGGCCGATCCAGGCGCTCGGATGAATGAAGAGCGGCTTGACGCCGGCGCTGAACGCGACCCGCTCGCCCTGGAAGTAGGTGAAGGCGGCACAGAAGTATCCGTAGGCCCAGACGACCCACCAGTAGACGATCGGAGAATGCGAATAGATGCGGATTTCCGGGCCGCCCTGCGGCGCGGGCGCGGCGGACTGATCGGACGGCGTGACCATGCGGACCTTCCCCCTATCCCTAGGCTGCGGACTGTCGCACCGCCGTGTGACAACTGTCAACGCGGGTGCAGGGGGCGCACGGTTAACGGGTGTTCCGGTGTGCCTTGCCGCTCATGTCATCCCGGCCGAGTGGCGCGTCATGCCGGAGGCATGCTTCCAGCATGACGGAACGCAGAGCCGGGATCCGGGAGACGCTTCTATCGCGAAATATCGTGTCTTCGACCCGTCTTGCGCTGGGTCCCGGCTCTTCGGGTCGCCATGCGACGCCCGGCCGGGATGACACGGGTGCGGGGCGGTCAGTCCACCGTCGCGAAGAGGTCGTAGTCGTCGGCGCCGGTGACGCGGGCGCGGACGATGTCGCCGGACTTGAGCGGACGGGTGCTCTCCAGGAAGACGCTGCCGTCGATCTCGGGCGCGTCCCACTTGGAGCGGCCGACGGCGCCCTCGGGGCCGACCTCGTCGACGATGACGTCGATCCCGGTGCCGACGCGGGCGGCCTGGATCTCGGCGGAGATTTCCTGTTGCGCTTCCATGAAGCGATGCCAGCGCTCTTCCTTGACCTCCTCGGGGACTGCGCCCGGCAAGTCGTTGGCGGGCGCGCCTTCGACGGCTTCGTACTTGAAGCAGCCGATGCGGTTGAGACGCGTTTCGCGCAGCCAGGCGAGCAGCATCGCGAAGTCCTCCTCGGTCTCGCCCGGGAAGCCGACGATGAAGGTCGAGCGGATGGCGAGGTCGGGGCAGATCTCCCGCCAGCGGGCGATGCGCTCCGCCGTTTTCTCCTGGTGCGCCGGGCGGCGCATGGCCTTGAGCACGGCGGGTGAGGCGTGCTGGAAGGGGATGTCGAGGTAGGGGAGGATGCGGCCCTCCGCCATCAGCGGGATGACGTCGTCCACGTGCGGATAGGGATAGACGTAGTGGAGCCGCACCCAGGCGCCGAGGTCTCCGAGCGCACGCGTGAGATCGAGGAAGCGGGCCTTGAGCGGCGCGCCCTTCCAGGGGCTCTCGGCATATTTGATGTCGAGGCCGTAGGCGCTCGTATCCTGGCTGATGACGAGCAGCTCCTTCACGCCGGCTTTCACGAGGCGCTCGGCTTCGGTCATCACGTGATGCACGGGGCGGCTCGCGAGATCGCCGCGCAAGCTCGGGATGATGCAGAAGCTGCAGCGATGGTTGCAGCCTTCCGAGATCTTCAAATAGGCGTAGTGGCGCGGCGTGAGGCGCAGGCCCTCCGGCGGCACGAGGTCGATGTAGGGATCGTGCAGCGGAGGCGCGGCGTCGTGCACGGCGGTGACGACCTGCTCGTACTGGTGCGGGCCGGTGACCGCGAGCACACCGGGGTGCACCTCGCGGATGCGGCCTTCCTCGACACCCATGCAGCCGGTGACGATCACACGGCCGTTCTCGGCCATGGCTTCGCCGATGGCGTCGAGGCTTTCCTGCTTGGCGCTATCCAGGAAGCCGCAGGTGTTGACCACGACCACGTCCGCGTTCGCGTAGTCGGGGGCGACCTGGTAGCCCTCGGAGCGCAGCTTGGTGATGATGCGCTCGCTGTCGACGAGTGCCTTCGGACAGCCGAGCGAGACGAAGCCGACCTTGGGGGCGGGCTTCACGGCGCGGGGCGCTGCGGCGGTCGGATCGGCGGGAGCGTCGGGTCGAGCGGTCATCTGGGGCCTTGGTTGCCGGAAAAACGGCCTTCTAGCACAGGTGCGGGGGGCGTGGAGCCCTCTTGCTGCCGCAGCCGTCGAGGCCCGCCGGGCGGCGCTGGGGATCCGGCCGGCCGGGTTCATACGGCTGTTACGTAAAGGTGAAATGCGTGCGAGGCCTGTCCCATGGGAGCCGGGGCCCGGGAACATCTGCCGCGGCGACCCGTTTGCGAGCACATATCGGCCCCCCGGGGGGAGGCGCTCAATCCGGCAAGGGGATTGCCATGGATGTCGTCTTTCTGATCGGTCTCGCTGCGGGTCTCGTCCTCATCTCCCTGCTTGTGCTCACACGCGTCACGCGACTTCAAGTCTGGCCGTGCCCGGAAAAGTGGAGTGCGGAGCGGGTGACCTTCTGGACATTGTTCCGGGCGACCAATCTCGCGGCTTTGGCGGTGATCCTGCTCGGCGTGGCGCCCGGACTGACGGACGATCCTCTCCGGGTGGCGGCGGCGGTGCTCGGCATCGTGTGCGCCTTCGTTTACGTGGCGGCCTGCCTCGAGCTCGGGCGCGAGAACCTTTACTGCGGATCGGCCGGGCTCAAGGTGCGCGGCATGTACAGATGGAGCCGCAATCCTCAGTATGCGGCCGCGATCCCGGGCTATCTGTCTGGCGCCGTCGCGGCCGGCACGGCGGAAGCGCTTGTGCTGGCGGGTGTTGTCTCTGTCGTCTTTTTCCTGATGGCCATGCTGGAAGATCGGTGGCTGCATCAAACGTACGGCGTTCATTTCGACGCCTATCGCGCGCGGGTTTCCCGCTTCTACAATGTGCGGCGCGTGCGATCGCTTGGACGGAGCGCGCGGCGGAAGGTTCGGTCGGTTGCGCGTCGTGCCGCGCCCAGTCTGATGGCGCAGGCGGGACGATCGCGCACGCACGGCGGCGGGGACGCAGAACGCCAGCGTTTTGGCCGGTGATAAGCCCTCTCCGGGCCATATGTTCTGGCCGTCCTGAGGTTTACCCCCGAATACGAATCGCGCTTCAATCGCGTTACGACGAAAGCTGAAGGTAGGTGTGACGCCTATCCTCGGGCTGTTTCCTTAGGTTTGCGCCCGCTGCCGTCTTGGCCGCGACACCTTGCATTTGGGGGCTCGAGAAGCCCATCGCGAGTTTGCGCATCAACACAATCAGGCGAGGGAATGGGACGTCCGAGACGGCAAGCGGCGGTGTTTCTCCTTGCTGGGAGCATGATGCTGTCGGCGGGCATATCGGGTGTCCGCGCCAACGACCCGTGCGTGGCGAGCGGCGCGACGCTCGTCTGTCAGGGCAATCAGACGGACGGCATCGATCTGACGAACACGGCGTTCGGGACGCTGGCGGTCAACTCGCTGACCGCCGGCATCGTCACGTCGGGCGTGCCCGGCATTTTCTTTTTCACCGACACCGGTGGTCCGCTCGCGCTCCAGAGTGACACCGGGCTCTTCGGCATTTCGACGACAGGGGATGACGCCCCGGGCATTTGGGTCAATTCCGGCGTCGTTCGCATCGACGACGTTCCGAGCTTCTCGTCGGGCGACGTGACGGTGTCCAGCCACGGCACGATCACGACCACGGGCGACCTCAGCTATGGGCTCGTCGTCGATTCGGTGACGGGGCTCCTTCATTCGACGCAGATGGCGAACAGCGACGGCGGAAACGTGCTTGTTTCGAGCTATGGCTCGATCGTTACGTATGGCCTCGAAGCCGTCGGCATCGACATCTTGAATGCGGTGTCGGCGGGAACGACTGCGGCCGGACAGATCGCGGCATCCTGGGGCGGCGATCTCACCATCAACTCTCTTCTTGTCGAGACCCACGGCAACGATGCGATGGGCCTCCGTGCACAGCAAAACGTGGCCGCCGACGGCGATATCGCTGTGGGCAGGGGCGGAAACATCGTGATCAGCAATGCGGGCATCGTCACGACCCGCGGCGACGGTGCACTTGGCATCTCGGCCATGTCTGCCGCTGTTGCCCGTGGCGCGGATGCGACGGCCGTCGGCGCGACGATGAGGGTTACGAGCCAGGATGTCGAAACGTACGGAGCCTATTCTCCTGCCATATCCGTTGCGGCGCTGCTTCTGACGGAGGCGCATGACACGGGAGAGGCGCGCTCCGGAGAGTTCTCGGTCACGAGCACCGGTCTGATCTCGACGCATGGGGACGCTGCCGGAGGCATCTATGTGACCGGCATCGCCTCAGCCCTTGCGCAAGCAAGCGTCATGAATACCGCGAGGATCGATGCCACGCGTGTCGACAACACCGGGACGATCGTCACGCGGGGTGACGCTGCGTTCGGCATTGTCATTCAGCACATGGCCGAGGCGGATGTCGGTCACGGCGGTGGGGACGCCGCGGCGTCCGTGGGCGCCATCGTCGTGAACAGCAACGACATCCGCACCGCGGGCGACGGTTCGGTCGGCATCTTCGTCCTGAGTGAGGCGATCTCGGCCACCTTCGGTTTCGGCACCGCATCGACCGGACCGATAACGATCAACAGCCACAACCTGCGCGCAACAGGGGATGCTTCCGCCGGCATCTTCGTGCAGAGCAGCAGCGGAAATTTGGCGCCTGCCGGAACGGCGGTTTCGGGCGATATCGAGGTGAACAGTTCCGGCGTGCTCGCCGCAACCGGACTGGATTCGGTCGGTATCGCCGCCGATATCGAGACGTTCGGCCATGGCCAGGCGAGCGGAGACATCGCGATCAACATCCTCTCGGGCTCGGTGACCGGAGGGTCGGGTGCGGGCGCAGGCGTCGCGCTCGGCCGCAGCGCATCGAGCACCGTCACCAATTTCGGCACGATCTCGGCGCTTTCGGGCACGGCCATTGTCGGCGCTGGAAGCGTTCAGGCGATCCAGAACTACGGGACGATCATCGGCAACGTCGATCTCGGGACCGGCGCGAACGCCTTCAACAATCATGCAAGCGGCCTTTTCGCCGCCGGTGCTCTCGTCGGTCTCGGCGCCGGCAACACGCTGACGAATGCGGGCGTGCTGGCGCCGGGCGGGTTCGGCGCGCGCGAGACGACGGTCGTCACGGGCGACCTCGTGCAAACGGCCAGCGGGCGCTATGCCGTCGATGTCGATTTCGGATCGGGGCTCGCGGATTTCGTCGGCGTTGCGAACGCGGGCGGCACGGCGTCGCTCGCCGGCACGGTGGTGGCGAGCGCGATGCCTGACGCGAGCAGTGCCGGCTTCGTACAGCTGTTTCACATTCTCTCGGCCGACGGCGGCGTGACCGACGACGGCCTCACGGCTGCCGACACCGCCGTGGTCGATTACAGCCTGATCTTCGATCCGAACGGGCAAGACGTCTATCTCGGGGCCGCAATCGACTTCGGCGGGAGGGACGGCGGCCTCAACCCCAATCAGACCCGGATCGGGCAGGTCTTGAACGCCATCCAAGGGGGCGGGACGCCGGCGTCGATGGGGCCGGCGATGGCAGCGCTCATGAACGTGGCGACGACCGCGGATCTCAGGCGCGCCTACGATCAGCTTTCGCCGGAAAGTTTCGCGCACCAGCAGACGGAGGCGCAGGTCGTCTCGGAAGATTTTTCCAACACGCTCATGAGCTGCCGCGAGGCGGGCGGGCCGCATGCGGCGATCCGGGAGGGCGAGTGCCTGTGGGCGCGGGCGCGCGCGAGCGATGTCGATATTGCGGGGTCTCAGACGAACATCGGCTCGAAGAGCCGGATCGGATCGTTTGCAGCCGGTCTTCAGGTCGCGATGGCGGCCGACTGGAGGGTCGGTGTTGCGCTCGGATACGATCTCGTTTCGCGCTCGACGCAAAGCGGCGCGTCGACAGACGGCGACCGCACGAACATCGGCGCGGTGGTGAAGTACAACCCGGGCCCGTTTCTCTTCACGGCGGGCGCGGCCGCCGGCTGGGGAGCGTTCGAGACGGACCGGCGCCTGGCGTTCGGAGGCTTCGCCGCGACCGCCACCTCGAAGAGCGATACGGATTACGCGACCGGCTGGCTTCAGGCCGCCTATCTCGCCGATCAGGGGCACTGGTACCTGAAGCCGCTCATTGAAGCGCGCGTGACGGAGCTCGATTTTTCGGGCGCGCGGGAAGCCGGCGGCGGCGGGCTTGGGCTCGTGGTGTCCGGTTCGCGCGACACGATGCTCAGCGTCTCGCCCGCGCTCGAAGTGGGGACGGAGTTTCGCTTCGATGCGCTCGCCGTCTGGCGGCCGTTCGTTCGGGCGGGCGTGACGTGGCGCGACGAGGACGCGTTCGTGACGCAGGCGGCGTTCGCGGGCGCGCCGCTCGGCGTACCAGGCTTCCAGATCGTGACCGATGTGGACGACGTGCTGTTCGACGTCAGCGCGGGCGTCGACGTGATCGGCGGAGACGGTGCGGTGCTCAAGGTGCAGTATGACGGGCGCTTCGGCAGCACGCTGAGCCAGAACAGCGTCAGCCTCAAGGGCAGCGTGCCGTTCTGACCGCGTGAGCGTCGCGCTGCTGCGCGCAGAGCGGCTGCGGCCTCACGACCTCATCTTGACGTAGCTGCCCGGCGCATCCTCGATGACGCCGAGCCGTTCGCCGGGCTCGCGCGGGGGGACCCAGTCGCCCGCGTATTTGGTGAGCCATTCCACCCAGTAGGGCCACCAGGAGCCGGGATGGTCCTTGGCCATGCCGATCCATTCGTCGAGCGTGTCGGCGGCGGCCTTGGGGGCGGTCCAGTACTGGTACTTCATCTTGTCGGGCGGATTGACGACGCCGGCGATGTGGCCCGAGCCCGCGAGCACGAACTCGACGGGGCCGCCGAGCAGCTTCGAGCCGATGAAGACGGAGCGGGCGGGTGCGATGTGGTCTTCCTTGGTGGCCACCTCGAACACCGGGAGCTTCACCTTCTTGAGGTCGAGCTTCACGCCGGCGAGCGACATCTCGCCCTTGGCCAGCTTGTTCTCGTTGTAGAACTCGCGCAGGTAGAAGTTGTGATTGGCCGCCGCCATGCGCGTCGAATCCTGGTTCCA
>ERZ869909.815-NODE-815-length-30603-cov-3.819695_pt1 | contig 30603 bp, 24 predicted proteins | sample MGYA00520892_ERZ869909 | MGnify/ENA primary metagenome ERZ869909 (study PRJEB32215, sample SAMEA104723947) | bioreactor metagenome | biome: bioreactor; feature: anaerobic bioreactor; material: water | place: China | collected 2015-03-12 ...
GTGTCGTCGCCCAGCTCGCCCGCGGCAATCGCTATGTAGTTCTTGATGGCGATGCGCTGCTTGAAGGCGCGCGCAAGCGCAAGGTGAGCCTCGTCGTTGCGCGCGACCAGCATCACTCCGGACGTGTCGCGGTCCAGGCGGTGCACGATCCCGGGCCGGTACTCTTCGTCCGTGACGCTGAACCGGCTTTCACGCGAAAGCGGGTAGCGGCCCATCAGCGCGTTGACGAGTGTTCCGCTCCTTGCCGACGCGGTCGGATGCACCGTCATGCGCGGCGGCTTGTTGACCGCCAGGAGGTCCGAGTCCTCGTGGAAGACACTGACCGGGATGTCCTCAGCCTGGATCCGCGCGAGTTCCATGTCCGGCATCATCACGGACACGATCTCGCCACCGGCAAGCCGGCTGGCCGGCTTGGCAGCGGGAACTCCGTTCACCTGGGCATAACCGCCCTGGACCAGTTCCTTGGCCAGCGTGCGGCTGATGCCGAGCGCATCGGCCAGCGCCGTGTCAAGCCGCTCGCCTTCGGGCGCTGCGAAAGTCTCGAACTCCACTGAGGACTGATTGTACTCGGCCGGGCCCGCTTCGTGTGGCGCGGCGGCCTGCTACGCTTGGAGCACGATGACGCACCTTCCGATCGCGCTGGATGCCATGGGGGGCGACCACATGCCCGAGGCCGCCGTTCTCGGAGCCCGCCAGGCTCATGAGAGGGGGATACCGGTCGTACTTGTCGGCGACGCCGAACGCCTCGCCCCGCTGCTCGCCGCGGGTGGCCCGGAGCTGCCTGTCGAACACGCCGGCGACGTGATCAGGATGGGCGACGACGCCACCCAGGTGCGCAGGCGCAAGGACTCAAGCGTGATGCGCTGCATGGCGCTCGTCAAGGAGGGCCGGGCCAGCGCCGCCGTTTCGATGGGGCATTCCGGTGCGACCATGGCCGCCGCGCTGCTCAGCCTCGGACGCCTCCGTGGTGTGGAGCGGCCCGCGATCGTGACCACCATTCCATCCGAGCGGGGGCCCGTGGCCCTGCTCGATGCCGGCGCGAATGCCGACTGCCGGCCGGTACACCTGCAGCAGTTCGCCGTGATGGGTTCGATCTATGCGCGCGTCTTCCTGGACCGGGCCGATCCGACGGTCGGCCTGGTCTCGATCGGCGAGGAACCGGAGAAGGGCAACGAACTCACCCTGGCCGCGCACCGCCTGCTGAAGGAGACGGCCGGTGTCCGCTTTCACGGCAACGTCGAGGGCCGCGACCTGCTGGCAGGAACCACCGACGTCTTCGTCACGGACGGCTTCACGGGCAACGTGATGCTGAAGCTCGCCGAAGGCGAGGCACGGGTGCTGTTCGGCTGGGTGCGTGACGCCCTTGCCAGCGGGCCATGGCACGTGCGGCTCGGTGCGCTGCTGGTCCGTCCCGCCCTGCGGAGCCTGCGCTCACGCATGGATCCGCACAGCATCGGCGCCCAGCCCCTGCTCGGAGTGGGCGGCAACGTCTTCATCGGGCACGGTTCGGCGGACGCGACCGCGGTGCTGAACGGGCTCGCGACCGCCTGGCGTGCGGTCAGCGCCAACCTCACCGACCGGCTTGGCGCGGCGCTGCTTGAGCTCGCTGCTAGCGCGGATCCGGTGGAGGAAGCACGCCGGGAACCCACGTGATCAGGCCGGGCGACGCAAGCTCGGGTACGTTCTCCCGGCGGGCTGCCGGTGAACCGGCATCGAGCATGTCCACTATCGTGATGCCTCCGGTGCGCAGGGCGTATAGCCACAGCCGGTCGCCGTCGATGACGACGTCCGTGATGCCCGCACCAAGCGAGACCGTTTCCTTGCCGGTGCCGCCCAGCCCGGGATAGACGGCCAGGCTGGACCCCTCGATCACCTGCACGGATGCCAGGTCGTTGCCGTAAGGATCCTCGACCAGGCGGACCGCGTTGCTCAGCGCGAAGCTTCCGGCCGCGGCCGCGTCAGAGGCGAGCGGCACGTGGCTGAGCCGGTCCGCGGTGATCGCCGCGAGCGAACCGGCCACCGGGCCGAGGTCGAGCGGAACGGCGTTGCCCAGGCCGGGCAGCGTCCTGGGTGGTCCGTCAGGCTCAGACAGGTCCTCCATGTCGATCCAGCTGACACCCGCCCCGCCCGGCACACCGACCACGTAGTGCAGCGTCTCGCTGGAACCGAACAGGCCCTGGTCGAGCCAGGGTGAGGTCGGCAGCAGGTTCTCGCTGCCAGCGAACTCTGTCGTCACCGACGTGTTCACGTCGATGACGAACAGCTCGGGCGCCTGCGTCGCGGCGGGACAAGCCTCGGGCACGTCCAGGAGCGCGAGCCGGTCGCCTTCACGGCTGACCTGAATGCCCCGCAGGCACAGCTCGCTCACGTCGTGGCCCCCTTCCGCGAGCAGCGTGGTCAGGTCGAACTCATCGGTGATCCTGAATGCCGAGGGCGCCTGGGCGTCGATTCCCGCGGTCGCCAGCATCACGGCTGCGTAGTCCCCGCTGGCGCGCTCGACAAGTATCGCCACGCCGTCGCGCTCGCCGGCGCGGTCGAGCACGTCCAGCGCGATCGCCTCGCCGTTCAGTTCGATCGCGGTGCCCTCCAGGTACTCAAGCCGCTGCGACTCACCGGGGCCATGGTCGGCGATCAGGCTGACGGCGTCGCCCGAGGCGCCCTCATGAGTCACGACCAGCAGCCGCGGTGCCTGCGGCGAGGAGGTGCCCGTGCACGCAGCCAGCGCAAGCGCGAGCACCAGCAGCGCAGCTCCCGGGCCGCCCCGCCGGCTCACTGGCCGCTCCCGTGGATGTTCTCATGCCGGTTGGGCAGCAACAGCGGCGACTCGAACTCCTCGGTGAGGCCGGTCTCGGCCCCGGGCGTCGTGAGCGAGAGCCGGATCTGGCCCGTAGCACTGTTCCAGCTGCCGTAGAGCGCCCAGCAGCAGCGGTTCCACATCACGATGAACTCCGGCTGCAGGTTGAAGCGGGCGCGCGTGGTGCTCTCGCCCGTAAGGTCCCAGACGTCGTTGAGTACGGCCCCCACATACAGATCATCCAACACGCGGACCGTGAGAGCCACGTTATCGAGCGTGAGGTCGCCACGCGTCACCTCCTCAAGTGCGGCACTCCACGTGCCCCGGTAGCTCAGCGTGCCCTGCAGGCCGACGCGCCGCTGGAAGTCCACACCCATCGTCAGGTTCGCGCGCCGCAGGTAGGTTCCCGCCAGCTGGTCATCAGCCAGCGGGACGTCCAGGAAGAAGTCGACCGAGAAGCTGTTGTCGCCCACGGCCTCCTCTTCCAGCAGTGCACGCAGCTCGAGGCTGCTGTTGCGCCGGCCCCCGGTGCCGCCCGAAAGCGTGTTCATGTTCGGGTCGAGCGTCGTCGCGTAGCGGATCTGCCAGAGCTGCGGCCCGCGCTCTGGGTTGTCGGCAAGCGACAGGGTGATGTTCCGTGCCCGGTCCTCGCCGGGCTCGAGCCAGACCCACTCGGGCCGCAGCAGCATGAGTCCAGTGGCCTCGAACACGAAGTGGTTCGGGTAGCCGATGCTCAGCGTGCTGCGTTCGATCCCGCCCTGGGGGAGCCGGAAGCGCTGCATCAGCGAGACCTCGAGTGGTCCCGTCATGAAGCGGCCCTCGACCTGGAAGGCGTGCGGCCGGTCATGGTTCAGGTCGCGCGTCCACTGCAGCCGGAAGCCCGCCTTCTCGTCGTTCGCGCGCATCGAGCCGAGCGTGACGCCCAGATTGAAGGGCTCCCAGTAGCGCAGGGGCTCGTCCTCATCGTCCGGCGCCTCCGGCTCGAAGTTGTAGCCCCAGTCGAGCTCCACACGCATGTTCTCCCGCTGCACCGTGGCGCTCAGGCGCGTGGCCGTCTCGTTCACGGGCTCGGACCCGTCCTCCGAGAAGTCAGGATCCAGGTCATGTGTGTAAGTCGCCGTGACGCTGGCCGAGGCGTCCCGGTCGCTCGCACGCAACGTCAGCTCGGTCTCGAAGTTGCCCGGATCCCCGGTCTTCAGGTCGCGCTCGTTGCTGAACACGAGACTGATCCAAGGCCGGTCGGCGAAGAACGTGACCGTGGTGTCCAGCGTCTGCCAGCCCTCGGCCCGCGGGTTGCGGCTGTCGGTGAACACATAGCCTGTCCTGGCCGTCAGGTTGACCCATGTGAACGGTACGAAGCGCAGGTCGGCATCCGCCTGGCTGCGCTCGCGCAACGGCAGCTGGTCGAAACGGAACGGCGTTTCGCCCTCGGTGACGTCCCGAGTGAACGTAAGGCTCAGTGAGCCCAGCTCACCGAGCTGCTGTGTCCCGCCCACGCGGGAACTCCAGTCGATCAGGCGCTGGCCACCCGAGTAGTACCAGCCGCCGAAAGTGCTGGTGCCTGTCAGCTCGAAGCCGCTCCACATGCGCAGCGCGGGCAGCTCGATGCGGTGGGACGCGTGCACCCTGCCCGCCTGCATCAGCGTGCTGGTGGTGATGGCCCGGAGGGCGGGATTGGTCGCATCCTCGAACACGCCCAGCTCGAGCAGCAGGCGGCTCAGGCGCAGCACCCCCAACTCGATCTGCGCCGTTGACCGCGGCGTGACCTGGATCTGGAAGAGCGTGCGGCGCGGGGTTCGCCGGCTCCACCAGGAGGGGTCCTGGACGTCGTCGCCGCGGTGCAGGTCGAAGAAGCCCTGGCTGAGGACCAGCGTACTGATGTGCTCATCCACGTGCGTGAGCCTTGTGCGGTACTCGATCATGCCCATGCGGCGCTCGTCGTCGCGTTCTATCAGCACCTCGGCGTCCATCGTTCCGGGATCGGTCGCCTCCTGGGACGAGGCGTACTCGAAGCGGTACGCCAGCCGTGAAGGTGCGCGGCCGTCCTCGTGGTCAGCGTCCAGGAACGACGGGACGTACATCAGCGTGAAGCTGCCCGCGCCAGCCGCCGTGTGGAAGCGGTGGTCGAAGCCGCCACCAAGGTAACTGACGTCGACGCTGCCGCCGAGCAGCCTGCCGGGCAGCCCGCCCGCCGAAGTGTCGACGTCGGCGTGGTAGCGGACCGAGAACGTGCCGTAAGCCTGCGGGCCCCAGACGTAGGGCCAGTCGAGTTCGATGCGGGCCCGCTCGGTCTCGGTGCCCTGGATGAACGACAGGCGCGGCTGGCGGTCCTGGCGCGCGAGCGGCACCACGAGGAACGGCAGGTACATCACCTGCCGGCCGCGGATCTGCAGCGTCACCTCGAACGCCACAAGGCGGTCGCCGGGGAAGAGCTCGAGCCGACCGGCCCGGAAGCCGAAGTCATCGACCTCCTGACCACAGCGCGTGCAGGGACTGAAGTAGCCCTCGGTGACGCTGATCTGCCCCGGCACCCGGTACGCGGACGTGCCGGTCACGTCCATCGCGGAGGTGATGACCAGGACATCGTGGCCCGTGAAAGACTCGGCCGTGATGTCGATCACCAGGTCGCGTCCCTCGACGGTCTCGCTGCCGTTGAAGAAGGTGCCAGGGCCAACGATCCGCAGCTCGCGCCGCTCGAAGTCGACCTCGACATGGTTCGCGCGCAGCTCCTGGTCGTCCATCGTCACGACCACCGGGTTTCCGTACAGCACGTAGAAGGTCACCTCCGTGCCGTCCGGCAGCACGTAGTTGCGCAGCTCCAGCCTGCTGTCCGGATCATCGAACGTGTTCACGTTCAGCACGCTCTGGGCAAGGCCGCTCCCGGCCAGGAGCAGGGTCAGCAGGACGGAGATCACCCGGGGCATCAGCGCCTCCACGACCAGGCCAGCAGTACCGTGCCTGTGCCGAGGTAGAGCAGCAATGGAGCCCAGCCGGCCAGCCAGGGTGCGATGGTGCCCTGTGCGCCGAGCAGCTTGAACACGCTCCAGGTGGCGTAATAGATGAACGTCAGGAACATCACCGAGACCAGTCCCAGCGGCACCCCACGGCGGAACGAGAAGAGGGCGACCGCGAGTGCGAAGACCGCGAACGCGGTGGCCGCCAGCGGCTCGGCGGCCTTCCGGTGCAGCGCCGTGTACTCGGGACCGAGCGGATTGCCCCGGCTGGCATCGATCCTGGCCAGCAGCTCGGACAGCGGCAGGAAGGCGAGGTCGCCGATGCTGGCGGCGGCGGCAGACAGGCCCTGGACGGGCAGCGTGGCTTCTTCCGCGGCGAAGTCGAGCAGCAGGCGCGAGTTCCTGTACACCCTGAACGAGATGTCGGACAGCTCCCAGACGCCTTCTTCCTCCAGGTAATGCCCGCTGCCGGCCCGGATCGCCTCGGCCGGCCCCCTGGAGCCCCCTGGCCGTATGACCGTGACGCCCTCGAACCGCCCGCCAGGATGCAGCCGCTCGATGTGGATGCTGCGCCCGAGTGCATCGGTGAAGAAGCTGCCCTGTTCAATCACCACATCCGGGCTGCGCAGGAGGATGTCCTTCTCGACCTCCAATGCGGCGCGTTCCGCCCTGGGCACCACGAACTCGTTGTTGAGGAAACTGACCGCACTGACGATGAGGCCCAGCATGAGCACCGGCGCCAGGAAGCTGCCGGGACCCAGGCCAAGCATCCTCGCTGCCTTGACCTCGCTGTCCTGGACCAGGCGCGAGAGCCCCAGCAGTGCCGAGAACAGCAGGGCAAGCGGCAGTCCGTACATGGCTGCGGCAGGCAGCTTGAGCAGCAGGTAGCGCGCCATCAGGCCGGGCGCGACGCCGCGGCTCAGCGCGTCTGCCAGTACCTCGAGCATGAACCCTCCCAGCAGCAGCAGGAGCAGCACGGCCAGTCCCGCGAAGTAAAGCGGGATGATCTCGCTGATCAGGTAGCGTCCGAAGCGGGTCATCGCCTGTACCTGAGTGCACCGGTGAGCAGTCCGGCGGCCATGACTGCCATGGGTGTGAGCCAGGCGGCGGTTCCGGGCCCCAGGACGCCGCGTTCGAACAGGCTGGCAGACAGGGTCCACACGGCGTAGAAGCCGAGGATCAGGCCGATCGTCAGTGCGAATGCTCCGCTGCGGCCGCGCACCTGCACTCCGAGCACGGCGGCGACCAGCACGAAGCAGAACGCGCTGAAGGCGTCGGCCAGCCTGCGGTGGTACTCGAAGTGGACGTCACGGACCGCGGCTCCGGAAGAGGCCGCGGCCAGGCGCCTCGTCCCCAGCTCGGAGAGCGTCAGCAGCTGGTCGCGCACAAGGGTCGCAGCCGGGTCACCCGCATGGTCGAACGCTGTGGTCAGGTCACCCACGAGTACTGGCGTCTCACCGGCCCGGCTCTGTTCGGCGTTGTCAAGGTGCCAGACCCGTTCGGCGCTGTCCCACGTGCCCCTCGGGGCCTGGATGCTGAGGCCGTCGGCCGTCAGCAGCAGGACGCCAGTGAGTTCCGCCAGGTCGGGATCATCGCGGTCAGCGCGCATCTCCGCGGCGTAAAAGATGCTGCCGTCCGGGAGGCTGAACGCCACGTTCGTCTGGAACTCGGCCGGCGGCCTCGAGTAGTAGAAGCTGTCGACCAGGGCGGTGTAGCGCCGTTCGGCCAGCGGTTCCAGCCAGCCGTTGTTCAGAACCGCCAGCCCGCTGGCGAACAGACCCAGCAACAGCAGAGGCGCGATCAGCGCCCGTGGGGCGACACCCAGGGCGTACGCGGCCTTGAGTTCGGAGTCCTTCGCGAGCCGACCGGTGGCGAGGAGCACGGCGAAGACACCCGCCACGGGGATGGAAAGGTGAAGGAAAGCGGGAAGCTTGAACAGTAGCAGCTGCCCTACCTGGGGCAGGGTGGCGTTCTGGTTGAGCAGGAACTGGGCCATCAGCGACAGGTAGTCGACCGACAGGAGCAGACAGAACGCGGCCACTCCGAAGACGTACAGTGCACCGGCTTCCCTGACCAGGTAACGACTGAGTCTAGACAGCACCACGGCAGTATAAGGGCCAAGTCTGAGATTCCCTACGGCCCGGACATGCGCAGGCGGGGACGATTGGCTACAATGGCACAACTGTGACAGGCGTACTCGGACTGCTGACACTGGTTGACCTGCTTCAGCTGCTTGTTTCAGGCAAACGCTCGGGCAGGCTCGACGTCGATCATCCCGATGGCCCGGCCAGCATCTGGCTGGACGAGGGCCGGATCACCCATGCCGAGTTCGACGCGCACACCGGCCGCAACGCGCTGTACGCCCTGATGGCGGACGAGCGCGGGACCTACGCGTTCAACGAGGGCGCTGTCGCGCCCCGCGAGAGCATCAGGGACGGCGTGGAACAGCTGCTGCTCGACGCGATCCGCAGGACGGACGCGACCCGCACGAAGAGCCGCGACATCAGGGACACGTACATCGGCGACGGCGTGCCGACAGTGATAGTCAATGAGGACGTGGCGAGCGACCTGGTGCTTCAGCCCGACGAGCTCGCTTTTCTGCGCTACGCCGACGGACGCCGCTCGGTCAACGAGGTAGCCGATCTTGCCGAACTGAACATGATGACCGTCAGGCAGGTGATCAGCCGGCTCCTGCACCTGGGCGCACTCAAGGTCGCCCAGCGCAGGCCGCGTACCGCCAGGCTCGTGACCCGGCTTGCCAGGAGCGGCCTTCCCTTCGGAGTCGCCGGCATCGATCCCGCGATCCTGGCCAGCTGGAGGGGAGCACTCGGTTACCGGCCGGAGCGCATCGCGTGCCGCGCCGAAGACGGGGCTGTGAGCGTGCATGCTGTCAGCGCGGTGAAGAAGGCCGGACCGCTCATATACTTCTCGCGTGATACCCTCCTCAAGGGCAACTTTTCCTCGGACACGGCGATGCTGGTCAAGCCGGTGCCGCGCCGTCCGGTGAAACCGCCCGCCTCCCAGACCCATGACTGAGACACAAGCATCCCTGCCCCTTACGCAATGGCGTGCCGGGCCTTACCCGTTCGATTGGGACACGCTCCTGGGCGCGGACGGACCGCTGCACCTGGAGATCGGCTTTGGCGACGGGCGCTACACGGCCCGCCGTGCGCTCGACGACCCGGCCGGTCGCTTCATCGCCATCGAGCTCTCCGGTGTCAGTGTCAGGCGTGCGCTCAGGCGCATGAGGCGCGAGCGCATACGCAACGTCGCGCTCCTGAAGGGCGAAGCCCGCTTCATGCTGCAGCATCTCTTCGCGCCCGGCTCGCTCGAGACGATCACCGTGAACTTCCCCGACCCCTGGCCCAAGGGCAGGCATGAAGAGAACCGCCTGCTCAGGAGCGACTTCTTCCAGCTGGCCGCAACCCGCACCGTGCCGGACGGCCGCGTGCTGCTTGCGACCGACCACCCCGGCTACCTGGAGTTCGCGCGTGTCGAGGCGAGAGCGAGTGGTGTGTTCGACGCCTATGAGGCCGAGCCGCCCGCGGCTGTCTTCGAGACCAAGTACGCCCTGAAGTGGCTCGGCCAGGGCAAGCCGCTCTTCTACCAGCCGTTCAGGCGCACGGGTGACCCCGGCGCCCGGTTCGACATACTTGAAAGGCCTGAAACGATGCCCCACAGTCTGCTCCTGGGTGAGCTGCCCGAAACCGCCGAGTTCTCCAAGGTAGTGCTCCCGTTCGAGGACGGCCACGTGATCGTTCACGAGGCTGCCCGCGCAACCGGGGATGCCGGCCGCTGGCTCTTCCGGGCCACCATCGATGAGCCCGACCTGCGCCAGCAGGTCCTGGTCGCGATCCAGTCACGCGGCGAGGGCGAGCTGATAGTCAGGCTCGAGTCGTTCGGGGATCCGATCGTCACGAGCGTGGCCCGTGGGGCCGTGCACGCGGTCACGGAATGGGCGCTGGCCCAGCCGGGCGTGACGCTCAAGGCGAAGCGCTACTGAGCAGCGCGGGCAGTGTGGGCTGGTTCGTCTACATGCTCCGCTGCGGTGACGGCAGCATTTACACCGGGATCAGCACGGACCCGCTCCGGCGCCTGGCCGAGCACGCTGCCGGCAAGGGCGCAGCCTACACGCGTTCACGCTTGCCCGTGGAACTGGTCTGGCAGGAGGAGCTGGCCGACCGCTCTGCCGCTCTCAGGCGCGAGCTGCAGATCAAGCGGCTTGCACGGACGGAGAAGCTCGCGCTGGCCGCGCAGGAAGCGACCTGAGGATCGTCCCGCACGGGTTAACCTGTGCCATGGACAAGCTGCTCGACACGATGCGTCGCCTGCGTGCCCCGGGAGGGTGCCCCTGGGACCGTGAACAGACTCACGAGAGCCTGAGGCCGTACCTTCTCGAGGAAGCTGCGGAGGCGACGGACGCGCTGGCTGAAGGTGCCGGCGCAGATTTCGTTTCCGAGCTTGGTGATGTTCTCCTGCAGATCGCCTTTCACGCCGTCATCGGTGAGGAAGAGGGCACCTTCAGTTACGGGGACGTCGAGGACGCGATCGTCACCAAACTCATCAGGCGCCACCCGCACGTCTTCGGTGATGTGAAGGTCAGGGACAGCGATGATGTCAGGATCAACTGGCTGGCGATCAAGGAGCAGGAGCGGCTGGAGCGCGGCGAGGAGACCGGTGGGGCGGACGTGCCGTCCAGCCTGCCGGTGCTGATGCGCATCCAGGAGCTGCAGCGCAAGGGTGGACTGAAGAACGCTGAACCTGATGACGCGACGGCTGATGTGACCGCTGACAGCGTCGGACGCGCCATCATCGACCTGGTGCTCCAGGCGTCCGGGGCCGGCGTGAACGCCGAACTTGCTGTGCGCGACGAGTTGGCACGGATGCTGAAGCAGGAAACATGACGGACCGGTCGGGGTTCTTCTCGAAGCTGGAGGTGCTGCTCGCGAGCAGGACGCAGGAAGGCTGCGGCATGCCGGGGCTGCCGGAAGCCGCGATCCTGGTCCCCGTGCTGGACGCGCCCGCCGGGCCCGAGCTTCTCTTCACGGTCCGTTCGGCCGGCATGAGGCACCATCCGGGCCAGATCGCGTTCCCCGGGGGACACGTCGAGCCCGGTGAGTCGCTCGTGGAGGCTGCACTGCGCGAGACTCGCGAGGAGACCGGACTCGACGTCGCCGCGTCCTCTGTTCTGGGCCTGCTCGATTCTCACCCTTCCCCGGCTGGCGTTTGTGCCACTCCTCACGTCGCCCGCGTCTCCTGGCCGCAGCAGGTCGTTCCACATCCGGGTGAGGTTGCCGAGGTGTTCACTGTGCCGATCTCCGAGCTGGCTTCCATCACGCCTTCGAGCCAGGTCGCGAAAGGGCCGGCCTTCACCCGCACGCTCTACAGCTACCAGTGGCATGAGCGACGGATCTGGGGTCTCACGGGCAACGTCGTCCACCAGCTGCTCGACCTGCTCGGAGCCCTGGCCGAAGTGCCGGAGCCGGCATGAGGCGGCGGGAGGTCACGGTCGTGCGCGGTGACGACCGGTACCGCTACTCGTCGGGGGAGGTCGTCGAGGCGCTCCAGGGCGCCGGCGTGCTGACGGACGCTGCGCTTTCGATCACCAGTTCGCTGGAGGGCCAGCTGCGCAGCCGGGCGACGAAGGAGATCGACCTGGACGAGCTGCTCTCGCGGATCGAGCGGCTGATCAGGGAGCGCATCAACTCATCCGTCGCCACACGCTTCATGAAGCAGACCCCGCCTTTCGTGCCGTTGATGATCGAGCAGGGCGACAGCGGCGAGCCGCTTTCCACGCGCAAGCTGACCAACTCGCTCGAGAGCTTCGGACTGAGCTTCAAGCAGGCGAACGCCGTCGCGCGCCAGGTGGAGCAGGTGCTTCGCACCCAGGGGTACGAATCCGTTCCAAGGGCCGTGCTCGGTCACGCGGTCGCCATCGCGCTGGAGGCGGGCCTCGGTCGTGAGGTCCGCATGCGGTACGAAGCCAGCCTCTCACGCCCCGCGGAACTGCACGTGGTCGAAGCCGACGGCGGCATCCTGCCGTACTCGCGTGGCGTGCTCGCCCGGTCGGTGATGGCGATCGGGCTTGGTCCCGAGATGGCATACCGGCTCGCGAACCTCGCCGAGGACGAGCTCTGGCGCGGAACGCAGCACCGGGTGCCACGCAGCCAGGTCCGGGCGCTCCTGATCAGGCTGCTCACCCAGGAAGCGGGCGAAGACTTCGCGCGGCGTTACGAGGTGCTGCACAGCCTGCGCAGCTTCGGCGAGCCGATCGTCGTGCTGGTCGGTGGCGCACCGGGAGTAGGGAAGAGCACCATCGCAAGCGAACTGGCCTACCGGCTCGGCGTCTCGCGGCTCGTGTCGACCGACTCGATCCGCGAGGCGCTGCGCTCGCTGATCGGTCAGGAGCTCAGCCCGGTCCTGCACGCCAGCACGTTCGATGCCTGGAAGGCCGAGCTCCTGCCGGAGGAACGCGGAGACCAGCCCGGCCGCAGGCAGGTGGTCAGGGGCTTCATGGCCCAGGTCCGCCAGCTCGGACCGGCGATACACGGGATCATCAACCGCAGCCTGGAGGAAGCGTCGCAGCTGGTGCTCGAGGGCGTGCATCTGGTGCCCGGCGCAAGCAACATCACGCCGGAGTCGTTCCCGGGTGCTCTTGTCATCCCGCTTGTCCTGACCGTCGAGGACGAGGAGAGCCACCGTGACCACTTCGCGGTGCGGGAGCGGCAGACGAGCTCCAGGCGGGCGAAGGAGACGTACATCCGGCACTTCCGGGAAGTGCGGTTCCTGCACGACTACCTGCGGTCGCAGGCGCGCGCCACCGGTGTTCACACGGTCGATGCGACCGACGTCGAGGAGGCAGTGGACCAGGCGCTCAGGCACGTGCTTGCGACCATGTTCGATGCGCGCGGTGCCAGGCCCGGCTCGTCGGGCGACTGAGCGCCGATGCGGATTTGCTCATCACGCCCGGCAGCGAGTGAAAGTAGACTGGGACGCGTGGAGTGCCATGCCTGAGCCAGCCATCGAAACCGTCAACCTGTTCAAGCAGTACCGGGGCAGGCCTGTCGTGCGTGACCTGTCCTTCACGGTCAGGCCCGGCGAGGTGTATGCGCTCGTCGGTCCCAACGGAGCCGGCAAGACCACGGTGATACGGCTCGTGTCCGGCCTGGCCTACCCGTCAGGCGGCGAGGTGCGCCTGCTGGGGGGCGACCCGCACGCTGACGGTTCGGTCCGGGCCGGGCTCGGTGCGATGGTCGAGGCGCCCGCCGCCTTCTATCCTTACCTGAGCGGACGCGGCAACCTGCAGCTGCAGGCCCGGCTTGCCGGCGGAGTCGCCGAAGAGCGCATAAGCGAGGTGCTCGAGCTGATGGAGCTGGGAGCGGCCAGCGAGCGCAAGGTCGCTGTGTACAGCCTCGGGATGAGGCAGCGTCTGGGCGTGGCCGCCGCGATCATGAACGATCCCGACGTGCTCATCCTGGACGAGCCCGCCAGCGGCATGGATCCGCTCAGCCTCCATCTGGTTCATCGGGTACTCCGTGAGTCCGCGTCGCGCGGCACGGCCGTACTCATCTCCACGCATCACCTGGAGGAAGTGGTGTCCTACTGCTCACGCGTCGGGATCATGGAGGCCGGTGTTCTCATCGACGAGGTCGACCTGCGCAAGCGGGGCAGCCGCTACCGGGCGCGGGTCAGCGACGTTCATGCAGCAGTGGCCGCCCTGCAGGTCCAGCCGTTCGTTTCCGAGGCGTTCTCCAGGGACAAGGAGCTCGTCTTCACACTCTCGGACGTCGAGCGGCTTGGGTACGTCTCTGTCGTGCTGGGCAGCAACGGCATCGGTCTGTTCGAGCTGACGCCCGATGTGTTCAACCTGCGGGCCTATTACTACGAGCGCATGGCCAGGTCAGGCGGCAGGACCGCCCAGGCCGCACAACCCGGAGTTCCAGGCTGATGGGTATGCTGATCCGCCTGGAACTCTCAAAATGGTTCCATCTCAGCAGCGTCCGCTTCAGCCTTGTACTGCTCGTGCTGCTGCCCGCCATGTGGGCCTACGCTCCGGGCATCTTCGACGTCTATGGCGTGTTCCTCGTCTCCGGTTATCAGGTGCCGGCACTGAGCCTTCTGTCCGGCATGGAGTTTCTGTTCCCGCTGCTGGTCGCGATCATCGCGGCCGAGCTGCTGGGCTCCGAGATCGCGTTCGGCACGCTCAGGGCGACGCTCCTGCGGCCGGTAAGCCGTGCGCAGTGGCTGCTGGCCAAGGTTCTGGTCGCGACGCTGATGCCGTTCTTCGTCGTTTTCTTCGTGCTTGCCGTATCCATCATCGCGGGTCTGTTCCTCGGCTTCGGTCCGTTCGTAGGGGGCACCGGTCTCGGTGCCGGGGGCCTCGCGGGGCAGGGCGTCACTACCGCCGCGGCGGCCAGCAGCGAGGTGCTCAGGGCTTACGCGATCGCCGCGTTCAGCCTGGTGCCCGTCAGCCTGCTGGCGCTGCTCCTGACGACCGTCTTCATGAACGCCGCCAGCGGCGCCCTGGCCACCCTCGGCCTGCTGATAGTCTCGAGCCTCTTCGTGGTCTTTCCATGGCTCAGCTCCTACCTGCTGACTACCCAGCTGAACGCGTACCAGTTCCCGTTCCACGAGCTGACCACCCCGCTCATCCTCATCGCCGTGTACGCGATCCTGTTTGCCGTGGTGGCAGTCTTCGTGTTCGAACGGAAGGACTTCTGAACGTGCGGCTGCTCGGGGCGGTCCTTGCTGCACTGCTCTTGGGAGTTGCCAGCGGCCAGGCAATCTCATACACGGTACAGGTGGTGGCGGTTTCGGACCAGAACCAGGCGTTCTCGCTGATCAGGGAACTTGGCCTGGAGGGCTTTCCGGCGTACGCGGCCCGGGCAACGACGCAACAGGGCGACGTGGTCCGCGTGCGCGTTGGTGGCTTCGCCAACCGCGCCGCGGCCGTTCTCTATGCCGATGCCATGCCCGATTACCCGGCGCTTGGCGGGCGTCCGCTGCCTGCGCTGGCCGAGAACATACCGTTCGGAGTCATGCCGCTCGAGCCGCGCCTGTTGCTCGACACCGGCACGCCGGAGGCGACGCTGCTGGCCTGGGGTCAGGGCATCGCTGTCCGGCTCGAGGACGGCGGTTCCCCGGACACCTACTGGTTGATGAGCGACGGCAACACCGTCGCTTTCCGCGCCTGGGCGGCCTGGCCCGATGGGGACGGCCTGGTGCTCAGGCTCAGGGACCTGCCGCTCTGGCCTGCCAGCTGGTACGACGACCCGGAGGAGGTGCGGCAGCAGCAGCTCGAGCTTCAGCTGGGTTTCATCGCCGAGCGGCTGAACCTGGACGCTGAACTGCTCGAGTCAGCTGTGCGCGAGCGGGAGGACGAGCCGCCGGTCGTGGTCGTGTACGAGCGGTTCAATCCCTGGCTCAGTCTCGACGTTGGACAGCTGCTCGCGATAGCCGTGCCTGCGGAAGCAGCGCCTGAGTCGGCCTGGGCGGGCGACCTTCATGGCAACGAGACCGGGCTGCCCGGGGAAGAACTGCTCCTGCACGTCGACGCCGAAACCGAGGATCAGTTCGCGCTCGAAGGGGACGGGTGGACCATCACCTTCGATGACCCGTACATGGTGCAGAGCGTGCCGACCGCGACGCGCAGCTGGCGCGCCGCGGTCGGCACGCCCCTGTGGACCGACGGTACGTACGTGCTGGCCCGCTTCGCCGACACCCTTCTGGTTTACGACTTCGTCAGGCGCGAGTGAACTCGGGGGCCGGCTGCGCCTCGCGGGCGGCCAGCCAGCGCTCGGCGGCCATGGCCGCCCTCGTCCCGGCGCCCACGCTGGTCGTCAGCTGCCTGTATACCTCGTCGGACACGTCCCCGGCGGCGAAGATGCCTTCGATATCCGTGAAGACCTCGTCGTTCACGGCGACGTAACCGCTTTCGCCCAGCCCGACAACGCCGGACAGCCACTCCGTGTTGGGGATGTGGCCGATGTAGATGAAGACGCCGTCGGCAGGGATCACGGCCTGTTCGCCGGTGACGACGTTCAGGGTGCGTACTCCACTGACCTGGCCGTCCTCACCAAGCACTTCTTCCACCACGGTGTTCCACACGAAGTTCATGCGCTCATTCGAAAAAGCGCGCTCCTGGGCGACCTTGTTGGCCCGGAGTTCATCGCGCCTGTGGATCAGCGTCACCTTGCTCGCGAACCGGGTGAGGAACAGGCCTTCCTCGACAGCCGCGTCGCCCCCGCCCACGACGATCACGTGACGGTCCCGATAGAAGAAGCCATCGCACGTGGCGCAGGTCGAGACGCCCCGGCCGTAGAACTCGTCCTCGCCCGGCACGCCCAGGCGGCGCGGGTTCGCACCGGGAGCAAGTATCACTGCCTTCGCGCGGTAGTCCTGGTCGTAGCCTCTCACGAGGAAGCGCTCGCCGGGGGCGCGCGTCATGCCGGTGACCTCTTCCATCAGGATGCGCGCGCCGAACTTCTCGGCCTGGCGCACCATGCGCTGCGCTAGCTCGGGCCCTGATATCGCGTCGTCAAAGCCGGGATAGTTCTCGACGTCCTCCGTCTGGGCGATCTGGCCACCGGGAAGGCCCTTTTCCAGGATTATGGTGTCAAGCTGTGCACGGCTGGCGTAGATCCCTGCCGTGAGTCCGGCTGGTCCGGCTCCGACGATGAGGACGTCTGCATCAACTGTCTGTCTGCCTGATTCGGTCACGAGTTCCTCCGCATTCACTTCATGAAGCGTAGCACCTGAAGCAGCCCCGGCTGGACTCCCGAGATACCCCCCGGGGGTATATTCGCGGGGCTACCCGGCGCACCGTTTCCGGCTGTTACAATTCACCGATACCGGGTGGGGGCCTGGAGTTTCCGATGAATCCGCTGCTGGAAGAAGAGTTCAAGATACCGTTCAGAAGCATCCTGCCCGAGCACATCGAGCCCGGGATCCGCGAGGCAGTAGCACGTGCCGAACGGGAGCTTGCGGAACTGGTCGAGCCGGACCGCCCGCTGACCTGGGACGCCACCGTGGCTGCCTTCGACGCGATCGAGGCCAGGATCGACCGGGTGGTGAAGGTCGCGCACCACCTCAACAGTGTGGTCAGCACGCCCGAGCTCAGGGCTGCTTTCCAGGCCGCCCTGCCCGTGTTCTCCGCGTTCTACGCAGACCTCGGAGCGAACACCGCGCTGTTCGGAAAGATCACAGCGTTCGCGGCTACCGCCGAGGCCGCCGCGCTGCCGCCCCTGCGCAAACGCAGGCTTGAGCACCTCCTCAGGGACTTCAGGAGGCTCGGCATCGACCTGCCGCCCCAGGAGCGGGAGCGCGTCAAGGCGATAAACATGGAGCTCGCCGAAGTGCGCAACAGCTTCAGTGAGCACGTACTGGACGATACGCGCGACTTCGAGCTGGTCATCACTGACGAGGCCGACCTTCGGGGACTCCCCGCCAGCTCAGTACGGGCCGCCCGGGAGGCTGCGCAGGCGAAAGGACGGGACGGCTGGCTCTTCACGCTGCACCAGCCCAGCATCGGGCCCGTGCTCCAGTACGCGCTCAACCGGGACCTGCGCAGGCAGATGTTCGAGGCGTTCACTGACCGGGCCGCGAAGGGCGAGACTGCCAATCAGCCTCTCATACGGCGCATCCTGCAGCTCCGGCAGGAGCAGGCGGGCCTGCTCGGCTACGCAGACTACGCCGACTACCGCCTCGAGGTGCTCATGGTCGGCAGCGGGCAGGCCGCCGTTGACTTCGAACAGGAGCTGTACCGGCGCACCGTGCCGTACTGGCAGCAGGAGATCGCGGAGCTCGACGGCTTCGCCCGGAAGCTCGGCCTCGGGACGATCGAAGCGTGGGACCTCGCCTTCGTCACCGAATCGATGAGGCGGGAGCAGCTCGACTTCGACGCGGAGCAGCTCAGGCCGTACTTCAGCTTCGAGCGGGTGATGAGCGGACTGTTCGAGCTGGCAAGACGCCTCTTCGGCGTCACCGTCACCGAGGTGAGTGAAGCCGACACGTGGCATGAGGACGTCCGCTACTACGATATGCACGACACGGACGGGACGCACCTTGCCTCGTTCTACACCGACTGGTTCCCGCGCGCGGGCAAGCGGGCCGGCGCGTGGTTCAACAGCTTCATCACGGGCGGCCCCACCGGCGACGGCGGCTTCGATCCCCATCTCGGGATCATCATGGGCAACCTTACGCCCCCGGTCGGTGACGCCCCCGCGCAGTTCACGCACCGCGAGGTCCAGACTGTTTTCCACGAGTTCGGCCACCTCCTGCACCACTGCCTCTCGCGCGTCAGCGAGCCGGCCCTGGCCAGCACGCGCGTACCCTGGGACTGGGTCGAACTGCCGAGCCAGATCCTCGAGAACTGGACCACGGAGCGCGAAGCCCTGGACCTGTTCGCCCGCCACGTCGAGACGGGCGAACCCGTACCCGAAGACCTGCTGCAGAAGCTCAGGGCGGCCGCGCACTTCGCCGGCGCGCACGCACAGATGCGCCAGCTCTCGTTCAGCGCCCTTGACCTGGCGTTGCACCGCGAGTACGACCCGCACGGCGAGACCGACCCGATCACGTTCGTAAATGGCGTGCGGGAGCGCTACTCGGCGAGGCCGGAACTGGTGCAGGACAACTTCGCGTGTGCGTTCACACACATCTTCGCCGGAGGCTACGCCGCCGCCTACTACTCATACAAGTGGAGCGAGGTCCTCGAGGCTGACGCCTTCACCCGGTTCAGGGCAGAGGGCATCTTCAACGCCGAGACGGGCAGGGCATTCCGCAAGGCGATCTTGGAGACCGGCGACAGCGTCGATCCGAACGAACTGTACGAGCGCTTCATGGGTCGTCCGCCCGAGCTTGATGCCCTGATAAGGCGGAACCTGGGCAGCGGCGCGGGTTGAACCAGGCGGCTCAGTCGAGCAGCCCGGCGCGCCAGGCAAGCACCAGCTGAGCGGTACCCGTGGCGTAGTCCAGCCCGCCGTCGCCGCCGCCCTGCCAGTCGAGGTAAGCGCCGAACAGTGACCGCTGCAGCGCCAGCAGTGCCGGGCTGTTGAGCTCTGCGGACCGTTCCCGCGCCGCCTGCAGGTCCGCTCTTGCCCGCTCGGGCAGCAGTCCGGGTTCGAGTTCCCCAAGGCTGGCGATCGAGTGGAGCGCAGCGCTGTAGCGTGCGTAGGGATGGTCCGAGCGCAACCCCGCCAGGGCAGCCAGCAGGGTCGCTCCCGCCTCGCTCGCCTCACCGGCCACGTGCGCCAGCTCGTGAACCGAAGTCACCACGAGCTCGAACGCGGTCAGTCCGCCGTCCACATGTGCGGTGAGGCTCAGGGGCTGGATCGAACCGGCCACGCCGAACGCCATGAACACACCGGGCGGCAGCGTCCGGACAGGCGCCGTGACCGTGGTGAAGTAATCAAGCTCGACCAGCAGCCGGTTCAGCTCCTCAGTCGCAGCGCTGACAGCACCGTCTGTGTCGGCAGGTGCAGCCTTTTCAGCCTCGAGCACCGAAGCCAGGTAGCGGTAGAAGGCAAGCACGTCCGGATCCGTCGGCTCTCCGGTCATGCCAAGGGCGTGCGCGACCGGCTGCCGGGCGTAGTTGAAGCCCCAGTTGAGGTTGAACCACGCGCTGATGAGGGCGCCGCACATGGCCAGCGTCAGCAGGCCGGGCAGGAAGCGGCGGGTGACGAACCAGACGGCGGCAGGCGGCACGACCAGCACGAGCGTGGCCAGGACGAGCACGACGAGTCCCAGCTGCGGGACCGCCGAACCGAGCGACTGCCACAGCGTGGACGCCGCGGGATAGTGGACCCTGAACCACACGTCGCTCAACCAGGCTGGCAGCCCGGACCGCAGGAGCGACTCCGGGACGAGCAGGAGCACCGTGATCGCGACCAGAACGAGGCCGCCGCGCACTGTCATGGTCGCCGCCGCCTGCTCCGGGCCGGGCTGCCGACCCAGCCCTCGAGGCGTTCGAACTGCTCGAGGGCCAGTGCGTGCCAGCCATCGCCGGCGGGACGCAACAGAAGCCCGTCCGGCGGGTCTAAGTCCCAGTACTGCACGACACGGACGCCGAGCGCATAGAACGACAGGCGCGTCAAGGCGTTGATCAGCCGCCTGCGTGCAGAGGGCAGCAGCACTGTGCCACCGGCGCCTCCTGCGCTCAGGTGCGAGACGGTACCGGACACGCGCACGGAGGCCGTGACGCCCTCGGGAAGCGTAAGTTCGAGGCCCGAACGCGTCACGTCAGCCTCGATCACGACTCCCGCTTCCCGCACCCGGAAGCGCGGGCGTGGGGCCTCGAGCCGTTCGTCAATCAGCTCCGACAGGCGATCGATCATGTTCGAGCGCCGGATGCGAAGGCGGGCCAGACGCGTCTCAGGCACACCGACCGGATCGTCCAGCTCCGCCTCGATGCTCGCCAGCTCCGCCTCGGTCCGTTCCAGCTCGCCTTCGGCCACAACGCCGGCCGGGACCCGCCCGCGGTCCGGCGCGGTTCCGAGGCCCGGCTCCAGGCGCAGGCGTCCCGCCCGCCAGCCGTCCACGCCGCCGCGGTGATCCAGCAGCTCGCCTTCCCTGATCTCCCAGACGCGCGTTGCCAACGACGTTGCGAGCGCCTCATCGTGCGTGACAAGGATGGTGGCCCCGCTCCTCGTGAGCAGCGACTCCTCGAGCAGCTCGATCGCGGGCAGGTCCAGCCGGACCGTGGGCTCGTCGAGCAGAAGCACATCCGCCTCGCTGGCCAGCGCGGTGATCAAAGCGACCCTTGCAAGCACCCCGTCAGCAAGGTCTTCGGCCGCAAGCCACCAGTCTGAACGGGGCACGCGAGTGAGTCCCAGCAGCTGACGCGCCCGTGCGTCGCTCATCAGCTGGCGCAGGCGGGCGAGCAGCGGCATCCCCGGCTCTGACAGGATGCTTGCCTGCGGAGCGTCGACCGTGACGCGGTCCTCCCAGACGATGCCGGTGGAGCCCGTGCCGTGGTAGGCGTCGTCGCCGATCAACGCCAGCAGTGTGGACTTGCCTGCGCCGTTGGGCCCCGCCAGAACGATCCGCTCGCCACTGTGGACCGCGAGGCCAGGAGCGTTGAACAACGGCTTGCCGTCCGCACGGACCGTCAGGTCCGGCCAGGAGAAGAGCTTGCGGACCCGGCCGGATGCCTGTCCTACACCCAGCCGGAACCTTGGTGCAGGCCACCGGCCGCGCGCCACCGTCACGTTGCCTGCGCTGATACTCGCTACGTGGTTGGCTGTCCCGCTCAGGAAGGCCCGGTTGTGGGAGCTGAACAGGGCTGCGCCCGGGAAGCGTTTCAGCCGGAGGGCGAGCCACTCGAGTCCGGCCCGGTCGAGTCCGGAATCGGGCTCGTGAAACAGGAGCACGTCGGCGGCGGACGCCATTGCGCCAGCCAGCAGTACCCGCTGTTTCTCACCGGAGGACAGGGTCCAGAAGCGCTCGGCCATGCGCCCCGTGTCGAACCCGAAGGACTCAAGGGTCCGCGCCAGCTCCGCTTCAGCTGAATGCCCGCCCGCGCGCGTGAATGCGTCGGACAGCTCACCGTAACGTTCGAGGGCGTCTGCGGAATCGAGGCTCTGCTCCATGCTGCGCAGCTCGGCCTCAAGCGTGTGCAGGTGAGCGAGACCGTGCTCCGCGACCTCCCTGACCGTCGCACCTGCTGCCGGGAAGTCCGGTCCGACATGCACGACGCGGGTGCCAGCGGGACGGACCACGCGTCCCGCCGCGGGTTCAGCCTCACCCGCCAGCACCTCCAGCAGCCGGGACTGGCCCGAGTCCGCCGGGCCGGTCAGGGCGACCCTCATGCCGGCGCGCAGCGTCAGCGCATCGAGCTGCAGCAACGGCGTTCCCGACCGCTCGATGGTCACGCCGGAAGCAACCAGAAGTTCCACAACAGCCAACTTAACCGCTCTGGCCTAGACTGGACTGGTGCGACGCTTCACCGCCCAGGGCAGGAACACCGCGTTCACCTGTGTCAACTGCGGAGCGGAGGTTCCGCCGCTGGTCGGCGGTGGCCTTCGCAACCACTGTCACGCCTGCCTGCATTCGCTGCACCTGGACGTGAACCCGGGCGACAGGGCGAGCGACTGCGGCGGCCTGCTGGTACCGGTCGGTGTCCTGCAGAGCGGCAAGAAGGGCTGGGTGATCATCAGCCGCTGCCGGAAGTGCGGGATGACCCGGCGCAACCGCGCCGCGCTCGACGATCCTTCGTCTCCGGACGACTGGTCCCTGATAGTCGAACTCGCGGCCAGGCCCGTGCAGTTCGGGTAGAATCTGTATCTGTCGAAGTCCCCGAACGGACCGCACACGGAAAGGAAACATAGTGGCTGACGTCATCTTTCGCAGCGGTACCGTCCTGACTATGAACGAAGCGAGGCCAGTTGCCGAGTCGCTGGCGGTGCGTGGCACCAGGATCACGGCGGTCGGCAGCGACGCCGAGATCGCGGGACTCGAGACCCGCAGGACCAAGGTGATCGACCTCGCCGGCGCGGTGCTCCTGCCCGGTTTTCACGACTCGCACGTGCACCTGACCGGTCTGAGCCTGAAACTGGGCAGGCTCGACCTCGACGAAGCTGCTTCCAGCGCCGAAGCGCTGGAGCTGGTGAAGGCCTGGCAGCCGAGGGGCGAATGGATCCTGGGCGCTGGATTCTCGCTGTCCCGCTGGGGAGTCGACACCCTCCTCGCCACCGATCTGGACATGGTCGCCAACGGCCGCCCGGCCGTACTGCGCAGTCAGGACCACCACAGCGCCTGGCTGAACACCGAAGCCCTCAGGCGCCTCGGTATCACTGCTGACACGCCCGATCCCGAAAGCGGTCGGATCCAGCGTGACGGGCACGGCAACCCTTCGGGCCTGCTCTTCGAGTCCGCGGTCGGCCTTGCGCTCGATCGCATGCCCCCTGAGACGGACGGCGAACTGGATGCGGCGCTGATCGCAGGTGCGAAGCACCTCGCCAGCCTGGGCATCACCACCGTGCACCACATGGCGGCGGAACCGGCCTCATGGTGGCGGGCCATCGCACGCGTCGCGTCTGACTGCAGCTATCCCATCCGCGTCTGGTCCTGTCTGGATCAGGAACATATCGAGGCCGCGGCCAGCATGGGTGTGGCCACCGGACAGGGTGGAAGCAGATTCATGGTCGGCGGCGCGAAGTTCTTCGCCGACGGAGCGCTTGGTTCGCTCACGGCCTGGATGAGCGAGCCGTACGAGGGCACAGACGACCGGGGCATCGCGATGCATGATCCGGCCGAGCTCGAGCAGCGGGTGAGGCTGGCTGCCGAGGCCGGCCTGGTTCCCGTGGCACACGCCATCGGCGACGAGGCCGTACGCGTCGTGCTCGACGCGTACGAGGCCACGCGAGACGCCTGGAGCCCCCGGGGCCTCAGGCCGCGCCTGGAACACGCCCAGCACATGCACGCTTCGGACCTCGCCCGACTCGCCAGGCTCGGCGTGATCGCTTCGGTCCAGCCGATTCACCTGACGTTCGATGGCCCAGCCGTGCCGCGCCTGCTCGGAGAAAGGGCTGACCGGGCCTACATGTTCCGGCGGATGGCCGACGCAGGCGCACACCTGGCCTTCGGATCGGACGCACCCGTCGCACCTGCCAGCGTGGTTCAGGGCCTGCTCGCTGCGACTTCCCGGGTGGACGCGAGCGGTGAGGTATTCGGTCCATCCGAGTTGCTCGGGATCGATGAGTCACTGGCCGCATACACGCGCGGTGCCGCCTACGCGATCGGCCGCGAAGCCAGGAGCGGCAAGCTGGAAGCCGGCTTCGACGCCGACCTGGTCGTGATGTCCGACGATCCACGCTCGACGCTGAACGGCCTCGACGTGCTGATGACCTTCAAGGCCGGCAATCCGACCTACACCGCGGATGCGCTGGATCAAACCAGGAGGAACTGATGCTTTACGCCCTGCTCGACCGGGCGCGCGCCGCCAGCCAGGGACTGGCTGAAGCTGACCGCGACGGAGCGCTGATCGCGATGGCCGAGTCGCTGCTTGACCAGGCCGCCGCGATCCTGTCCGCCAACGAAAAGGATGTCGCTGCCGAGCGAGAGCGCGGCACGTCCGCCGCACTGCTGGATCGCCTGAAGCTCGACATGGATCGCCTCCATGCGATCGCGGCGGCAGTTCGGCATGTCGCCGGCTTGGCCGACCCGGTCGGTCGTGTCCTTGACGGACGCCGGCTTGGCCCCGACCTCGAGATGAGACAGGTGACGGTTCCCTTCGGGGTGATCGCGATGGTATACGAGTCCCGCCCGAACGTTACGGTCGACGCTGCTGCTCTCGTGGTCAAGGCCGGAAGCGCGGCCGTCCTGCGGGGCTCGGCCAGCGCGCTGGCCAGCAACCGCGCGATCGTCCGCGCGCTGCGCGCGGGACTCGTCGCGGCAGGCGTGAACACGGACGCGGTCCAGCTGGTTGACTCGGCTGACCGGGAGCACGTCACCTCGCTCCTCGCCGCGCGTGGGAAAGTCGACCTGGTCATCCCCCGAGGCGGGGAGTCACTCATCCGGCATGTCGTCGAGAACGCGCGCGTTCCCGTAATCGAGACCGGTATCGGCAACTGCCACGTGTACGTGGATTCTGCGGCTGACCTGGATGCCGCGATTAAAATCGTGCACAACGCGAAGCTGCAGCGGCCCGGGGTCTGCAACGCCGCCGAGACGCTCCTGGTTCACGCGGACGTGGCGGGCGAGTTTCTGCCGCTCGTCGAACCGGGGCTGCGCTCCGCCGGGGTCGAGCTACGCGCCTGTGAGCGCGCTTCCCGGATGCTCAGCGGATCCGTGGCGGCGAGTGAACGCGACTGGCAGACCGAGTTCCTGGACCTGACGCTCGCCGTGAGGGTCGTGGATTCGGCTGACGAGGCGATTGCGCACATCGGCCGATACGGGAGCCAGCATTCCGAGGCGATCGTCACCCGCGATGCCGCGACTGCCAGGCGGTTCCAGCAGCGGGTGGATGCTGCTGTCGTGTACGTCAACGCTTCCACGCGCTTCACCGATGGCTTCGAGTTCGGCCTGGGGGCAGAGATCGGCATCTCGACCCAGAAACTGCACGCACGGGGCCCGATGGGGCTTGCCGCGATGGTGACTTCCAAGTACCTGGTTGAGGGCGAGGGAACCATCCGCTCCTAGCAGCCTGAAAGCCCCATTTCATCGCTTTTTCAGGGTATGATGCGTTCAAGGGACCAGGAGTTTCCACCGGGTGCACGGCGCCCGGCGACACCGGTCCCGGGCGGTTCATCGGCCGTCCAGCCCGCCTGGGCTGCTCATGAACCTGGAGGCAATGACTTGGACTCATATACCGCAGAGAACATCAAGGTCCTGAAGGGCCTGGAGGGAGTGCGCAAGCGCCCCGCCATGTACGTGCAGGGTGGCACCGGCATCGACGGTTTCCACCAGCTGCTTACCGAGATAATCGACAACGCGATCGACGAATGCCTGGCCGGTTACGCCGACACGGTCGAAGTGTACCTGAATGCCGATGGAAGCGCATCGGTGACGGACAACGGCCGTGGCATCCCCGTGGACATGATGGAGAAGGAAGGCCGCCCGGCGGTCGAGGTCATCTTCACTGAGCTGCACGCCGGCGGCAAGTTCGACTCGAACGCCTACAAGGTATCGGGCGGCCTGCACGGCGTCGGCTCGAGCGTGGTCAACGCACTCTCGACCTATCTCGAGGCCGAGATCACGCAGCGGGGCAAGGTTCACCGCATCCGCTTCGACCGCGGCGAGGTCACCTTCCCCGTGCAGGTGGTCGGGGAAGCCCCGAACGGCCAGAGCGGCTCGAAGATCAGCTTCCTGCCGGACCCCGACATCTTCGAGGGCGACCTCAGCTTCGACTACCAGCGCATCCGCAAGCGCCTCAAGGAACTCGCCTACCTGACAGGCGGCGTGAAGATCCACCTGGTCGACCTGCGACCCGAGGAGATCCGCCGCGAGACGTTCCAGGAGCGCGGCGGCGTCGGCGCGTTCGCAATGAACCTCGCGAAGGACGGCAAGGCGCTTTACGACGAGGCCATCCTGATGGCCGGCACCGCCAGCGTCGAAGTGCGCGGCCGCACCGAGGACGTCGAGGTCGAGGTCGGCCTGATCCACACCGCGGGTTACGGCAACACCATCCTTACTTACGCGAACATGATCACGAACCGGGACGGCGGCACTCACCTCACCGGCTTCAAGACCGCGTACACGCGCGTGCTCAACAACTACTCCAGGTCGAAGAACCTGGTGAAGAAGGGCGAGGCGGCTCCGACCGGCGACGACTTCCTCGAGGGCGTGGCCTGCGTGATCTCGGTCAAGCTGGGTGATCCGCAGTTCGAAAGCCAGGCCAAGGTCAAGCTCCTTAACCAGGAAGCCCAGAGCGCGGTGCAGAGCGTCGTCTACGAGAAGTTCGGCGAGTTCCTCGAGGAGAACCCCAGGATCGGCAAGACGATCATCGAGAAGGCCGCCAACGCCGCCCGGGCGCGCGAGGCTGCCCGCAAGGCACGCGACCTGGTCCGGAGGGCGAACCCGCTGGAGAACGACGAGTTGCCCGGCAAGCTGGCCGACTGCCAGTCCACCGATCCTTCCACCAGCGAGATCTACATCGTCGAGGGCGATTCCGCAGGCGGCAGCGCCAAACAGGGCCGCGAGCGCCGCTTCCAGGCGATCCTCCCGCTCAGGGGCAAGATCCTCAACGTCGAGAAGGCCAACGTCTCCAGGATCCTCAAGAACGCCGAGATCCGGGCGATGATCGCGGCGATCGGCGCGGGCATCGAGGGCACGGGTGACGACCAGCACTTCAGTCTCGAGGACGTCCGCTACCACCGCATCATCATCATGACGGACGCCGATCACGACGGCAGCCACATCCGCACGCTCCTGCTCACCTTCTTCTACCGCTACATGCGCCCCCTTATCGATGCCGGCTACATCTTCATCGCCCAGCCGCCCCTTTACGGAGTGCGCTTCGGACGCTCCAAGGAGCTGGAGTACGTCTACGACGAGGCCGATCTCCAGACGCTGTTGCGCGAGAACCGCGGCCGCAAGTACGAGATCCAGCGCTTCAAGGGCCTTGGCGAGATGAACCCCGAACAGCTGTGGGAGACCACCATGAACCCCGAGACCCGCGTCCTGAAGCGCGTCGCCATCGACGATGCGTTCGAGGCCAGCGAGGTGTTCGAAACGCTGATGGGCGCCGAGGTTCCGCCCAGGCGTGAGTTCATCAGGGACAACGCCCACCTGGCGTTGTTGCAGTACTGAGCTTGAGGCTGCTCAGTCTGGCGGGCGCTGGACCACGATCTGGATCGTATCGCTGGCCGAGAGGCCCGTGGCCGGATCGGTAGCGGTCAGCATCACCTCGTAAGTCTGGGTCACGTTGGCACCGAAGTAGGAGAGGAAGACCGTCCGGGTGACGCCGGTGCCGGCGACCTGCCAGTTCGGATTCTGCAGCCGCCTGTACGACCATTCAAGAGTATCCGGGCCAAGGAGTCCGCCAGTGCCGCTCGCGAGGCCCGCGAACTGGACCGTGGCTCCGTTCGGGTCCACCTGATCGGCGTCGTACCATGCGAACCAGTCTCCATCCGAGGGTCTGAGTATCCTGGCGACAGGGGGTTCGCCGGCCAGCACCGGGAAGCTCACCGTGTCTGAAGCGGAGCCGTAGCTTACGTGCAGCACCGTGGGACCGACCTGCCGGAAGATGGCGGTGGTGTCGGCCCCCGTGGCGATCAGTTGGCCGCTTGCATCGCCGAGGCGCCACTGGACCGGGTAGCCCGTGAATCCGCCTCCGGCCACGCTGGTGCTCGCCCGCAGCGGAACCTCCCGGTTGAACGGTTGGGCGCCTCCGTCAAGTGGCAACGTGATGGTGACGCTCGGCGCGCAGGCCGCGGGCGGGACGGTGGCGCCCAGATCCGCGATGTTCACGGCTATGGAGCGCGAGACCGCAAGGCCGTCGATCGTGGCGCTGGCGGTGATGTGGTGGGTGCCGTCACACAGCGTCTGATTCAGCGTGCCCCGATTGCCGGTGGTGCCCATGGAGATGACCGTGCCGACCGGAGGGCGGGTGCGGGTCCATGTGATGGTAGTCGAGCCGCTCGCGGCTGTCTCGGCACGGAAGGCGATCTGTCCCTCCTCCAGCGCGTCCCCGGGCGCCGGATGCGTGATGCTCAGCGACGGGAACGACAGGGTGAAGTCGCCCGGTTCGGTCATGCTCACGTTGCTGACAATCACATAGTAGGTCTCGGCGCTCAGGGCGGTTGCGACCCTGGTGGTGGCGTTCGCCTGGCCGTGGCAGGCAGTTGACCCGGGCTGTGAGTGGTAGATCGTACTTCGCAGGTTGGCCGAGTCCAGCGAGACGCGCATCGCGGCCCGGTACGCGTCGCCGGGTGAGGCAGGCAGGTTGACGCGGTACACCTGGGTGCTCAGCGGCTCGAGCGTGGCGGCCTGCTCAGCGGTCTGCTCGCTGAGGCTGTAGTTCACGGTGACAAGGGAAGCGCTGCCGGGCGAGTAGCTGCACGTCTGGCCGAAGGCGCTGTCCATGGTGACCTGCTTCTCGAACACATGGTTCTTCGTCCAGTCCCAGTACGCCTGGGAGAGACCGCCCTGCTGGCCCGGCTGGCCGAAGGCGTCCGGATACACGGAGCGCAGCGACGAATCGACCGCTGATGTGCGCTGTCCGGCCACCATGAACGGCCGCAGGAAGTCGCCGGAAGTGTGGCCGAACCTGTTGGCGAGGTACCACCAGAAGTCCTGGGCGTGATACTCGGAGTTGGGCGGATCACGCCAGTCACTCCCGGTCCAGCGCGAACGGAGGAGACTGTAGCTCATGTTGCGCGCCGGATACCCGGACTCGCGACCGATGGTTGCGAAGCCGCCCTGCAGGAGAACGGCCTGGCCCTCCAGGGACCATCTCGACTGCTGCCTCTCGGTGCTGTTGGCGTAACTCGGGTTGTAGCCGAACTGGGTGGCGTGCACGTACTCGTGACGCACGGTGGAGCGCCGGGACTCCGTCATTCCGGACGTGCCGATTGCGATCCAGACCCTGCCGGTACCGGAGTTGTACATGCCACCCGCGTTGCTGGTGCTTGATGGGCGAAGCTCGATCCTGTACGGTCCGGGAACAACCGTGACCTGGAACTGCAGGGGCGGTGTGTAAGTGATCGTGTAGCTCGAGGCGCCTCTTTCCAGCCGCGGGGAGGACGTGAAGCCGAGAGCCGTGAGGTCAGAGTATGCGTCCTCCAGCATGGCAGCGGCGGTAGCTGTGGACGCGTTGCTGCACGTCTCCACGGCATCATCGAAGCCGGTGCCGCAGCGCCCCTGGAATGTGACGCCGGTTGCCTGAATCGCACCGGCGCCCTCCGCCACCTCCAGCGTCTCGAACGAATCGCCGCGAACGATCATGGCGGTCCAGCCATCCGGAGGGAAGGAGAAGACCGTCGACAGGAGGGTGCGGCTCTCGGAGTGAAGGGTTCCCTCGAGGAAGACCCACTCCGCCACGGGTTCGGCGTCGGCATCTTCCGGTGGGAAGATCAGTGCATCCTGCTCGAGCACCGCGATCGCCAGGTTGTCGGTCGGTTCTCCATCCGGTACGACCAGGCCGATCACGAACGGCGCGTCAGGGTCGGAGGCGGCGCCGCCCGGTGCGCTGAAGGTGAAGGCGTCGGTCATGGCCTCGATGCCGGCTGGCAAGGGGGTATCGACCGTCGGGGCAGGAACCGGTTCGATCAGCAGCTCGACCGGCCCGTCGATCGAGTCCACCTGTGCCGCCACGACCGCGCCGTCTGGATGGGATACTGAACCCCCCGGTTCCAGCACCACGACGCCGGCTGCGGCTTCCGCGGTGACGGTGAGAGTGTCGGTCGCACTGACCTCACCGTTGCTGACCACGAGCGACACCACGTAGGTGCCGACCAGGTCGGTACTCAGGCTGGCGACTGCCCGGTCGGCGTTGTCGATGGAGGCGAGGCTTCCTTCCGGGCGCTGGCTGAGGGACCAGGCATAGGTGAGCGCTCGCCCGCGCGGATCGGACGAGGCGCCGGCGTCCAGTGGCACGATTTCGCCTGCCACCGCGGTCCGATCGGAGCCGGCAACCGCGATCGGCAGACTCTGGCCGGATGGAGAGCAGGCAGCCAGCAGCAACAGTGCCGCAAGCAGGAATCCCGCCAGGCGTAACGGTGAAGTCCTGTACATTTGTAGCTCCAATCTGCAGCCGTGGCTCACATGCTTGCGAGCGGCCCGGCGCGTCGTGCCGAAGCGCAATCACCAGGTTGCGAGCCGTTACCCGCACTTGCCTGAGTCTGCGTCCTGCGCAGATGGTAGTACCGGGGACGTCAAAGCACCGTCAAAGCAGGTCGGTCCGGTTCAAAAGGTGAGGCGTGAGACGCCGCATACCCGTGCAGCTCAGCCCTGGTGCTACAATCTACCGGGCCGCATCTGTCGGCTCACGGACGAGGTGCGTCGTACCCGGCAAGCGAAGACGGCGCGAAGGAGGAAATCATGGCATGGTTTGTTCTTATCGCGTCCGGGATGTTCGAAGCAGTCTGGGCAACGGCCCTTGGCATGTCCGACGGCCTCAGGAAATCCGGACCAACTGCGGTGTTCTTCGTTGCCCTCGCCATCAGCATGGGTGGGCTGGCGTATGCCCTGAAGACCCTGCCGACCGGAACGGGCTACGCGATCTGGGTCGGGGTGGGGGCCAGCCTGGCGGTCATCTACGCGATGGCCATCGGCGCCGAACCGGTCACGCCGGTGAAAGTGGCGCTCATCCTTGGGCTCATCGGGTGCATCGTCGGGCTCAGACTGGTGAGCTGAACTCGAACCGGGGGCTGATCAGGGGCCCGGTGCTGCTGCCGGCAGCAGCACCGGCGTCGTGTTGTC
>ERZ869909.817-NODE-817-length-30571-cov-4.274185_pt1 | contig 30571 bp, 36 predicted proteins | sample MGYA00520892_ERZ869909 | MGnify/ENA primary metagenome ERZ869909 (study PRJEB32215, sample SAMEA104723947) | bioreactor metagenome | biome: bioreactor; feature: anaerobic bioreactor; material: water | place: China | collected 2015-03-12 ...
GCCCGCGGCACCGGCACCACCAGAAGAACTCCTACGACCCGCCAGATGCTCTCCCGACGCACCGGCGATTCGATCATCGAGGAACTCGGACTGACCCCGGAGGAGATCCAGCAGATCGAGGCCATCACCCGCGGCGAGGACATTGCCGATCCCGATGTGCTCACGGAAGTCCTCCGTCGCAGTCAGGCCACGATCTTCGTCACCGTCATCCCCAAGCACAACAAGGTCATCGTCCGCACCAGCGATGATCGCACCGCTTCCGAGATCGGCGCGCTCGTCCGTCAGCTCGATGTCCCGACACCGCTCGTGCTGCTGGAAGTCAAGGTGCTCTCCATCAACCTCGGCGACGACCTGAGCACCGCCTTCGACTTCAACTTCCAAGCCGGTGACTTCACGGGTGGATTCACGGAGGGAATGATCATCAATCCCGCGCCTTTCGCGGGCGGTGGCTTCAACTCCACCGACGGCATCTTCCAGATCGTCGGGAGCAACTTCTCCGCTCGCCTCCAAGCGCTCGAACGCGACAACCGCGTTACCACGCTCGCTACGCCACTCCTGCTGACCGCGAACAATGAGGTCAGCCGCCTCTTCGTGGGGAAGACGGTGCCGATACTCCTCGGTTTCACTCCTGGTGCAACAGTAATCAGTGGAACCGGTCCGGCGACAGAGATCCCCCCGACTCCCGAGTATGAACTCGAAGATGTCGGCAACACGCTGCTCATCACGCCGAACATCAACGCTGATCGCTCCGTGACCCTCCGCATTCTCCAGCAGGAGTCGACTGTTGACACGGGCGGTGCGAACATCCTCGTGCCCAATGGCGCCGGCGGTTTCGACGAAAGGGCGGTCGACATCGTCGCCCGACAGACGGTCAGCGGCACCGTGGTCGCGCAGGACGGCATCCCAATCGCTTTCGGTGGTCTGATCCGCGAGTCCGTGTTCGATCAGCGTTCCTTCATCCCGATTCTCGGCGAGATCCCGATTCTGGATCTTTTCTTCAGCAGAATCCGCAAGGGACGGTTGCGCGAGGAACTCATCGTCGTCATACGCCCCTATGTTCTCACCACACCCATGGACGGCGAGACCATCAGCCGGAATCTCCTGCGCGATCTCACACTGCTGCCTGAAGCCGCGATCGGCGATGAGCAATTCGAGACCTACGAGCGCATCGAACTCCCCGAGCCCGACCCCGGTCTTCGCAGGAGATTCCTCTATCACAACACCGACGACCAATGATCATGGTCGCGTTGCGACACCTGCGGCTCCTGCCGTGCGTTCTGCTGTGCACCCTCTGCGCTTGCTCCAACGGCACGCAAGGTGGCCGGACCACATCCGCCTCGGATCGTCCCGGGCCCGCGCGTGAAACCATCGCTGCCGGCGGCGATGCCGTGCTGCTCGGCTCGCTCTCCGGACAGGGTCTGACAGCGCAGCAACTCTCGATTCGTCTGGCATCGCTGCTCCGTGAGCAACGGTACTTCTCAGCGCTCACGCTCATCGCGGAACACCCCGAGACCGCCCGCCTGCTCATCCTTCGTTCGGATCGTCAGATCCTTGCATCACCCGCGATCCGTTTCGCTGCCGCCTCTCTGGATCATCTCACGCAGACGGGTAGCGACGAACCCTGGCTGACAACCATCCGTTGGCGTCTCGCCGACATGCCCGCTTCGCACCGCTACGAGGCGGAGCTGGCCCGCCTCCAATCCTTGATCCAGTCTGGGGAATTCGCTGAGGCGGTCCGGATCGATCTCCCGGCACTCCTGCCCCTCGATGCGCCGGCGCCACTCCGCTCCGAAGCGGTCCGTCTCCGAGCGCTCGCCCTGCTCATGACCGCACAGAACGATGCCGCGGCGGACCTGCTCTCCGGCGCCTTCGAATCGGCACGCGCTCGTGATCCGCTCACCGCTCCGATGCTCGGCCTGCTCGCCTCCGAGGCCGCACAACGTACCGGGCGTCTCTCGCGTGCTCAGCAACTCTGGCTCGCCGCTGTCGAAGCCGCGACGCACAGCGCCTCGCTCGGCCTGGTCGAGCCGGGGCTCTGGCAACGCCTCTGGGATATTCAGCCCGAAGAGACCGAGTGGCCCGCCGACGCCGTGCGACTCTTCGCCGATGTCTCATCGATCCAGGATCGCCCCGAGGCGACGCACCCCGCGGCCGTCGGCACATGGCTCATGCAGCAGGATGCGCACGCACGGGCGCTCGTGATACTGAAACAGGCCGAGACCAGCGCCCACTCCGCACCGGCACGCGAACTCCTCCGCCTCCGTCAGGCCCGCTGCCTCATCGCGATGGATCAGGGTGCAGCCGCGACCGCGATCCTCACCCAACTCTCGACCTCCGAGCGCTCCGGCATCTCGGGACAGGCCCGGGCAGTCCTCGCACTCCAGCAACTCCAACTCGGACGCGCGGAAGAGGCGATGGCCCTCATGACCTCCGCGATGACGCGCCTTGCCGACACGCCCCACGCGCCTTCCATCAAGGCCGATCTTGGTCTGATCTGTCTCACCGTCGGCCAGTCGGATCGCGGGCTCGCGCTGCTCGAACAGGCGAGCGAAGACTTCAGCAACTCGGGTGCATGGAGCGATTGGCTGCGTGTCCAGCAGAATCTGGCGATTTGGCATGAGGAAAACGCGGATCTCCCCGCCCTCGAAGCCACCCGGCGGGCCATCGCCCAATTCGAGCGGCGCACCCCGGTGCGGATCCCTCCGCTCGCGCCGGTCCAGCCCGAGGGTTGAGCATTCCGGATCACGCCGGGCGAGCAAGACAGATCGGCGCGGTCCCCGCTACCTTCTCTCTCCATGCAAAGGTTTCATGCTCGTTCCGCCCGTGCCCGGTTCATCCCGCTCCTGCTTGTTCCTCTCGTGACGCTGCTGCTGAGCGTCCCGCTCATGGCCTCCGGTCCGATCGAGCCGGTCGGCAGCCCGAAGCGCCCTGCCCCCGCATGGCACGCACTCATCAACGCGACGGTCATCCCCGCACCCGGTGAGCGCATCGAGAACGCCACGATTGTCTTCCGCAACGGCGTGATCACGAGCATCGCGTCTGATGCTGCGCCGCCGCAGGGAGCGACCGTCCATGATTGCTCCGGGCTGCTCATCGCCCCGGCGTTCATCGACGCCTTCGTCGAGGTCCAGACGCCCGATCTCGCCGCCGCGGCACAGGATCGACACTGGTCGGTCACGGTCCAGCCCGAACGATCGGCCCTCCTCGGCCCCGGACTCATCGAGGCGCAACGCAATCGTCTGCACGCCGACGGCTTCGGCGTCGCCCACATCGTGCCGCGCGGTGCGGTCTTCGCGGGACGAAGCGCCACCGTCCTGGCCTCGGAATCCTCCGAGTTCCATCACCCCATCCCATCCGTGCTCCCCGCCCCGCCATTCCACACCGTCACATTCACGGTCAGTTCGTGGGGCGAGCGTCGATTCCCGGGCTCGAAGATGGGCGCGATCGCGCTCATCCGTCAGACCCTTTCCGATGCGGATTGGTACCGCGATGCCGCATGGTCCGACCGGCAGTCGGACGCCGTCGGCGAGCCGGTCCGGCGCAACGCATCGCTCGAAGCGATGGCCGACAGCGGCAAGCTGCTCTTTGCGACTGACAATGTCCTGGACACGCTGCGCAGCGCGAAACTCGCCGCCCAGTCCGGGCGTCAGGCGGTCTACATCGGTTCCGGCGAGGAGTACAAGCGACTCTCCGCCATCGCCGACATCAATCCCACACTCATCGTCCCCCTGCGCTTTCCCGCGATGCCCGAGATCAACACACCCGGCGAGCGCAACGCCGTCAACCTCCGCGACCTCATGTCATGGGAACAGGCGCCCGCGAATCTGCGTCGTCTCAACTCGGCGGGCGTGACCACCGCCATCACATCGTCCCGAATCCCCAATGGCCAATCCTTCTTCGAGAACCTCCGTCTCGCCATCGCCTGCGGCCTCTCGGAGGATGATGCCCTCGCGATGCTGACCACCACGCCCGCGCAGATCCTCGCGATCGACCATCGCATTGGACGCATCGCTCCGGGCCAACTCGCGAACATGCAGGTCATCGAGGGTGATTCCCTCTTCGCCGAAGACCGCAAGCTCCGCTCGCTCTGGATCGCCGGTGTCGAGCATCGCCTTGACCCCGCCGATCGCTACGACTTTGAAGCGAAGTGGGGGGGAACGCTCCCGATCGGTGACGGCGTCGATGTCACGCTCACCATCGGTCCGGGCAATCGCATCGCCGTGACGCAAGCTCCCGATGAACCCGCCGAGGATGATGGAGAGTCGAAGAAGCCCAAGGCCATCCCAACCAGTCGTGTCAACATCACCGACAACCGCCTGTCGTTCATGCTCGATCTCGCCGCCTTCGACATCCACGGGCGCGTCTTCGCAAGCGCGATCCTCGAAGGCGACGATCTCTATGCACGCCTCGAACTGCCCGACGGCGGCTCTCTGGACTGGACGGCACGCCGTCTCCCGCCCGAGGAAGCGGCTGAAGATCAGGAAGGCAAGCCCGAGGACAAGAAGCCGTCGACGCGCGAACGCATCGTGCTCGCACGCGCAGCCGACATCCCCGATGAACTCCATCTGCCTTTCGGCCCCTTCGGGCTCGACGCGCTCCCCGAGCAGGAGCACCTCATCCTCACCAACGCGACCATCTGGACTAGCGGCCCCAAGGGCATCCTCACCGATGCGGAGATCGAGATCCGCGACGGCAAGATCGCGTATGTCGGCGATGCGCGGCGCACGCACGACCCCGGCGCGCGTGTCATCCATCTCGAAGGCAAGCACATCACCCCCGGACTCATCGACTGCCACAGCCACACCGGCATCAGTGGGGGGGTCAACGAAGGAACATTCTCATCGACCGCCATGGTCCGCATCGAAGATGTCATCGATCCGGACGCCGTCAACTGGTACCGCCAGCTCGCCGGTGGCCTCACCGCCGCCAGCCAGCTCCACGGCTCCGCCAATGCCATCGGCGGCCAGAACTCCGTCGTCAAACTCCGCTGGGGCGTCGCTCACCCGGATCAGATGCGCCTCGAAGGCGCGCCGCCCGGCATCAAGTTCGCCCTCGGAGAAAATGTCAAGCAATCCAACTGGGGCGACACCGCGACAACCCGGTATCCGCAGACCCGGATGGGCGTCGAGACCTTTATCGTCGATCGCTTCCTCGCCGCGCAGCAGTATGCTGCCGAACGCGCCGATCCGAACAAGAATCGGCGTCGTGATCTCGAACTCGAAGCCCTCGCGGAAATTCTCGACGGCCGACGCCTCATCCACTGCCATTCATACCGACAGGACGAGATACTCATGCTCTGCCGTGTGGCCGAGCGATTCGGGTTCACCATCGGTACCTTCCAGCATGTGCTCGAGGGCTACAAGGTCGCCGAGCACATCCTGCAGCACTCCCTCGGCGGCTCGGCGTTCAGCGACTGGTGGGCGTACAAGTTCGAGGTCTTCGATGCGATACCGGAGAACGGCGCGATCATGCACGATGTCGGCGTGATCGTCTCCTTCAACTCCGATTCCGATGAGATGGCTCGCCGCATGAATATCGAGGCGGCCAAGGCCGTGAAATACGGCGGCATAGAGCCGGACGAGGCCCTCAAGTTCGTCACGCTCAATCCAGCCATCCAACTCGGCATCGAGCACCGCGTCGGCTCGCTCGAAGTCGGCAAGGATGCCGACATTGCCGTGTGGTCCGGCAATCCGCTCAGCACCCTCTCACGCTGTGAGATGACCATCGTTGATGGTCGCGTTCTCTTCTCGCTCGAAATGGATGCCCGCCTCCGAACCCATGCCGATTCCGAACGACGCCGGATCATTCAGAAGATCCTTGCGCTTGAAGATGTCCCTCGCAGCGACACCCCCGCAGACGCCGAGCCGGAGTACGACGGGGAGGATCCGCCCGAAGAGCCCGATCTTCGGTCCGGCGCACAGATTGACTTCGCGCACATGCGCATCGGCGGCTGTTCGCACGGCTGCGATTCCTGCAGCGAGCCGCTCCCGATCCATCTCCTCGAGATCGAATACATCTGGATGCTCAACAACGGCATTGACCCCCGTCGCACGCGCCCCGGGCAGTGCGGCTGCGGCGAAGGCGCCGCCTTCATCTACTCGTATTGAAGCAAAGATCATGATGAACAATGCACTGCACACGCTCATCTCCGCATGCCTGTTGCTGGCGATCCTGCCGATCGCAGGGGCACAGGACCTCATGACCAAAGCGCCGCCGCAGCAGCACCCGGTGCTCATCCGCGGCGCGACGATCCATCCCGTCTCCTCGGATCCCATCCCGAACGGCTCGATCCTCTTCGTCGATGGACGGATCACGCATGTCGGCCCCGATGTTCCTGCCGAACTGCCGCGGGATACCCGGATCCTCGACCTTCCCGGCAAGCACATCTATCCCGGTCTGATCGGTGCCAACACGCTCACCGGCCTGCTGGAGATCGGTGCGGTCCGAGCCACCCTCGACTACCGCGAAGTCGGCGACATTACCCCCGAGGTCACCGCTGCCGTCGCCGTGAACCCCGACACCACCATCATCCCCGTCACCCGCTCCAACGGCATCCTGACCGTCGGCGTGCTCCCCACCGGCGGACTCATCACCGGCCGGGCCTCGGTCCTCCGCATGGACGGTTGGACCAACGAGGACCTCACGATCCGCTCCGAAGTCGGGCTGGTTGTGAACTGGCCCTGGATGCGCCGCGCCACCGGCTGGTGGGTCCGAAGATCCGCTCGCGAGCAGCAGGAAGATCTCGACTCGCGCCTGCGCATCCTCGATGAAACCTTCGACGAAGCCGAGGCATACATACGCGCACGCGAGAGTGATGATGCACTGCCGATTGACCTCCGCTGGGAAGCGATGCGCAGAGCGCTCAATCGTCAAGTCCCGCTCTTCATCCGCGCCCAGGAACTCGAACAGATCCAGAGCGCGGTCGCGTGGGCCAACCGACGGAACCTCCGCATCGTCATCATCGGTGGAAGGGATGCTCACCTCGCCGCGGACCTCCTGATCCGTCACGACATCCCTGTCATGATCACCGGCACGCACAATCTCCCCAACCGCGACGATGAGGCCTACGACGACCCCTTCACTCTCCCCGCTCGACTCGAATCCGCCGGTGTCCGCTGGTGTCTCGCGACCTCGGGCAGCTCGTTCGAGACGCCGCACGAGCGCAACCTGCCCTACCACGCCGCCACCGCCGTGGCCCACGGCCTGCCCGTCGACGCGGCCATCCGCTCCATCACGCTCTCAGCCGCCGAAACCCTCGGCATCGATCAGGATCTCGGCTCGCTCGAAGTCGGCAAACTCGCGACGCTCATCATCACTGATGGCAACCCGCTCGAAATCACGACGACCATCGAGTCCGCCTTCATCGATGGACGCGCTATTGATCTCGCGAACAAGCAGACGGTCCTCGCCGAGAAATACCGCGAGAAGTACCGCCAACTCGGCTTGCTTCAGGATGAGCCACGCGCTCCCGCGCAGCACAAACACGCGCCGAGCCCCTGAACCGCACACCAGCTATCGCAGGATGATGTCCTCGACCTCTTCGAGACCGGCCGTCAGCACGCGCGGTCCGTCCTCGGTCACGAGCACATCGTGCTCGTAGTGCACGCACTGCGAGCCGTCGGCCATGTGAATCGGCCACGCGTTGCGATCCTGCAACACCTTGCCCGTCCCCACACCGATCATCGGCTCCACCGCCAGCAGCATCCCCGGCCGCAACACCACCATCACATCCGCGATCTCCGAAGCATTCGCTCCCGACGGCACCGTGTTGTGTATGTACGGCGGCGCGTGCAGCGATCGCCCGATCCCATGCCCCCCGAGCCCGCGCGCCAGGTGAAATCCGCACTCGCCCTCCACATACCCCTGCAATACCTTCGCCCACTCGATCAGGTGCTTCCCCGGCTGGAGCACATCGATCCCGCGGCGGATCGACTCCTTCCCGCACGCCGTGAGCCGGGCCACCTCGTCGCTCGGTTCACCGAACACATAGGTCCACGCCGCATCCCCGATCCATCCGCGGCAGGTCACACCGATGTCGATCTTCAGCACATCGCCCGCGCGCATCGGCTCTGTATAAGACGCCGCGGTGCCGTGTACGAGGCAACTGTTCACACTCAGGCACGCATGCGATGGAAACGGCGGCACACCCCGCACCCGGTACCCCAGAAAGCACGACTTGCACCCCAGCTTCCGGTGTGTCTCCGCGACGAAACGATCGACCTCCGGCAGCCGCATCCCGACGCGCAGCCACCCCGACAGCGCTCGATGGGTCTCCACGACGCAGTCCGCCGCCCGTTGCGCTGCCGCCTCATCGACTTGTGGCTGGTGAGGACTCCGCCCCTTGTGAATCACGCCCGTTCCTTCCTTTGCAGTGCCATCCTAGCAGCCGATCGCCGCCAGCAGACGGTCCGCGACCGCCTCCGCCGATTCCCCCGATGCATCCACGAAAATCGTCGCGGCACGCTCGTACAGCGGCATCCGCTCCGCGTACAGGTCCGCCAGGGTCTGCCCCTCCCGCAGCACCACGCCCCGCGCCCGCAGATCACCGATCCGCTCCGTCAGTTCCTCCAGCCCCAATCTCAGCACCACAACCGGCCCCAGTCGGCGCAGATGCTCGATCGCAGCCCATCGGTACACGACGCTTCCCCCCGGTGCGTAGATGCACGCCTCGCCACCGACCTCCAGCACATACCGGCACTCCAGATCCAGAAACGCCTCCCGCCCGATCTCCCGCAGAATCTCCCCGTGCGACCGCCCCTCGCCTTCCCGGATCAGCAGATCCCCATCGAGGAACTCGATCCCCAGCCGCTCCGCCGCGAGCCGCCCGACGGTGCTCTTCCCCACGCCCGGCATGCCGAGAATCGTGATCGTTGTGTCCTTCTCCATTCTCACAAGGTACTCCAGAAACGGCATTTCCAGTCTCACGCGATCTGAACGGTCTGTTCGGGAATCCCCGTTCACGCTCTCCCGGTCCGTCCCGATTCCCTCAACCGTCATTTTCCCGCGTTGGAACCCGCCCGACATTGGCGTACGCTTAAGCGACGGCTCACTATCCCAGACGACCCGCGGAGGATCCACGCGTGGCCAAGCCGCCAGTGCTCATCGTCGAAGACGAAGTCGATATCGCCCACCTCATCGAGTTCCACCTCAAGAGGGAGGGATACACGACCCGCATCGCGCACTCCGGCGCCGATGCGCTCGAGATGCTCGATCGAGAGCCCCCGGCCCTCGTGCTCCTCGACATCATGATGCCCGATGTTGACGGGCTCGAAGTCTGCCGACGGATCAAGCGCGAGCCCAACCTCCGCAACATCCCCATCATCATGGTCACCGCACGCGGCGAGGAATCCGACATCGTCGTCGGTCTCGAACTCGGCGCCGAGGACTACATCACCAAACCCTTCTCGCCACGCGTCCTCGTCGCCCGCGTCAAGACAGTCCTCCGACGCAAGTCCGCGGACACCAGCGGCGTCATCTCAATCGCGGGCGGCGCGCTCACCATCGACTCCGCCCGACACATCGTGCAGATCCACAACGAAGAAGTCGATCTCACACTCACCCAATACCGCCTCCTGCACTACCTGGCGCTCCGCCCCGGATTCGTCCGGACACGCGATCAGATCGTCTCCGCGGTCCGCGGCGAGGGCGCAGTGCTCTCCAGCCGAGTCATCGATGTTCACATCGCCGCGCTCCGCCAGAAGCTCGGCGAGTTCGGCGAGCTTGTGGAAACCGTCCGAGGCGTCGGCTATCGCCTCGCAGAGTCCCGCATGACCGAAACGGTCTGACTGCCGACCATGCCACGATTCCTCGCATCCGCGCCCCCCTGGCTGCGCACCGGTTTCCTTGCGGGCGTTGCGGTTCTGTTCATCCAGACATTTGCAGCCATCGTTTTCCTCGCCATCTTCGGCCCGTCCTCCGAACTCGTCCTCACGACCGCCATCCTCACACTCCTCTCAGCGGCGGCGGGCTTCGCCATCGGCGCGGCCATCACCGCCCGCGATACGCGCAGACTCACGGAAATCACCGACGGCGCACGCCGCTTCTCCCGTGGCGACCTCCGCCACCGCATCCCCACCTCCGCCGAAGGGGAACTCGCCGCACTCGCAACCGCGCTCAACGACATGGCGCAGCTCCTCTCATCACAACTCAATCAACTCCGCGCTCAGCGCAACGAGCAGGAAGGCATCCTCCGCTCGATGGAGGGCGGCGTCCTCGCCATCGATGCGGAGTTCCGCGTGCTCCGTGTCAACCGAGTCGCCCAGCGCATGCTCGGCCTCACCGATACACAAGTCCGCGGCAAGACCCTCCACGAGGTCGTCCGCGACACCGGACTCCAGCGTTTCGCCGCCGATGCAGTCGCCGACCCATCCCGCCGCGCTGCCGAGTTCCACCTCACCATCCCATCCAGAGGCGACATCATCGTCCGCGCCACCAGTGGCGCCCTCCTCGACGCCGAGGATGAGCCCATCGGAGCCATCATCCTCCTCTCCGATGTCTCCCAGCTCAAACGCCTCGAATCCATGCGATCCGACTTCGCCGCCAATGTCTCCCACGAACTCCGCACCCCGATCACCAACATCAAGGGCTATGTCGAGACGCTCCTCGACACCAACCTCTCCGATCCCGACCTCTCCATGAACTTCCTCCGCGTCATCGCACGCAACGCCGATCGCCTCGGCGCCATCGTCGACGACATGCTCGCACTCACCAACCTCGAACGCACCGACGGCCAGATCCTGCCCACCGCACCCACGCCCCTCTGGATGCTCCTCGACTCCGTCCGCCTCCAACTCGATCCCGAGGCCCGCTCCAAGCGCATCCGCCTGGCCCTCGATGTCCCCAAGGATCTCCGCGCCAAGGTCAATGCCCGCCTCGCCGAGCAGGCCATCGTCAACCTCGTCGCCAACGCCATCAAGTACAGCCCCCCCGAAACCGTCGTCACCATCTCCGCCCGCGCCGCGCCCGAAGCCCTCGAAGACGGCGTGCCCGCCATCGAGATCGCCATCGCCGATCAGGGCCCGGGCATCGCTCCGGAACACCTCCCACGCATCTTCGAGCGCTTCTACCGCGTGGACAAAGCCCGCAGCCGCGAGCAGGGCGGCACCGGCCTCGGGCTCTCCATTGTCAAGCACATCGCCCTCGTCCACGCGGGAACCGTCTCCGCCGATTCCACCCTCGGCGAGGGCTCCATCTTCCGCCTCGTCCTCCCTGCTTCAGTCCCCGCCGTCCCCATCCCCGACCTTCACGAACAGGCAGCGAAGTCCTAACCGAATCTTTGCGCACTGCCCGTAGTCTCCGGTCGACGCACATCCTCCAATGCTGTGCCACGACTGGAGCCCCAATGCCCATCCGCACATCACTGGTAGCCATCCTCCTCTGTACCTCTGCGCTTTCGATGATCCTCGTATCGAGCGGGTGCGAGCGCGTGGATGGTGCCTCCGGCCAGATCCAGATCGACGGCTCTTCCACCGTCGCGCCCCTCACGCAGGCCATCGCTTCGAGGCACTCCCGCGTCAGCCCAAAAACGAGAATCGCCCTCGCGATCTCGGGCACGGGCGGCGGCTTCAAGCGCTTCTGCGTCGGCGACACCGATCTCTCCAACGCATCACGCCACATCACACCCTCCGAACTCCGTGAAGCGCAGAGCAGGGGGGTCGAGTTCATCGAACTCCCCATCGCCCTCGACGGTATCACCTTCGCCGTTCACAAAGACAACACATGGGTCGATGCGCTCACCGTCGAAGACATCCGCAACATCTTTCGCGAGGGCTCAACGGTGCGCAACTGGTCCGATCTCCGCCAAGATTGGCCCAACCGCAAGATCGATCTCTATGCACCCGGCATCGCTTCGGGCACCTTCGATTTCTTCAGAGATGCCACCTTCCCGGAGGGTGGCAGCGTTCGTCTCGGCGATGTCACGACCAGCGAGGACGACCACCTTCTCGTCCGCGGCATTGCCGGCAGCCGCGATGCTCTCGGATTCTTCGGCATCGCCTACTTCGCCGCGAACCAGGATTCGCTCCGCGCTGTCCCGATCGTCACACCCAACGGCCCCGTCGCGCCGTCGATCGAGACCATCGTCAGCGGCGACTACGCCCCGTACAGCCGCCCGCTTTTCCTCTACATCAACGCAGCCCGCGCCGATCGTGAGGACATCGACGCCTTCGTTCGGTACTACATCGATAATGTCAACTCCGTTGCCGAAACAGTCGGCTACGCCCCGATCCCCGACGACCTGCTCTCGATCGTTCGAGAGCGATTCGCGACCCGCACCACCGGCACCGCGTGGATCGATACCAACGGCTCGCCCGTGCGTGCCTCACTCCGATCCGTGTACACCCGCTAAGCAACATGCAACCAGAGCAGGCATTCCGACTCCATCGGCGACCACGCCGTGAACGCGCGGTCCGCTCGTTCCTCTTTGGATGCGCTGCCGTCAGCATCTTCACCACCCTCGCCATCATCGTCCTGCTCACCACCGAGACGCTCCGCTTCTTCGCCCTCCCCGAGGTTAGCCCGCTCGAATTCCTGCTCGGCACACAGTGGAACCCCCTCTCCGCCACGGACAAGCAATTCGGTGTCCTCCCGCTCGTCGCGGGCACTCTCCTTGTCGCGGGCATCTCCGCGCTCGTCAGCATTCCCCTCGGCGTCCTCACCGCCGTCTACCTCAGCGAGTACGCACCCCAAAAACTCCGCGCCATCCTCAAGCCCGCCCTCGAAATCCTCGCAGGCATCCCCACGGTTGTCTACGGCTTCTTCGCCATCACCGTCATCACCCCCGCGCTCGCGAAGTTCATCCCCGGCCTCAACGCCTTCAACGCCCTCTCCGCCGGAATCGCCATGGGCATCATGTGTCTGCCCATCGTCTCATCACTCTCCGAAGACGCCCTCCGCGCTGTCCCCCGTTCCCTGCGCGAAGGCGCGTACGCGGTGGGGGGGACCAAGTTCGATGTCATCGTCAAGGTCGTCATACCCGCCGCTCTCTCCGGGATCATCGCCGCCTTCCTCCTCGCCATCGCCCGCGCCGTCGGCGAAACGATGATCGTCGCCCTCGCAGCAGGAAACCGCCCCAACCTCACCGCGGATCCCACCCAGCCCGTCCAGACCATGACCGCCTACATCGTCTCCACCATCAAGGGCGAGACGCCCTACGGCAGCATCGAGCGTCAATCCATCTTCGCGGTCGGCGCTCTGCTCTTCCTCCTCACACTCCTCATGACCATCGCCGGCAACATGATCCTCCGCAAGTTCCGTGAGGTCTACGAATGACCCCCGAAACACTCAAGCCGACCAAACCCATCTCACGCCTCCGACGCGAATTCATCAATCGCGCCTTCGCAATCACCTGCGCTTCGGTCGCCATCCTCGCCGCAGGGGTTCTTCTCGTCCTCATCGTCTCCATCGCGATCGACGGCGCGCGCTACCTCAGTTGGACCTTCCTCACCGAGAACGCCCACTATCTGCCGGACCAATCCGGCTTCTTCAACGCCGTCGTCGGCTCGCTCTGGATCTGCGTCATCTGCGCCCTGACCGCACTCCCCATCGGCATCGGCGCCGCCATCTACCTCAACGAGTTCGCACCAAGATCGCGCTTCACACGCTTCATCCAACTCAACATCTCGAACCTCGCGGGCGTTCCCTCCGTGGTCTACGGCCTGATCGGCCTCGCCGTCTTCGTCTCATTCTTCAACATTTTCAACAGCAGCTCGCCCGTCTACGCAACGCCGACATCACCCAACAGCATCTTCTACCTCGGCCTCCCCTTCGGGCGCTCCGTCCTCGCGGGCGGCCTGACACTCTCGCTTGTCGTGCTCCCCGTCGTCATCATCGCGACGCAGGAAGCCCTCCGCGCCGTACCGAACTCTCTCCGTGAGGGCTCGCTCGCCCTCGGTTCCACACGCTGGCAAACCGTCCGTCGCATGATCCTTCCCGCAGCGCTCCCCGGCATCATGACCGGCTCGATCCTCTCGCTCAGCCGTGCCATCGGCGAAACGGCCCCCATCCTCGTCGTCGGCGCATCCCTCTACTACACCGCCATCCCCGCAAACCTCCTCGACTCGTACTCCGCCATGCCCGTCCAGATCTACGCATGGGCAGGCGACACAAACCCCGAGTTCCACATGCTCGCCGCATCCGGCATTGTCGTCCTCCTCACAGTGCTCCTGACCTTCAACGCCGTCGCGATCTTCATCCGCGCCAAGTTCCAGAGGCCACTCTCATGATCACAGCAATCAATACCGTCGAGATCAAGCACACCCCGATGCGCACTCGCAGACCACACACCGCAGCGGAGCATGCAATCACAACGATGGACTTCAACGCGTGGTACGCGGACTTCCACGCACTCAAGTCCATCTCCATCGACATCCCGGAAAAGCAGGTCACCGCGCTCATCGGACCGTCCGGCTGCGGCAAGTCCACCTTCCTCCGGTGGATCAACCGCATGAACGACCTCATCCCCTCCGCACGCGCCGAGGGCGTGCTTTCACTCCACGGAATCGACCTGCTCGCAAAGAACACCGATGTCGTCGATCTCCGCAGACGCATCGGCATGGTCTTCCAAAAGCCAAATCCATTTCCTAAATCCATCGCCGAGAATGTTCTCTACGGCGTGCGCCTGCACCACAAACCCAGCCGCACCGAAGCCGCCGCCATCGTCGAACGATGCCTCACCGAGGTCGGCTTGTGGGATGAAGTCAAGGACCGCCTCAAGGCCAACGCCCTCGACCTCTCGGGCGGCCAGCAACAGCGCCTCTGCATCGCCCGTGCCCTCGCCGTCGGTCCGGAGGTGCTCCTGATGGATGAGCCGACCTCCGCGCTCGACCCCCGCGCCACCGCCCGCATCGAGTCCCTCATCCGCACGCTCCGCGAGCACTACACCATCGTCATCGTCACACACAACATGCAGCAGGCACACCGCATCTCCGACCAGACCGCGTTCTTCTACGAGGGCAACCTCGTCGAAGTCGCGCCCACCGGGCAGATCTTCGACTCGCCTCGTGAGCAACGCACCGCCGACTATGTCGCGGGCCGCTTCGGCTGAGTGGCGTGCATCCCCAGGTGCTCCCCCGGCGGCCCGTCGCCGGAGCGCATCCGAGAGTCCGTCTGCCCATCCGGATGCCGCCCCGTCCGGAAATCAACCCCAAGAAGACCGATCCCGCCCGAAACCCTCTTCCAGCCCCTCTCCCCGTCCTGTTTAACATAACCTGTCGTAAGGTGTTGTCAACAAAGGACTTACGGGAGTTCGTTGCTCCCGCAAGTCCGTGAGTGTTCGGCGATTTTCGACCTCCGCCGAGCTCTCAGAGAGGCCCAGTCGATGCCACGACTAAGCCCCAATCTTTCATCGTACACCGACGGCGGGGCGGGTGCATTCTTATGTCCCCGCCCTGCTGTCTGTACGGTGTCTGGAAGGTAGCCGCGGCATCGACTCCAACGCTTTGGAGTCCCCATGTCTCAGGAAGTCACGCTTTCAGCAACTCTCATCGTCAAGGGCGAAATCTCGCCGTACAGCTTCACCGACGAGAAGACCGGCGAGGTCAAAGCCGGCATCAACATCCGCACTTCTGGCCGCGTCTACGGTCTTTTCGATCTCGATCCCAAGCATGTTGAGCGCATGAATGAGGGCGAGTGGTGGGAGGTTCACGGCGACCCTGATGCCTCCATCTCCAAAGGCGGTGGCATCAAGTACTCGGTCAAGCGCCCGACCTACCTCAAGCGTCTTCGCGAAGCCGTTGCCTCCTCCGGCCCGGTCTTCGACTTCGGCGATGGTGCGTCCGCATCGAAGCCCGCAGCTGCCAAGTCGTGAACATCTTCTACACCGTCACCATCGCCTGCGGCCTCTTCGGCGCAGCGATGCCCGTCACGATCTACCTCATCCGCTTCATTCGTCACCGCAACCGACTCAGGAAGGACACCACCGATGCGAGTTGATGCATCTCTGCCGCTCACGGACTACGACGAGACTTTCCTCGGGCGCATCGTCGCCCTCGATGAATATGTACTCCCCGCCGATGCTCCTGATCGGCGTAGACGCAGCCTTGACAAGCTCTGCCTCCTCCGCTTTGTCGAGCGACACAGGACCATCCCATTTGTTTACCACCCCACTTGGACCGGAAGAGGCTATGTCAGCCTGGCACGCAAGCGCTACGGCCATCTGGGAACGCATGCAGCGTGAATCTCTCCTCCTCCATCACGATGCCCCTGGCACGCCGAGCGACCGCCGAGAGCTCGCAGGCGGGCCGCTTCGGCGTGCCAGGGCGGGAAGGTGCTTCTATGTCCCCATCACCACGCATCGCCTCTGAGGGCCTTCTTCGCGGTCTGACCCGGACCGGCGGCCCCCCGACAGGTAACACGGGGGGCAAATCATCACAGCCACAGGTCCGCTGGGACCGGCGCACGATCCTGCTCCACTGGCTTCGTGTTTCTCATCCGATCGCTGAACGCCAGCGCATCCGTCGTCATCTCGTTGACCTTTTCGGCCTCCCCGACGAATGCAAGGGCGGCAGGTACTTCTTCGAGCACCGCGAGCGTTTCGGCAACGGCATCGAGATCTGGTGGGGCATGCGTTCATCTTCTCAGTCCGACGACTCCGAGCAGGAATCTCGTGATCGAGTCTGCATCGATGTTCCCGGTTCAGCGCTGGAGACGCTTGAATTCGATGAGCTGACGGATCTCGCGTGCTTCTTGGTCCGCGGTGGTCGTGTTAGGCGCATGGACCTTGCTGCCGATGCCTATCACTCCGAGAGCGTTGGTCTTGTCGATGCTGCGCTCGAGTCCTGCATGAGCAACGAGCTTTGCCAGGCGAAGCGATGGAAGCCTCAGCTCTCGTTCGACGGCAGCGATTTCGAGTCTCGTGGTGTCTGCATCGGACTCCGCGGCAATCTCGGCTCGGGTCGATTCGTGCGCGTCTACGACAAGGGCCTCGAAACTAAGAGCCTCCCCGCAGGTCGTTGGGAGCGCTACGAGGTTGAGTTCGCCGATGAATGCGCTACGGAGGCAGCCATCGATGTATTCGATGGTCGTCGTGACTGGGAGTGGCGAGCCTGGGCGCGCATTAACGGTGCCATCTCATTCCGTCAGGACACTGCCGGTGCATGCGGCAACATCTCCCGTCGTCCTTTTACCGACTGGTGGCAGCATTGGCTTGATGGCTCGATGCCCGAACCCACAGTTCCCCGGCGCACGCCGACGCGTCTTTTTCGTCACGCCACCTGGCTGACCAGGACAGCTCTCCCGACGATTGCGACCCTCGCTCATCAGAGCGGGATGTCGTTGACCCATGCGCTCTCGAAGCTCTGTGGCGGTCATGTAGCGCCGAAGGATGATCTTCGTTCGATGGCTGTGCTTCTTGAGGAATGGCGTAGATTCCTCGGTGATCCATCGATTCTCGAACCATCGGAGTATCCGTTATGTCCCGGCTGATCGCTTTCGTCCTCTCCCTGGCCTTTGTCTCTCCCGTTCTGGCTCAACCCGACCCCGGGACGATTCAGCTCTACTACACGGCTGATTTCTATGTCACCCAAGGCCAGACCCCATCCCTCGGCTACGAGTCCACCAACAATCCCATCTACGATTTCCAGATCCTCCAATGGGATGCACCGAATAGCCGTTGGATGGCCACTCTTCCCGGTGATGCCTCCTCGTTGACCATCCGCACCGGATGGAATACCTACATGACGATTCCTACATCCTCTTTACTAGATGCAACAACAGCAACCATTACCTATGATCTTGCCTATGACGAGGATTGGGGTATCGGTGAATCCTGGCAGATTATCCGCCACGACGGATCATTTCCCGGCACTTCCGGCGGCGGCCCATTTTGGCAGTCTCCAGACCAGGATGGTTCTTTCGGTTTTCAGAATCACGGCATCAACTTCCCCAGCCCTCCCGGCTCCGGTCTCCCCGCCATTTTCGATTCTGGTCTCGATGTCGGTTCCTACGCCTTCTCCATTCTTGCTGTTGTTGGTCCTTGGCTCGTGAAGATCGTTGGACTCGCCGTGGCTTTCATGATCGTTTTCTACGCCTTCGTCATTCTCCGCGGCGTGTTCCGTCCCAATTCGTCATCTGGTTCTTCGGGTCGTTCTCGGAGGACTCCTCGGTGATCGACTACTCGGATCTCTTCATCATCTTCACCCAGTGGTCTTTCTACGGCATAGGCATCGCCGGATTCATCTGGTTTCTTGGCTTCCTGAGCGGCGCGTCTCTTCGTTGGAGCGAGCAGTTCTGGAAGAAATAGCTCTCCGGAGCAGAAAGGTGGACACATGTTCACAGACTTGAAGGAGCGTGCATCGTGCGCGTTCAACTGGGTCAAGGAGCGTGCATCGTGCGTGTTCGATGCTGTCAAGGACCACGCCACTCACGCCGCTTGTGCCGGTGCTGCTCTTCTCGGCATCACCCTGGCCGAACCCGCCTACGCGAGTCTCCCCGCCATTCCTGATGTCGGCATCGACATCGGTGGCTATGCGGAGTCGGCCGGTCTCGTTCTCGGCGGCCACCTTGGTTCCATCATCGCTGTGTCGTTCGGCTTTGTGGTCGTCTTCATCGCGGTGCTGTGGTTCAAGCGTTTCGTCGGCAAGTGATCCGATGCACGCTCGTCAAGGGGGCGAGCGTGACGCTCACGGCGGGCAGAGCGAAAGTTCTTCCCGTCGTTTCATGCACACCATCTGCGACCCATGTCCGCTCTACGAGGAGATGATCGAACTGCTGATCATGCAGAACGGTTATCTCGTAGAAGTCGCCAGGTGGAACGCCCTCGTGGCGACTGCGGTCTGTCTCATGTTCGGCGTTCAACTCTGGCGAGTCCTCACCACGGCCAAGAACCAGCGGAGATTCTGGTGATGAACATCTCTCGCATCCTCTACGCTCTTTTCTTCGGCTTGTTTCTCACCGTCCATGCCTATGGCGATGGAAGCGTCACCATCATCACTCCTGTCCAGGACCAGAAGTTCGAGGTTGGCGAGACTGTACCCATCGAGTGGACCGATCAGTCTTCGACTCCTGTTCCGATCATCATCTACGCCAACCATTATCACTCGTCAGCACAGACCACCATCGAGGGCCTCATGTCCGACGCTGGATCTGCCAGCATCATCGGCGGTCTTCCCTCGCCTGGCTATTGGGATATCGTCATCTTCTTCGAGATCGAGCTCGCGTCCGTCAGGATCCTCGTCGAGGATCCACCAGTCGAACTTCCCGACGACAACGCATCAATCGGCTACATCACTTCTTTCGATCCATACCGACGCCGAGGCGATGAGAACCGTCTCTGCTGTGTCGTCATTCAATACTCCGGCCAAACCCACATTCGCATGCATGTACAGGGCTTCGACTCATTCGGACTACTCAACGAATATCAATACTCAACCGGCCCCGCCTCCAATGAACTCTCTTCACTCATCCGTAACAATGTCGAACTTGTACTAGACATTTACCACACTCCGCCCCAAGGTGATACATACCTTAAGGCAACACTTTTCGTCCCTCCTCATCCACCCAGTGTCACTTTCGTTTCTGGTAACATCACCTGCGAAAATGGTCAATACGACGCCTATCTACGCGTTGTTTCAACAAACAACTCAGTCACATACCATGTCACCGGGACCCAGAATGGAGTTCCCATCTTCATCACTTATCGCCCTGCTGCTGTTGTCGGTGACACTCGCTATGTCCTTGGTTTCGTTATCTCTGATTGCCTTGACGAGGGCGGTCCCCCTGGCGGCGGTGATCCCGAAGGTGCATGGACCCGTGAGGACATCGATCAGCTTCTCACCATCTCCGAGGATGATCCCGGCGCTGATTTCGAGTACCAACCCAACGAGCCAGGCGAAGGTGATCCATCCCTCGAAGGCAGCCTTACCGAACTCTCATCCATCTTCCCCGATGCATCCATCCTCGACGATCCGCAATTCCCCACCTGGACGATCACCTTCCCGGCGATCCCAGGTCAGGAACCCATCACGCTCGAATTCGACTTCAGGCCCGATCTCTCGACACCCACCGGCCAGCTGATCGATGATGCACGCCTCCTCGTCCGAACCTTCTTCGGACTTCTCCTCGTCGCCAAGTTCGCATGGATGGTGATCAATGTCATTCGGACTTTCTAGTTTCCTCATCCTCGCCACCGAGGATCCTGAGCAGCCGGAGAAGATCGGTTTCTGGTATCGCACCTTCATCGGTCGTGATGAAGATGGCCAACGCGGCATCCTCCTGGTCTTCTGGAACTGGCTCAACACCGTCAGCCGCACCACCATCGACGGCATCGTTATCGGCTTCCTCGATCACATCCCTCTTTTCGATCAGGAACTCGATCAGAACGCCCTCACATGGGTTCTCACCGTCGCCAATTACTACATGCCGATCGATCTCGCTCTCACGCTTCTCACGGGCTATCTCGCCTTCCTCATCGGCTTCATCATGTTCAAGTATGTCATCCTCGCACTGCCGACCATCGGCTAATCGGAGAATCACGCATGCGCGACCAGTTTCTTTACTCTGACAACAGCTGCTATTTCGGCTGCTTTGCTCTTGGTGGTTTGATATTCCTCAACTACCTCGTCTGGACATTTCAGTCCCTGATCGAGCACGACCTTTGCTCATTCTTTATGAGCATCCTCGGCGTCTGACGCATGGCACGCCCTCAGATCACGCTCGTCGTCGGCGTCTCCGGCTCCGGCAAGTCATACTGTCGCTGTGTGCGCTTCCTCCTCGAGGACTGGCTCCCGAACTACGACGGCATCCACTACAGCAATTTCCCCCTCGGACTCGTCAGCGAATCGACCGCTCATACCTCGCACTACGAGGGCGAGACCTTCATCGATCGGATCGCCCAGGCTGCGCTCAAGATGCATGGGATCCCTCTCGAAGAGACCAAGCGACGCATCCAGTTGATCCCACGCGACGAGATGAAGCAATGGACCAAGTGCGGCCACGGTCCATGGAACTACTTCTCCGACAAGGATCTCTCCGGCTGCCATGTCGCCATTGATGAGATTCATAACTTCTGCCCGTCGAAGTCCAAGCCCCGTCATCGTGACATGTGGGGCGAGTGGCTCGGCGAACTCCGGCACCAGGGCGCTACGGCCGAACTCATCACCCAGAATGTCGGCAAGCTGGCCAAGAGCATTCAGGATGAGAGTGACTACAGGATCCGTCTCAAGTCGAGTGCACTCGAACGCGATCCCATCTTCAAGATCCAGCTCTCTGATTGGTACGAGTTGGCAGCCGCCTTCACCGGCCGTATGCCCTACATCTTCATCGAGTTGGAGGAGCATCGCGAATCCTCGCAGCGCTGGGAGGTCAAGGACAAGCGCGTCTTCCCGGTGAAGTACGAGTACTTCGACTTCTACAACAGCTACGAGAAGCCGGCCAAGCGTGGCCGTGCCGGTACTGCTTCTCTGCCTCAGTTCAAGCGTCGTGGTCGCCTGGGCGTCTTCCCCTGGTTTTTTTTCCGTCACCCCTGGGCGATCCTCTCTCGCGTCGGCATCTTAATCGCATTTATCTGGTTCCTCACCGGTGGCGGCGGCATGATCATAGGTCTGATCCAGCGGACCGCTAAGCAGATGTTTACTGCTCAAAGGTCCGGCTTACATCAGCCCGAATCCTCCGAGTCCTCGATCGTCGAGACTGCAAAACTCGATGAATCCGAATCGAGGCCTTCCCCTGGCGAGGCCTCGGGCGGAGCTGACCAGGTCTCTCCTGGTCAACCGCAGCTGGTCTACCTCGACTATGAAGCTGCTTACTTCTCTGACGGACGAAAACTTACGCTAGGCGACGCGATCCGCATCGGGCCCGTCCTGCACACCATCAAGGAAATCGACTATGCATCACGCATCGTTCGCCTCGAACCGGCTCGCACTCTCCGGCTTCCGCTCCCTGTCACTCGTGCTTCTTCTGATGATGCAGGCGTGCAGTCCGGTCCGTCACGAGGTCCCCTCGGCATCGGCAGTTTCGTTCGATGATGTCTACCGCCGCGATGTCTCCTTTTATCCTCGTCCTCTTCCCGTCCCTCCTCCTCGTACTCTCACCTTCACCGCGGTTGACATGCCGATGCATCTCTTTGCTCGCATGCTCTCCCGCGATCACGGCGTCACCCTCGCCTTCGATCTTGCTCTCGATGCACATCTCGTCTCGCTCGATGTCACCGACATATCGCTTGATGATGTGCTGCGCCTTCTCGCGCGTCGCCTCGGCTCCCAACTCTCGATGCTCGGTGGTGTCTACTACATCGGTGCATCTCGACCAGGCGATCGCTCGATCGTCGTTCGTCCTCTCCGCCGCATCACACCCGACACTGCCCAGAATCTCATCACCTCGATGCTCACCGACCAGGGGAGGTTCTCTCTCGTCGATGATTCGCTCGCGGTCATCGTCGATCTTCCCGATTCGTTGATGCGCGTTCTTCCGGCACTCGATCAGGTGGAGACGGCTCCTGCACACTCCTGGATTGTCCAGCTGCATCTCGTCAGCATCCGCGACAGCGATCTCTATCGATTCGGCCTCGATGTCACTCCTGCTGGTGAACTCGCGCTGATCTTCGGCGCCGGTTCCGGCTCCCCTGAATCCATCGCTCGACTCTCCGGTGCTCTCACCGGCATGCTCCAGGCCGAGCGCACTCTCGACGGCGTCCGCGTCGTCCAGGAACCTCTCTTGGTCTTGGCAGATGGTGCAGCAGCTCGCCTCTCCGACGGCGATGAGCTCCGCCTGGTGCAGCGTGCCATCAGCCCGGAGGGCACTGTCACGATCACCGGCACCGAGACGGTCCAGACGGGTCTGGATCTCTCGGTTTCGATCCGGGATCTCGGCCTCGACCGTGCATCTCTGGATCTCGAGCTGACGCTCTCGCAGCTGGTGGGGGGGTCTGACGAGGCACCGACCATCAATCGCCAGGCGATGACGACGACTGCGAATGTACGCGCTGGCGGCGTGTATCTCCTCGGCTCTCTTCGCCGCTCAGCCGACCGCGACCAGGTGAGCGGTCCTTTCCGCCTCGACCGTTCCCGCGATCGCTCGAACGCCACTATGCTCCTCTGGTGCCGTGTGTATCGCATCCTTCCCCCTTCACAGTGAGGAACACCATGGATCTCGCCAATCAGATACTCATTATCATCCTCGGCATTGCACTTGCCTTTTTAGGATTTGGCTTGATCCTCGAATTCAGTCACCGAATCTTTGGGCGTTGACATGAAGAAGCTGCTACGCACTGCAAAAACCTCGACTCTCTACGATGTCATCCGCTGCGCCAGCTCCTCATCCTCCGAGCAGCGCATCAACGCAGTCTCGATGGATCTCCTCCATGCCGAGCAGCTGCTCCTGTCACGCATCCTCGTTGAAGCGCACGGCGGCGTCCCCGTCCAGGTGGATCTCATGGGATCGTCTCCCAACTTCGAGATCCAGATCCTCCGCCTGGACGACTGCTCCCAGCCCGTCAGGTACTTCGTCCGCGCTGCCGACTGAAACATGCGATCCATTGGGCGACCTGGACACTGGATCGCGCAGCGTGCGGTTCCGGGCAGTGTCCTGGTCGGGGCCCCGATGGATCGCATGTTTTCCAAAGGATGCGGGATCTGTACGGTGTCCCTGCATTTTCCCGAATCTCACACGGGCATTTAGTCAAGCTCCGGTTATCCACCGACCGAAGAGAGGGGATGTTCGGATCTTGACCAACCCCACAGCATGTGGTAGGGTCATCCCGGTACACCACGACAGGTGGACGGACGAGTTTAACATAACCTGTCTTATCGGACCTTCGGGACGAGCCGTAGGGGGTGTCGGTTGCGATGACACTACGGAAGGTACAGGCGTTCTTCGGTCGGGTCAAGCGTTGTGGATGAATTTCGGAGGAAGTTTTTTTAGGCGGGGCAAGCCCCGCCGGCGGAAGGAATCATGAGGGGGCCTCAGGGCCGGCCCCCTCAAACTCCCCCGCTCCCCCGGAAGGGCCGGGAGATGGCATCGCCGGAGCCACCGACGCCGTCGCCGCCCGGAACCGAGACGCGAAGCGCGTTCCGGCGGAGGCGTCGTCCAGCGATGCTCAGAGCAGGTCGAAGTACCAGAGCGCAGCAGCGCAGGCCGCGCACCAGCCGAAGATGACGCCGAGAAGGAAGAACAGGAGCGAGAGGAAGCCACCGGACCACTTGAGAGGGCGGAGGACATCGCGGCGGAGTCGGGGTCGCATGCTCATGGCTGGTCGAGTGTAACGCCCGGCTGGAGGGCGTGCCGGGTCCGCTGGGCACGCAACAGGATCACGAAGCGTGAATCGGATTCATCGTTCGACCTGCGTCCCAGCGGGAGACGATCGCGGCTCTGGTCGCGTCGCCAGTCATCGAAGCCAGTGAGGATCACCCATTCACCAGATGCGACGATGGCGGAGGTCGTGAGTGTGCGCCGTGCGATGATCGGAGCGTCAGCAACAAAACCGGTCACAGACGAGAGCGTGGGACGGACTTCGAGGTGCAGACCGCCGGGGACACGCCTGCCCGTCGCGTTGATCAGGAAACCCGTCTCCACATTGTCGAAGCCGGTGACGGTCACGGTGCCTTGATCCGAGATCGTGCGGCGGGGTACGGGCGTGACCTCGCCGGATGCGAAGCTGACCGGCTCGCCTTCGAGCAGATGCAGACGAGCGACGGAGAGCAGCTTGGCGGATCGGTCGGTCATGCTGATTTCGGCCATGGCCGCGACGACGGCAGCAGCACGGGCGCCGGTGAGCGTTCCGTTCGAGAGGACATCGCCGATCGTCTCTCCGAGCGATGCATCAAAGACACCGGAGATGGACCAATCGAGGCCCAACGCACGAGAGAGGCCAGCCGTGATACTCACCAGATGGACTTCAAGGAGCCACGCATCGGGGCCCGCTTCGAGGTACTTCGTCAACTCTCCGAACTTCTGAAGCTGAGAACGATCCCCGCCAACAACCACCCGGTCGCCCAGGCGACGCACAACTGCAGCGCGCCCAAGGAGTAGTCGAGAAGTTTCAACAACCCCATCTGGATCATCAAAGCCCGGTCTGTATACACCAATGCTGGCGACTCCAGCGCGGTCACGAGGCACAAAGCGGAGAAGTCCATCGGTGTACTCCAATCGGGCGTTCACTTGGTCGGCGAGATCCACGAAGACCTGAGCCGCTTCCACATCACGCACTACGAGCGTGACGGGCTTGTCGATGCTGCCGTCCACGATGATGGATAGATCAAGCTCGTACGCGAGGTCAGCCACGACGATGGACAGCGGCTCGGCGTCCGCTGCGTAGGTGATCCGGCCGAGCCGGAATTCATCGAGGATCGTGACATCGGGATCAGTCGATGGAGGCACCGAGGACGCCGAGTCTCGCGCCAACGCTTCGGAGATCATCGACTGTGCCCAGTCGGATCGGATCTCGACGGGCTTCCCATGCCCAGAGCATCCCATCAGAAGTATTAACAAACAGAGCCATACGGTTCCGAGGATCGAGTAGGCGAAGCTGGTAGCCGTCGATCCTGTCACCGGGTTCGAGCCGGTGGGTGCTGTCGGGGCCTGCGATGCGTGCGAAATTCTCGGTGACGACGCGGAGAGTGCCGGGAGGCGGGGCGTGGGTGATGACTTGTGCATCGGTTTCCAGTTCTGCTGGTGGTGCTGGGTTGATTCCGAGTCCGATGAGGACTCCGAGGCCGACGATGATGGCCGTGAATGCGATACGACGACAGCCGCGGCGGATGCTGCGGAAGGTGCGGGCAGTGCGGGTGAGCGGTCTTTTCTTCATGAGGTACGCCTGAACTTCCTTCGGAGTATGGCCGGAGCGCGTCAGTCCGGCTTGCTGGCGGACATCCTCGATCTTCTTCATCAGACGACGAGGCGACTTCTCGGCCGTGAAACTCGTGTAGATGCGGAAGATCCATCGGTGCTGGGGCAGACTCGCGATCACCGTGTACTCGGCGAAGGGCTTCGAGCGCTCATCCCATGCCGGGAAGCTCTCCGATGCCTTCGTGTGCGCGGTGTAGCCGAACGCCGTGAAGCCGAGATGCTCGAAGCGGATGCCCCACACGAGCCGATCCTTGGCCCGGTTGTGGACCTTCCAGTACTTCTCCGCCACCTTCCGGATCGTGTTCGAGATCAGCATCCGATCCTGAGAGCAGGCGAAGAAGTGGTGCATGAAGTGACGATGCATCGAGAGATACTCTCGAAGCTCATCGCCCTCATCGGACTGCTTCTGCATCGGGTAGATGTTCTGGATCTCATCGACGAGGACGATGCTGCCTTCGGCGATCCAGTTCGCCTGCTTGTCGGGATCGTCGCCGAATGACCTGCACCGATCCGGGCCAGCATGCTCGTACCAGAGACGGTTGAGCGTGTCGCCGGGAATGTCCTCGCCTTTCAGTCGGGCCTGACGCTGGAGCGTCTCGCGGAAGATCTTCCGTTGCTTGGCCCGCTTCATGAAGGCAAGAAGATGCTCGGGCGTGAGTTCGTGGATGAGGTTCGCGACTTCCTCGCCGTGCGTCTTGCGGAGCCAAGTACGCAGAACACGCCAGCGGAACGGAAGGTTCGTGAAGACCGGGCGACGCTCTTTGATCACCCAATCGAGGCACCACTTGGCGCAGACGAAGGACTTGCCGGAGCCGGGAGGGCCTTCGACAACTTCGACACCGAAAGTAGGCAAGCGGACCTTGCGTGCCATCAGTCGCTCCTGATGCAGTCACAGAGCCACTGCAGTTGGTTCGGTGAGATGTGAACACGGACAGGAGGCTCGGGAGGCGGGGCCGTGAAAGAATCGTCAGAGAAGAAACCGGTCGCGATTCCGAGGATAAAGGAACCGCCCATCAACAAGACGAACCAGCACATGACGGATTCATAGAGTCGATCGCGGGCCGTGAAGGTCAAGACGCGAGCGCTGTCAGCAAGGAAGCGGAGCATGCATGGTGCCGATCTGCCGAGATTACTCAGGCTTGACGGGTGCGGAATGGGACTGCCTGATGAGAGCGCTGATTGAATCATGAATGCCGATGCAGGTCCGTGCATGATGCAGGAATACGAGCGCTGCAACGACCTGCCTTGCGTTCGACTCAAGATAACAGGTGGCGATACGATTATCGTCGGGATCAGTGATCCTGAAAGAACCATCTCGCATTCGGATTGCCTTGTATTTGGACATGGAATACCAATCTGCCGGATCATCCGGCGTTGAGGGTGGGTGCGAAGCCGAGAAGCCATCGGATGAAGCGGATGACGCCGCAGGTCGTGTATGTGGCGATGATGATGCCGAGCGTCGCGTGGATCGGGAAGGCGTATGTCACGAGGTCGTAAGCGTCCACCAGAGGCGTGATGCTGAGGGACTGGAAGATTTCGCGTGCGCCCTCGGGCATGGCGTGGTAGAGCCACTGGGCAGCATCCTTGATCAGTTCGAGAGTCCAGTACCAAAGGACGGTCAGAACTTCGATCGTCATATCCCAGAGCCACTGGGAGAATCCGAAGATGGCGTTGAAGATGCCTTGGAGTGCAGGGATGGGATTCCACATGACTAGTCAGCCCTCCTGAATACAACGGAGATACCAAGTCCGCGAAGAATCAAGTAAGAGCCGGTGAACACGAGAAGGCATACAGCAGCGTTCACAGCAAGCAGGAAGATGAAGCCAGTGAAGCTCATTCAATACCTCCGAAGTTCTTCCCAGATCAGCCCAGCCGCCCAGAAGCCGACGAACATCAGAATAAATGCGTGAACGCCAGGGCGGAACGGCTCGTAGGGCGTGAGATCCACCGTCGTCTCGATGATGAACGCTTCGCCGAGGTTGAACTGAGACGAGATGGCCGAAAGGTTGATGCTGAAGTGCCACGAGGTCTTGATGTCCTCTGACGACGGGATCTCCGGGAGCGTGATCGGGGCTTCGCCGGTCTGGAAGTCGCTCGGATCACTCATGATGGAGAAGAAGTCGGAGGCGTGGTCGTCGTAGACCGGCCGCTCGATGTCGTGAAAGTCACGGTTGCCGTCGAACTCACCTTCCTCATCGCCGAATCGATCGATCAGGAAATTCATGAGGTCCACCAGAATCTCGTTTGTGATGGCCTGCTCGTCCCAGATGAACTTCAGCCACTCATTCCGCTCCTGATCCAGCGCGTAATACTGCCGCATGAACTCGCCGAAGTTGTGAAACTGCTGGAGGATGGCGCGGAGAATCTGGCATTCCTCACAGTCGGGGTACTCGCTCTCCCATTGGCTGGGGAAGCTCTGATCAATCTCAGGAGCGGGAGGAAGCTCGGGGAGCGTGGGTCGCTCCGGGGCATCGGGCTTGGTGTACGGGCCGCTGGGAACACCACCACCGCCGGGAGGGGGATCATCGCCGCCGCCGGGCTCGGAGCCGTCAGGATTCGTGCAGTAGTAGTCGCCGGGATTCTCCGGGTCCTCGTAACAGAAGCCCGGCTGAAAGTTGCTCTGGGCCGAGAGCGCCACACGCCAGATGAGGAAGGTGCCAGAGACATGGGCGAAGTCGCCGGAGCCGGAGTACTCGACGCTGATTTCGTAGCCCTCGATGCCATTGTCTTCGATGCGGTAGACGCCGCTGATCGGCGTTCCGTTGAACATCGTGAGCGAGACATTGGCTCCATCCTGAAAGCGGAACTGATTCCGCGGGTCGAGCGCCCACCAGCCATGGCCACACTCGTAGTCGAGCGAGGGAACCCAACCGAAGGAGGCGGCACAGTTCCCGTAGAGCGTGCCGGTGCTGCCGTGGTTGGTGAGGGAGAGGCCGTTAGTGGTTGAGACGATGCAGCGGCCGTCTACAGTCGCCTCGTCGTAGTGAAATGTCGCGGATGCCTCGTAGAAGAAGTGCCCGCACTCGGGCGGGTTGAGGTGCCAGCCAATCGGGCGAGGGACGAAGATGTTGTTGTTCGAGTCCTCCCAAGTCCATCGGTAGGCGGTCAGGTTGTAGAGGACCTCGGGGGAGTTCTGGAAGCCACTGTAGATCGTGGCCTTGAGCGTGAAATCCTCGCATTCGAGCACGCGGCATTCGGTGATGGGATCGTCCGCGAGCGCAGCACCGGAGAGCATGAGCAGTGATAGCAGAGATGCCTGGCGGGATCGTCTCATCCTTCGGTCCCTCCACCGAGCGTCTGCCTCGGGAATGCACGCTTGAGCGTTGCCATGAGCACCCAGCCGAACGCGAACGCGATGCAGCCGTAGATGGCACGGAGTGCGATGTTGATCGCCTCGGCGTGGTCGATGAGCAGGATGGCTTGTTCTTCGGTCACAGAGACGAGCGGGAGGATTCACCCCCCCACTCGTCTGGTTGGCCAGCCCGGAAACTGGCCGGGGCTTACATCGCCCGGTGCAGGCGGTTCAGCAGCTTCTTGACAAGCCCGAAGGCGATCTTGTAGCCGAACCAGATCAGGAGAACCGTCACACCGGCGGCCGCGATGGCCGTGCCGACGGAGACGACATCCACCGGGAAGGTGATGGCGTCCATCGTGGGCACCGAGGCCGACGCGACGGGCGTGATGGCCGCAACCAGTCCGATTGCGGAGAGAGCGATGAGCTTTGCCTTGCCCTTCATGGCAGGTCTTTCGTGTGCCGCTCTGCGTGTTCGCGTGGTTGCGGCAGGCCACGCGTAGTGTCACATCGCACGAGCGATGCTGACGAAGACTCTGACGATGGCCGCGACTTCGGACGCGACCCAATGAGCGATCATGCCCGTACCAACGAGCATGAGGAATGTCGTGGTCATCGTGGACCCCCCACAGGACCGTTCCCGCCACCCGAGCCGCCACCAGCTTCAGGACCCGAGGGCGGGGGAGGATCAAAGACACCGGGGTCAGGGGGCGGGCTGATGCCTCCACCACCACCACCAGCACCGGCGGAGCCGCCGAGGACACCGCCGCCGACCGAGAGGCGAGAACGGGTCCGGTCATCATCGATGGGCGTGGTGATGCCGAGGTTCATGTAGAAACGCTTGTCGAGCATCGCGAAGGCAACGCGGATGCCGCCCCAGATGAGGAAGATGATCCCGCCAGCAACACCGATCACGGCGGCAGTGCCAGTGATATCGATGGGGAACTGGATGGGAGGGAATTCGATCAAGAGGACCTCCCGAAGTTCGTGCGGCTCGACACAGCAAAGCCGTACAAGGCCTCGGGGTCATGGATGTTGTTGTTGGCGTAGTCGTAGAGATCGTCGTAGCTCATCTCCTCGCCGGTTTCCATGTCAACAAAGGTGAGATCGTCGGGATCGGCACCGGTGGGAATGGAATTGACAATGTGCGTCGGGAGCCACCCGTAGGTGCCCTCGTGAACATCGTCGGCGTCGCGTTCATCCATAGCGGCGACTTCGGCTGCATCACCGGAATGGGTGCGGAGATCCCAGTTATGAGACAATTCAGAACCACCACCGCCAGCGTCGAGTTCGGCCATCGTCATCGTCTCGCCGGTGTCAGTGTTGTAGAGGTACATGTCGTCGTCGTCGATGCCATGACGCTGGTTCTGATAGCGGACACGGTAAAGCTCATCGGTCCATGACGGAGACTCGTCCTGCAGCTCGACACGAGACGGAGTCGCCCCGACGCCGGAGGCCATGCGCTGCATCGCCTTGATGAGCAAGGCAAAGGCGATCACGATC
>ERZ869909.818-NODE-818-length-30566-cov-27.096461_pt1 | contig 30566 bp, 22 predicted proteins | sample MGYA00520892_ERZ869909 | MGnify/ENA primary metagenome ERZ869909 (study PRJEB32215, sample SAMEA104723947) | bioreactor metagenome | biome: bioreactor; feature: anaerobic bioreactor; material: water | place: China | collected 2015-03-12 ...
TTGTTTTTTATCAATCAATGGCTTCCAATTCCGGTTCGCAAGGGCGAACATGTTCCGCATGAGGAAAATAAGCCCGCCAGCGTTCGCCACGGTGAATACGGCAGTTTATGTGGTAGTTCCGGATCGCTTTACTCCCGGGATAAAATCCGGTCGTCGCCAAACCATACAAGAACCCCGTCAGCAATGGCGGGGTTTTTTGTTTTTTATCAATCAATGGCTTCCAATTCCGGTTCGCAAGGGCGAACATGTTCCGCATGAGGAAAATAAGCCCGCAGGCGTTCGCCGCGGTGAATACGGCAGTTTATGTGGGAGTCCCGAGTCGCTTCACTCCCGGGACAAAATCCGGTCGTCGCCAAACCATACAAGAACCCTGTCAGAAATGGCGGGGTTTTATGTTTTTATCAACCAATGGCTTCACATTCCGATCAGCAGCGGCGAATCCCGCAATATTTCCAAGAGTTACAAAACTCAGCCTTCATTCATGGAACCGACATGCCAAAATCTCTACCCGGATTCGTGATAAGCAAACATTCTGATTATTCTGTTAACGAATAGTTAATTCGCACTCCCTGTTTAATCTTTGCTAAACAAACAATTTGGATAGCCGTTTTACAGGTAGTATAGGATTAGAGTCTACTGTTGTGTTGTAAATCAAATATAAAGTCTTATGAAAACAACTTTTTACTGTTCAATCGTGTTAGCATTTCTTTTGCTGATGTCGCCTTTGGTGGCTCATGCCAAAGAAAATAAAAAAAATGATGGTCGTTCAGTTCATTCTCCGGAACATCCTGCAACAATAGCCACTCTATCATTCCTTTCTTCCGATCCTCAAAGCCTGAATTTTGGCATGCATCCATTAGAAAATACCGTGGTATCCAGCCTTGAGCTCTTCAACCTCAGCGATGCCTTGCTGATGATCCTGAGCGGACAAACAGGCACTGATAATTTCACAGCCTTTATGCCTACCTGGTCAATTCCGGTTGGGGAGAGTATTGAGGTTCCGGTAATATTTACACCTGACGACCTCGGTACTTTCCTGGATACACTTTACATTGAGCACTTTGGCTACTGGGGTTCCTCAATCTTAAAAATCCCCTTGCAGGGAGTGGGTATGCTGATGCCGCCGGCAGAACTCACTGCAACGCTCGACGATACTACAGTAATCCTTAATTGGTTTCCTCCTGGTGGATCATCTGATGTGCTGAAATTTGGAATCGGTGAAAACTTCTCCGCTGTCGGAACTTCAAACGGAACATACGAATTGGCAGCCCGTTTCAACCCGGTTGACCTTGTGCCCTATAACGGCAAACAAATTGATGAAGTCGGCTTCTTTATAACAGGGACCAATGCCGGTTTTACACTGAAAGTATATACCGGTGAAAATGCTGAGACAAACCTGATCAGTTTGCCTGTTTCAAACCCGGTTGCCAACCAATGGAACGATATCCCCCTACCCTTCCCGCTGCCGGTGGCTGAGCTTGATTACCTCTGGATAGGCTATGAGATGGTTCTCAATGAAATTGAATTCATAGCCGGAGTTGACGGCGGCCCAGGCATTACCGGCTCAGGCGACCTGCTGCGCATCAATGGGTCGGAATGGACTACCCTTGCTTCCTACAATCTTTCTTACAACTGGAATATCCGTGGGTTGTTATCTGATACCGGAAACGGAGAGAGCCTGTTACTTGAAACCGGCGGAGGGCAATCTTCGCAGTTCTTACCTGAAGATTCAGGCTTTATCGGATACAATGTGTATCGGAACCAGGAATTACTGACTGCCGAACCGATTACTGCCCTCAACTACACTGATGAAATTGAAGCAGGCGAAACCTGGGAGTATAGCGTAACAGCCGTGTATATATTTGGAGAAAGCGAGCCTGCAACAGTTGCGGTTGGGCTTCCCGCCACCCTGAGCATGCCTCCGGGATGGGATTTCAACCCTACGCCAGTGGTGCATAATATCCATATCCCTGAAACCATCCTGCAAATTGGTATGAACCTCAGTCCCGGGGATATGATCGGCGTTTTCTATCATGACAATGGCATAGAAAAATGTGCCGGCGCTGTGGTTTGGGATCACACCCACACCATTCTTAAAGCTTACGGCAATAACCCTTCAAGCCCGACCAAAGATGGCTTCGATCTTAACGAACTGATTTACTGGAAAGTTTATCAGCATCAGTCAGGTATTACGGCAAACCTTATTGCCGGCTACGACCACAATATGCCACACTACGACGGCGCCTTTAAAATGCTTGGCCTCTCCATGCTTGAACAGATTGAGATGGGAACCGTGGGGGTTGAAGATATAATAAGTCCTGTTTCTGAAGTTTTGGTATATCCGAATCCTTCATCCGGGCTGGTAAATATTGGTGGCATCAGTGCCGGTGATGTTGTAAATACGTATGAAAGCAGCGGAAGGCTTGTTCAGACCCAAATGGCTACCGCTTCCCGCTTACAACTCAACATAAGCCGCCCCGGACTCTATTTAATTGAGATCATCACAAACGACAACCTCATCCGCAGAGAAAAACTGATCATTCACTAACATAACTCGACTCACTATTTTGAGGCCGCTTTTTTGGAAGCGGCCTTTTTTATTTTTTGGAGAGCCAGGACATCAGGCAAGCGGGTTCACGCAGAAATGCGCGAATATGCATCGAAAGGCCCACCCGGATAATTGGTGAAAACATGCTGGTAAATGCTGATTGTTTTTTGATTCACCTCCTCATCCGAGTAAACTTCCTGAGGCAGCCATTGCAGCGTGTCATAAATGATGGTTTTCACCTGAGCGGTTATCTGCCGGCTTTCGCGCCACCTTTCAATCCTGAGCTTTTCGGCTTTCAGGACTGAAAGCGTATCAACTGCAACTTTCTTGACCTGCTTTATTTGCTTCGGATTCAACACTTTTCCATTTCTGAGCAGGTCGAAAATCGCCAGCGTTTCCTGATCAAGGTTTTCTCGGATTGCCCTGGCATCTTCCAAAATCAGGTCTTTTATGTAGTCGTTTAACTGATCAAATGCCCTGAGCGTATCTTCAAGGCCTTTGCCTTTGTTGTATTCCCGGATGATTTGCCGGTAGCGCTCATAGAACTCAATCCGCAAAGGATTTTCCTTCATCATCTGCTCCAGCTTTTTATCAACCGCACGTTGCAGGTCGAACACAACGGAATTCTTTTTTGCGGTTCTGGCAAAAGCAGCCTTGAGTTTTTCAAAATCAAGTTGCGATAAATCCACATACACGCCTTCGAACTCGGCAGCCATGAATGAATCCAGCACAATGCTTTCATCCACCACTTGCTGCAATTGCAGAATGATGGATGTAACATCAGCCGATCTGGTTTTTTGATTCAGTTGCTGATAAATGGCTTCGATGGCATTGAACTGCCTGATAAACGGCTTCACCTGTTCTTCGGGGAAGAGCGCGTGGTATTTGCGAAACACTTCCCTGGCCATTACCTCAAACTTTGTGCGGGTGGTTTCGTTCAAACAAACGCAGTCAACGGCTTTTTTGATGCCGGCAATTTTCTGCATGGGTTTGGCATCAACGTTGGACAGTTCGCCCAAATCAAAACCCAATTCCATCAGGTAGCCCTTTGTTTGCCTGATGGATTCCCTGAGTTCAGCAGCCAGTTTTTCGAGCAATTCAAAAGGCCTTTCTTTTCCTTTGCCGCCGGTTCCCGGCTTAGAACCGCCCCTGCCGCCTTCGCCATAAATGGAATACGCTTTTTCAAGTTGTTTGTAAACATTGCCGTAATCAACAATCAGCCCGTTTTCTTTTTCATCGTCATACACGCGGTTCGCACGGGCGATGGTCTGCATCAGGGTGTGGCCTTTTATCGGTTTGTCGAGGTAAACGGTTGAAACGCTGGGAACGTCAAAACCCGTTATCCACATGGCGCAAACTATCACAAGCCGAAAAGGATTGTCCTCTTCCTTGAATTCTTTTTCCAGGTTCCTTTCAACCATTTTCCGGCGGTGCATGGAGATGTCAAGCCCCATGGCTTTGAACTTCTCAATTTCATTTTGTTCAGGACTTACAATCACGCAGACTTCCGTTTCCTCAACCCTTTTCAGCTTGCGCGTAAGGTTTTGCTCCTCCTCAATATCCACAGCGCCGGCAAGCTGTTGCCTGAGGCCGGCAAGATATAATTGCCAATATTTCATGATCAGATCGTACATCCTTACCGCCGTAGGCTTGTCCATTGTTACCAGCATGGCCTTGCCCTGGTAACCTCTTTCGCTGAAATGCCAAACCAGGTCTTTGGCGATGGCATCCAGCCTGGGTTCGGCAGTGAGGATCACATAATCTTTCTGAAACAAATAGGCGAGTTTGCGTTTTTTATCGTCATCCAGGTTGTCATCTTCAAGGATGTCAGCCATTTGCTCATCCAGCACCGGGTTGTTCAATCCAAGCTTCTCGCCCTTGTTAACATAGCGGAGCGGCAGGGTTGCGCCATCGAGGATGGAGCGGTTAAAATCATACACCGAAACATATTCGCCAAAAATATTTCTGGTGAGTTCTTCTTCATCCTTGATGATGGGCGTGCCTGTGAAGCCTAAATAGGAAGCATTCGGGATGCCGTGGAACCGCATGTTGCGGGCATAGGTTCCGGCCTGGGTGCGGTGAGCCTCGTCGGAGATTACGATAATATTTTCACGGTCAGTGATTAAGGGATACTCACTTTCCAGCTTGGGATCTATGGAGAATTTATGGATCAGCGAAAAAACATAGCGGTGGTTTTCTTTCAGCAATTCGCGGAGATGCTCCCGGCTTTTAGCAATGATTTCTTTGTTTGAAGTAGCGCCAACCGCCGTGAAAGTATCGTAAAGCTGGCGTTCCAGCTCGCTGCGGTCGGCTACGATGAGGAAGGTGTAGGAGCCGCCGAATTTGCGGTGTATTTTCTGGCTGATAAACACCATGGAATAAGATTTCCCGCTGCCCTGCGTATGCCAGAAAACGCCGAGTTTGCCCTGCAATTCTTTGATGTTCCTTGCCTGATCAATCACTTTGTTCACACCGATGAACTGATGGTTCTTTGCCATGATCTTGGCCACATCTCCGCCGCTGTCGTCGAACAGCAGAAAATTTTCAAAAATATCCATCAGGTTGTTGGGTGCGCAGGTTCCCCGTAGCATGGTGTCAAGGCTTACGATACCCTCTTCCTCTTCGGTGATGCGTTTCCACTCAAGGAAAAACTTGTACTTGCTGGTAAGCGTCCCCACTTTGGCATCCGTGCCGTTGCTGAGGATGATAAAGGCGTTGCAATGAAACAGATGCGGAATGGTGTCTTTGTAATCCGTCAGATTTTCGGTGTAGGCATTTCTAAGGTCGGTGTGGTGGGCTTTGAGTTCGAAGAATACGAGCGGAATCCCGTTTACGAAGCCCACAATATCGGGCCGGCGGTTGTAGAGTTCGCCCACTACTTCAAATTGCCTGACTGCCAGAAAATGGTTGTTGGCGTAATCCTCAAAATCGAAAACCCTTAGCTTTTGCTTTTCCAGTTCCCCTTTTTTGTTGGTAAATGAAACCGGAACGCCCTCTTTGAGCAGTGCGTATTTTTCTTTGTTGATGCGGCCCAGGGTTTTGCCGGCGCTCTTTTGCCCGATTTGATCAATGGCTTGCCAGTAAGCGGTTTCGGGCAAGCCGGGATTCAGCGTTTGCAGCGCCTGCAACAAATACCGTGTAAGTACGACTTCCGATTTATTTTCCCTGCCCAACAAGCCGTCCGGCCCGAAAGTTTCGTGTTTCCAGGCATATTTCACCTCCCAGCCCAACTCTTCAAGGGTTTGTTGGGTGGCGGTTTCAATCAGGCCGTCTTCTGAGTATTCGTAGCTCATATTGCTAATTCTTTTTGTAATTAACTTCAGGCTCTGCCGCCATATTCATTTGTATTTCTGCTTCTTCCACCCCAATCTCCCCACCCATCAAGCGCGGCAACAATATATCCCGCGATTCTTTAAGGAGGCGGTTTTGGATTGCTAAATTTAGCTTTAGCTTCATCCAGGCATTAAAAGGATCAAAATATTTGTTTTTATTGGGAATCAATAGTTCTATGGTATCCAAATGTTTTTTACCCAAATGTGCTACGGTTGCACCTGAGATAGTTGCCTCAAAAAATTTAATTGGCCTTACAATAGCCTGAGATAGGTAGCCTCTCAATTCTTCTTTCTTTGGTTTTATATTGCATGAACGCTGTACCAAATAAGCCTCTGGCCCTGGCCAATTATTTATATAAAACTCGCCATCCATTCCAACCAATAAATCCCCGGTGACAACTTTGTACTTTTCATCAACGATTTCAGTTGTGAAATCATTAGTTGCTGCAGTTGGAATGTTTCTAATCCTTATTATTGGAGTTCCAATATTGTCAGTATTAAACTGATTTGCTTTGAAGGGATATCCATAAAAGATGTTAGCAACATCTCCCAACTTCTTCCTCTCCCACCCCTCCGGCAGCCCCGTCTCTGCATTGATGGGGGTGTTTTCGTGGCCGGGAAACTTCATCCGTACAAACCATTCCTCATAGGCGCGCTGTGCCAGTTCTTCCAGCAGCTTAATGTGTTTGAGGTTGTTTTCAATCAAATCATCATAGGCGGATAGAATGGAGGCGATGCGGCGCTGGGTAGGGAGTGGGGGGATTCGGATTTTTATTTTATGTAAATGGTTTCGGTTTACACCAGGCACTGCTCCCGCTGCATTCAATCCTTTTATGTTAATAGTTTTGAGGAGGTAACTTAGAAATCTAATATCATTACCTTTGAAGTCTTTAACGAAAAGTGATGTATTCAGCGGCCAAAAATTATCCCTTATAAAGAAGACTTCTCCTATTGTGCCATATCGACCAGTGACTATACCAGGCCCTTTAACCTTAAATTCATTGTGATAGTCAGAGATACCATTTGAGCTGACAATGGGATATTCTCCGTGAACTCTTCGTTGATTTGGTAAATCAAAGCCCCTTTGAAATGTGAGTACATCGCCTAATTCACATTTTCCCCAACCCTTCATCTCACCTCCTTTAATTGGTTCAACAATAAAGCCGAAAGCATAGCAACGCCTTGCTTATTTGAGGTTCCAAATTGGAACCTTAAAGACTCCAATTCTTCTTGAATGTGTTGAAAAACAAATGGTTCAGGAAAACGACTAAGGTTCCTTTTTACCACACGATTTATAAAACTGGTTTCAGTATCGTACAGCATTGCCAGATCACTATCCAGCATTACCTGCATATTCCTGACAGTAAATATCTTGTTTTCGATATGTTGCTGGCTGACTAATTCCATAAGTACTGATTGTCATCAAAAATTTTCATAGCCGCATTTTGTGATTTTATGTTTGGCAATTCTTTAGAATCGCATTTTGCGATCTTATAAAGTAACAGAATGCAAGGTTTGGTTTCGCCACATTCTGCATAAAATAGGATGAGGCGATTCCTTTTGTGGTCGTAATTTGCGACTGCAAATGTTCCCGGGTTTGCAGTGGTTTTATTTCCTGGTTAGTCAAGTTGTTGTCAGAGTTTAATGGAAAGTTCAAGTTGTCCGCCAAGACCAAGTTCAACTATTTTTTGAAGTGTCGAAATACGAACTTCTTTAATGTTGTTTTCGATTTTTGAAATATAACCCTTGTTTGTTCCACATTTCTCCGCAAGCTCTTCCTGGGTCATTCCTTTCTCAAGCCGTGCTTGTTGAATAAGAAAACCAAGTTTAAAGGCTTCATAACCTTTCTCGAACTTGTCGCGTTTGGCAGTTCCTTTTTTGCCATATTGTTCTTCAACAAATTGGTCAAGTGTCTTTAAATTATTTTTCTTGCTCATATTCATTTTTGATTTTTAATGCTTTTTCAATTTCTGTTTTTGGCGTCTTTTGCGTTTTCTTTTGAAACCCGGTAACCAACACAATCAGTTTGCCTTCGTCAAAAAAGCAGAATATGCGAAAAATGTCGCTGCCCTGCTTAACTCTGATTTCGTAAAGTCCATCCGGTCCTGTAATATGGCCAAAATAATCGGACGGGATATGTTGTTGATTTTCAATAATCCTAAACGTCCACAATATTTTATCTTTTACTTTCTGCTTCTGTTTTTCGAAGAAGTCAGTAAAGTAGTTTTTGTATAAAGCAACAGTTCTTAGCTTAATCTCGCTCATACGGTGCAAAAGTAAGAAAAGTTGCCCGAACGAACAACATTGTTTTATTAGTATTAGATTATTTTCTCGTGGTCATATTTCTAAAATCACTGCTAACTGATCATACAATCAGGCTGTTTAGATTTTCGGAAATGGTTTCGCTGAGTTCTGATGCCTCTTTATTCAGAACATCCAGTTCGCGCTGGATTTCCAGCAGGCGCGACTGGTAATCAAAGTTTTCATCCAGTTCAATGGCCACACCCACGTAGCGGCCTGGTGTGAGGCTAAAGTCGTTTTCTTTCACTTCGTCGAGCGTAACAATCCTGCAAAGCCCTTCAATATCGCGGTATTTGCCATCGGGGAAGCGTTCGCTGAACCACCTGTTGTCCGGGCAAACTGCGGGCGTTTCGCCACGGTAGAGTTTCATGATGGCAGTGAGGCCTTCCATCTGCTGCTCGTCAAAATCGTTGATGGTGGTGGTTACCTTGCGATACACGTTGCGGGCGTCAATCATCAGGATTTTGTCTTTGTTTTCAGGGCGTTTGCCCCTGTCGTAGAACCAAAGGTGGCAAGGCAATGAGCGGGTGTAGAAAAAGTTGTTGCCCACGCTTACAATGCAATCCACATCGCCGGTTTCAATCAGTTGGCGGCGGATCAGTTTTTCGCTGTGGCCTGCATCGGTGGCGGAACTGGCCATCACAAAACCGGCGCGCCCTTTCTCGTTCAAATAGCTATAGAAATACTGCATCCACATATAATTGGCGTTGTCGGCCTTTGGAAGCCCAAAGGGAAGGCGGGGGTCGGTTTTCACAAATTCCTTGTTCTTGTCCACCTTGTTCACATTGAAAGGAGGATTGGCCATTACAAAATCGCATTTTCCCAGCAGGTTGTGCGGATCGCTGTAAAAGGTGTTGGCCTCGGTTATTTTTCCTTCAATGCCGTGTATGGCCAGGTTTATCTTGGCCAGCCTTGTATTGTTGGTTTTCTGCTCCATGCCGTAGCAGGTGATTGCTTCGTTCACCTCACGGTTGGTGTGGCTTTGGATAAAGTAGCCGGTTTGCACAAACATGCCGCCTGAGCCGCAGGCCGGATCGAGGATGATGCCATGCGAAGGTTCGATAAAGTTCACGATGAGTTGCACCAGGCTTGGCGGCGTAAAAAACTCACCGCCTTCCTGTGCGCCTGCGCCCTGCATGGAAAACTTCATCAAAAAGTATTCATAAATCCTCCCGAACACATCGCCGGTGGCCTTTCTTACCGCATCTTTGTTGAAAACGCGGATCAATTCGCGCAGCAGGTCGCTTTCAAATTCCTGGTAATTTTTGGGGAGGTTGCCCTGCAGGTCGGGGTACTCATCTTCGATGATGCGCATGGCATGGTTGATGGCAGCGGCAATGTCTTTATCCTCAGGCAATGAAGCCAGGTATTCGTATTTGGCTTCTTCGGGCAGCATGATGGCGCCGGCAGCCAGGAAATCCTCTTTGGTGGCGGCACGTTTGCCCCTGGGGCCTTCCGGAATCCGGGCTTCTACGATGGGTTTCTTTTCTTCGTATTTATTTTGTGCGAACCGCAGCAGCACAAGCCCAAGCACGGGATCCTTGTATTCCGAGGCGGTTAGTTTGCTGTTGGCACGCAAGGCATCGGCTGCATCCCAGAGTTCTTTTTCGAGTTGTCGTATCTGATCCTGAGTCATCAATGGTGGTTAATTTGCTGGTATGGGGCAGTATGATTAATTGTGTGTGTTTTTCTTAAAAATGCAAGGTTTCAAAATGCTGTAAAAGCAAGGCTGACAGTTTTGATTTCCGGTTTGAGGGGTAAAAATACGAATTGTTTTGATTTGCCTCAGGAATACTTGTTAAACTTTAAGTAGGTTAGCTTAGTTACTTCCAGCGGTCATGTGATTGCTGCGCTCAGTTTAGCGGGTTGCCTTTGGCCGGATTTCCGATTCGCTTCCCACTCAAACTTACACCGTCTTATTGACACTGTTGGGCTGCCCGGAAAAACACAGACGGACAGGCTGGCCTTCGTGCCGGTCGGTTGCTGGTAGGATTTATAACTTTAAACCTGGAGGAGATTTTCGCCAAGGCGGAGCATGATATCACTCCCTTTGCCCTTTAATGTTATATTTCGCTAAACGAGAAGGAGATTTCTCCTCGTCCTTTCCCTTGCGGGAAATGACTTGTCGAAATGACAAGCGTTGAAGGGGGTTAGGTTGGGTTGGGGGCGGCGCGAAGCGCCGCCCCAACCCAACTCTTTTTTTAAGGGGCACCTGTCATTTCGACAATTTTTTCAGCGATAGCTGAAAAGTGCGGAGAAATCTCCTGAATAATCGAGGGAGCTTTCATATATGAAAGTGAGGAAGATCAGCCTCATTTAGATTATTTTCATTTTTATTTGAACACTTCTGAATTCGAATCAGTTCAATTTTCAAAGTGCATCAAAATGAAAATCATGTATTAATGTTGTTAACTTGGATTTATAATCCCTGCCCAACCTATTATGATAGCCTGGATGATAAATTCTTAAGGATGTTTTAGGCAGTGAGTCATGTTCTAAAATACTTATTTCACGTGGTTTGAAATCTCTCAACTGGTTCATTTTTAGGCCTGGAAATGATTTCTTTAGAAAATGATCATAGTTAGGCCCGGTAACGAAAACAACAATATCTGGTTTAAGAATAGCTATCTCCTCTCTTAAAATCTGATTGTTTTCATCAAGTTCAAACACCTTCTCTTTTAGTTTGTCTGATTCAGACAGATTTTTTTTATTTACGCAGTCAAGCCGAATAAGATTACTCCACAGAATACCCGGTTTTCTATTATTTATCTTGAATTTTTCTAGTAGAAGATCCATAAAGGTGTAAAAAGCTCTTCTATATTTACGCCCTAAATTAAATTTCTTGTATAACTTCAGTAAAGCATTCAGGAAAATTTCTGTTTCTGTAAAATTTTGGTTTAAGCCATATTCCTCTTGATTCTTCCGACTCATCCATCCATTGTTTTCTTTGCCAATATAGAGAATCTTTATATCGGCCTCAGCATATTGGGCATAGGGCGCATCTATATTAATTAACACTGGAGGACTAATCCTGTCTATCTCAAGCTTGTTTCTTAATTCGCCATCTGAAGTTAATTTGTTCAAGTACTCCAGATAGATTCCATTTAATTGTTTTTGAATTTCATTCATAGTTTTCATTTTAGTGGTTAAGATAATGCATTCAACATATTTAAATAGGACTCATTATAAGCAAAAGTACAAAATAGCTTAATAGCCAATCCGTTTTCGATTTTCTCCCACCCCCTCCTCCCCGCATAATTCAACTACGCCATTAAAACTTATGGCCTCGCCATGTATGGTTTCCTGTATTTCGCATTTCCTCACGATGTTATCAATCTGGCCACCAGTGAAATCGAAGCGGGAAGCGAGGGTTTCGCATTCGGAAGCTGAGAGTTTTGGTAGTTTTAGCTGCCATATTTTTGCTTTAATTATTGCATCAGGTTTGCGGAACTCAATTTTAAAAAGGAAGCGTCTTTCGAATGCGGAATCGAAATTACTGGTCAGGTTGGTGGTGGCAAATAACAAGCCTTCAAAGCTTTCCAATTCCTCGAGGATGATGTTCTGGATGGCGTTTTCGGTTTGGGCAACATTTGAACTGCCAATTTCTTTGCGCTTTGAGAAAATGGCATCGGCTTCATTGAATAAAAGGATGGGCAAACGATCGCACTCCTTTGTAAATGTATGGTAATCCGTAAAAATTCCTTTGATGATCTTTTCGCTTTGCCCGAACCAGACTGATTTTGATTGGCTGATCTCCACTTTCATGATCTCACGCCCGGTTTCCCTGGCCAGTTGCATGACGGATTCGGTTTTGCCGGTTCCCGGAAACCCATGCAGAAGAATGGTGATGCCTTTTGGCAGGTTCCTTGCAAGCAGCCGGTTTTGGGTTTCAGCAAGTTTAGTGTAGTTCAGCAGGCTTTTGACGAGCGTAAGCTGCTTCATTTCTTCATCATGGAAAACGAGTTTCCTTTCCGTAATCTTTGCAGGCCTGATAATGTTGGCGCTGTCCTTCTTTTTCACAAATACTTTTAAGTCGCACTCCCGCAGCAATTTAAGCGAGCTTTCTGTGAGTTTAATTTCAGTTTGGTTGAAGAACATTGCTTCTATTATTTCAACCAGATCCTGTTTCACCAATTGGTTTTCTCCAAGAATTATTCCCTGCATGCAGGCAACACGCTCGGAGGTATTTTCATAGAGGCCTTCCAAAATGTATGAAAGATCACAACTTTCGCGCACGCTAAGGGTTCTCCAAACCATATATAAAAATATGAATGCATTGCTGACCTCGAGTTTTAGTTCGCCGATTTTGCTGATGAGTGGAAAATGCAGATTTCTGGCGATGATATCCTGAGTTTTATCAACAAGGGCAGAACTTGTCAATTCTTCCTTTAATCTCCCGTCAAGCATTGCATCAATTTCCTCAAGCAACTCAAAAACATCTTTATAATCAGATTTCTCCAGTATTGCAACAGGCTCGTTTCTAAGGATGGCCTCGGTAATCTTTTTGTTGATAATGAACTGGTCGTTGGCTCCTTCTACGTTGATTCTGTGTCGTGATCTGGATTTCCTTACAATACCTTTTTGATATAAGACTTCAAAATCGCCACTGTATTCCAGGATTGTCATGGGATTGCAATTGAAATAACGGATCAGGTCGCCCATATCAACCGTATCACCCTTATAATTTAATGCAAAGATCATGGCAGCAAAAAATGCCTGTTTATCAGGCAACTTCAAATAATCTGACACCACTTTAATATCCTTATTAATCTTCCTGAAATACACCGGTTTTAACTCGCAATTATTTGCTGACTCATAAATTTTACCGATGCTTTTAAGCAATTGCTGTTTCAACGTCATTTCCATTTTCATTCATTTTGGACAAAGGTAGAAGTGTGAGACGCCAAAGTATGTCGCGGCAAATATTCCGCTTCCCGCCCGACTGAACAGAGTTTATGCATATTTTTGTAATGAACGCTGATAAACCTTTCTTAACTCCTCAATCAATGAATCCGGTTTAACAACCCTGAGTGAATCGCCATGGGACAATAATTCCATGATAAAGTCCTGGGTAATGAATAGTTTTAGTCTTACCTGAAGTTGTTCATCAGTATCTGTGAGTATTTTCTGGGTTTCATGCAGAGGGAGAGATTTGATATACTTCCCCTGATGTGGGTTGAAAGATAATATCACTTCTTCAGGATGCCCGGCATTGGGGCTGATTATACCAAAACAATAGCGGTACATTTTTTCTGCCTCAAAATCTTTGGGATAAGAGAATGATGTTCCGGTGATCTCAAGCAGAGTAAGCCGGTCAAGGGCAAAACTTTTAATGACCGCATCTTGCAGGTCTCTGGCAATCACATACCAGCGATTTCTGAATTCCTTGAGTGCATAAGGCTCTGCAATCCTCTGCCTGGCCGTATCATCCCAGAATTTCTGATACCAGAATGAGATTTTTCGTCTGATTTTAATGGCATGCAACAAGCCATACAAATTTTCAGTGCCTTGCGGCCGTTGCTTTTCTAAATGAACATAGGGTTGTAAATCCCGGGCAAAATTAAGGGTATTAAAAAGGTCGAAGGATTCGATCATGCGCTGGAAATTCATGTTATCGGCTTCGTCATGGAAAACAAAATATCCTTTCTCAGCCCTGGAATATTCAATATCAACTCCAAAAATATTCCTGATATCCCGGATATCCCGCTGAAATGTTCGTATGGAGAACCCGATGTTCAGGTCATCGTCTTGCATTTGCAGAAACTCCAGGTTGTGTTCGATGTAATTCCGAACCTCTTCAAAAGTGCTGTATGGTTTTGCTTTCAGCTTTTTCACAATCAGCATATAGCGTGAGATGTAACCGCGTTTTGACATGTCTCTTTTTCTTAATGTAATAATTGTTTTCCAATAGGAGCGTTTACCAACTGGTATAATCAGATAACAAAGATAGGACGCTAAAACGTCAAATCATGTCGTTAATATAACCATGGCAAAAAAATAAATTTGGAAGGGAAGGAATCAACACGCTTCTCCCCAGCCCCGCTTCCACATATTATCAGTACTTTTGGACACTAAAACCGGTTGTTTTATATGCATAGCATTTTCAGAAAAGCGAGTTTCCTTGCCCTGGTTTCAATACTGATTCTCAAAAGCGCTTCTGCGCAGGAGATGACGCCTGGTATGATCGAGATCAGGAAAGAAGTTGCCGACAGCGTGGGCGCTTTTTACTTCTTCGACACCGAAATGAACATTGTTCGGCCACAAACCACACCTGTTGATACAAGCCTTCATCATTTCCACCATTACCAGAGCCTGCAGCAAAACGGACGTGCTTACGCCTGGCTGGGAAATACCGGCCTGGCCTACAGCAATCTGAAAATGCCCGCCAGCCTTGAAATCACCTCTCAGTTTGGAATTCATTCGTATGATGCCTACAGAATGACGCCCGCAAATCTTGCATATTATAAACTCAATGTGCCTTTTACGGTGCTTGCATATACAACCGGCAAAGACCGCGAGCAGGTTTTCAACGGAAGACATTACCAGCAGGTGCGGCAAAATCTTGGTGTTGGCCTGGGTTTCAACATCTATAATTCGATGGGCAGCTATTTACGGCAAAAATCCGACAACGTTTCCCTTGCTTTTCAGGCTTTATACAGAACCCATAACGAACGATACGGAATTGCCGGTAATTTTATAGCCAACCGCTTTATTCACAGGGAAAACGGCGGAATCGCAAACCCCGAACAGTTTGAAAACAACCAGGAAACAGATCGGGGCCGGATCAATATCAGGCTAAACAATGCAGAGAACCGCTGGAAGGAAAACAACACTTATTTCAGGCAATACCTGCACCTGAGCAAAACCAAACCGCATGAAGATGATTCCGTCACGAAAGTTTTCAGCAGCTTTGGAACACTGGTTCACACTTTTAATTACCAGCGGCTTGCACAGGTGTATGAAGATAAAAACCCAAGATCAAACTTCTACAATCAGATCCTTGCTGATTCAACTCTAACGTTTGACTCGCTGGTGCTGCACACAGTTTTCAACCAGGTGCAGTGGAACCTGCCATTGATTCAAAGCCAGCATCTTGATTTCACCATCAACACCGGGATCGGACATGTTTTCATGCATTACAGAATGATGGGAATCAATAATAAATACAGCCAGGTGGTTCCCCACTTCAAACCGGAGATTATCTTTGGGAAGAAACTATCTGTTCGGGGAAGTTTTCAGCGTATAACAGGCAATTTTCGTAACGGAGACCAGGAATATGGAGTGGAAGCCTCGCTCTCTCTTGGCGAACGCGACCCGGTGCGGATCAAAGCAAGCCTGAACCGCAGCGCCACCACACCCGGGCTGTTTTATCATCTTTATCAGTCAAACCATTTTGAGTGGAACAATTCCTTTGGTAAGCAAAAATCCAATGAAGCTGCGCTTTCAGGCCATTGGCGGGAAAACAGTGCAGGCATTTCTCTGAACACCATAAATGGCTTTGCTTACCTGAACTCCCAGGCACAACCCTGGTGGCATCAGCCACAGTTCAGTGTTCTTTCTGCTTTCATACAACACAAGCTCGAATGGAAAGGCCTGACACTCCACAACATCCTGGTATATCAGCAATTATCTAATGAATCGGTTCTGAGATTGCCAAAACTCGTTGCAAACTCCACCGTGGCCTATGAAATGGACTTTTTTCAGGGGGCGTTGCAAGCCATGGTCGGGATAGAGGTCTTTTACAACACCGCATGGAAAGCTCCGGCATATATGCCTGCCTTAAGAACCTTTTATCTTCAGAATGAAAGAGAAACCGGGAATTATCTGTATGCCGATGCATTTATCAACGTCAGGGTAAAACGGGCCAGGCTGTTTCTGCTCATGCAACATGCCAATGAAGGACTGATGGGATATCACTATTATATGATTCCAAACTATCCCATGCCCGACCGCGCCCTGAAATTCGGGATCAACTGGATGTTTTACGATTAATCAATGAAGACCCGCATATTACCAAAAACCACGTTGGTTTTGATGTTCAGGTAAGGTTTTTGGGGGTCGAACCAGGGCGGCTGATATGTCTGGGTTCCAAATGAAGTACTGATGCCGTCAGGTCCATAGAAACCTGCAAAGGCTGCATCGGCTTTTAAACGGAAATTCACATTTTTTGAAATCACAATCTTTGAATCTGAGAAAATTCCGTTTACTTCGATTGCTCTGGTTACAGGGATGTCAACATCCTTTATCTCAAGGGTTCCGTTAGCGAAAAGAATTGTATAGTCTTTCTGTTTGGTGTCAAACCTCAGGTTCCCCTGCGAAAACAAGAGGAAATTCGTTCCAGAACATTCAAATCGCGGACGCAGCAATAACCACAAACCGGCGTAGATAAACACAAAAGCAAGCAGTATCCTGAACCAGGGAAAATGAATCTGGTATGCGAACCGCGCCAGCAGGCCGGCGCCAATGATAATGAGGGCAATGCCCCAGAATAAGCCGTGAAAGGTTGCCATTTTCATATCGCTAATTGTTAAACATTTATAAATCTGTTTATTCCTCTTTGCTTCTTAATGGTATCGTAAGCGGCATTCAGTTCCTGAAATTTTTCCTTGGCGGCATTTTGAACCTCTTCGCCCAGGTGGCTCACTTTGTCAGGATGATATTTCAGTGCCATTTTGCGGTAAGCTTTCTTAATTTCCTCGTTGCCTGCATCGGGCGATACTTCAAGGATACGGTAAGCGTATCCGGTATCTTTCACAAACATGGAGCGTATTGATCCCAGATCAGCGCCGGCAATCCCTATCAAGCGGGCAATATTTTCAATGGCGGCAATTTCCGCCGGGTGTTCCTGCCCGTCGGCGGCTGAAATGCCGAACAGGAAATGCAGCAACTGTAGTTTTTCGGCATAAGCCATATAGGCATTGATTTGCCCGCCGATCTCAACGAGGCTGATATCCTGCTTAAGTATTTCACGCAAAAGGAGCATCTTGCGGCGGGTTTCTTCTTCGCCAAAACGGGTCAGGAAAAACTGTCTGACATAATCAAGCTCTGAGCGCACTACCCTGCCATCGGCTTTCATAACTGCGGCTGAGAGAATAAGAAGGGCAACACTGAAATCACCGGTCTGGGTGCGCGTTTGTCTTCCGGGCGGACGATGCTCATAAGTTCCCGCTTCCATGCTGTCGAACATAGACCCAAAAATAAAACCTAATACCGCTCCGATAGGCCCGCCTAAAGCCCAGCCAAGCCCCCCTCCTATCCATTTTCCATATTTTGTCATGATCCGGATTTTTTTTTGACAAACTTACTGTTTTTTGTGTTTCCAGTTTACACCAATAAGAGCCGCGCCAACCAAAATCATGCCGGCAACCGCACCCGGATCGGGATACTCACCAGGTAGCATCATCCAGCTAAGTATGGCTCCAAAAACAGGAATGATAAATTTCCACATATTGAGTTCCGAAACCTTTACTTCCGGGGATTTTAACAGGGTGTACCAGATTGAAATAGCGGCTGCCGATAAAAAACTTAACCATGCCAGTGAGATATAATAGGGTGCCGGGAATGGCCCGGCATGAAAACCTTCCACACCAATTCCCGTTAGAAACAGCATCAGCCCGCCTGCTATCATTGAAAACGAACTCAAAATCAGGGGAGGAATGTTGCTGCCGGTTCTTGCTACCAATACGTTGCCAAAACCAGCCAGGGTATTGTTTAAGAGCAAAATCACAATTCCTAAACCCATCATTTGCCCTGCAACAATACTTCCCGATCCGAATGAAATGACTGCGATCCCGGCCAGGCCCAGAACAATTCCAAGTATTTTGCGCCGGTTGATGAGATCGCCCGGCATGAGAAAATGCGCCACAACAAGCACAAAAAGAGGCCCTGAGCCTATAATCAGAGCGCCAATTGCACCCGGAACATAGCTGATGCCTGTGTAAAAGAGCGCATACTGAAGAAAAGTCTGGATAAAACCAATCAAAATTATTTTAGGGTAATGGTTACGGATCTGCCGGAATTGCGCGCTAAACGATGGGATGAAAGGTAAAATGATCAAACCACTGATAAAAAAACGCAATCCGGCAAACTGCAATGGAGGAGTATACTGAAGGCCGATTTTGATGCCTGCAAAGGCTGTTGCCCATAGCAGACATGCAACAATAGCCAGGATTGTATTTTGTGTGGTTTTATTTTTCATTGTGCGTGAAAGCTTGCAAAATAAAAACATAAAATCATGAAAGGCCAGTATTCTGGTGTTTATTTATAAAGCTGACTTTGTAAGGGTGTTGAGGTGTTGAAGTGTTAAAGTGTTAAGGACAAGACAGAGGGACTAAATGCAGGCCTGTAAACAGTTTGCTGGTCTTTGGAACGAAGAATCATAGCTCTTGTTTTTAAGAAGATAAGCCCAATTCATTTCAGAACCGTACAGTAAATGTTCGGATTAGAACATCAAAATTTAACAATAATCCTACATCAATCAGGGTATCAGACACTTGCTTTCTGGCATAGGTTTTGCCAAACCCAGGTAACAAATACATTTTCCATGAAAACAAACAACCTCAGCCTTGCGGCACGGAATCTCCTGAAGCGAAAAGGCTTTTCCCTCATCAACATCATAGGGCTGGCCACAGGCGTTGCAGCCTGCATACTTATTTCCCTGTATGTGCGGTATCATAATAGTTTTGATAAACTTACCATGGATTCAGATCAGGTTTACCGCATACTTTACGAACGCTGGAACGAGAATGGCGACCACGTAAAATTTGCATCCGCCAGTCCTACCATAGGCCCTGCATTGCAAACAAATTTCCCTGAAATTCTTTCCTTTGGAAGGGCATACAAACTTGAAGGTGTTTTTTTTAACGACAATGTGTTTTTCGAGGAAAACAGAGCCTTCTATGGCGAAACAGCTTTGATTGATCTTTTGGGGTTCAACATTTTGATGGGCGACCGTTTCACTTGCCTGGACGAACCCAATAAGGTGATGCTTTCTGAATCAAATGCAAAAAAGTATTTTGGCGACGAAAACCCGATCGGGAAAATACTCAGGCACAATAATCAGCGAAGCTTTGAGGTAAGCGCAGTTTTTGAAGACCGGCCGGAAAATACCCACTTTAAAACGGATCTGATGATTTCGTTGGAAACATGGATAAGCGAAACGCCGCAGGTGTTCACACAGGGCTGGTTTTACAGCGGCTTCTTTACCTACGTAAAAGTTGAGGAAGGAGCGGATATCACTGATATTAACAGCAAGATCAAAGAATATATCGAAAATGAGTTTGGTGAAGCACTGGCGTATTATAAAATGAATATGGGCTTCGAACTGCAACCCCTGACTGACATACATCTTACTTCGCATTTTATGCACGAACTCGAACCAAACGGCGATCGCACAGCCATTAACTTGCTGGAGATCACGGCATGGTTCATCCTGATCATTGCCTGGATCAACTTTTTTAATCTGAGCAGCATAACATCCATTCGCCGCCTTCGCGAAATCGGGATCAGAAAAGTGAACGGGGCAACCAAACGTCAGATAATTACTCATTTCCTTACCGAATCGGCCATACTGAACTTTGTCGCACTCATGATTGCCATAGCCATCATTGAAATTGCAATGCCCTGGTTCTCAAACCTGGCCGGACTGCCATCAAACTTCAGCCTGTGGAGCCAGCCATGGTATTACTTTTTGCTTGCCATGGCTTTTCTGATTGGCACCTTATCGGCTGGAATTTATTCGGCCTCAGGTATTGAATCCTCTAATCTTATACGGCTCCTGAAAGGATACACAATTAATCACAAAGGCAACAGCATGATGCGAAAAGCGCTGGTAACCCTTCAGTTTACCATTGCCATTGCATTGATGACCGCCACCATAGCGGTTTATAAACAGTATCTGCACATTTCAGGAACCGATCCCGGGTTCAGAAGCCAGGGCATGGTTGTGTGCAAGGCACCATCAGTTGGCGATGCAGCACTCACTGAAAAATTCAGAACTTTTACCCATACCTTAATGGCGAACCCCGATGTGGAAGGGGCATGCTTTTCATCGGTAATTCCCGGAAAACCTAATATGTTTAACCGCGGAGGAATTTACCGCTATGGCGATGACGCCAATAATGGAAAAAACTACCGGGTTACTGAAACAGATGCTGCATATTTCGAGGTTTATCAAATCCCATTTCTTGCCGGAAGCGGATTCAGCGGAAACCCCAATGTGGATATGAACCTGGTTGTGATCAACGACTTTGCCTCAAGGCATCTTGGTTTTGATTCGCCAGAGGAAGCGGTCGGACGAAAAATCATCATGGAAAACACGGAATATCAGGTTTCCGGGGTAGTCATTGATTTCTATCAGCTTTCGCCCAAGGAAGTGACAGAACCTCAGATATTCCGGTATCACAGAAGGTTTCAGGGATATTTCACCGTGGCTTTTGCCGGTCGGGATCCTTTAGGAATTATCCCCTCCATGGAAGAAGCTTACCAGAATACTTTTCCTGACAACCCATTTCAGTATTTCTTTCTGGATGATTATTACAGTCAGCAGTTTCAGTATGAGAAGCGATTCGGCATGGTGTTCGCCATGTTTTCGGTTCTTTCAGTGATCCTTACAGTGATGGGATTGCTCGGGCTGGCAGCCTACACAGCGGAACAGCGCAAAAAGGAAATCGGCATCAGAAAAGTAATGGGTGCAGGATTTGAAAGTATTACGAAACTGTTGTTGCGCTATTATTTCATTCTCTGGTTGATCGCGGCGTTAATTGCAGCGCCTCCAGCAATCTTTCTCATGCAGCGATGGCTTCAGGGTTTTGCGAACCGGATCACGATTGACTGGCAAATAATCGCCTTCCCGTTGATCTCAGTATTGCTTATTACCATCGCCACTGTGATTGTTCAGTCGTACCGGGCAATTTCGCTCAACCCACTGGAATGTATTCAGTATGAATGATAGGTTCTTGCCAGAAACAACTCTGATGAAGAGAAATTACCGTTTCACCCTGCAGAAATAAGTGAGAAACACATCGTCGGCGGTTTGATTTACAAACACTTTGTACCCCTTATTTTCAGCGCCTGTGATGAGTGGAGCAGGTACAAAAGAGTTGATAAGTTCCAGGATTTCGCCATCATCCAACCCGGCCAATTTGCTGAAAACCATCTCCATAGGATGCTGACCGGCCTCAAGCACCGGGCGGGCATCAATGCTGGCAACAATTTTATCGGCCCTGAACCAATCCGGCGCTTCACCGTCAACCGCTGCTTTATCCGGTTCTTCCACTGTCTGGGTTTCCTGTCCGGCACGCAGGCGAAGACGATTGACCATTTCATTCACTTTCAGGTCGCCAATCAAAGCCGCCTGACTTAGGGTGGTAACCCTTGCTATTGTGTTTCTGAGCACCGGATTCTTCAGTTTGGCGAAAGCCGGAGCCATCGCAACCAGTTCGTCTTCGAGTTCAGGATAGGAATCAATTAATTCACGAATCCTGGTTGATGCTGTAATTGTTAAACGATTTGTCATTTCACTGTTAGTTAAGTCTAAAAACAAAGATAAACCCCGCACGTATGGGGCAAAATTCAAGGTTTTCCTATATTCTTACTGCCACTGTTAACTGCCGCTGCCAACTACTTCTCATAGCTCAGTAACCTCTGCTCACCCTGTAATTTTCGCTTGCCCGAAAGTTCCTGACTCACTTCCAGTGTGCCGAGATAATCTCCATTGTTGTCGCGCAGGGCGAAGTATTCAATATGCACAAATTTCTCTCCCATCTGTATCCAGAATGGCGCACGACTCTCTTTCCCGCTTTTGAAATCACTCAATATCTGTTCAACCGTATGAACGCTGTGCGGCGGATGGCACATTCGCACATCGCGCTGGAGAATAGCCCGGTTGCGGTCGAAAATACGTTCCTCGCCCTGAGAGAAATAAGCAACCTTGTCGTTTTTGTCCACAAAGGTCATGTCAATGGGTAATGTATTGAGGATTGCCAGCAATTCTTCCCGCGTCAGGCTGCCTGAGGGCAATATGATTTTTCCATCTGTCCTTTCGGGTTCGGCCGTTGCCTTTTTTTCAAGCTCCGGATGCCATTCAACTTTCGGATCGTACAGGCAAAAACCAATTTCCGGGGTTTGCTGGTAAATTTCATACCAATCGCCGGTTGTCAATGTATCAAGACACATGGGCAGAAGTATCTCCTCTTCTTTCATGATCATATCCGTAACTGCCGTTGAAGCGGGTTTTAACAGCAAATCAATGGTTGTGAGGAGTTCGTCTTTGCTCATTGTGGTCTGGCGCAACACATCATTGGCCGCCTTGAGCATTTCCCTGGCTTCATCATGTTTGCCCCACATCACCTTTGGGGGGCCGGTAATCTCATATTTCTCAAGGAAAGGGAACAAAAGATTTTCCTTTCGGCGATAATGCTTGTCAACATCCATTAACTGATTGAAACCGGCACGTAGTTCATTTATGTATGCAGGGAGTGCATCTTCACTCAATGCGGGGGCTTTTGTGTATGCTCCTTCCAGTAACTGAACTACAGATTTTAAAGCCACATTCTCTTTTCTGAAGGTATCAACCGGGTGGCCTGCAGGCACCTCTGGCATCTTGCTTGTGTCAATACTTCCTTCCAAAACATAAGTGTGGATATCGCAGAGTTTCAGCACTTCTTCAACAGGCAGGCCTTCGTTGATCAGTTCCTGCTCAACCTCCACAACTTCGTTGTAAGGCACTTCTTTCAGAACCTCAATCAAACGATTTCTGATCTGCTCAGGGGCGGCGCCTTCGTGCAACTGCAGGATCATGTGTTTCAGTAATTCTTTGCGGTTCGAGTTGTTAATCAGTTCACTCATAATGATTTCTTATTATTTTATTATTATTTAAGTATTTGTGTACCTGTTTGCATTTATAAAACGCAAAAATATTAAATTTGTTCTTATTTAGACTAATTAGTGATAAATATTTTTCCTGATCCGGAATCTGGAGTACTGTTGCCGGAGAAAAGCTTTTTTCTAAATTTGCCGGGGTTCAATCTATAACCATACTATCCAACACCACATGAAAAACAAAACACTTCTTTTTATTGCCTGCGTGCTGCTCTATGCCGGATGCAACACACCTGAAGGCATGATCGTTACAAGTTACGACACCTTTGAGCTGGATGTAAACCTGAATCACCTTGCACACGAGATGGTGAAAAGTCTCCGGCAGGAGAATAAGTCAAACCTCGCCATTGTAGAATTCCCTGACCTGGATGGAAATATAAGCCAGTTTGGCAAGTATGTGGCCGAGGAGCTTACCACCAGGCTGTTCACGACCAGAAGGTTCAACATTGTGGAACGGCAATTAATGAACCAGTTACTGGCCGAGCAAAATTTAGGGCAATCGGGGCTGGTTGATGTAAACTCTGCCGCGCAGATAGGAAAGATGCTTGGAGTAGATGCAATAGTTACAGGAACCATCACCGATCTGGGAAACAATATCAGGATCAACGCGCGACTGATCGAAACCGTGTCGGCATCTGTTTTCGCAGTGGCTTCTGTGACGATTGAAAAGGATGACCAGATTCGGACCATGATGGGCCGCACCCAAACTCCTGCGGCGGAAACCGGGAAAAAACAGGAGAAGTTAACTGCCGAACCGGTGAAGCCCGAGGCGCTTTCATCTGCCAGCAGCGAAGGGTTTACTTTTGAGGTAAAATCCTGCAGTATGCTTGCAGACAATAAAATCCGGATCGAGTTGCTGATAACGAACCAAACAGATCATGAAAGGGAATTGTACTTTTATCGTGAGAGGTCAGCCATGTTCGATAACTTCGGCAATGAGTACCAGCCGGTATCACGTGAACTTGCCAACAAACGGGAAACTTCAGGCGTTATCAACCACCTGATGATCGCCGGATTGCCCACCCATATGGCCCTGGAGTTTGAACGCGTAAAAGCTGAAGCAACGTCCATTCCTTTGCTGAACCTTTACTTCTGGGATCGGAAAGCAGGATACTTTACTGTGGGTGTAAGAAATATTACTATCGGGCGCTAATCCAGGCCCTGTGTTCATCCGGATGAACTGCCACGGTGTAATGCAAATCCCACCGGTTTGCGCGACTGAAGCAGATCCGATCCTTTTTCGAACTCTTCCACATCAGCCCTGATAAGGGTTTGCATCATTTCGAGTGTTCTTTCACCGGGCATTGTTGAGCCCATTCGAAGAAGTTGGTTTCGCACAGCTTTCTCAATCACCTTGCGGACAAAACGGGCATTTCCGAAAAAGCGGTCTTTATTGATGGTATGCAGGTTAAAATACTCCAGCAAAACTTCCAGGGCATCCGGCGCCGGAGTAAGGCCCTTCTGCTTCAACATGATGCGGGCAATTTGACCAAGCTCATCGGCAGAGTAGTCTTCAAAGAGGATATGGTTATCAATGCGTGAACGCAAACCGGGGTTGCTGTCGAGAAAAATCTGCATTTCCCTGGTATAACCAGCCATGATCACGGCAAATCGTCCCCGGTCATCTTCCATGCGTTTGAGGAGGGTTTCAATGGCTTCGCTGCCAAAATCAACCGAGCTGCCAGGCGTAAACAGGGAGTAGGCTTCATCAATGAATAAAACGCCGCCGATGGCACTGTCAATAAGGGCTTCCGTTTTTATTGCCGTTTGTCCTACATGTCCGGCTACGAGTTTTTCGCGGCTGCATTCAACCAGGTGTCCGCGCTCCAGCAATCCTAAGGCTTTGAATATCTGTGCCATCAAGCGTGCTATGGTGGTTTTGCCAGTTCCCGGGTTTCCAAGAAAAACATTGTGCAAACTCAGGGTGTTCAAAACATCTTTGTTGATTTCCTTTTGGTAGCGTACAAGTTTCACCAGATCGTTTATTTCCTGCTTGACCCTTTCAATGCCCACCATTTCATGCAATCTGGTCATGCTGATAGCAAGCAACTCATCGTTAACCGGCAGGTTTGCAGCGCATACACCTGGTTTCAGATTAATGTTTTCCATATCCTCCGCCGTAATGGTGCATATGGTTTCCAATGGCAGTTTTTCCGGTTTGTGGTGCTTCATTATCCTGATGCCGAGGTTTAGCTGTGCTGCTTCAATAAAGGAACCGACAAGACGGGCATTTCCAAAAGTTCTGTCGCGGTTGCGGTATTCTTCGGTAAGTTTCTGAAGCAATACGTGCTCAGCTTCTGCAGTCAGCTTAAGATTTTTTCGTCCGGTTTTTATCCTTGCTATCTGCAGCAATTCATCGGGGAGGTAATCAGGGAATTCATAAATATTCTGAAAGCGCGAGCGCAACCCCGGATTTGATTCAAGAAAGCCGGTCATTTCTTTTGGGTAACCTGCAACAATAACAGCCAGATCACCCGGGCCATCCGACATTTCTTTCAGGATGATTTCAAGTGCTTCCTTACCAAAATCCTTCTCGTCGTGCTTGCGGCTCAGGGCATATGCTTCGTCAATAAAAAGTATGCCACCCCTGGCTTTTTCAATTACATCCCTTACCATAGGGGCGGTATCACCGATGAAACGCCCGATCAGGGTTGAGCGGTCGGCTTCGAAAACCCTTGAGGTGCTGAGCAACCCCAGGCTTTTATAAACATTTCCAAGAGCACGGGCAACAGTGGTTTTTCCGGTTCCCGGATTGCCCATAAAACAGGCGTGCAGATTCACCGGTTCGTGACTTTCAGCGCCTTTGCTCGACAGCAACCCGCGAAATCTGACATAAGCAATGTATTCACGGACCTTTTGCCGTATGGCTTCCAGTCCAACCATCCCGTTCAATTCGCCCAATAAAATATCATCGCCAGGGAGGACAACCTCAACCGGAGATTCATTTTTTACTTCCTTACCGGCACCAATGGGTTTAGCGATACTTTTTATATGTCCTTCAGCCGGTGCGTTGTTGAAAACTTCGAGCCGGTTCGTACCGTAAACTTCCTTATCGCCCACTTCAAATGCGGTGGCGGCAATTTTTACACCCATGAACCAAACCTCCACCGTATATTTATCATGAAACCAGCTAACCTGGGTTTCATGGCCCAATCCGGCTTCCACTCTGAAAGCCTTGTTCACGTTTTTGGTATTCACATTTACCAGCATATTTCTTTCGCCAATGGGCAGAAGGGCATCGTTGAAATAGCGGAAAGTGAATTCACCTACCCATTCCCTGCCCTGCAGCAGATTTTCGATCTCCAGCTCCGCCCAAACATAGCGTGTGGCATCTGAACGAAAAATCTGCAGGTAATGGCGGTCGCCATATTCTTTGGGTTGTGCGTCTGACTCGAACAGGCGAAGCGAATAGATATTAAAATAGGGATTTTCACCCGCCATTACCCGTCCGAAATCATTTACATAAAAATCATGAGCCAATGCAAGGTCGCCGTTGATCCTGGCCTCATAGCGATATGTTCCCATTTCCCACTTGGCTCCTGGTTCGGAACTTCCGTAATTATCGCTAACGGTAATGACATTCTCAATCATGCTGACTTCCCTATTGATATCCGTTACGTCAAGTATCTCAGGTTCGCCATCCTGAAGCCGGTATAAGGTGAATTCTATATCGGCATTCCAGTCTTCTTCGTCAAACTTTTTATTGTAAAAGGAGAAATCAACAAGCATGTAGGTAATCTCGCTTTTCTCAAAAACGGAGCGATAAATGTGCTGGCCATTGTGGAGTTGTACCCTTGAAATATAGGTACTCAGGTCTCTGGCGCGAAAAAATTCCGAGGCGGTGTTGGTATCCGCAAAGCTGAAGTTGTCGAACAGATCAAAGTCGGAGGGCATGAAAAGAGGTTATAAGTTATTGGAAAACGAAAGTATCATCAAATAATTAAATTCAGTAAAGAATATATTCCAAAGTAAAAATCAACATCAAACAGGTTAGAAAGGGTTAAACCAAAGAGGAAGATACAAAAACCAGCTGCCAATATCAGGAAAACAGGCAGCTGGTTTGTAAAAATCAAGCTATTTTTCAACAAAATGCTGAAAGAACTGATTCATAACTTGAGGTGTTAGCCTCTGTGTACGATTGCATCATTCAGGGCAGTTACAACATCATCAATGAATTTTTCATCCTTATCAACCAAGGCTTCTGATTCGCCTGATGCTGTGGCAAGTCTGATAGAGAACTCAGGTTTCTGGCTCATCCACCAGATCACGGCCAGGGCGACACCTGCGGCTCCTATGTACCATTGCCAGGCAAAAAGAATCAAACCCACAACAAAAAGAATGATTGGTCCTTTTCTGGAAGGTTTATGAATATACTTTGTTACTGATGTGATACCACTCATTGAAGTGGTGGTGCCATAGGTAAGGAACCTTGAATTGGTTACTTTAATCCCCCGGTTGTCATAAAACACTTTTTCTTCGCTCATGATGATTGTTTTTAAGTGGAACAATAGGTATTGTGTGTTAACAGTGCAACAAATATAGCCAAAAAACAACATCGTCAAAACTCATGAATGAAAAATCGCATTATTTTTGTGCTTTGCATAATACTTATAACCCTAATCCATCATTAGCATGAAGCATTTTTTACCATTTTTAGCCTTAGCGCTGATTTTCGCTGCCTGTCAGTCGCCTGCACCCTTGATTGAAACCAGTTATGAATCACAAACCATTGATGTGCAACTTGATAATCTCACCAACCAAATGGTGAAGAGCCTTTCACAGGAACGTAAATCCAAGATTGCAATCATGGAATTCCCTGACCTTCACGGAAATGTAAGCGAGTTGGGCAAATTTATACCTGAAGAATTGACCACCAGGCTATTTATAACAAGGCGATTTGAGGTTGTTGAGCGCCAGTTGTTAAACAAGGTGCTGGAAGAACAAAACCTGGGAACCACCGGCCTTGTAGATGCCACATCAGCGGCGCAGATCGGAAAAATGCTGGGTGTGGACGCCATTGTTAGCGGCACCATCACCGATATGGGAAATACCATCAGGATCAATGCGCGCATGATCGCAACCGAAACGGCAAGCATTTTTGCAGTTTCATCAGTAAGCATTGATAAGGAGGAGCACATCGCAGTCATGATGACCCGGATGGCAGGTTCACCTGCACAAACCATCCCGGCAGCTGAACCGCGTAAGAGTGAACCAATAGCGATCAGCCCTGCTTCCATCCCTGCTGAAATAGCTCCGGAGAGAGTTGCACTGGCCAAAACCGAAGTGGATAATTTCTTGTATGAGTTTATTTCGGGCAGGCTCACCGCTGACAAGAAGCTTATTCTTGAAGTGCTGGTCACAAACAAATCGCACAAGGATGAGCAGATATCAATCAACCGCAACGACACCAGGCTTTACGACAATATGGGGCAGGAATATACCAGGCCTGTTCTGTCAATCGGACCCAAACAGTCAGGAGGATCGTGGAGTTCGCTGAATCACCTTTTTGTCAGCAATGTACCTACCTTGCTTCGGCTTGAGTTCATTGATGTTGACCCCAGAATTACCAGTATCGCATTGCTGAACATCAAAGCAGGAAGGAACGACGCCCAGTTAAGAAATATAAGCGTTGAAAAATAAACAGATGCATATGAAGAAACTTTCCCGGCGCTACGGCATAATATTGGCCAGTGTTGTTCCCGTGATTTGTATATTGGTTTCATGTGCCACCACATCCCACCCCCAATGGGTAAGACAGCACCCTGTGGATACCCATTATTATATAGGTATCGGCATAGCCCAAAAAATCCCCGGACAAGGCGATCATGCCACCCGTGCACGGGAAATGGCACTGAATGAAATTGCCTCAAACATTGCCACAAGCATAATCAGTGAAAGCAATTTGCAGGTTGTTCAGGAGGCCGGGGTTCACCGGGAAACCTTTATTGCCAGTATTGCTTCAAAAACCAAAGCTGAACTGGAAGGATTTGAACTGATGGATACCTGGGAGAATTCACAGGAATTCAGGGCTTATTACCGCCTGTCAAAAGCCTTGTACCAGGAGAACCTCAACCGCAGATTAAAACAAACTGCGATGCAAGTTGACAGATTCTATTCTGAAGGCCGAAAAGCAGAAACTGCCGGGGATATTATCCGTGCGCTAAGGTTTTATCTTCAGGCTGCAACCGAAACCGGCGATTATTGGGGATACGGCTTGCCCAAACCCGGATCACAGCACAATGAATTTGTTGATATTGAAACATCCATCCGTCTTAAAACCATTTTAAATGGCATCAAACTTGATGCCGATCCACGGCTTGTTCATGCCGGGTTTCTGGAACCTCCGGGACAGCCTGTTGGTATCAAAGCGAGTTATGTAAACCCGTTTGGTGAAAAAATAATGCTTACTGGTCTTCCGCTTATGACAGAAATCAAAAAAGGGAAAGCAGCCCATCTCAAACCTGAACCCACTGATAAAAGTGGGAACACAAGGCTCTTCTTTCAGCGTGCCGAAAGCCCGGGATTCACAGAAGTGGAGATATCAGCAGATTTGCATGAACTTTCGGGAACAAAGGATGCATTGCCGGATCATGCCTTTTACCGGAGCCTGTTAATTCCGTCGGTTACCGTAAGCCTGCAGGTCCTTCCGGTTCTGGCAATAATAGAAACCGAAGAACTGAATATTGGAACGAAGCCGGCAAGGCCTGTGACCGCGTCAGTAATCAGCCAGGACTTAACCGCTAAGGGCTGGGTGATCACCAATAATCCAAATGAAGCCGATTTCCTGATTCGCATCCATGCCTCAGCACGGGCAGGAACCGAGAGGATGGGCATACATACTGCCTTTGCTGAAGGTCGGTTTTCACTGATAAGAACCAGCGACGGCGAAGAAATTATCAGCCTTACAAACAGCGAGGTAAATGCCGGAGGCAGGGATTATGAAACCGCCGGACGGCTGGCGCTGGAACGGCTTGCCGGATGGTTTATCAGCGAAGTAAATAAAGGTGCCTTTTAAGCAATCAGTGAAGATTACTTCTATCATCTGACAAGCGTCGCTTCCTGTTGGTTTTCAGCAATTAAGCCAAATCATTTGATTTTCGACCGGAGCTGGCTAAATAAGATTAGTAAGCGATGTGCAATTACTTAGTCCTCCCTGGCGAAGCCTGCCTGCCCTCCACAGGCGGGTAAACCGGCGAGGCAGGGGGCTAGAGAGTTGACTTGTAACATACTGACAACATGTGTGTTGAAAAACAAATCCCCCTAACCCCTTTATAAAACGGGGACTGCATCATGCAATTAGCCAACGAATAAACTCTGGCGTAATCATAGGTGTTTTCCTTCCTGTTAGGCGCTTAGGGAGTGAAACTAACCAACATGTTGTCGGTTTTTTTGTGATGCAGTGATGCAGTGATGCAGTTCCCGACCTCGCAAACTCGGTGCGGGATTTCGCTGCGCTCAAGATGCAGTGATGCGGAAGAAGGGTTTCGGACTTTTTTTGAGTTTTG
>ERZ869909.819-NODE-819-length-30566-cov-4.700646_pt1 | contig 30566 bp, 18 predicted proteins | sample MGYA00520892_ERZ869909 | MGnify/ENA primary metagenome ERZ869909 (study PRJEB32215, sample SAMEA104723947) | bioreactor metagenome | biome: bioreactor; feature: anaerobic bioreactor; material: water | place: China | collected 2015-03-12 ...
GCCAGCTCAGGCTGGCTCGGGGGGCCGCATGAGTACCACAGCCAGGGGAGGAAGTGTCATGGACAGGCTGGCGGTCTGGCCATGGAGCGGAGCGTCATCCGCCAACAGCTGGCCCAGGTTACCCAGGTTCGAGCCGCCATAGTGCTCGGCGTCGCTGTTGAATATTTCCTCCCAGTAGCCTGGGCGGGGCACGCCCAAGCGATACTCATGCCGAGGCATCGGCGTCATGTTGGCGACGGCCAACACGGGCTCGCCAGTCGCACTCAGGCGTAACCAGGCAAAGACGCAGTTGGACTCATCGTTGCTTATGACCCATGTGAAGCCGTGAGGGTTACTGTCGCATTGGTGCAAGGAGGGGAGCTCTGCATAGAGCCGATTGAGGTCGGCGAGCATTTGCCGAATGCCGGCATGGCGTGACTCGCCGAGCAGAGACCAGTCGAGTTCGCGGTCGTGGTTCCACTCGCGCCACTGGCCAAACTCGCAGCCCATGAACAACAGCTTCTTGCCGGGCTGTGTCCACATGGTGGCGAGGTAGGCGCGCAGGTTGGCGAACTGCTGCCACTCGTCGCCGGGCATCTTGCCCAGCAGTGAGCCCTTGCCGTGCACGACCTCGTCGTGAGAAATCGGCAGCACGTAGCGCTCTGAGAAGGCGTAGACCATGGGAAAGGTCATGTTGTGGTGGTGGTGGCGGCGGTGGATGGGGTCCTCCCCGATGTAGCTCAGGGTGTCATGCATCCAGCCCATGTTCCATTTGTAGGCAAAGCCCAGTCCGCCCTCTGCGGTGGGCTGGGTGACGCCAGGCCAGGCGGTGGATTCCTCGGCGATGACCATGGCGCCGGGCATCTCCTCGGCGACCACGTCGTTGAGATGGCGCAGGAAGTCGATCGCTTCGAGGTTTTCGTGACCGCCGTACTTGTTGGGGATCCACTCGCCCTCGTTGCGCGAGTAGTTGCGGTAGAGCATCGAGGCGACGGCATCGACGCGAAGTGCATCAACGTGAAAGTGTCGTAACCAGTGCAGCGCCGACGCTAGCAGGAAACCATGAACCTCTCGCCTCCCCAGGTTGTAGATATAGGTGTCCCAGTCTTGATGAAAGCCTTCAAATGGATGCTCGTACTCATAAAGTGCTGTGCCATCGAAGCGCGCCAGGCCATGGGGGTCGGTGGGAAAATGAGCCGGCACCCAGTCGAGTATCACGCCGAGGCCCGCCCGGTGGCAGGCATCGACGAAGTAGGCGAAGTCGGCAGGCGTGCCGAAGCGTCCGCTTGGAGCGAACTGACTCAGCGGCTGGTAGCCCCAGGAGCCGCCGAACGGATGCTCCATGATGGGCAGTAGCTCGACGTGTGTGAAGCCCATCTCCAATACATAGGGGATCAAATGTTCGGCGAGGTCGTGCCAGCTGTAGAGTTCGCCATTGTCTCCACCGTGCTTTCGCCACGAGGCGGCGTGTACCTCATAGATACTGAGCGGCCGGTTGGTTGCATGCGACGAGCGGCGTTGTTGGAGCCATGCCTCGTCGTTCCAGTCGAAGGGTGTGGTGTCGGCAATCACCGAGGCGGTGCCCGGCGGGGTCTGAGTGGCTAGTGCTATCGGGTCGGCCCTAAGGCCGAGCGCACCGTGGGCTTCGAGGATCTCATACTTGTAGGACTCTCCTGGGCCGAGGCGCGGAAGAAACAGCTCCCACACCCCTGCTGGGTGACGCAGACGCATCACATGGCGCCGTCCATCCCAGTCGTTGAAATCACCTACCACCGAGACTCGGCGAGCGTTGGGCGCCCATACGGCGAAACGAACGCCTCCGACACCCTCGACCTCCATGGGCTGAGCCCCCAGGCACTGCCCCAGATGACGGTGGGTGCCTTCGCCAATCAGGTAGAGATCCATTTCACCGAGCAGAAGGTCGAAGCTGTAAGGATCTTCGGTTTCCTCCTCCCCGCTGGGCCAGCGTATGCGCAGGGTGTAGGGAGCGGCATGGGGCAGCCGGGCAGCGAAAAGCCCGGGGATCTGCATGCCTGTCAGGCAGCAACGCAGGCTGCTGTCCTGGCGATTCAAGACATCGACCCCCAGCGCGGCGGGCATGAAGACCCGCAGGTAGTAGCCCTCATCATCCTCATGAATACCCAGCACCGAGAAGGGGTTGCCGTGCGTGCCGCATGCCAGGGCCTCAGCTTCTTCTTCCGGCAGCCACAGAGTCCTGTCCTGTACGAGCCTGGCGGTGAAATCAGTCATGTGGCTCTCCTTCGCTCAATTGCTCGACGATCGCCATGAGACCCCGCAACGGTACGCCTAGCCAGGCGGGACGATTGGAAATTTCGTAGGCGATTTCATAGGCGGTCTTCTCGAGGACGAATAGATCGACGGCCGCTGCCGCGCCAGCCGGGTGTTTCCATTCGTGTGGCAGCGCCAGGGTGGCTAGCCAATAGGCGTTGAGAAATGCTTGGCGAGCGCGTAGTAGACAACGTTCCGCCACGTCTTGGCTGGTGCCACCGTGCGACTCATCGCGTTCACTGCCTGGGTGTCCTTCTTCCATCTGGGCAAAGGCATAGTCGAAGGAGCGCAGCATTCCTGCCACGTCCCTCAGCGGGCTGTCCTTGGCGCGGCGTTCCTCCAGCGACCGGGCAGGCTCGCCTTCGAAATCGATGATGTAGGCATCGTCGTGGGCTACCAGAACCTGGCCGAGGTGAAGGTCGCCGTGGATGCGGCTGATGAGGCTGCCCTCGGTAAGCGACGCGATGGAGACGATGGCCTTCGACAGGATATCGCGGCTGGCCAAGGCTTGATCCGCCAGCTTCCGTTCGGCCTGTGCAAATGAGTCCCGGTGGCTCTCGAGTAGTTCAAGGGTCTCGTCGACGCGTTCACGCACCCGGCGCGTCCACTCTCCGATATGCGTGCCATTGGCAACTTCAGGGCTGAAGGCTGGATCATCACTGGGCGATCCCAGCACCATATGCATCTCGCCCAGCCGCTTGCCCAGCGTGGTGGCGAAGGCTTCGAGCTCCTCACAGGCGCCATAGACAGCCTCATCGCGATTACCGTCCTGGCCCAGCTCTTGGTCAGTCACTGCTTCGCGAACGGAGCGTGCCAGCGTGGCTCGCGTCCAGGCCCAGGCATCTCCCTGGTTGTCGATGAAGCTTTGTAGCACCATCAGCGTCTGTGGCGTGCCCTGCTCATCGAAGCGCGCCACTTCGCCTTGCAGCGCAGCGATGTGGGAGAAGCCGTGTTCGGTGAGGTAGCGGCCGATTTCCGCCTCGGGGTGTAGACCCGGCTCCAGGCGACGGAACAACTTGAGCACCAGCTGGCGACCGATGACGACTGAGCTGTTGGACTGCTCCGCAGATTGCTGTTCCACTTGAGGGGTTTCAGACAGCTCCAGTTCGGCAAATCCCTTGGTGGGTAGAAACCGGATCTCGCCCGTGTCGCAAGGGAGTCTGGCGTTTTGGCGCATGGCATCGAGAACTGCCAACGTGAAGGCATCCAGGGTTAGCGCATCGGTCAGCAATCCCACCTCGTGGAAGCGACGAACGCGCGCCATGGCAAGCTGCTGGGGCAGGGCGTTGGTCTGCTCTTCCTCGCCCAGAAACGCCATGGGTAGCTGATAGCGCTCGGTGCCCTGGGCATGCTGAACTTCCAGCTCCGTGATCAGCATTGAATGCTGGTTGTGCTCGAGGCGAGTGACGTAGAGCATCCGCACTTGATCGATACGTGCCTGCTTGGTAGCAAACCAGCGCCGCTTGGGCAGGTAGCTTGGCAGGGTTTCCCGTTCGAGTAGTTGGCGTGCCGGAGCTTCGAATATCTCCTCGAGGCGCTTCTTTATGATGAGAGTGACGTACTCAGGCATGGGCTCGGGGGGCACCACATGCCACTCCGGCATGGCGCTCTCCGGCGCCAGCAGAAACCAGAAGAAGCCATAGGGCGGCAGGGTAAGAAGATAGGGCGTACGCCCTATCGGCGGAAAGGCGCTGCCGCCTACCATTTCCACCGGTACCTGGCCGGCGAAAGCGGAAAGATCGATTTCCACCGCCTGGGCGGTGCGCGACATGTTGGCCACGCAAAGCAGCGTTTCCGTGTCGCCGTTGTCCAACACCATCTCACGAAGGTAGGCGAGGATGTGCCGGTTGGACGGATAGAGTGGACGCATGGTGCCGCGACTGAAGGCGCGGTGCTGTGCGCGTACTGCCAGCAGACGCCGCATGTTGTTCAGCAACGAGTGCGGGTCGCGTGACTGTGATTCGACGTTGATGGCCTGGTAGCCGTAGAGCGGATCCATGAGCGAGGGAAGCACGAGGCTTGCCGGATCGGCTCGAGAAAAGCCGCCGTTGCGATCCACCGACCACTGCATGGGCGTGCGCACGCCGTCGCGGTCGCCCAGATAGATGTTGTCGCCCATGCCGATCTCATCGCCGTAGTAGAGCACCGGCGTGCCAGGCATCGAAAGCAGCAGGCTGTTGAGCAATTCGATGCGCCGACGGTCGCGCTCCAGCAGCGGTGCCAGGCGCCGGCGTATCCCCAGATTGATACGTGCCCTGCGATCGGCGGCGTAATGGTTCCAGAGGTAGTCGCGCTCCTTGTCGGTGACCATCTCGAGTGTCAGCTCGTCATGGTTACGCAGGAAGATGGCCCATTGACAGTTAGCGGGAATCTCCGGGGTCTGGCGCAGGATATCGGTGATGGGGAAGCGATCCTCCTGAGCCAAGGCCATGTACATGCGCGGCATCAGCGGAAAATGGAAGGCCATGTGGCATTCGTCGCCATCCCCGAAATAGGGCCGCGTGTCCTCCGGCCACTGGTTGGCTTCGGCGAGCAGCATGCGATCCGGGTAGCGCTCGTCTATCACGGCCCTTATCTTCTTGAGCACCTCGTGGGTCTCGGCCAGATTCTCGTTATTGGTACCCTCGCGCTCGACCAAGTAGGGGATCGCGTCCAGACGCAGGCCGTCAACGCCCATGTCTAGCCAGTACTCCATGACTTTCAGTATTTCATCGAGTACCTGGGGGTTATCGAAGTTGAGGTCGGGCTGGTGCGAATAGAAGCGGTGCCAGAAGTAGGCGCCCGCCACAGGATCCCAGGTCCAGTTCGAGGTTTCGGTATCGAGAAAGATGATGCGTGTGCCGGGATACTTTTGATCCGTGTCCGACCAGACGTAGAACTCCCGCTCCGGTGAACCCGGAGGTGCCTGCCTGGCACGCTGGAACCATTCGTGCTGATCGGAAGTGTGGTTGATGACCAGTTCGGTCAGCACTCGCAGCCCGCGGCGATGCGCTTCGTCGATGAAGCGACGGGCATCGTCCAGGGTCCCGTAGTCGGGACTGACGCCGGTATACTCGGCTATGTCATAGCCATCATCGCGTCGCGGTGATGGATAGAAGGGCAGAACCCAAATGGTGTTCACGCCGAGGTTGACGATATAGTCGAGCTTTTCGATCAAACCCTTGAAATCGCCAATACCATCGTCGTTGCCATCGAAGAACGACTTGACGTGCACCTGGTAGATAACGGCGTCCTTGTACCACAGGGGGTCGTCGAGAAAAGCGATGGTCTCGACGGCGTGTGTTTCGCTACTGGCGTCCATCATGGCCTTGGCCCTCTTCGCTAGTTGGGTACGAGTCGCTGGTGACTAATGAGTCGGTCGAATGCGCCAAATGGCGTACGGCTGATGCCATGGCTCGAGTCGCAGCGATTGCCACTTGCCATGCCAGGTCCAGCGATGTCCGCTCATCAGGTCCTCACCCTGGAGTGCGGCGTCGTCGGGCAAGCCGAACTCCCACAGTGGTAACTCGAAAACCCCTTCCTGTGCCTCGAACGGGTCCAGGTTGATGGCGGCGAGAATGAAGTTGTCTAGCGCCTCGGTGCGTTTGCCAAAGAGCAGAATCCTCTCGTTTTGAACTGTGTAGAAGGTCAATCCCAGGTGGGTCTGCAAGGCCGGGTTCTCCCGGCGAATGCGGTTGAGCTGTGTGATTTCGTAGGTGATATTGCCGGGCGCGGTATAGTCGCGAGGCCGGATCTCGTACTTCTCCGAGTCGAGATACTCCTCCTTGTTCGGCACCGGAGCGCCTTCGCACAGCTCGAAGCCGGAATACATTCCCCAGGAGCCCGATGCCAGGGCAGCAAGCGCTGCGCGCTGCAAAAAACCTGGGCGCCCGGAAGATTGTAGAAAATAGGGATTGATATCCGGCGTGTTGACGAAGAAGTTGGGACGGTAGCCCTCGCGCCACGGGGGCGTGTTCAGCTGGGTGAAATACTCGGTCAGCTCCTGTTTGGTATGGCGCCAGGTGAAGTAGGTGTAGCTCTGGTTGAATCCTATCTTGCCCAGACGCAGCATCATGGCCGGCCGGGTGAAGGCTTCGGCAAGAAAGAGCACCGCAGGATCCCGACGACGGATATCGGATATCAGCCACTCCCAGAAGGGCAACGGCTTGGTGTGTGGGTTATCGACGCGAAAAATCTTCACGCCTTCATCGACCCAGCCCTGAACTATGTCTCGCAGTTCGGTCCAGAGCGATGGGATCGCGTCCTCGGCATAGAAATCGACGTTAACGATATCCTGATATTTCTTGGGTGGATTTTCCGCGTAGCGGATAGACCCATCAGGGCGCCATGAGAACCAGCCCGGGTGCTCGCTGAGCCAGGGGTGGTCGGGTGAGCACTGGATCGCGAAGTCCAGCGCGATCTCAAGTCCATGGTCGGCGGCAGCCCGCACCAGATCTCGAAAATCCTCTCGCGTACCCAGCTCGGGATGAATCGCTTCATGACCTCCCTCCTTGCTACCGATGGCATAGGGACTGCCTGGATCGTTCGGCCCTGCTTCCAGTGTGTTATTGGGTCCCTTGCGATGCGTGCGGCCGACCGGGTGTATGGGCGGGAAATAGAGTACATCGAAGCCCATGTCGCGGATCGCCGGAAGGCGCTTGTGCACGTCGCGGAAAGTGCCGTGGCGTTCTGGGGTGTCCGTCTCGGAACGAGGAAAAAGCTCGTACCAGCTCGAGAAACGCGACTTGAGGCGCTCCACCTCGAGAGGATAGATGCCATCACTACGGGTCAGGTGTGGGCGTGCGTCAGCTTCATCCATCAGCTTGGCCGTCTCGGCATCGAGCAGCAACGAAACCCGTTCGGCGTCGTTCTGGAGCCTTTGGTAGCGTTCGTGAAGGGCTAGGAGCGCTTCCTCGAGCTCGCCTTCGTTGCGCTCGATGGCTTGGACGACGAGGCGTCGGCCCTCCTCGAGTTCCAGGCTGACCGGTATGCCGGCCTGAGACTTCTTCGATAGCTCGTAACGATAGGTGCCGTAGATGTCCCACCAGGCTTCGATGATGAAGCCGTGCCGACCCACCCGCCGGGGCGTGAAACACCCTTGATAAATGTCCCGCCCGCGCGGCTGTACGAGCTGCATGGGTTCGCGGTGCTGACGGCCCTGATCGTCGTACCAGCAAAAGGCGGCGGCGAGAACATCATGGCCGTCAGCAAAGATGGTCGCGTTGATGACCACCGGCTCCTCGACGATGGCCTTGGCGGGAAAGCGCCCATGATCGAGAGATGGCTGCACGTCTTCAATGGCGATGCGTGGTGCGCGGATGGCGGCCAGGACATCGCCCAGCACCTGTGCCTGGCTGGTCCCGGGGTCTGAATGGGGAGGTGAGCTCATCACTTTCTCCTCTGTCGTCGTTCTCCCTATGGCCGTACGAGACAGCCAGGTTCATACCTGTGCTTGGGTGACGCCGGGGATATCCCTGAACAATTCGAACAGGACCAGCGAACGCCCCTCGAGTTCTTGGAAGTCGCCGAAGTCGCGTAGCGTCGGTTCCACTTCTAGACTTTGGCCAGTGTCGAGTCGGAGAATCCAGCCGCTGCCACGCGGCACCTCGGGAAGCTGAAAGGAGAGCGGCTCCTGATGGGCGTTGAACAGAATCAGCAAGGAGCGGTCGTCACTCACGCGGCGAATGCCCGAGGGTTGGGCGCGCCCGTCCAGCAGCAGGCCGAAGCTGCACGAGGCCGGGTCTTCCCAGCGCTCTACGTCCATTTCACTGCCATCGGCGGCAAGCCAGGTCACCTCCTTGAGCCCCATCTCCTCGTTGTACTCGCCGGAAAGAAAACGCCCGCGACGCAAGATGGGGTAGTGCATGCGCAGCTCGATGAGGCGGCGCAGGTACTCGATCATGTCGTGGGCATCGCCATCGAGGTTCCAGTCGAGCCAGCTGATCTCGTTGTCCTGACAGTAGGCGTTGTTATTGCCGCCCTGGGTACGCATTAGCTCGTCGCCGGCGAGCAACATCGGGGTGCCCTGGGAGAGCAGCAGCGTGGCGAGTAGATTGCGGATCTGACGCAGGCGTAGCGCTTGAATGTCCGGATCGTCGGTGCGGCCTTCCGCGCCATAATTCGAAGAAAGGTTGTGGTCGTGTCCGTCCTGGTTATCTTCGCCGTTGGCCTCGTTGTGCTTGTCGTTGTATGCCACCAGGTCGTAAAGGGTGAAACCGTCGTGAGCGGTAATGAAGTTGACCGAGGCGAAGGGGCGTCGCCCGCGACGGTCGAAGAGGTCGGCAGAGCCCATCAGGCGGGAAGCGAAATCAGCCTGTTGTCCCTCGTCGCCACGCCAGAAGGCCCGGGTGGTGTCGCGAAAGCGGTCGTTCCACTCCGCCCAACCCGGAGGGAAGCCGCCCACCTGATACCCACCCGGCCCACAATCCCAGGGTTCGGCGATCAGCTTGACCTGACTCAGGACCGGGTCCTGACGGCAGGAGTCGAGAAAGCCGCCGCCCTCATCGAAGCCATGGGGTTCCCGGCCGAGGATCGTCGCCAAATCGAAGCGGAAACCGTCCACTCGCATCTCGGTGGCCCAGTAGCGCAGTGAGTCGGTGACCATCTGCAACACTCGAGGGTGGCTCAGGTTGATGGTATTGCCGGTGCCGGTATCGTCTATGTAGTAGCGCGTTTCATGGGGCAGGAGCCGATAGTAGGAGGCGTTGTCGATGCCCTTGAGCGACAGGGTCGGGCCTAGCTCGTTGCCCTCGGCGGTGTGGTTGTAAACCACGTCGAGGATGACCTCCAGGTCGGCGGCGTGATAACAGGCAACCATCTGCTTGAATTCATTGATGTTGTCGCCGGTCAGATAGCGTGCGTGAGGGGCGAAGAAGCCCAGGGTGTTGTAGCCCCAGTAGTTTCGCCGCCCCTTTTCGAGCAGATGCTGATCGTCGACAAAGGCATGGATCGGTAGCAGCTCTACGGAAGATACGCCGAGTGAACTGATGTAATCGACCACTTCGTTGACCATCAAGCCCGAGAAAGTGCCACGCAGCGCCTCGGGAACCGACGGGTGGCGCATGGTATAGCCGCGCACATGAGTCTCGTAGATGATGGTGCGGTCCCAGGGCAGTTGAACGCCACGTGAGCGCCCCCAGGTAAAGGCAGGGTCGATCACCCGGCAGCGCGGCATGAAGGGGGCACTGTCGCGAGTATCGAAGCTGAGATCGCCATCAGGATGCCCGATCGTGTAGCCAAACAGCGCATCGTCCCAGATCAACTCACCGACGAGCTGCTTGGCATAGGGGTCGAGCAGCAGCTTGTGGGGGTTGAATCGATGGCCTGCTTCCGGCTCATAGGGGCCATGTACACGGTAGCCGTAAAGCTGGCCTGGCCGGGCATCGGGCAGGTAGCCGTGCCAGATCTCGTCGGTATACTCGGGAAGCTCGATATGCTCCACCTCGCGAGTGCCTGTCTCGTCGAACAAGCACAGCTCTACCTTGGTGGCATTGGCCGAGAAAATGGCAAAATTCACCCCAAGGCCGTCCCAGGTGGCGCCCAGCGGAAAAGGCCAGCCTTCGCGCACGCGTGAGTGTCGGATCACGCCGGGCTGCTCGTCAGCCTTGACGTCGTTTTCGCTCTCTTTTGGCGCTTGCCTCATGCTCATCATCATCATCCTTGATGGCTACGGGTTTCCTGCTCAAGGTCGCGATGCCCCGGCGTTATTCGCGCGGCTTGGTGCGGCGAGTGGCTGCCGGGGTCTTGGGACTCTTGGCAGTGGAAGCTTTCGCTTTGGCCGTTTTGCTGTCCGTTGTGGTAGCTCGCTTGCCGCTGTCCGTAGCGACCTTGCCCGGAACTTGAGCGGTATCGGTCGCGTCAGGCTGGGTCAGACCATCGTCGGCACGGCGTGGTTTGCGGGCGCGCTTGGCCGTGGCGGATTCCTCCGGCATGGGCTCCAGCGGCCCGGGAGCCGGTGCAGCGGATGGCGTCGATGCATCCGGCCCGCCACGGTTGGTGACACCCTGATCCTGAGCACCGGTGCTGGTTGCCTGCTCCACAGGAAGCGGGCGGGTGGAGGCCGCGGTGGATGCCGGCTCTGTCGCGGCTGGCCTCGGGTGGGCGCGATCCTGAACCGGTGTGTCCCGAGCCACGTTGCGATCGTCGCGGTAGGGCAGTTCGTCGAAGTCGGGCTCGCCGTCCGGCCTGTCCAGCGGTAGCCGATTCTCCTGTATGCCGATCTCATCATCCTCCAGGGGCAGGTCGTCATCGAAGATCGGCGTTTCTTCAACCGGTTCGCCGATGTCCTCGAGCTCGGTGTCGATCCCTTCCTCCCGCTCGGCGGTAACGATCTTCAGCGCCATATCCCAGTGACGCTGCTGCTGGCCTTCGGGGCGGCCTTCCGACTCCCAGATCTTGTAAGCCAGGTTCCGTACGCGCTCTTCGTCCGCCATCCTAGCTCTCCCTTTTGCTGTGGATGTCTCGTAGATAGATACCGACGGGAAACTCGCTCAGCAGCTCCCCGACGGGGATGCCTTCATGGGTCTCTCTCAGCGTGGTATCGGTTAGCACGCTTTGCCAAGTAGAGTTTGGTTCATCGTGAATCGGCACAGAGGTCTCGCCCCACTGCGGCGGTGGTACGAAGGGCCGATCGGCGCTTGTAAGCAGGCTGGCAGCCAGGCGCGGTACCACGACCAGCAACTGCCGTTCTGCATGCCGGCGAATAAAGGCCACCAACTTATCGGCCTGCTCGCCGGTCGGTGTCACTTCCTGGTAATCGCCATGTACGAAAAGGTCACGCTCGGCGTGACGCAGCGCCAGCAAGCGGGCTATCAGGCCCTGCTTGACAGCGCCGTCCTGCCAGTTGGCAAGCCCCAGTTCGAGCCCGCGCTGCTCACCCAGGGTTGCTTGACGGGTGCTGTGGTCGACCGGGCGTCGGTTGTCCGGATCGACCAGGCTGTAGTCCCAGAATTCGCAGCCCTGGTAGAGGTCCGGTATGCCGGGTACGGTCAGCCGCAGCGTCGTCTGCACCAGGCCGTTGAGGGCACCCGGCAGGTCGAGCTCTCGCGCCGCCGTTTCGATCTCCCGGCGAAGCTCTGGCGTGGTCAGTAGACCTTGCAGGTAGTCGTGACAGGCCGTCTCATACGCTTCATCAGGCCAAAGCCAGTGTGTATGCAGCTTGGCTTCACGCAGCGCCTTCTGCTGCCACTGGGCAAGACGCTCGGTGAAGTCACGCATGGCCGCGTCATCATGACCGGCCAACGTTGGTGGCCAAGCGCCGAGCAGCAATTGGTAGAGCAGCAGTTCGTCGCCGGGCGAGGGGGCAGGTCCGCTATTGAGTGCTTGGCGCAGTGGCGACGCCTGCTTGCGCCAGCGTGCGACTCGAGTGGCAAAGCGAGCGGGGTATTCGCTCAGCGCGGCCAGGCGGGCGCGGACATCTTCGCCGCGCTTGTGGTCGTGGGTAGCGGTAGCGACCAGCCCATGGGGGAAGTGGCGTGCCCGCCAAGCGTTGGCGGCGTGAAACAGGCGCGGCGAGTGGCTGAAGTGTTCGCCGTCGAAGCCGACGTCGTTGCGCGAGATCAGCGGTGCACAGCGATAGCCAGCGGTGTCCTCCACGGCCTTGGCCGCTACCGGTGAGGTGAGCTGCTGGAAGCGCGCAATGGCTCGCCGACGCAGCCAGCGTGCTTCAGGGTCTTCGACGCCAGCGGGCGCTTCGCCCCCCAGCCAGCGCTCGAATAGTTCCAGCACCCAGGCATCGGGTGGGCTCAGCTCGCTACGTGCGCCGGCCATGGCCTGGTCGAAGAAGGCGGCATCGAGTTCCGGGCGGCCTCCATCGTCGGCATAGGTGCGATAGATCGGAAAATGCACGATCAGCGCTTCCAGCGTGCGTCGCACCACGGCCAGCGTGACATCACGGGTCGCCAGAGAATGTCGCGCGATGGCGTGCAGGGCACGGGCACAGGCTTCGAACTCGCTGGAAAGCAGACTGCCCAGGACCTCACGCCGCGCCAGACGCACTTCTCCGAGGAAGTCGGCGCTTCGGCCGCTCACGTTGCGCCACAGCTCGCGCAAGGGGTCGGCACCGGCCGGATCGTGCTGGAGTCCGGAGATGGCGTTCATTACCTCATAACCCGTGGTGCCGTCCACCCCCCAGTCGCGATGCAGGGTTTCCCCATCGGCGAGGATCTTTTCGAGAAAGATCGCCACATGGCGTACCACGCCGTCAGGCCGGCGTTGCTGCAGCTGGCCCAGGCGAGCACGCAGACGGTGGCAATAGCCACGGGGGTCGGCCAGTCCATCGATGTGGTCGATACGCAGCGCGTCGACCCAGCCCTGTTCTACCAGGCGTAGTGGCAGAGCATGCACCGCTTCGAATACCTCAGGCTGTTCGATGCGCAGTCCACCGAGTTCGGTAATGTCGAAGAAGCGCCGCCAGTTGATCTCGTCGGCCCCCGTGCGCCACCACGCCAGGCGATAGTGCTGCTGCTCAAGCAGGTCGTGCAGACGAATGGCGCCGCTCCGGGTCTTGCCATTGAACAGCTCAAGGGCTCGACTCAGGGCCTGTTCGGCTCCAGGGTCCGCCAGTACCTGGCACAATTTACGGCGGCACTCGTCCACGGCGGTGTGGGCCTCGCTGCGCAACTGCAAGGCGTCAAAGCAGGGAGCCAGGTCCCATACCGCTTCGTGTTCTGTCAGGCGCAGGATATCGCCATAGCGGCGCGGGTCGATGGGAAAGCGGTGCTCGTGGTAATCGACATGAAAACTCATCGACTCCGGCGCATGGCGTACGTTCAGCTCGCCGTCGTTCAAGACATCGCCATAGGGGGCGCCAAGAAAGGGCAGCAGCAGCTTGCCGGCAAGCTGCGGGTCGGAGGAGTGCCAGTCGATGTCGAAGAAGTCGGCATAGGGGCTCTGCTGGCCCCAGGCGAGCACGTCTTGCCACCAGGGGTTCTGCGAGCCTCCCACCGCCACGTGATTGGGCACGATATCGAGTATCAGCCCCATGCCGCGGCTCTGCAGCCGGTTCACCAGCCGCTCGAGTGCCGCTTCACCGCCAAGTTCGGGGTCGATGCGGGTCGGATCGATGCCGTCGTAACCGTGTGGCGAAGCGGCGCGCGACATCTGCAGCGGCGAGGCGTAGACATGGCTGATACCGAGATCGGCGTAGTAATCCACCCACGTGGCCGCTTCGTCCAGCGTAAAGCCGTGATGGAACTGCAGGCGAACGGTGGCGCGTATCTCACTCACTGGGGCTCCCTCCCTTGGCGTCGAGATGGGCTTCCCGGCGTGCTTCGGCCAGTTTGGCCAGGCGCTGCCGTACTTCGTCCGAAGTCAGTAGTTGGCTGGCGTGGTCTGCCCAGCGCCGCCGCCAGTTGGGGTGCTCATCGAGGGTGCCCGGCAAGTTGGCCTGCTCCTCCAGCCCCAGCACGTCTTCAACCGGTAGCAGGGTGAGGGGTGCCGGCGTGCTTCCCAGCCGCTCAACGCAGGCATCGAGAACCCGGGAGGCGGGCAGCTCGGCGGCATCCAGCGTTTTGGTCGCTGCGTGCATGTTTACAAGCCGCAACGATCGAGCCAGCAGAGCGCGATCTTTGCCGCGCTCGGCCTGCTCGCTTTGCGCATCCTGGTCGTCAGCGAGCAGGCCGAGACCGCTGCGCCAAACGATATCGCGCCCGGCCCACCAGCCGGCCAGTGTTGGAAGGTCGTGGGTCGAGCTGGTGGCGATGGCGTCTTGCGACCACTCATCCGGGGGTAGAAATTCGCCGCGGTCATCGCGCTCGAACCACAGCACGCTCATGCCGAGGATGCCGTACCGGGCCAGGCGCTCACTAAAGCCGGGTGCGACAGTGCCCAGGTCTTCCCCGATGACGATGGCACGGTGGCGCCAGGACTCCAGGGCCACCAGCCTCAGCAGGTCGGTAAGGGGAAAGCGTACGTAGCCGCCTTCGCTGGGACCGGCCCCGTGGGGCACTAGCCAAAGGCGCATCAGGCCGAGCACGTGATCGATGCGCAGTCCCCCGGCATGCGCGAAGGCGGCACGCAGCATGTCGATGAAGCTGCGGAATCCGGAACGCACCAGACCCTGGGGCGAGAAGGGGATCAGTCCCCAGTCCTGGCCGTGAACGTTGAACGTATCAGGCGGAGCGCCGATCGACAGTCCTTCCAGCAACTCGGCCTGCCGGCTCCAGGCCTGGCTGCCGGTCGCATCGGCTCCCACGGCCAGGTCGGCGATCAGTCCCACGGCCATGCCGGCGTGCTTCGCCGAAGCCTGGGCACTGGCGAGCCCCTCGCTGGCCAGCCACTGCAGGAATACATGAAAATCGACGTCATCGGCCTGCGCCTCGGCGAAGCGTGCTACCTCGGGGCTGTTCGGATCACGCAGCGCCCTTGGCCACTGACGCCAGTCGCCTTCGTCGCGGTGCTGCTGCAGCGCCTCGAAACGGCAGTGGGTCTCCAGGACGTCTCCGCGAGCCTCACGAAATCTCGCCAGCGCACGATGCGCCTCGGCCGCTTCGTCATCTTGCCGCTGCTTGAAGTCGTCGTGAAGCGCGCGAAGCCAGGTAAGCTTTACGCGTGCTGCCCGGGGCCAGTCGAGTAGCTCATCAGCTTCCAGTTCGGCCAGCGTTTCATCCAGCCGACAGCGCTTGATGGCAGCCTTCACTGCTGCCTCACCTAGGATCAGCTGTGGGGAACAGTGCAGCACGTTGTAAAGTAAGCGGCTGGAGGGCGAATAGGGACTGTATCGCTCGACGTCGGCGCTGAACATGGCATGCACAGGGCTCACGGCCAGTGCGGCGGCGCCAGCCTCGGCGCTGTGCTCGGCAAACTCTGCCAGGGCCAGGCTATCGCCGATGCCGCCGTCACCGGGGCGGCGCAGGGCGTAGAGCTGTACCGCCAGCCCCCATAGGCGCGGTACGTTGTGTTCCTGGCCATCGGCCAGGGTGTAGCAACGTGGCGGGGCGACGGCGAGGGTCAGGTCACTGCCTTCAATGCTCAGACGGTGATAGCCTGCTTCGCTGACGGGGGGCAGCTCGCCTTGCGCGTCCAGCTCGCCCTGTGAGCGGTTGCCGGCTTCGAATATGAGGCTGTAGCGAGTGCCGGCGGGTAGCGGTGAAGGCAAGGGGGTGCTCATTCCCTGCTCGGCGGTGATCATCGGCGGCCATTCGATGGGCGAAGCTGGTTGACGCAGTTTCTGCAGGCTGGCTGTTATCTCGGCTTCGCTTGCGGCCGGGTAGCCGAGCCGGCCCAGTAACTCGCGCAGGGCGTCCTCGCTAAGGCGGCATGGACGGCGCTCGCTGTCTTCCCATTCGGTGATGACGCCGGCGGCCTCGGCCAGCCGTTCCAGGCGTGCCTCGCTCATGCGCAAAGTTCCTCATCGCCAGGTGTCTTTCTTATCCAGGCCACGGCGCTTCGTGCCGGCAGGCTGCCGCTCTCGGTAGCCACGGCAGCGCCCTCCTGGGTTTCGTAGAGGCAGCGGCCGACGCCGAACGCTTGGGTGGCTACCGGTTGCTCACTCAGGTTCAGGGCGATGACCAACTGAGTGTCGTCATTCATGCGCCAATGAGCCACGACGGCTCGCTCGCTCAGCGCCTCGGCACCGAGGGCGGTGGCACCGTCGAGGCGAGGCACAATCTCGGCATGGCGAATCGCCAGCAGTCGGCGAACGAATGCCAGCCAGTCAGCGTGGGGAGGCCTGGCGCGGGCCTCGAAGTCTGGCCGCGAGGATTCGAAAGTCGCCTGGGCATTGGGATCGGGAATGGCTTCGCGCTTGTTCGCGTCCTGAAAGGCGCTGAAATCGGCAAACTCGGCGCGGCGTCCTTCGCGTACGGCCTCGGCCAGCTCGTCGCGATGGTCGGTGAAAAACAGAAAGGGGCGCTGACTGGCCCACTCCTCGCCCATGAACAGCAGGGGCACCATGGGAGAGAGCAGCAGCAAGAGGGTGGCGGCCTGCACGGCATCGGGCTCGGCCAGCAGGCTCAATCGTTCGCCGAGAGCGCGGTTGCCGACCTGGTCGTGATTTTGCAGGAAAATGACGAAAGCGTTTGGTGGCAGGTGAGCGCTTGGCCTGCCGCGCGGCTTGCCCTGGCCGGTGGATTCCCCCTGGTAGATGAATCCTTCGCTCAAGCAGCGCGCCAGCTTTTGGGTTGGGCTGTGTGAGAAGTCGGCGTAATAGCCTTCGCGCTCACCGGTCAGCAGTACGTGCATGACATTGTGCCAGTCGTCATTCCACTGAGCGGTAAAGCGGGCGGTATCGAGCAGTTCGGCATCGTTGTGCTCGTTTTCCAATACCAGATGAACGTGACGCTGTGAGTCGATATGGCTACGCAACGTCTCGGCGAGCTCGGACAAGAAGTCGCGTTCACCGATGGCGTGAACCGCATCGAAGCGCAGGCCGTCCAGGCGATACTCATCGAGCCACATCAGTGCATTCTCAATGAAAAAAAGGCGCACCATGGGGTGTCGGAAATCGATGGCCGGTCCCCAGGGGGTTTGACGATCCTGGCGGAAGAAGGCCTCGGCATAGCGCGGCAGGTAGTTGCCATCCGGCCCGAAGTGGTTGTAGACGACGTCGAGAAAGACCATCAACCCGTGGCCGTGGGCATCATCGATAAACGCCTTGAGCGCGCCCGGGCTGCCATAGGCGTCATCTACGGCATAGGGAAGTACACCGTCGTAGCCCCAGTTGCGCGTGCCGGGGAAGGCCGCCACCGGCATCAGTTCGATAGCCGTGACACCCAGCTCAGCCAGGTAGGGGAGGTGCTCCCGCGCCGCATCCAGGCCGCCCAAGGTGCCAATATGTAGTTCGTAGAGCACCGTTTCGCACCAGGGGCGCCCTTGCCAGTCGGAATGCCGCCAGGCATGTCGGTTGGGGTCGATGACCAGGCTTGGCCCGTCGAGGCCTCCTGCTTGCGCGCGGGACGCCGGGTCGGGAATGGCGATCCCTTCTGGAGCGTCTTCGACGAAGACACGATAGCGGTAGCGGGCTCCGTCATGGCACGCCGCCTCGCCGGTAAAGCGCCCTTCACCGGCATGGGTCATGGCGATCGGAGCCAACCCCTCCACCTCGATGTCGACGCGGCTGGCACTCGGTGCCCACAGCGAGAACCGGGTCCCTTCGGGGCCAACCACCTCAGCCCCGAAGCGGTATGAAAACCGCCGAGCTTTGTTCATTGTGCTGCCTGGGCCCCGATCCCAGCCTCTTCGCTGATGCGCTGGTAGAGCTGTGTATAGGGCGCAATGGATTGGCGCCAGTGGTAGCGCCCAGTCATGGCTGCACGGCGCATGGCGTAGAACAACTCTGTGGAGTGGTAGACCGAAAAGGCATGCTGTAGGGCCTGCATGAAGCTGGCCAGCTTGACGCCATCGAACAGGAACCCGGTAACGCCATCCTCAATGGTATCGGCCAAGCCGCCGGTGCGGTGGGCGATGGGTAGCGAGCCGAAGCGTTGGGCGTACATCTGGCTGAGGCCGCATGGCTCGAAGCGAGACGGCATGAGCAGGAAATCACTGCCGGCATAGATGCAGCGAGCCTCATACTCATCGAAACCGACATAGACGCCCACGGCACCGGGATAGCGTTTTGCCAACCGGTCCAGTTGGGCTTCCACGCAGCTCTCGCCGCTGCCGATGAAAACCAGCTGACCACCGGCCTGAACGATGCTGGATGCCGCCTCGATGACCAGATCCACACCCTTCTGATGCACCATGCGCGACACCATGGCGAATAGCGGGCCGGCACTGGGGGCGAGGCCAAAACGGTGGCGGACATATTCGGCATTGGCTCGCTTGCCGCACCAGTCGTTGGCAGAGAAAGCCTGAACAAGGTGGGCGTCGGTGCGAGGATCCCAGGAGTCGTCGATGCCGTTGGGGATGCCGCTCAGGCGCCCCTGGTGCGCCTTGCAGCGCAACAAGCCGTCCAGCCCACAGCCGAACTCCGGGGTGGTGATCTCCTGAGCGTAGGTTGCGCTTACGGTAGTGACGTAGGAGGCGTAGGTGATGCCGGCCTTCATGAAGGAGAGCCTGCCGTAGTACTCCACGCCCTCGATCTGAAATGCCTCCTCGGGAATGCCCAAGGCAGCGCAATGAGATGCCTCGTATAGGCCCTGGTAGGCCAAGTTATGGATGGTGAAGACGCTAGGTACGTTGATTTCCCGCCAATGCAAGTAAGCTGGTGCCAGGCCGCACGCCCAATCGTTGAGGTGAAGCAGATGTGGCTGCCATTCGAGGCCGGCATTGCCTGCGGCTATCTCGGCGGCGGCCAGAGACAGTCGGGCAAAGCGTATGTCATTGTCTTCCCAGCCATCGCTGCCATAGCCGCCGGGGCCTGTGCCGTAAGGCCCCCCTTCGCGTTCATAGAGCTCCGGGCAGAGCAATACGTAGATAATCAGGTCGTCGGCGCAGATCACTTCCCCGATCTCGCAGGCTGGCAGGCCGGCATGAGCCGGCAGCTGCCCCACTCGGCGTATCTTGTGCGCCGATGCGCAAACCTCGCGATAAGCGGGAATGAGAATGCGAATATCGTGGTGTGCGGCCAGCGCACGGGGGAGCGCTGAAGAGACATCCCCCAGGCCACCGACCTTGACGAAGTCGGCCATTTCGGGGGTAACGAACAGTATACGCTGAGCAGGGTGCCCCGCAGAGCACGTGGCGGGTGGCTCATGGGTATCGCCGTGGCGTTTGGCATGGCGATGTCGGTGGGGCGTCAGACTTTCAGCGGGGAGCGTGATCGCCCGGGCATGACTGTCATTCATCGTCTCGGACTGAATACCCTTCAGTGCCACATTGCCCATGGCATCAACCTCCGTGTAATGGCTTAACCCAGACTGCTTTCTTCGCGGATATTCTTCTGTTTGTAACGTCCCTTCGAGGCTTTCCTGGCATCGAGAGGATCCGGAGCAATTAAAAATGCGGCGCTGCAATAAGGTATAGACGATTCAAGACTACTGCGGTAAATAAAGTCGCTCACATAACCTGCGTAAACTCTTCGGGGTGAAGTGGTGGATTTTTTTCTATCCTCAGATCTATCCTCAGATCGTTACGTAACCTCTTGTTGTTACACTTTTACTGTTTGGAGCGCATCCTTAGCACGCCGACACAGTGTGTCGAATGGGTCTGTGCCATATTGACTTGTGCATTGGCTGCACGGTTCGAGTTTTTCCGTTACGAAACGTCGCAGCTGAGTGAATGAGTAAAATAATAAATCCTTATTATTTTATTAAGTTAACGCTAATAAAGTGGAGAGATGAAGCGTCGAGTAACAGTATTTTCTTCGGGCAACCCAAAAAAAGGAACATTTCCAAGGAGGTAGATCATGGGTAGCAAATTGCACGATGCCGTAGTGGTGATAACCGGTGCCTCAAGCGGTATTGGCCGAGCAACCGCCCATGCTTTTGCTCGTGCCGGTGCCACGCTGGTACTCGCAGCTAGACGTGAGGAAGCGCTGAAGGATGCCCTGCAAGAATGCGAGCGACTAGGCGGTCGCGGCATCGTCGTTCCCACCGATGTCGGTGAGGCCGAACAGGTAGACATGCTCTGCGACAAGGCGGTTGAGCGCTATGGCCGCATTGATATCTGGGTCAACAATACAGCCGTCACTCTCTTCGGTCGGCTCGAGGAAACGCCTCGCGATGCCTACGAGAAGGTGATCCAGACGAACCTGCTGGGCTATGTCAACGGCGCCCGTGCGGCGATTCGTCAGTTTCGTGAGCAGGGAAGCGGGCGGCTGATCAACGTCGCTTCGATGGTTTCCCATGCTGGACAACCCTTCACCAGTGCCTACGTGACTTCCAAATGGGGCATTCGCGGCCTTTCCGAGTGTTTGCGCATGGAACTGGCCGATGCGCCCGGTATAACTGTCTCAACTGTCCTGCCGGCCTCGATCGATACGCCGCTGTTCCAGCTAGGGGCAAACTATGTGGGCCGGCCGGCAAAAGCGATGACGCCAGTCTATCCCCCGGAGCAGGTTGCGGCGGGCATCGTCCACCTGGCCAGGTATCCCATGCGCGAGCTGTTTGTAGGTAACGCCGGGCGCATGATGGCACTGCTGCGCACCCTGATTCCACCCTTGGGCGAGAAGATGATGGAGCGCAAGGTGAAGAGTGATCATTTCAGCGATGCGCTTCCGATCGAGCCAGGTCCGGGCAATCTGTTTCATTCCCAGGGTGATGGAGCCGTGCGTGGCGGCTGGCTCGAGCAGGAGCATGGTGGCCAGCCCGACTCTCGGGCGGGCCTTGCCTTGGCTGCGGCCGTTGTTGCGGTTCCGCTGGCCTGCTACCTCTATCACAAGCGCCGGGAGGCGTGACATGGCCAGGAGCCGCAGGCTCGAGGTCGATGGGTTCTGCTGGCCTTCGTGAAACATACGGAAATGACAGGAGAAAATTATGCGACCTAGTGCACCCTCCTATCTCGCTGATTTCGATTCAGCGTCCGCGATGCTCAGGGCAACCAGTAATATCCTGAAGAACAAGGATTTCCCGACACTGGGAAAGTCGCCTGTCCTCAAGCCGGTGACGCGTTCGGTCAACCTGCTGCCACAGGGAGCCCGCGAGCAGGTGTATGCCATCGGCGGACCGATGGAGGGACAGGCACCCTCCAAACTCGACCAGATCGATGCCGAAACGCTGTCGAACTGGGCAGCACAGCGCTATCCACAGCGTCGGCATCAGGCGGTGATGATTGGCTCTTCCAACGGTGCCCTGGTCAATCTGGCGGCAGCCTTCGACATTCCCTGGTTGCCTCAGACGTTCTTCACTCCGGTGCGCCATCTGACCGGAGACAATGACGATCCCAAGGGTGCCATGGAGTTCGGCCGCCGCTATGCTCCCCTGCTGCTGGAGGCCAACCCCGAGCTGCAGCTTCATCATATGCACGATGCCAGCCAGGACCGCCTGATGGTGAAGTACATGGACTACTTCAGGGTCAAGCGGCTGACGCTGGGCAAGGCCTACGAATATTTCCTGCAGACTCACCTGGAGCCGGGAGGAACGATTCTTGTCGTCGATTGCCAGCGCAAGTGGCCAACGACGCGTATCGGTGAGCGGCATGTCTTTCAGCATGGCGCACTGGGTGGTGCCAGCGAAGAGGAGTTTCTGAAAGGCGGCAAACGGGTCGAGGCGTTTCTTGAGCGCTATGACTCCAACGTACGGCAGTGGGATTCACCGGAACCCGACAGCGAGAGCCCCGAAGCAGAGTGGGGCTACGAACCGGCACTGACGGAAGACATCAAGCGCTTCGCTGCTCAGCGAGGCTACAAGGTGAAGCGACTGGTGTTTACCGAGCCCGAGGATCTCAGCCCGCTGGTGGCTGACTTCTACCGGGAGTGGTACCGGGCGCGTGGGATGAAAGCCAACCGCTTGCTGGTGGAATCCTTCATTCTGCTCGAGCCCTACTGGGCGCTACGAACCGGGTCGGTACCGTTCTGGATGACATTCAATATGGATCCGTCCGCGGAGGCGATCGAGCACTATCTCGATTCCCATGAAGGCTACGATGATATCAACTTGATGTTGTTCAACAACGGTGTCGAGGGGATCGGCTTTCCCCAGATGGATCGCTGGAAGCGCGTGCTCGAACGAGCCCGCCGACGGGGCCAGCTAATAGGCGTTCGCGAAGACCTCCATCCGCGCGATTTCGGCTCGCTGGGGCGTTACCATACGGATCTTCAGAAGAAGATCCCGGCTCGCTATCCGCTCCCTGGCCCCCTGCCGTTGCAACGCTTGGTGAGCTTCATGGAACGCAAGGAGGGCCAGTACAAGGTGGAGTTGGTCGCTGCCTAGAGGCTTGATCGCACTGATGGTTCGGCATGAGAGCCGTGCGTCTGTATTGGCAGTTAATCAACGCCAAGCCAACGGGCGACGTCTTCCGCACGGTCCACGTCCCATACCGTCGCCGGGCAGGCCAGTCGCCAGCCCAGCTCAATAATACGCTGCTGTGTCTGCGCCATGACGTGCTCGGTGCCCCAGTCGATGCCTGCGAACAGCCTGGCCTCGGGAGATCGCACACCGATCAGCGCATAGCCACCGTCTTCGGCCGGCAGGCAGACGGTATCCGCTTTGGCCAGGGCGGCATGGCAGCGTCTCAGCAGCTCGGCGGTGAGAACCGGACAATCGCTACCGATCACCAGCCCGGGGCCCGGCATGGCGGCCAGGGCGTGATGCATGCGCCGGCCGAGGTCACCCTCCGGCTGGGCGCGAAGCGCGATCCCGCAATCCCTGGCCAGCTCGAGGAACAGCGGGTGGGCGTGATCCAGCGCTGTCCATAGGGTGATGCGCTGAGCGGAGGTCGCTGCAACCGCGGTTGCCAGGGTCTGGTGCAGGAGCCGCTCGTGCAACCGTGTGGCACGTTCGGCCCCGAGAGCGGGAATCAGCCGCGTCTTGACCTGGCCGACCAGCGGCGCCTTGGCCAGTATGGCCAGTGGAAACTCAGCGGACATGGCGGTACTCCCTGGCGAGGCTTTCTGCCGACTCGCCCCGCCAGTAGCGAAAGCGTAGCCGCCACATCAGCCGGATCGTTGCCCAGGCGCCAGCCCGGTCCCAGCGCCGCCCCGAGCTGCTGACGCGTGGTGTCAGGCAGGCGGGGGGAGACAGGCGCTTTAGCCGCCGGGATATCTCGATGTCCTCCATCAGTGGCTGCTCGGGAAAGCCGCCGACCGCCTCGAAGGCCTGGCGGGTCATGAATAGCGCCTGGTCGCCGGTGGCAATACCGGTCAATCTCGAGCGCTGGTTCATGGCGAAGGCGATCAGCGGCAGCAGCGGGTGGCGGCCATCCAGCCTTACGTTGAAGCGCCCCCAGCAACGTGAGCCTGCCAGTGCCTTGGCTACCAATCTGTCGGCGCGGCGCGGCAGCCGCGTGTCGGCGTGCAGAAACAGCAGGTGCTCCCCGCGGCTGGCCCGGGCGCCGGTGTTCATCTGCCTGGCACGCCCCGGGGCAGTGGTGAGCACACGAGTGGCCACTGGTCTGGCACGGGCTACCGTATCATCCTGGCTACCCCCGTCGACGACGACGATCTCCACGCCGCAGACCCACAAGCCCAGCAGGTGATGCATCAGGGCGTCGATGGTGTCGGCCTCGTTGAGTGTCGGCACGACAATGCTCAGCCGGGGGGCTGGGGTCTGGGGAGCCTCATCGGCAGATTCGGACTCGGATTTGGCGATCCAGCGCTTGACGGTGGAATCGTTGCTCATCTCGTCCTCCTGATGGCTGCAATATAGTCTCTACGGCGCTGGAGGGGCTCTCGATGATGTCCCGGCGACCGGCTCCACGCCGATCGCCTGGGCATTTCGCTCTCTCAGTGGCTGAGCTCGACCACCCGGCCACCGGCATCTTCGGCGTCTTCCCGGTCGTGGGTGACCAGCAGGCTGGGCAGGCCCGCGTCGCGAAGCCGGTCGAACACCAACTGGCGCATCTCGTGGCGAAGGTGGGTGTCGAGCTTGGAGAAGGGCTCGTCGAGCAGCACGGCGCAGGGCTCGGAAAGCAGCAGGCGCATCAGCGCCACCCGTGCCTTCTGGCCTCCTGAAAGCGTCGCCGGGTCGCGCTGCCCGAAGCCGGCCAGGCCGATCTGGGAGAGTGCCGCCTCGACCCGTTCGGCCTTGTTGGAGATGGCGCGGGGCATGCCGAAGCGCAGGTTGCCGCCCACCGACAGGTGTGGAAACAGCAGCGGGTCCTGGAACAGCAGGCCGATGCCGCGCTGCTCCGCCGGCAGCCGAGTGATGTCGTGGCCATCAAGCAGCGCTTGGCCACTGGCCAGGAACGCCGGGGAGAGAAACCCGGCCAGGTAGGCCAGCAGGGTCGACTTGCCGGAGCCGGACGGGCCCATCACGGTAAGCACCTCGCCGGGGCCCACCTGGGCATCGAGTGCCAGCAGGGTCACTCCGTCCAGGGCGATATGGATATCCTTCAGCACCAGGTGATGGCGGTCTTTCATGGTGAGCCTCGCATGCCGCGGCGGTTGGACCAGAGCAGCCGCGGGAGGCCCACGGCGATGATGAAGCCCACCAGTGGCAGGCTCGCCTGTACCAGGGCCCAGACGCCGATCACCCGGCGGTTGCCGCCGGCAGCCAGCGACAGCGCCTCGGTGGTCACGGTGGGCACGCGGCCGGCGCCAAGCAGCTGGGTGGGCAGGTACTGGCCGATGCTGACGGCAAGGCCGACGGCGCAGGCGGTCAGCATCGGGGCCAGCAGCATCGGCAGGCGCACCCGCCAGAAGGCGGTGTTGCGCGAGGCTCCCAGGCTCAGCGCCAGCTGCGACCAGCGCGGGTCGAAGCGCCGGTAGGCCTCCGACAGCGACAGGAACACATAGGGCAGCACGAACAACAGGTGGCCGAAGATCACCAGCGCATGCTGCGGCCGGGTGCCCAGCGACTCCATCACCACCACCAGGCCAAACAGGAAGGCGATCTGCGGCACGATCAGCGGCAGATAGAGCAGCCCCAGCGACGATACCAGCCGGCCCTGAGCCGGATGTCGCCCGGTGCGCTGCTCGTTTTCCAGCGCCGCCAGCGTCAGCACCAGGGCGATCAGCGTGGCGGCGGTGGCGATCAGCACCGTCGAGGCCACCGGCCCCGAGAGGTTGGGCAGCGCGCGCAGCCAGTGGCTGGTGGTGAACCCCTGGGGCAGGACATCGGGGAAGCGCCAGAAGCCAGCGACCGAGTTGAGTGCCAGGCTGGCGATCCCCACAAAGGCGGTAAAGGTGGCCAGAAGGATCAGTCCCTTGCCGGCCAGGCGCAGCGACAGCTCGCCGCGTCGACGTCCGCCGCGGTCGATCCAGCGGCGCCCCAGTCGGGCCACCAGGCACTCCAGGCACCACCAGGTCGCCAGTGCCGCGGCGGTGACCCCCAACTGCAGCACCGCCCCCGCCGAGGCCATGAAGCGTCGAGCGAGATCGGGGTCGTGGAACCAGGTGAGGATCGACACCGACAGCGTCGGGGGTAGGGTGGGGCCGAGGATCAGCGCCACATCCACCACCGAAGTGGCATAGGCGATCACCGCGTAGACCGGCAGGCGGATCAGCGGATAGAGGGCGGGCATCACCGCCTTGAGCCAGGCGATGGTCGGCCGGTAGCCCAGCGAGCGGGCCATGGCCACGCGCCGGTCCGGATCGAGCTGAGGCAGGGCGGCCAGGCTCATCAGCAGCAGGAAGGGAATCTCCTTGATCACCAGGCCAGCCATCAGCGACAGCCCCCAGGGGTCCTGGACGATCAGCAGGTCCGGCGGACGCTCCCAGCCGGTCACGCCCGGCGAGACCAGTCGCGAGATCAGGCCCGAGGGGGCTATCAGAAAAGCCAGGCCGAAGGCGGCGGCGGCGTGGGGAATCGACAGCAGCGGCGAGACCATGCGCCGGATCCAGCGGTCCAGCCGGCTGCCCGAGGCGCCGGCCAGAAACAGCAACACCACGGTGAGCGAGATCAGGGTCGTCACCAGGCCGCTGGAAAAGCTGATGGCCACCGAACGGGCCAGGCCGGGTTGGGCGAAAAGCTCCCGCCAGGGGGTGAGGCTGAACTCGGTCCCCCCCAGCGCCGGCAGGTAGCCGAAGGCGGGCAGCATCGCCATGACCAGCCCGGCCAGAATCGGACCGACCAGCAGGGTGACGATCAGCAGCGGAGCGAGGCGCAGTATCATCGCGAGGCTGCCCTCGGTCGATATCGCTCACGGGGCGGTGTCGCCATGGCGATTTGCGGTACTGCCATCAGTTGCGGACGTGGCGGGCCTGCCAGGCGGCCTCCAGGGCGTCGACCCAGCTCGGATGGGGCTGGCCGAGCACCTGGCCCAGTTCGTCCGGCGCCAGGGTCGCGATACCCAGATCGATATCCTGGAAACGGGCACGGTCCTCCTCACTCAGAGTGTCCAGGGAGAGCACGGTATTGCTGCCCCACACCACCGGATCCTGCTTTTCCGCCTGGGCCTCGGGGGAGAGCAGGTAGTCGGCGACCACCATGGCGCCGGCCTTGTGCTGGGCGTTGTAGGGAATCGCCAGGAAGCTCATGTTGCCGATCATGCCGTCGTCATGCACATAGCTGCGCACGCTGTCGGGCAGCTCGAAGTTGGCGATGGCGCCGGAGGCCTCGGTGGTGCTGAAGGAGAGCCCAATGCTGATTTCGCCGTCGCCCATCAGCCGGCGCAGCTCGGCGCTGTTGGCCGGAAAGGCACGGCCGCTGCGCCACAGGTGCGGGTGGAGTTCATCGAGGAAGTCCCATAGCGGGGCGGTGGCAGCCTCGAAGTCGGCTTCCTCGACCGGGGCATAGAAGCGTTCGGTGTCGTCGGAAAGCTCCAGCAGCGCCTGAGTGATGAAGGCGTTGCCGAGGAAGTTGGGCACTCGCGCATAGGTGAAGTCGCCGGGGTTTTCCCGAGCCCAGTCGAGCAGTTCGGGCATGGAGCGCGGGTGCTCGTCGACCAGCGCCGTATCGTAATAGAAGACCACCTGGGAGTTGCTCCAGGGCAACTCCAGGCCGTCCACCGGAATCGTCCAATCGTAGCGTACCGCCGGGGTGTTCTCCGGGTCGGTGAGCGGATAGTGGGGCGCCTGCTCCGACCAGGGACCGAAGAGCAGGTCGTTGGCCTTCATGGTGGCGAAATTCTCGCCGTTGACCCAGATCAGGTCGACGTTGCCGCGCTCGTGGTTGCCGGCCTGCTTTTCAGCCAGCACCCTTGAGACCGCCTCGGCGGTGTCACCGATCTTGACATGCACCAGTTCGATGTCGAATTGCTCGGCGACCTGGCGTCCCGTCCACTGGATGTAGTCGTTGGTGCGCTCTTCGCCGGCCCAGGCGTACCAGTAGACAGTCTGGCCGCGGGCCTCATCGAGTACGGACTCCCAGTCGCCAGGGTCGGGGTCGGCATGCAGCGGGGTGGCAAGCAGCAGCGGGGTGGCCAGCAGCAGTGGGAGGGCAGAGAAAGCTCGGATCGGCATCGAAGGGTTCCTTGCAAGGGTTAACGGTTGGCAGACCGGTTGGTGACGTTGTGGGCCGCAGCGCTCAAAGGCGCAGGGCATCATCAAGGGCGAGCAGTTCCGCCTGCACGCGCTCGATGGTGGCCAGTGACAGGTAATGCTCGACCCGCCCGCGGACGTGAGCCACCAGAGCGTCGTCGCTGAGTTCGGCAGACCAGTCTTCCCCCTCAATGGACGTATCCCGCGCCTTGTCATGCTGGGCGCGCCACTTGGCACACCAGGTCAGCGACCAGAGCCACATGGCACGGCGGCAGGCCAGCAGGCTGGCCGCATTGCCGGAAAAGCCTACGGCGTTCATCCAGTCATGATAGAAACTCGCCACCTCATCGGGCGTCAGCTCGGCGTAGCTGTTCAGGTCCCAGGTGGTGGAGGTGTAAAGCGTCGCATGGGCCAGGTCGAAGCCGGGCAGGCCATAGCGGCACTTCTCCAGGTCGACCAGCACGGCCCGGCCCAAGTCGGTGATCAGGAAATTCCCCGGATGGGCGTCGAAGCTGATCAGCCGTGGTGAGGCATGGGGCAGCGCCTGGGGTAGCGCGGCAAGCTCGGCTTCGATGGCGCTCTGTGCGGCTGGCGCAAGCTCGGCGGCGGTCAGCCAGCGAGCCTGGGTCTCGACCTCCTCGCGCATTGCCGCCCAGGGGTCATCTGGCGTCAACAAGGGTGCGCGCTGCGCCTTCGCGGGAACCGGTAGGGCATGAATCGCGGCCAGTGCCTCGGCGATGGCGGGCAGATCCTCCGGCAGGCGCGCTGGCCGACCCTTTATTGCGTTGACCAGAAGACCGCCGCGAGGGAGTGCTTCCGAGGGTGGCAAAAAGCCGTGTAGCGCCGGGGTATGTCCGCTCGCGGCGGCGCGAGCGAAGCACGCCGACTGGTAATCGAGATTGGCCTGGGCGTCGAGGCCCAGCTGGCTCTGCTTGGGCAGTCTGGCGACCCAGTCGATGTCATGACGGCTCAGCCACAGGTGATGATGGGCCAGCCCCGTGTCGGCCATGGTGCGTATCCCTTCAATCGCATGCTGTTGGCCGGCAAGGCTTAGCGCAGCTTCCAGCCGAGCGGCTGGCGCCTGGTCGCCTGGTTTTACGGGAGAAGTAGCCGAGTCCGACATGATGTTTCTCGCTGTCTGGGCCTGTGAGTAGTCTGATGATGGTGTGTTGTCGACGCCAGGTGGATTTCCTTACAGGTTTCAATGCAAGTCGTTGGCTGTAAGTTTTCTTTTCCCCCACCTGTCAAAGGGTACTGCCGACAACCGGCGGTGCCACCTGACTACAACAAAAAGCCTTGGTAATTAAAAGCTTGGTATGGATCTCCATCATGGAGGTAGACATCATGTCACAGCATGGCGATAAGCGCCGCAGGCTGCTAGGCCGTCTGAGCCAGCATCTCGCCGATACGGCACCGAGATGCCCTGCGTCTACCCGGTACGGTCAAGCGGCATCGGGCCTTTGCGTTCCGGGAAATGATGCAGGAGCCTGCGCTAACGTCTCCGCACTGCTAATCTGAATTCAGAAGTACCTGAAGTAGAAGTTACCTGCTTCCCTGGGGGAGTCAGCTTTCTCTACGCAAAGACGCCATGTATGGGATGGGCATCATGCGGATACGTCGGGTTGCCTTCGTTCATCGTGTTCTCCTGCTGGCCAGCTTGTTGTGCCTGGTTCTCAGTGGCGGGCTATTGGCCTGGCAGACACAGGCACAGGAGGGCGAGCGGGTTGCCCTGGTCATGACCATCGACGGCGCCATTGGTCCGGCTACCGGCGACTACTTCCAGCGTGGCTTGGCACATGCCGTGGAGCGCGATGCGGAACTTGTCGTGGTACAGATGGACACGCCGGGTGGGCTGGATGCCTCCATGCGCAGCATGATCCGCGCCATGCTCTCATCAGTGGTGCCCGTGGCCATCTACGTTTCGCCCAGTGGCTCGCGAGCCGCCAGTGCCGGTACCTACCTGCTGTATGCCAGCCACGTTGCCGCAATGGCGCCGGCCACCCACCTTGGCTCGGCCACGCCGGTACAGATGGGCGGTGGTTTTCCTGGCATGGATGAACCGGACGATGAAGATGATCGCGGCGGATCAGGCAACGAAGAAAACGGGGCCAACGGTGAGGCCAATGACAACGGTAACGGCAGCGCCGATGAAGAAGCGGAGGCCAACGGCGAGGCGAATGAAGACGAGGCCGCGCCCGCAGAGGAGGAAGCCGCCGATACGCGGCGTCGCGGCGAGACCGCCATGGAACGCAAGGTGCTCGAGGATGCCGTCTACTATATTCGCGGTCTGGCCGAACGCCACGGGCGCAACGCCGACTGGGCCGAGGAGGCTGTGCGCGATGCAGTCAACCTTACGTCCCGCGAGGCATTGGAGAAGAACGTGATCGATGTGGTGGCCACCGATATCGAGGATCTGCTGGCGCAGATCGATGGCCGCGAGGTGGTGATGGAGCACGGCGAGCGCACGCTGGATACGACGGATCTCGTCATCGAACGCTTCGACCCCGACTGGCGTACCCAGTTGCTGCAAGTGATCACCAATCCCAATGTTGCCTACTTCCTGATGATCATCGGCTTCTACGGGCTGATCTTCGAGCTGTCCAATCCCGGCAGCCTGGTTCCTGGCACCATTGGCGTCATCTGCTTGCTGTTGGCGCTTTTCGCCTTTCAGCTGCTGCCGATCAACTATGCGGGGCTGGCATTGATACTGGTAGGGCTGGCGCTGATCGTGGGCGAGGCTTTGATGCCCAGCTTCGGCATTCTGGGAATGGGCGGCATCGTCGCCTTCGTGATCGGATCGGTGATGCTGATGGATGCAGACAACCTGAGAATCTCGCTGCCCTTGATCGGCGGCATCGCGCTGGTGGCATCAGTCTTCATGCTGTGGACCCTGACGCGCTTCATGGGACTGCGCCGGCGGCCGGTCAGGACCGGACATGAGCAACTGATCGGCAGCCAGGGGCGGGCGCTCGAGAGCTTCGAGGGCCGTGGCCACGTTCGTGTGATGGGGGAGCGCTGGAACGCTCGCAGTACCAGCCCGCTGCACAAGGATCAGATCGTCAGGGTCGTCACCGTCGACGGGCTCACCCTGGTAGTGGAGCCGGTCGACACCTGAACTGCTGCGATTCTTGTCTGCTGGAATTCTTGACTGTTGAGAGTACCGATACAACACAGCCTTAGTGACACCAAGGAGATGGACCATGCTGATTTCCTATCTTGTGCCAGTGGTACTGGTTCTCATGCTGATCGCTGCGTCGATCCGCATCCTGCCCGAGTACAAGCGGGGCGTCGTGTTCTTTCTGGGTCGCTTCCAGGCGGTCAAGGGCCCCGGTCTGATCATCGTGATTCCCGGCATCCAGCAGATGAGCGTGGTGGACCTGCGTGTGATCACCATGGACGTGCCGGAGCAGGACGTCATCTC
>ERZ869909.821-NODE-821-length-30530-cov-26.594457_pt1 | contig 30530 bp, 45 predicted proteins | sample MGYA00520892_ERZ869909 | MGnify/ENA primary metagenome ERZ869909 (study PRJEB32215, sample SAMEA104723947) | bioreactor metagenome | biome: bioreactor; feature: anaerobic bioreactor; material: water | place: China | collected 2015-03-12 ...
CTGCCGAAGACGTCGCCGCCCAACTCTCTTTTGCTAAACCGTAAGGGAAAAGGTTGCCATGAGACAGCGCGGCAGGAAGCCGGCCGCCGATCTGGCGACGGTTGCGACAGTTCAGGACCTGCGCCGGGTTGAGCGGCTGATGCCGCCCTATGGCATCGGGGATGAGGAAGCCGAGGTCTGGCTTCGCATTGTCGAGGATCAGGCCGCTGACGCCTTCTCCGGGAAGGATGCGGACGTGCTGGCGGCCTATTGCCGGCATGTCGTTCGCGGCAATCGGATTATGCAGTTGATCGCGCAGGCTGAGGGCGGCGAGGCGCTGGACACCGACGAATACGACAAGTTGCTCAAGATGCACGAGCGAGAGAGCCGGGCTATGTCCTCGCTCGCCACCCGCCTGCGGATTACGAAGCAGGCCACAACGAACCATCGCGGTAATGACCAAGGCAAGAAGCGCAAGGCGCCCTGGCAAATCGAGGGGTGATCGCAACATCGCCTGGATCGAGGCGTTCTGCATCGTTCCAGAGGGGCGCGATGTTGGCAAGCCGGTTCGTCTGCGTGAATGGCAGAAGCGAGAGGTCAGGAGGATTTACGACAATCCGCACGGAACGCGGCGGGCAATTCTGAGCTTCGGTCGGAAAAATGGGAAGACTGCGATCAGCGCCTTCCTGCTGTTGCTGCATCTCTGCGGCCCCGAAGCGCGACCGAATAGCCAGTTGTATAGCGCGGCACAGTCCCGAGATCAGGCCGCTATCCTGTTCAATCTCGCGGCAAAGATCGTGCGAATGTCGCCTGACCTGTCCGAGTATGTCGGCATCAGGGACACGGCAAAGCAACTTTACTGTTCCGAGCTTGGGACGCTGTATCGGGCGCTTTCGGCGGATGCGTCTACTGCGTATGGCCTCTCGCCCGTGTTCATCGTGCATGACGAGTTGGGGCAGGTCAGGGGGCCACGCTCGGAGCTTTATGAGGCATTGGAGACGGCAACGGGTGCGCAGGAAAACCCGTTGTCGATCATCATTTCGACGCAGGCACCGAACCCGACTGATCTGCTATCAGTGCTGATTGACGATGCGGAGACGGGGAGTGACCCACGTGTGGTGTTGAGCCTGTATCGCGCCGACGATGGAATGGACCCGTTCAGCGAGGATGCGATCCGGGCGGCAAACCCGGCATATGGGGACTTCCAGAACGCGGCCGAGACGATGGCGATGGCCGAGGATGCGAGACGGATGCCCAGTCGGGAGCCGGAATATCGCAATCTCATCCTTAACCAGCGGGTCGAGATGTTCGCCCCCTTCATCACGCGGTCTATCTGGGAAGCATGTGACACAGCGCCCTGCGATTTCGAGGGGCTTCCGGTCTACGGCGGCTTGGACCTGTCGGCGGTCAGCGACCTGACGGCTCTGGTTTATGTCGCGCCGAAGGAGCGGGTCTGGCAGGTGCGGCCTAGGTTTTGGCTGCCAGGAGAGGGGCTGGCCGAGAAGTCGCGCAATGACCGTGTGCCCTACGATGTGTGGGCCAAGCAGGGGCATCTGCTGACCACGCCTGGGCGCACCATCGAATACGAGTATGTCGCGGCGCAGATCTTCGCGGATTGCCAGCGCATGGACGTACGCAAGATCGCGTTTGACCGCTGGAACTACAAGAATCTCAAGCCATGGCTGGCAAAGGCCGGTTTCCGGCCCGAGCAGCTTGAAGGGGATGGTGCGATCTTCGTTGAGTTCGGTCAAGGCTTTGCGTCCATGTCGCCGGCTCTCCGCGCGTTGGAAAGCAACGTGTTGAACGGAACCGTTGCCCATGGCGGGCATCCAGTTCTGACGATGTGCATGGCAAATGCCGTAGCGACGACGAATCCGGCCGGAGACCGGAAGCTGGACAAGGCGAAAGCGTCTGGCCGGATAGATGGCGCCGTTGCGCTGGCTATGGCTATCGGGACTGCCGAGGCGGAATACGATGAGAAGCCGCAGCCAAGATACCAAATGTTGATATTCTGATGGAGGCCGTCATGGACATGGCAGGTCGCGCATACGCCGTTTTTGAGACGAAAGCGGTGGACGAGAAGCGCCGGGTGTTCACCGGCTGGGCTACCACGCCGGCCCCGGATCGGGTGCAGGACACGATTGATCCGATGGGGGCGGTGTTCAAGAATCCTCTGGTTCTGCTGCACCAGCACCGGCACGATGCCCCCATTGGAACCGTCCGTTTTGACAAGCCGACCGCCAAGGGCATCCAGTTCACGGCGGAAATTCCGGTGATCGATGAGCCGGGGCCATTGAAGGATCGCGTTGATACTGCCTGGGGTGAAATCAAGGCCGGCATCGTGCGTGCTGTATCGGTCGGCTTCCGTCCCCTGAAATACGCCTATCGCGAGGATGGCGGTATCGACTTCCATGAGGTCGAAATCTACGAGCTTTCCACGGTCAGCGTTCCCGCGAACGCGCAGGCCGTCATCACCGCCATCAAGAGCCTGGACAAGGCTGCGATGGTGGAGGCGGGCGTTGACCCGCATCAATTCGCAGCTAAGCCCGAACAGGCCGCTGCAATCGTTCAGCCTGACCAGAAGCCCGCCGCGTCCGGCAAGAAGGGGTTGCCTGTGGTGAAGCTGAACGACCCTGCCCGCGTCCGGGCAAAGTCGTTCGTGGTGCGGAAGATCAACACCTGAACGGCTCGGCCCTTATTCCGCCCGTGGGCAGGGCATCCAGAAAATGGTGAATGACATGGCATCGTACGCCGAACAGATCGCCGCCTTCGAGGCGGCGCGCGAGACCCGTGTGGCTCGCCTGAAAGAACTTGCGGACGCCGCGACCGAGAAGGGCGAGACCTTCGACGCCGAAGCCCGTGAGGAAGTCGATACCCTCAAGGCCGAGGTGAAGTCGCTGAACCAGCAAATCACCGACCTCAAGGAAATCGAAGCGATGGTCGGGGCATCGGCCAAGCCGGTGGACGGCTCGTCGGCCAAGGCCGCGTCGGACTCGCGTGATCCGCGCATCCCCGCACAGGTCAAAGCTTCGGAGAAGCTGGAAAAGGGCATCGGGTTTGCCCGCTATGCCATGGTTCTTGGCGCGGCGAAGGGCGATATCACCCTCGCCAAATCGATTGCCGAAAACCGCTTCGGCTCCGATGCTCGCCTGAATACCATCATGAAGGCCGCGGTTGCGGCCGGCACCACGACCGACCCCGATTGGGCGGCCGCCCTGGTCGAGCACAACGAACTGACCACCGACTTCATCGACTACCTGCGCCCCCGGACCATTATCGGCCGCTTCGGCAATGACGGCATTCCTTCGTTGCGCCGCGTGCCGTTCAATGTCCACATCAAGGGCAAGCAGGCCACCGGCACCGCCGGATGGGTGGGTGAAGGCTATGCCAAGCCTGTGACCAGTTCGGAATACTTCGACGTGTATCTGGGCTGGGCGAAGATCGCTGGCATCTCGGTCATTACCGAGGAGCTGGCGCGCTTCTCGAATCCCGGCGCCGAGGCTCTGGTACGCGACGACCTGGCGCAGGCGGTGATCGAGCGCATCGATACCGACTTCATCAACCCGGCGAAGGCTGCGGGGACTGGCGCAACGGCTTCGCCCGCGTCGATCACGAACGGAGTCACGCCGATCACCTCTAGCGGCAACAGCGCGGACAACGTGCGGGCCGATCTGGCTGCGCTCTGGGCTGCAGCCGATACGGCAAACCTGCCGGTTGATAGCGCGGTCTACATCACGGACGTGCGCACGGCGCGCATGCTGTCGCTGATGTTCAATCCGCTGGGGCAGCGCGAGTTCCCGAACGTCACCATGTCGGGCGGATCGATTGACGGCGTGCCGCTGATCGTGTCGAACTACGTGCCGCAATCGGCCGGTGGGTCGCGCCTTGTCCTGGCCTTCGCGTCGGAAATCTATCTGGCCGATGACGGCGTGGTGACCGTGAGCGCATCGCGTGAGGCTTCGATCCTGATGGACGATGCCCCGGCGATGACCTCGGGCACTCCGACCGGATCGAACAATCTGGTGTCGATGTTCCAGACCAACAGCATCGCGCTTCGCGCGGAACGCTACATCAACTGGGCGAAACGTCGCTCGGTTGCGGTTTCGGTCCTGCAAGATATCAATTGGGGCGCTGCCCCGGATGCTTCCTGATCATGATCGGGGCGGCTGCTTGGTCGCCCCTTTCCCTTTCCTGCGGAGGCCGGCATGGCAAAGCACAGCGGTTACATGGACCGGGCGCTGAGGGCGCAAGATCCGCGATATGCCCGAATCCTCACGAAGCTCGGTTATGCGCGCCGCGATCTGGTCGCCAAGGCGCCCTTGGTCGATGATCTGGCCGGTCTGCGCGAGGAATATCGCGCCGTGATCGGAAAGAAGGCGTTCCACGGATGGGATGCTGCGACGATCCGGGCGAAGATCGAGGAAGCCCAAGGCTCCTGATGGACGTTGTTATCCCCTACAAGAAAGCGCATGACGATTTCGAATTGCGTTACGCCATTCGGTCTCTTGTCAATGTGACGCATGACCGGGTGATCGTTGCTGGTGACAAGCCCGACATTCCGGGTGTTGTTCATGTTCCGGTCGCGAGGAACGCGAACCGCTATGCCTCATCGACCTCCAATATTCTGGCGGCATGCGCCGCTGGCGTTTCGTCGCGCTTTATCGTCATGCATGATGACATTTTCGTGCTTCGCCCATGGAAGTTCCGGCATGAGGACAGGGGCACGATTGACGAATACCTGCGCAGTTCGTCGGCTGCGGGTCAGTATCGCGCGCAGACCCGTGCCACGAGAGATATTCTGATAGCCAAGGGTGTAGAGAGGCCGTTGTTCTTCGGTTTGCACACCCCGACTGTTTACGAGCGGGATAAGTTGGTGGCGCTGATCGAGGAATACGCAGGCTACGCCTATCTCCTGCGGACCCTTTATCACAACCTGCATCCGCAGCCGTCCGTCCGCCGCGATGATGTGAAGTTGCACAGGTGGTCCAAGCCGCCGCGCAGTCAGGATGTTGTGTCGATTTCGGACAGCGTGGCGCTTGACCGGGCGTTCTGCCGCTGGATCGATGAGCGGTTCCCTGAGCCGTCACCATACGAGAGGTAACGCAGATGTGGCCGTTCAAGCGCAAGGAAAAGGCGTTGTCACCAGTGCCGTCGCGTGGGGGGTGGTTCCCGCTCATTCGGGAGGCATCAACCGGCGACTGGCAACGCAACATCACCGTCTCGCGTGACGCGGTGCTGGCCTATCATGCGGTCTTTTCGTGCATGACTCTGATCGCCAGCGATATCAGCACCCTTGAGGTCAAGATCGTTCGTAGAGACGGTGACGGCATCTGGAATGACGTGAAGGTCGGGCCTTCATCGGTCCTGCGTCGTCCAAACACATATCAGAACAAGAGCCAGTTTCTAGAAAGCTGGATCCTGTCCAAACTGTCGCACGGCAATACCTACGCCCTCAAGGTTCGGGATGGACGCGGCGCGGTTGTTCAGCTGCACATCCTCGATCCGGTGCGGGTGAAGCCGTTGATTTCCGATGATGGGCAGGTGTTCTATGAAATCCAGCCGGACAACCTATCTGGATCGAAAGATGTTGTCACGGTCCCGGCGCGTGAGATTGTCCACGACCGATATAACTGCCTGTTCCATCCCCTGATCGGGCTTTCGCCGATCTATGCGAACGGGCTGGCCGCAACGCAGGGCCTGAACATCCAAAACCACAGCGCGGCGTTCTTTGGTAACGCCTCGATGCCGGGCGGCATCCTGACCGCGCCGGGCGCGATCTCGGATGACACTGCGCAGCGGCTTAAGGATCATTGGGAATCCAATTACTCCGGGCGCAGTGCGGGCAAGATCGCTGTGCTTGGCGATGGGCTGGCCTTCGAGGCTCTGGCGACCAAGGCGGTTGATGCCCAGTTGCTGGAGCAGATGAAATGGACGGCGGAGGTGGTCTGCGGGACCTTCCATGTGCCGCCATTCAAGATCGGTGTCGGCCCCGAACCAAGCGGCCAAAGCGTCCAGTCCGCCAACCTGCGCTATTACACGGACGCATTAAAAAAGCTGATCGAGGACGCCGAGGATTGCCTGACCGAAGGCCTTGCAATGGCCGATGGAACGCGCGTCGAGATTGATGAGACGGGACTGCTGCGGATGGATTCCGCTGCACAGATGGACGTGCTGGAAAAGGCCAAGTCTATTCTGACGCTGGATGAGCGCCGCAAGCGCCTGAATGCCCCGGCCATTACCGGCGGCGATACGGTTTATCTGCAACAGCAAGACCACAGCATCGAGGCGATTGCCGCGCGCGACCGCCTGCTGATCGAGCAAGCCAAAGAGCCGGCAGCGACGCCGGAACCTGATCCCGCGCTTACCGATGCGGAAGAACGCGCCTTTATGGCGGAGACGCTGCTTGCGATGCGCAAGAGCTTGGAGGCGGCATGATCGACGCGAAAGCATTTGGCGAGGAACTGGCCGGCATCGTGAAGGCTGCAACCGCGCCGCTTCTGGCCCGCATCGAGGCGCTGGAAGGGCAGGTGAAGGCGGTCGAGGCTCGACCGGCGGGCCTTACCGCAGAGGCGCTTGCCGAGCAGGTGGAGGCTGTAGAGGCGCGCGTCAAATCGCATGCGGACGAGACGATGCGGAAGGCAATGGAGCGTGGGTTTGCTGCTCAAGAGGATGGCCTTAGGCAGATCGTGAAAGAGTGCAGCGAACTGTATGACACTGAACTTCCCGACATTCCTGCCATGGTGGCCGAGGCAGTCGAGGAAGCCGTGAAATCGATCCCCGCGCCGCAGGACGGCAAGGACGGTGCCCCCGGAGAACGCGGCGAGCCGGGCCGCGATGGCTTGGACGTGAAAGACCTTTTCCGCGCTGATGGTGGCCGTCTTGTCGCGGTGATGAGTGACGGCACCACGAAGGATCTAGGCGTGTTCGTCGGCAAGGACGGTGAACCGGGCCGCGATGGTGTTGACGGCAAGGACGGCGCCGATGGTCTTGGTTTCGAGGACATGAGCTTTGAGGCAGATGAGCATGGCCGGGCACTCGCCAAGTTCCAGCGCGGCGATGTGGTGAAATCAATCCGCCTTCCAGGCATCGTTGATCGCGGCCCTTACAAATCTGGTGAGAGCTACGAAAAGGGCGATGCCGTCAGCTATGGCGGCTCGCTGTGGATCGCGCAGGATGTGACAGACGAAAAGCCGGATGGCGGCAAGGGCTGGCGGCTGGCGGTCAAAAAGGGCCGTGATGCAAGGGGGTCGTGATGGTGCAGCTTGTAACCCTGACCGAGGTGAAGAACGCGCTGCGCATCGACGGTGACGATGAGGATTCGGCGCTGGTGTTCCTGATCGAGGCGGCAAGCGAGGCGGTTATTGTATATCTCAAGGCCGGGGCGGCGTCGTTCATCGAGGACGGCGATCTGATCCTTGATGCTGTTGTTCCTGATCGAGTCAAAGCAGCGACGATCTACTGGATTGGCGTGATGCGCCGGAACCCGGACAACGACACCGAGGGCGCGTATTCGTTCGGCTTCCCGCCGCTGCCGGTGGTGGCGATGCTGCATCAGATGCGGGACCCAACCATTGCTTAGGTCGTATCAGCCGATGACGGCGGGCCAACTCACCAAGCGCGCCCTGCTGATGGAACCGGTCGAGGCGGTGGATGCCGACGGGCAGGTCATTCAGTCCTGGGCGGATCGCGGCGCGGTGTGGTGCAATGTCCGCTGGCTGCGGGGCGGGGAGGCAGTGATGCAGGCCAGGCTGGCTTCGAAAAGCCCGGCCATTGTCACCATGCGGGCATCGACGCTGACCCGGCGCGTCACGAGCGAGTGGAAGCTGCGGATTGACGGCCGCGAGTTCGACGCGAAGGAAGACCCGCGCGAGACGGATGACCGCGCGTTCTTCGAGATGCTGGTGGAGGGCTAATTGCTTGAATGCGGATCGCATCTCGCGTATAAAAAGGATGCGCCATCCGACGGTGAAGCTGTTGAATGCAGGATGACGGGGCGCAGGTCGCGGCTTGGAGGCTTCACCGTATCCCTTTCACACCCCCGCAAAGCGGGGCCTTCTTGTGAGAGGATGGCATGTCTGCGGACAATGAAAACGGTTGGGTTAGCACCCAAGATATTGCCGAACAGTTCGGCACAGACCTGAGCAACACGCGCAGATGGCTGATCCGGGCGGCTGCTGAGATGGGCATTGAGCGCATTTCAGTGCGGGGCCGGGGCGGCGCACTTATGAAGGTTTGGGCTGCGGCGGACGCTGAAAGGCTGATCGAGCGCCGCCGTATGATGGGTTTCGTATTCGGCGATGGCGCCACGGTTTCGGTGGATGTCCAGCCGGGCGGCGTGTTTTATCTGTTGCAGGTGGATCCCGATATGCCGAGCCGATTCAAGGGCGGATACAGCACCAACCTTGAGCAAAGGCTTGCAAGCCACAGAACCATTGCCCCGCGCCTACGGCTTGTAGAGGCGTGGCAATGCCCGGCGTGGGCTGAGCGTCCTGCCCTAGCGGTTTTGGATGCGACGGAAGGATCGGAACGGATCGGGGAGGAAGTCTTCGACGTTCCGCTTGAAGCAGCCATAGATAGGCTGGGTCAGTTCTTCATGCTCACGGGCTTGGCGGATTGATTGGCGAGGCGGTCCTTCGGGGCCGCTTTTTTTGTGAGAGAATGGCATGACCGATATTCGCCGCCTCGGGCAGATCATCTTGGCTCGCATCTCCGAACAGGTTCCAGAACTGGGGGGGCGGGTTTACGACAAGGCGACTGAAACCACTGCGTTCCCCTATGTCACCTTGGGGCCAATCTACGGCGTGGAGGAAGATGCCGAATGCATCTCGGCAGACGATTGGACGATCCAAATTGATGTTTGGGGCAGGGCGTCAAACAAGCTGAAGCAGGCCGAACTGGCACAAAAGGTTCGGGCGGCGCTCAAGGGATGGGCCGATACGGACGAGGTGACGATGCACCCGTTGTCAGTGCAGCCGCCGCGCACTTTTGACGATCCAGATGGCATGACGGTGCATTCTGTTCTGCTAGTCGAAGCGATGGTGGAAGGCGATGGTTAACGGCATTCCCGAAGTTCAGGCTATGTTCAGGCGCAAGGCTGCAAAGGTGGCGGCGGCGGCCAAGGCCCAAGCCCGCGTCGGCGGTGAGCAGGTGGCTTCTGCCATGCGATACCTGGCGCCGCGTGAGGATGGCGCGCTGATCCGGTCCATTCGCGTTGAGGATGCCAGTTCAGTGACGACGAGCCGGGGCGAGCGGGATTTTCTGGGCGTGGTGGTGAAGGCCGGTGACGAAACGACCATCGTCACGAATGAAAGCGGCGGCCGGTTTCAGAATGCGAAATTGCAGGAGCACGGCACCAAGAACATGCCTGCAAACCCGTATTTCAACCCGGCTTGGAGGGCTAACAGAACGCGCGTCAGATCAGCAATTACGCGCGCTGTTAGAAAAGCATGGGTCAGCGGCTAACGAGGATGCCGAAACAAAGGAAATGGCTCATCCTCAGAAGTTTCGAGTGGATGCCTAACCCGAGCATCATCATGGTATTCAAGGCTGGCGAGGTTCATGCTGGCTTGACGAGAGCCTGCCGGGAGAAGGCAGGAGATCGCATCAAGGAAATCCGGGACTGATCCCGGCAGCCCGTCATCGCCCGTGGGCAGGGCAATCATCAAACGGAGATGCACAATGTGCGCAAAACCCGTAACCTACGTTGGTTCCAGCGTGGCGATCTTCCTTGAGAGCACCACTGTTCCCGGCACCTATCTGCGCCCTTGCGGCCTGACCAATCACACGGCTTCGTTCACAAAAAACACGACCGAGGTCAACGTTCCTGACTGTGACGATCCTGAACTCCCGTCTTGGATCGAACGCGGTGTCGAAAGCCTTGATTTCAGCGCCAGCGGCTCGGGCATTCTTGCTGCGGAGGCGGTGGACGAATGGTGGGCGGCGTTCAACACGACCGAGAGTATCAATGCCAGGATCTACATCGGCGCGCCAGATGACGCGACCAATGGCCGTTACTGGCAGGGCAAGGTCCATGTCACCGGATTCGAAGTGACCGGCGAGCGTGGCAACAAGGCGCAAACCACGGTTTCCATCGTCTCCGATGGCGAACTGACCTTCCATGAGGTCGGGGCTTCCTGATGGCAGAGCCGTTCGTCGCCAACTGGACAAGCGGAGAGGATGAATTTCTTCTCCGCATCGGAGAACTTGAGGCGCTGGACGACCTGACCGAAGACGGGGCGATGGACCTGCGCTATCGTCTATCGCAGGGCGTCCAGCGCGGCAGCCTCGCCTATTCGCCTGTCAAGGTGCGCGAGGTAATGGCCTGTCTGCGCCTCGGCCTGATCGGCGCAGGCATGGACCGGCAGAAGGCTGACCGGAAGGTCAAGCAGGCATTCGAGGACGCGGACATTTCCGAATTGAATGTGCTGGCCTTCACGATTTTGTCCCGCGCTTTCGCTGGCAAGGAGCATGATCCGGTGGGGGAGGCCGAGGCGGGGGCGGCGACGGAAGAATCCGCTTCTCCCGCATCTACGGAACCGGCGCCGCGCTCGGCTTCACGCCGTCCCAAGTCAAGGAAATGACCTTCTGGGAATTCGCGGCCTGCGTTGACGGATGGAACCGGGCGCAGGGCAGTGGACATGCCCATAGCGGCGATCCGCTGACCGACGATGAATATGACGCGCTCTGCGCGATAGCTGACAGGTGGAATGATGGCGGAAGCGGAAGCGGGGCTTGAACTTCCTATCGGTCTGACCGAACAGAAGTTCTTGCAGCAGCTTGCGAGGATCGAGGCGCGCGCGATCAAGTCGGCAAAGACGGCAGAGCAAGCGTTTGTGAAATCCAACTCGGGTATTGCAAGATCAACGACCGGCATGTCGAACCAGGTCCGAGGTCAGTTGCAGAACGTCTCGTTCCAGCTGCAAGACGTGATCGTGCAAATCCAGGGCGGCACGTCAGCCTCTCGCGCGTTGGCCCAGCAGCTTCCACAGCTTCTCGGAGGTTTCGGCGCGCTTGGCGCGGCACTTGGTTTGGTGGCTGGCCTTGGCATTCCGTTTGTCGCATCCCTCTTGGACATGGAGGAAGAAGCGATTGACCTTGATAAGTCGATTAAGAGCCTTGTTGAGGGACTCGAGGCGTTGCGTGAAGCGCAGCAAAACGCCGCCATGCCGATTGATCAGCTGATCGAAAAGTATGGCGCGTTGGCTGACGAAATGGGCCGTGTGTTCCAGAATCAGTTGGCGATTGCGCGGCAGGAACTGGAGGCTGTGGGCGCCTCGATTGAGAAGGCTATCGGCGCCACGGCTGACCTCACTGACATGGTGACCCGGTTTGATAGCCTGAAACAGGCGGTTGATGCTGGGGTCATCAGCTACGATGAATATATCCGCTTGCTGCGTGATCTTGAGCAGCAATTCGGGTTCACGGCGGCGCAGGCCCTGCAATATCAGAACCTGATGGATGGCGTTGCCAATGCTCAGGGGCCGGAACAGCAGGCCCAAGCTTGGCTTGACGTCCACGATTGGCTGGAAGCGAACCGCGCGTCTCTGGAGGCGCAAGGCGTGGCCGTTGACGACATGCTGCGGCAAACGAACGAGTTGGCGCGCGGTTACGGCGACGCTCATAAAGCCGCGTCAGATGCTACCAGCGCCGCAGAGGCCGGGGCAATCGCAACGGATAGTTGGGCTGCTGCGGCGGCGAATCTTGCCGCGAATATGGACGGTGCGGCGGCTGCGGCTGGCCGGGCGGCGGCGGCGGTCGGGGCAGCGATTGCGGCGCAAAACAAGGCGGCCGGGCTTAGTGGCGTCGGCGAGCTGGACCCGTTCTCCGCTTCATCTGGGCGCGCACTGACGGCGATTGCCGGTGGCATGAACATCCCGCAGCAGGCCGATTTTGATCGGCAATGGCAAGAGCAGGTCAAAGCGCAGGAGGAGGCCGCTAAGGCCGCAGAGCGGGCAGCGGCCCGGAGCAGTGGCGGCGGTGGCAGCAGCAAAGAGCCGGTCGATATATTCGAATCGGCGGCCCGCGACATTCAGCAGCTTGAGCGGCAGATCGAACTTCTGGGCAAGAACACCGAGCAAGCCGAGGCCTTGCGCGCCAAGTGGCAGTTGCTGGATGAGGCGAAGCGGCGCGGCCTGACGGTTGATGAGAGCCTGAATGCTGAGATCGAGCGGCAGTCGGCAGCTATCGGCAAGATGGCGGCGGAATACGAGAAGGCGGCCGAGGCGGCAGCCTTCTACGCCGACATGAACGAGCAGGCGAGGGACGGGTTTATCGACGCCATTGTCGAGGGCGAGAGCCTTGCAGGCGTTCTGGAGGATGTGGCGAAGGCGTTTGCCAAGGCGGCGCTGCAAGCCGCGCTATTCGGCCAGGGGCCGCTGTCTGGCGGAATGGGCGGGATACTGAGTTTCCTTCCAGGCTTCTCGTCTGGCGGCTACACGGGCGGCTCTGGGCGCAATCAGGTGGCAGGTGTGGTGCATGGCGGCGAATATGTCATGTCGGCGCCTGCGGTGCAGCGGATCGGGCTTGAGAACCTTGAGGCGCTGCACAAGGGCGGATCTGTCGGTGGGCAGCCCAAGATCACCATCAACAACAACGCCCCCGGTGCGGTGGTATCGGCCGACTACGTGACCAAGGACGAGGTGATCCTGACCGTCTCGCAGGCCATCGCCTCGAACAACCGGCGCCAGTCGGACCAGAAATATCTCAGGGGTGGCCGCTGATGCAGGTATCGTTCCCCTTCCCGGTCAAGCTGCAATCCTCGGTGCCGAAGCTTGAGGGGCTGCGATTCCAGACTTTCACCAACATCGACGGAGAGCCTTTCGCCAAGCCGGCGCTCAACGGCTTCTGGCGGCTGGACATGACGGTGCTGGCCCATGACATGCAGTCGCATCTGGCGCTGTCGTCTTTCGTCACCCAGATGAGCGCGGCCGGCACTACCTGCGTCGTCCCGGTCTGCACGCAGTGGCGGCCCAATGACCAGAACGGCCGGCGGCTGACCGGATGCGACATGGCCCCGGCCTATACCTTCGATCATGTCGGTTTCATGGGCGAACCATTCGACGGCTTCACCCTGCGCGCCGCCGCTGCTCACCGGGCCAGCTACATCGACGTCAACAAGCCGGCCTTGTCGCAACTGTGGCCGGGCCATTTCATCAGCCTGGGCGACCGTCTGCATCAGGTGGTCAACACCACATCAATCGGGGAGAGCGAAACCGCGATCCGGGTTTCGATCATGCCGAACATCCGCGAAGCGCAGCCGTCCGGGGCCGTGGTGATCGTGGATCAGCTACGGCTCAAGGTGATGATGGAGAGCGGCGACCAGATCGGTCTCGTGACGGGGCGCTTCAGGTCCTCGGCCCTGTCGCTTGTGGAGGCGTTCTGATGAGCATCCACGACATTCCAGACGAGGTTCTGCGCAACGGCGTCACCGGCTGCACGATCCTGTGCCAGATGGATTTCAAGACGAACCCCAAGAACTGGTGGCTCGGCTATGGTCCGCTGACCGCTGGCGGGGTCGAATATCAGGGCACCGGCGACGTGATCCAGATCAGTGCCATGGAGCTTACCTATGGCATGTCGGCGGGCATGGTGCGGTTCACCATCCCGAACGCCTCGCCCGAGATGATCGCGCTCTGCGACGATCAGGGCGCCGAGGTCAACGGCCGCCGCGTGCAGGTGCTGTATCAGCTTTTCGCAACGGACGAGCGCGACGGCGAACACCGGGGGCGGCTGATCGGCGATCCGATGAGCGTGTTCGTCGGCCGCATGAAGGACATGACCAGCACGTCCAGTGCCGCAAGCCGCACCATCGAACTGGAATGCTACGGGCGCATGTCGCAGCAGGGCAAGCCGCCCTATGGCCGATGGACCCACGCCGACCAGCATCGCCGCTATCCCGGCGATACCGGTCTGGAGTTGCTGCCGACGCTCAAGGACAAGGCAATTCAGTGGGTTCCCGGTGGTTAGGGATTCACACAGCCGGTTCAATTGGATAGACTAAAACGGCCCGCCCGATGCTGGAAACATCAAGGCGGGCCTAACCGCAACGGATCGCATGAGGATCACGTCATGGCTAAGCGCCAGTTACCCTCTCAAGAGGTTCTTCGTCAATTGCTCCGCTACGAACCGGAGACCGGAAAGCTGTTCTGGAAGGAGCGGCCCGAGCAGATGTTTTCCGAGACCGTCTCGCGCAGCCGAACGCACGCATGCGCTCATTGGAATTCTCGGCACGCTGGAAAAGAAGCGCTGTATGGAATCAATCAGGGATACAAATGGGGGCGCATCTTTGGCCGTCCGTATCTTGCCCACCGTGTGATTTGGAAAATGGTCCATGGGTATGACCCCGCCGAGCAAATCGATCACATAAACGGGGATAGGTCAGACAACAGAATCTCTAATTTGCGCGAGGCGTCGGCGCTAGAGAATGGCAAAAACGGCGGAATGAGACGAAACAATTCCAGCGGATACAAGGGGGTTTGCTGGGTTGAAAGGGACCGTAGATGGGCTGCGGCGATAACGTCAGACGGCAAGCGTATTAGCCTTGGTCATCATAGGTGTCCGACAGCGGCGGCCGTGGCATACCGGAAAGCGGCTCAAAGACTTCATGGTGCATTCATGAGGCCCACATGATCCGCCCCGCCACGATGCAGGACATCCCCCGCGTCATCGACCTGATCGAGAAGCTGGCCGCGACGGTGAACGGGCTGCCGGTGGACCGCATCAAGACGGGCGAGACGCTGGCCGGGCTGATCTGCGATCCTGCCGGCGCGGTTCTGGTTTCCGGCGCAGGATTCATCGCCGGCCGCCTCGGCGACACGTTCATCAGCCGGGATCTGGTGGCTTATGAGATGGGCTGGTTCGCCGCGGATCGCTCGGGTCTGCCCTTGCTGCGGGCCTTCGAGGCATGGGCGCAAAGCCGGGGAGCGGCGATGATCGCCATGTCCTGCAACGGCGGTGCCGCGCAGCGCATCCTTGAGCGCTCGGGATATGAGGTCATGGAAATCAAGATGGTGAAGCGCGCATGATTTTCACGGCCATCAGCTATGCAGCGGGTTGGATCGGCGGCTTTCTGGGCGCAGCGGCTGGTCTTTCTTTTTCAGCCGCAGTTACATTTGGTACCTATTTCGGAACCATTGCCACTGCTGCTATCGCGATTGGGGTTAATCGACTTCTTGCTCCGAAGATCAACATCCCCGTTTCGGAAATCCAGGCGGTCATCAATCAGACCGACGCGCCGCGTCGGATCTATGTCGGCAGGAACCTTGCAGGCGGCATCCGGGCTTTCTTCCACACCAAATCCGGCACTCTCTATCAGCTTGTAGTCGTAAGCCACGGTCAAATAACGAGATTTGTCGATTTCTGGATAGACGGCGAAAAGGTTGATCTGGCCGAGGACGGCAGGGTTACGAGTGAGCCGTATGGTCGGACGTGGACAGATTACGAAAAGGAATGCAGCCTTCTCGATCCATCTGATTGTTGGACCGTGCCGGTTAAAAAATTCGAGTCTTTCGTAACCGTAAACACACGTAACGGTGAAGGTCAGGGTGGAAACTATATATCTCTTTTGAATGAGTTTTCGGTATGGAATGCCAACCGCAGGCTGCAAAACCAAGCTACATTTCTGGTCCGCATGAAGGCTCCGCCGGCAGAGGATTTCGGAAAAGTATTCCCGAAGTCTTACAATACGGCACTGCAATGGGTAATCGAGGGGCAGAGGATATACGACCCGCGCGACGCCGCCACGGCTTACAGCGACAATGCCGCGCTGGTCATCGCGCATTACCTGACCCATGCGGACGGCTACCGGCTGGCATCGGGCGAGGTGGACTGGTCCAGCGTCGAGGCTATGGCCGACGTGGCGGACCTGCCCATCGCGCAGAAGGCCGGGGGCACCGCGCCGAGCCTGCGGCTCTGGGGATACTGGACCTTGGATGAAAACCCGGTCGATGTTCTGGATCGAATGCATTCCAGCAGCGGTATCCGGGCCTACGAGACACAAACCGGCCAGATCGGGCTGATCGGTGGGAATTATGGCACACCCGCTTGCACCCTGACTGCCAAGGACATTTCGTCCATCGTGACTAAAGAGGCTATCAACGAGCGTGAGGGCTATAACGTCCTGATCCCGTTCTTCCTGTCAGAAGCCCAGCGATTTGAGGTCACGGAACTGGAGCCGTGGAGGGACGAGGATCGGATCGCAGACGAGGGGGAAATATCGGCAGAGTATCGCATGGAGATGTGCCCGAACCAAAGCCAGGCCCGCCGTCTCGCCAAGAAACAGCTTTTTGACGGCAACCGAGCAAAAATTGAGATTGTTACAAACCTCGTCGGCCTGAAAGCGCGCTATCCTCGATTCTACGGTCAGCGGCACACGATCCTGCTTGATTATCGGCCAGAGGATGGAAGCGGCCGGCAGATCGTCGGGGAATATGAAGTTACAAGTCATCAATTCGATCCGGTCAATCTGGAATGTCGTATCGAATTGGCGCGAGTGAGTCACGCCTCCGAGGAATGGCACCCAGATGAGGAAGCGGGCACGGTTACACCTCCGCCCGTGGTCGATCCCGACCTGGCACCAGATCTTGATGCTGTGGTAACGCAGCGAGTTATACAAGTCACCGAAACGCAATCTCATGCGATCATTGAAGTCACGGCAGTTCCCATATCTGGCCGGGACGATCTGACGCTGGAGGCAGAGTATCGGATGATTGATCCGGAAATCGGCGAATACCGAAAAATGACCAGCAGCGGAATCGAGGCCACCTCTCCAGCTGTTGTCGATGGTGCAACCTATAATGTTCGCGCTAGATGGAATGGTTTGTTCGAGGGCATCCCTGATTGGGAGTATCTCGGGGATATCACCATCCAGGTTGACGCAACGCCGCCAGGAACACCGACTGAACTGATCCCGTCGAATGGTTCTGGCTACGTCCACCTCTCGTGGCGCAATCCCGTCGGCGCTTTTGCCAGCATCCGCGTCTATCGCAACGGGACGAACGACCTAGGAACGGCGACCATGATCGGCTCCACGGGCGGCGCCTCGGGCCAGATCAGCGAATACCAGGACGATACGATCAGCCCGGCGACGAGTTATTACTATTGGGTGGTCGCCGCCAACGTCTCCGGCGTCGAGGGCACGCCGGCTGGCCCCGCGAACATCACCACGCCCTGACCTTACCGAAATTACTGACCTATAGGCTCGCTCCGGCGGGCCTTTTTGCATTGGAGGCGAGATGCCCGAGGAATATCGCAATCTTGTCAACCTGGTCCTGCGCGATCACCAGGGCTTTACCGGAGACGGTCACGGCGGCGTCGGCGATCTGCCTATCGGTGACAGGTCTACCGCGCGCAAGCCCATTGAGAAGCGGGATTTGCGAGAGGTCATGCTGGCCGCAGATGCATCGGTCGATGCAGCAATACAGGCCGCTACGGACGTCCACGGCGCCTCGCTTTTTGCAGCAGATCTACCAGCATTGCTCGCAGACACTGCGGATGAATATCCTTTCGGGACGATTTTCGCCACTCGGGCCGAGGGGGTCAGCTACGAGGTTGTCTCTGACAATCCGCAAATGACCACCGCCGGGGGCGTGGGGCTGGTGGAGGTCGGCCCTCGGTTCTCGTCTCGCCAGCGTCTTGCTGACACAGTGGCGCGAAATATTCTAAGACAGGGTCAGATTGTCGCTGTTGATGGGATCCCGGCCGTAGTCGACAGCACGGCCACGGGCGCCGCATCTGCCTTGCATGACCTTGGCGTCGATGGTGTCAGGCTGATCGGCGACGTGGTGATGGCGCGCTGGTGGACGGATGGCGTGGCCGGGGATGCGTCCGCCGCGCTGACGGCTGCAAACACATATGCGGCAGCAGTGTCGAGCGCGCGGGCCATTTCAGGGAGTGTTGGCGTGACGCTGATGGTCGAGGGCCCCCTGAACCTCGCCAATCCCGTGACCTTCGGATCGTCCGGGCGCGGGTTCGCCGTGGACACCTCCTCGGCGGTGTTCAATGCCATCGCAGGCGGCTCCCTGACCGGATCAACCTATCTCGTGAGGATCATCGGGCGGGACACAGAGCATCGCTGCGGGCAGATTCTCTGCAACCAGATGTGCAGCGGTTGGGACTTTGATGGTGTCACCAATTCCCGTCTCGTTAACCCTGTGTTCCGTCGCCCGGTCGCAGCCGGCATCCGTGTGCGCGGCAACAGCGCCGGGGCGACTCTCGAAGACCCTGTCGGCGACGAATGGCGCACGACCGATCCTGAGTTCAACGTAGACGCCAGCTATGTTGCGGATGGCATCAGGGCGGAAAGCTATGACTTCCGCATTGTCGGAGGCCATGTCGGCTGGATCTTCTGCCCCCTCCGGGTTGTCTCGGTCGCCGGCCAGGTCGAGGTAATCGGCTTCCATCCGTATAACGGAAACCCGAATGAGGGGTTCACGCGCGCCCATCCCTGGAACGTGATCATCGAGGAGGGAGCCGGCGGGGTGCGCTTCCATGGCTGCTACTTCGACAACGGTTATATTGACGACCGCTCCGGCACGATGGCGATCTATGGCGGCAATCACTACAACGGCGCAGACCGGGTGGTGACGACGCATCCCCTCTGCCGTATCAAGCAGGGTTCGGCTGGGGCGTCGTCGGTGAGGAACCGAATTTTTAACTACCCCGGAACGGTCGGCATCTACACGGGCTCGTGGATCAACGACTTCTCGAACGCGATCATTAACGTCCCGTCAACGGCCATGGGTTCGGCGGCGTCCGGGTCGAGCCGCACGACGACGCTGAGCCGCCGCGAGACCCGGATCATCCCGAACAGCGAAGATACGCTCGACAATCTGACGGCCAAGCAGGGCGGCGAAGGTACCGTGATCCGCCATCGCTACCACCCCGGCTCTGAAGCCACGAGCCAGCTGGACGTGGAAATCTACCTTGGCAGGATGCGCCTACAGAACAGCGCTGGAGAGGGCGAGATTGTGCTGTCCGGGGCCACGCGCACCGGCGTCAAGGGAACTGGCAACCGGCTGGATGTATATACCAATGGCGCGCGGCGCGCGATTTTCCCCGACAACGGAGGATTTCGCCCGGCGACGGATAACAACCAGGCATTAGGCCTAGGGTCGGCCCGGTGGTCCACGGTTTACGCCGGCACCGGCACGATCAATACCTCTGACGCTCGGGCCAAAACAGACGTGCGTGACCTGTCAGAAGCGGAGCGCGCCGTCGCTGCGCGGGTGAAGGGCTTGATCAGGGCTTTTCGGTATTCCGATGCCGTCGATCAAAAAGGCGATGCTGCCCGGACCCATTTCGGCGTGCTGGCTCAGGAGGTCGCGGAAGCATTCGCCGCCGAGGGGTTGGACCCCATGGCCTATGGTATCGTCTGCTACGACGCTTGGGATGATCAACCCGCTCTGGTTGATGAAGCTACGGGCGAAGTTATCGAACCGGCGCGCCCGGCAGGGGACAGCTGGGGTATTCGCTATGACGAGCTGATGGCATTCCTGATGGCGGTGTCGTGATGATACAAACAGCAAAAATCAAACGGGGCGCCACCTTCAAAGCAACCCTCATCTTCGATGAGGACGAATGGGCGGCGATCCATCCATGGGACGGCATTGAGGCTGATATTGGTATCTGGAATCGGCGTCATCCTTTGGTCATCGCAACGGATTCTGAGGGCCGCACGATTACTCTGACAGCTGAAACTGAGGATTGGCTGATCACTGAAACGGGGCGGGTCGAGCCTTATAAATTTGACGTTTGGGTTATCAAAGATGGTGAGAAGCTTCCCATTCCGGCCTCTGCGAATATCCCAATCTACATAATTGAGGGAGTGACGCGCTAATGCAGATCGTAATCTGGGGCGCTGACCAGCAGGTCACAGCCGTCAATACCCCACTGATCAATCTTCCAATCCCGAATCTGTCTCAGATGGTTCAGATTCAGCAACAAGTGGCGGATGATGCGCAGGCTGCGGCGGATTCGGCGGCGACGGTTGCAGGCATGCAGGGAGATATTGACCAGGCCGTTGAGGATTCCGGCTCTGCAATCGCTACCGCCACCGCCGCCGACGCCAAGGCGACGGAGGCGCAGCAGGTGCAGGCGAGGCGGGATTTCGGGAAGTGGTCGCTTACCGATTACCTGGCATCTTATCTGACGCCTTCGGAATATGACGCTGTCCTGGCAGGCGACATCGACGCGCAAAACGAGACGATGAATACCGCTGCGTTGCAGGCGATGAACGACGATGCGATGGACTGGTGGCGTCAGGGCAATTATCGGACGGTCTGCACGGAGCTGCCCAGAGGGGCAACGCTCGCGATCAACGACGAGTTTTTCAGTCAGCAACACGCTGACTATGTGTGGAGATTGCCGCACGGCAACAACCGCTGGATCATCAATGCCGATGATGTCGTACTCTATCTCAAGGGCTGGACCGGCCGCACCGCTGTCCGAACTGGCGGTTTTTATAGCGAAAACGGCATCAGTTATCCGGTGGAGCGCGCGGTATTTCGTTGGGAGCGATTTCCGCAGAACGGCGTCTTTCCTCGGTTGAATGGCAGCCTGACCATCAGGTCTCCGGGCAGCATCGATCACGATCCGGTCGGCGCGAAATATCACAACGGGGCCGAGGTCAAGGTGAGCGGCCTGCGCGTCGTTGGGCTGCGCAATCACCAGGTCATCACGGAGGGCCTGTTCAACGGATATTTCGATGGGCTGACGCTTGGCGCAGGCGGCTACCAGCCAACCGAGTTTGGCGGCGATTACGGCCATATGAGCGCTACCGTGCGTTTTTCGAACGCCGGCGCCGTGGTTGTTGCGACTGAGCCAGTTTTCTCGGCAGATCACCTCGGGCGGTATTTCGGCCTGGACGGCGCCGGGCCAGCGTCTGGCGGCGTCCGCTTGATCCACTGGTCGATCATCGCCAGCGTGGACAGCGCTACCCAGATCACGTTGGCAGATGCCCCGGATACCAACGTAGACGGGGTCTACGGCTCGTTCGAGGCAATGAGGGCTTCGGTTGCGGTCAACGGCACCACTTGGACCATGAGCGCGCCCCTCAGCGCCGACATGACCGGGCGTATCGTCACCCTGTGCGGGACGCGGGCTGTCGGCAAGCCGTCCGAGCGCGGCACGCTGACCACGCGCATCCTGTCGCACTCCGGCGATACGATAGAGGTCGCGGACGCCGCCGCAGTGGCTGTCACCAATGGCCTTATGGTGTTCTCGCCCTTGCTGCTGGTCGATCAGGTCACGGGGCAGGGCGGCGGTGCGACCGACAACGTATCGTTCATCGCGCCGCGCATCGAGAGCTCTGATGGTGCGCGAAACTCGGTCGTTCAGGCAGTCTTCGGAACATACACGACCGGGGCACTCAGCGATGCGAAACTGCACGGCTCGGGCGCCAGCGGTAACAACTTCGGCGGGTCCGCGGCCAACTGCGTCTTGGGCATCGCCGAAATCAACTACTCCGGCAAGCTATCGCAAAGCGGAAACTCTCCGCGCTGGGGCTGCATCACAGCGGTAGGTGGCAACATCCAGGCCAATTTCAGCGGCCATATGCAGGGCTACCCGTTCGGCACTCACACGGCTGCGGTCTACTGCAACCCGATCACCCCCGGCGCGCGGGTCAACATCCGCATGGGAATGCCGGTCATTGCGAATGGGTTCCCGATGGCGAGCCAGACCGGCCTGCGCTTGGGCCCGAACGGCACAGACAACATGGTTACTACGGTTGGGTCTGTGCCTCGCGGACCAAATGGCACGCTATACCTGACCGAGTTGGGCAGGGTAACGGCAGAGAGCATCGAGACGCCCTATCATCGGCAATACAGAGAGACCGTATCCACCGGCGCCGGCGCGTGGAAACTGCCGATGGACGCATACACAACGTGGGTCGTTCGAGGGTCGGCAGTCGTTAGGGATAATTCTGGATCGGCGCGCAAGGGCTTCACCTTCTCTGGGATGATCGGGAGGGGTCAGTTCGTCGGTAATACCGCAATCACGGGAACGCCCAGCGTCGTCGTTGTTGGCGCTGCGTCTGCCCCTGACCATGCCGTGGCGCTGACTGCCGACACGACCATAGGGGGGTTGTCCATCGACCTGACCGGCAACGGCAGCTGGATGGTGGACCTGACTATCGTGGAGGCGCGGGCGTGATCAGCGAGTTTTTGGCGCCCCAACTTGCGGCACTGGTCGGGATCAGCCCGGAGGTCGCAGAAGCGGGCCTGACGGGGTTCTTTGCCGGGATCGTCGCGTCATATCTTCTTCGACGCCTCGACAAGATGCTGGGCCTCCCGAGATCGTCAAACACCCCCTGACAGGAGGCGGCATGCCTGGCCCATTCAACCCGCCTCGTGCGGGATTTTTTGTCCGCAACCGCATGGAGACAGGAGAATGACCATAGTGCCGTCAGTCGATAACAGGATCAGCACCGGCAACTTGCTCCTTGCGGGAAGCATGCTTGTTGCGGTCGCCGTTGCATGGGGAAACTTATCCGGCAGAGCTGAAAATATGGCCTCGGAGATAACCAAGGTTTCCGCCCAATCCTCGGCAAATGAGGCCCGTATCCGCGCGCTTGAGACAGCCACGGCCCGTCAAGACGAGCGGATGATACTGATCCTCGACAGCCTGCGCAAGATCGAGGGTCGGCTGGAAAAACAGCCATGACCCGCTGGTGGGCCGCTTCTCTCCTGATCAACCGTGCCCTGTGCGGCAGCGCGTCGGAACCGCTGTGCAGCCGCGTCTACCGCCAGCCGCCCAGCCGGTGGCGGGCGGTGTTCATGTTCTGCGCCGATCTGCTGTTCGCCGAACCTGACCACTGCGCCCGCATCCATCGCCGCTGGAAGGCGCTGCAACCCACGAGGACGCCATGACCTTCACGACCTACCAAGTGCAGCCGGTCCTTGACCTGATCGGCCGATACGAGAGCCGCGGCGATTACGATATCGTCTACGGCGGAATCCCCAAGGCGCAGCGCCCGGCCAAGCTGACGGCCATGACCATTGCGCAGGTGATCGACTGGCAGCGCCGCGTCGTCAACGCCGGGGCAGCGTCGTCGGCAGCCGGGAAATACCAGATCATCCGCAAGACGCTGGAAGCCTCGGTAGCGGCAACCGGCATGTCTCAGGGGCGGAAGTTCGACAAGACCGCGCAGGACGAACTTGCCATGCACCTGCTGCGCGGGCGCGGCATGCAGCGGTTCCTCGACGGCCTGATGGACGCCGACGACATGGCGCTGGGGCTGGCGAAGGAATGGGCCTCTCTGCCGGTGCCCCGAGACATGAAAGGCCACTCCCGGCAGGTGAAGGCGGGGCAGAGCTACTATGCCGGCGACGGGCTGAACAAGGCGCATGCGACGGTGGCAGAGGTGGAGCAAGCCTTGCTTGTCGCGCGTGAGCGGTATCGCAGCCGGGCAACGGCACCGGTGACGGCGCCGAACGCCACCAAGCCTGCGGCGCCGTCAGTGGGCATCATCGCCGCGCTTCTGGCGCTTTTCAAGTCCATGTTCAACGGAAGGAAATAACCATGCAGACCAAAGGTGAATATCGCGTTGGTATCAGCTTCAACCCGAGCCAGGACGATGCGGTCAGCCGGATCAAGCGCGCCGCGGCCGATCTGATCGACATGATCGAGGACATTGCGGTGCCCCCGGCCCAGGCTGATGGCGACGTGATGCGCAGCGAGGAAGTCTTCCGGCTCAAGGCCCTCGCCCAGACCGCCATCGAGGACGGCGCCATGTGGGCGGTGAAGGCGGCGACGAAGCCCGAAAGGAAGTGACATGCCCCAACTCGTCGCACGCATCGTCCTGCGCTACATCGCCGGCATTCTTGTCGGCTGGGGCATGCTCGGCCCGGATACCGGCTATCAGATCGCCAATGACCCGGATCTGGCAATCCTGCTGGGCATGGGCATCGCGGCCATCACCGAGGGCGTCTATCTCGTCGCCCGCAAGCGCGGTGATCCGACATGATCGCGCGGATCAAGGGCTGGCTCGCTGCGTTCGGGCTGGCCCTCGTTGCTGTCCTCGGCGCTTGGCTCAAGGGCCGGTCGCGGGGCGGGGCGGACGCACAGGCGCGAGAGGATGCGGCCTATCGTGAGACGCGCAGGAGGATGGACGATGTATCGACTGATGATCTTGACGACGCTGACGTTGCAGACCGCCTGCGCCAGCACGCCGGTAAGCCAGACCGCGATCTGTGACGGCACCGAGGCGTCCCGCAGGGCGCTGGCAGCGGCGCTGATCGAGGACGGCGGGGCGCAGTCCCAGCGGGCAGGGCTGCGGCTGCTGGACCAGCTTGAGGCCGGCTGTCACCCCTGACGCCGGGCGCGGTGCTGGGCGAGGGCGGCGCGACATTGCCTCACCATGGGCCCGATGCGATCTGCCATTGGCCCCTCAACGTATCCGGCTGCCCGATCCAACGCCTCCGCCAACGCGTCCGCATGCGCCTGCTCGTCGGATAGGGCGGCTTCGGCGCGCTCAAGCGCCTCGGTCAACATCGCGTTGGCCTGCCGCTCGCTATCGAGATTGGCCGCCGCTGTGTATTCGGTGCGGTCAACCTCGCGCAGGGCAGCAGCATCGCTCATAGCGGCAGCAACAGCGTTGCGGGTGATTTCCTGCCCGGCAGCGTGCAGCGTTCTGGCGGCGCGCTGGACAGTCGATAGGGCGGCCGTCAGCCTCTCCACCTCGGCGCGGAGGCGGGCGAGTTCGTCGGCGGCTTCTCGGACGACCGCGCCGAAAGTCCATGGCATGGCGTAGGCATCTTCCTCGGTAAAGTCCCGCAGCCGCTCGATCAGGTCGTCACTCATCGCGCGCCCTCCTGTCCTGACAGCACAATCTTCATCGGCCCCGCCTCGATCATCTCCACGCGGTTGCGCAACTCGCGCATGTCGCCATCAAGCGCTGCCTTCGCGGCGCGCATCCAGTATTTCTGCGACATGGCAAGGCGACGTTTCAGAATTTCAACCTCGCGTTCCGGCGTCATCGCGCGTCCTCCGGGGGCTGGGGGAGCGGCATCCAGTGGGTCAGGTAGATGAGAGGGAAGGAATCCTCATCGGGATACCATCCAGACTCGCATCCGAAATCCATCCACTCCACGACAGAATAATGCCGACTCGGCCCCTTGCCGTGGTCCACTCCAGAGGCGAGGATGGCTGTCCCATCCTTCGGCGCAGTCTCAATCGGTTGCCAGTCGCTCATGTCCTCTCCTTCTGGTCGCGGAGTTCAGTTCAGCACAAGCCGAGGGGGCCGGCGCAGCTTGCCGCCCGTCTCGCGCTCGAATGCCTCGATCTGGTCAGGGTTGATGCGAATCGCCGCGATAACCTGCGATCCGCGAAATCTCGGGTCGAATGCATAGACGCCGCCAATCTCGATACGGTTCGCGAGGCAGAACATCATGAACCTCGCCATACTGGCCTTGGTCATGCTCAAGCCTTCCTCGCAATGTCGCCAGACGCGGCCATAGTGATCTGCCTCGCTGCCCGGCTCGGGGCACCGGCAATCGTGCAGCGGCTCGTTGCATCTCGCGCAGGTGCTCATGGCGTCTCCTTGGTGATCTGGTCGCGGGTGTGGGCAGCAAGGCTGTCCTCAAGCAGCTTTGCCAGTTGCAGGTATTCCATCGCCTTCACGGCCAGCGCGAGAGACGCGGCGGTATCACCAGCTAGGCGCGCTAGCTCAGCGGCATCGGCCAGTTCATGCGCGATCTGGACTGCGCCCTTCTTCATGGCGTCATTCCTCTGTGGTGGGGCGTTTCCCGCTTTCCCGATTCGTTCGCGATATGTCCTGAGCAATAGAAAAGCCAAGGCGATGAGATTGCGCGGCTTTCTTCAAATTTAGGTTCTGGCGCCGCAAGGCGTGGGGGTTCAAGTCCCTCCACCCGCACCATTTTAGCAAAATCAAAGGCTTGCGGCAAGAAAATTGCCGCCTGATCGCCGCTGTTTTTCCGTGCTTTTGGCACAGTTTCCCAACTGTTTACCACGTTCTTCATTCGTCCTTTGTTCGTTCCCGGCGGCCCTGAGCTGTCTTGGATGCCCGCGACTGGCTGGCTTGCGCCCGGTATTTTTGCACCATGGTCAGCGTTTTGTGGCCGGTAACTGCCTGTATCTCCGCATCCGAACAGCCAGCTTCGGCAAGCTGCTTCGCCGCAGTGTATCGCCACCCATGAGGGACCAGACGATTCTCGCCCTCGAGGGCTCCGATCTTCTCCCGCACGTCCTCCACAGCCTTCTGAACGGCGCGCTTGCCGAGGGGCTGGGTCAGATTCCGGGCCATGATGTAGCGGCCGGTTTTCGGCAGGCTGGCGAGATAAGCCCGCAGTCGAGACGGGCAATAGACGCGGATTTTCGTGCCGGACTTGTCCTGCACCACGTCCATGAACTCGCCGTCAAAATCGCTCCATCGCATGGCGCAGCAGTCGCCGATTCTCTGTCCGGTTCCGATCCCCAATTCGTAGGCGGTTCGGGCGGTTGTGCCGGGCGCGGCGACGGCCTCGAAGGCCCGCAGTTTTGCATCAGGCCAAGCCTCGTATTCGCCGCCGGTCAGCTTATCAATGTCAACGACCGGGTTTCGGTCTATCCATTCCAGGTCCACAGCGTGTTTGCACAGGATGGACAGGACGGCGAGGCGCTCATTGGCTTTCGACCATTGGTCTTGCAGCGCAGCCTGCACGGCGAGGGCGTCCTTGCGGCGGAAATCCCGCATATCCTTCTTGCCGTTCTTCTCGCGGATCGCCTCGCAATGCCGCCGATAGTTCGCCTGTGTCCCAGGTTTTTTGCTGCGAAATGCCGGGCTTTTGTAATAGCTGATGATCAGGTCGTTCCAGGTGTGCTTCCCGCCCGTCTTTTTCTTCCCGGTCCTGCAATCCCAATATGCTGCTGAAAACTCGGGCGAGTCCGGGTTGTCGGGCAGCCGGATCAGCGCCTTCCCCTGGCGGAAATACAGATACGTCCGCCCCTTGACCGTTTTCCGGTATAGGTAGGGCAGGCTGACCTTTTTCATGGCTCGAACGCCTCCCTCGACGCTTCCCCGCTGATGATACGCCGCAACTCGCCCGTATCCCAGCGCGGCAGGCCGCCGATATTGCGCGGCGGTGGCAGGTGGCCGCCATCGACCAGTCGGCGGAACTCGCACGGCTTCATGTCCAGCATTGCTGCGGCGGTCGTCTCCCTGACGGCTATCGGCTCATGCCTCCCCATCTACGCCTCCCTCTGTGCCACGCGAGCGCGTGGTTTATCGCCCGGATTGCGCAGCCAGCGATACGCCTGCATCTCGCACATGGGCGCGGTCATGCACATGCCGTTCGCTTTCCCGACATGCGTGCCGCGCCTCTTGCATCCGCACCAGCATCGTGCGCGGGATCTGCTTTCCACCGGCTCAATTGTCCGCTTGTGGTGGTATACGCTAGCCCACCTCATTCCCCTGCCTCCCTCTGTGCGGTGCGATAGGCGCGCAGGATCGCGATGAGCCATGCGCGGGCGGGACACGGACCGCGAGCGGAATAGATGGAGCCGGCGAGCTCAACCGCCATTCGGTCATTGAGGCGCGCCCAACCCCATCCCGGCAGCAGCGCCTTGTGCAGCGCCAGAGCGGCGTCGAGGGAGCCGTTGTAGGCCAGAAATACTAGCGTTCGTTTTTCTGCGTCCAGCCCGGTCGTATAGGCCCAATGTCCTCGGATTGAGCTGCACCCGTGAAACACCGCCTCAGGAAGCGTTCCCGCCTCCACGGCCCCGATCAGCTTATCCAGCTCACTCATCCCCGCCTCCCTGTCCGGTGCGGCGGTTCCACCCGTCTCGCAGCGCCTCATAGCTATCATGCTCACAGTTTGGCATGATGCAGTCCACGGTTTGGCACTCGGTATAGAACCGTCCACTGGACGCGGGACTGTAGTCGTCGCAATTGACGAAAACTGGCTGCCCACACAGCGGACACGGCAGAAACTCGCTCTTCCATGCCATCACCCCCGCCCTCCCTTTGTCCTGTCCTGTGCGGCGGGCGGGACGCGGCTCGTGCCGCCAGCCGTATTTCTCATCGACGTGGCGGCAGTCACCGCAGAGAGGCGCGCCGCACAGGCTCATGCCGCAGTCCGTCCAGCACATGCCAGTGGTGGGCCTCCCGCAGCCTTCACATTTGCGCTCGACCGCCATCACTTCTCCCCCGTGCTGGACAGGGCGGCGCGGACCGCCGCGAACTCACAGCGGCCCGTAGAGGCAATCTTTTCCAGCACCCCCCGCAGCCTCCGGTTTTCCTCGGCCTGCGTGGCGATGAGGTCGGCGGCTTCCTGAATGGCCTCGTTGGCGGTGATCAGCGGGGATGCGCCGAGGACCGCATAATTCGCCCGAATTGCACTGACGCAGATGCCGCGTAGCTTCGTCACCAGTTCCCGCGCTTTGTCGTGCTGGGTCATTTCTCGCCCTCCTTCTCCATGGCGGCGAGGATTTGGGCGGCGACGATGATGCGGCATTGCCGATCCAATTGGTCGTCGTCCTCGTCTGGGGTTCGCGCAATATCCGCCGCCCGCTGCACCCCCTCCCGCACCTTCTCGCGGCCATAGGCTTCAAGAGCGGCTTTGGCATGGGCTGGGGTCAAGGACCGGATCAGGTGTTGCAGATAGAGGCCAACCGTCGCGCCCTGACATCCGCATTGATAGCCATTGCAGCAAAGGCGCTTATCCAGGGCTATTTCAACCGTCCCGTCTCCGTGGTCGAATAGCACATCGGCTGCCGCTTTAAATGCAGCCGCCACCTGCGCCCGTGCTTCGTCGCGCCCGGCTTCGGCTTTCTCGGCGCGTTTGATCGCTTCCGCCAGTGCCCCGCAAACCGTATCGTGGGCCTTGGTCAGCCGCTCGATCTCGGCGCGGGCTGCTGCGAGGTCGGCCTTCGTCTGGCGCAGTTCTTTTTGCATCGGAATGAAGTCGGTGAACCTAGCCATCGCTCTCTCCTTTCAGGGCGCGCAGGGCGGCAAGCTCGATTTGGAGTTCAGAAATCAGCTTACCCTGTGCGAAACATTGCATTTCCAGCCGATCGCTTTCTGCGGTCAGCCGATCTCGCTCTGCCGTCCACGCCATCTGGACTTGCTCAACCGTCAGCCCCGCCTCCGCGACCGTCTCGCTGGGCTGGGGCGGGTGGATTTGAAACGTCTGCTTGATTGCGGCTTGAAGCATTGCCCCTGTTCCGAGGATTACGCCGGGTTCCTCGAATGGCAGGGCGTCGATCCGGTCAAGGATAGCGGAAACCTTGGTCAAGCTCTCGTCGGTGATGGTGTGGACTTCTTCACCTACTGGCCCACTGGTTTCGCAGTCATCCAGCATATAGCAAACCTCGCGGCCAAATTCTCCGATCAGGTCGATCAGGGCATCTTGGCTAACAAGCACCGCCTCTCCTTCGGGCTGCGGGGCTGGCGTCAGGGCCGATAGGATGCGGCGCTCGTAATCGGCCTGCGCGGCGGCTTTGGCGGCTTCCGGGCTGGCGAAATAGCTGAAATTTCCCTCAACGTCTGACAGCCGAATTTCATCTTCATGGAATGCCGAGGCGGAGGGGGCGACCGAATAATCCCCGCATTCGCTTTTGCCAAAGAAGCAGCCTGGGGCGTATTCATCCCACACCAGCGCCCGCACCTGGCCCGAGGCGCAGAGGTCGGAGCTGCGGTATTCGGTCCGGGTGTCCGCTGGCTCGCTGAAAGCGAGGCCGCAGCCCGCCCGCCGCAGGGCGCGCATTCCTGCCTCTGCCTTGCGGTAGGCGAGGACTTCGCGGATCAGGGCAGGGACAAGAGCGATGGCGCGGGCGTTGGCTTCGCTGCTGACAGAATCGGCAATCTCATCAAGGATATTTCCTGCGACGTGGACGCTATATTCGATTCCCCACGCGGCCCCTTGGTATTCGCTGTCCACTGCCCAAGGCCCCGGCGTCATATCCGCCGCCAGCCGCTCAAGCTCTGCCGTGTCGATGGGGGTCATGCCTCACCGCCTTCCCGAGCGGCGAGCATCGCGTCGGCCATATCGTAGATGTATGCGGCGCAATCCGTCGCGTTCTGATGTGGCGTGTGAGGGCTAGCGAAATATCCCGCCAGTGCTTGCCCGGCGAAGTAATCGCGCAGGGACAAGAAATGAAGCCGCTGGCCTTCGTCCCCTATCTGGACGCTCGTTACCACCCCGCCGTGGCTGTCTTGGGCGCTCATTCTGCGGCCTCCGTCCCAACGGGTTCCGCCGCTCCGGTCGGCTGCGCGGGGGCCATCTCGATAGTCTGGAAGATCCACCCCTTCCACTTGCGCCAGAAGGTCAGCGCCCTCCGACCATCCATCGCGCGGATTTCCGCATCGCTGAAATTGCGCCACGCATCGAGCGAATGCCGCTGGCAGCCGATCTGCATGACCTCTGAGGTGTAGCTGATCGGCCAGTCCTCGATCTGGATGCACTTGATCCAGTCATTGAGGCCGCAGGTTCCATTCAGGTTGGCATCGCCCAGGTCGGCACCGCCCAGGTTGGCACCGCGCAGGTCGGCATCGCGCAGGTCGGCACCGCCCAGGTTGGCACCGCGCAGGTCGGCATCGCGCAGGTTGGCATCGCCCA
>ERZ869909.822-NODE-822-length-30429-cov-4.277840_pt1 | contig 30429 bp, 31 predicted proteins | sample MGYA00520892_ERZ869909 | MGnify/ENA primary metagenome ERZ869909 (study PRJEB32215, sample SAMEA104723947) | bioreactor metagenome | biome: bioreactor; feature: anaerobic bioreactor; material: water | place: China | collected 2015-03-12 ...
GCTTCAAGGGCTTCTTCCGGAGCATGGCGCTGCTGCCGCTGCTCACGCCCTCGCTGCTTTCGGCGATGGCGCTGATCCAGCTGTTCGGCAATCAGGGCTACCTGAACAGTCTTCTCATGGGCAACACGATCTACGGCCCGCTGGGGATCATACTCGGCATGGTGATCGCCCATTTCCCGCATGTCTTCATCATCCTGCTGGCCTGGCTTGGGAGGGCACTGGTCGGTGCACGCGAGTTGGGCTGGGGCCGGCTGATACTGGCAGCGATCGCCGGTATCGCCTTCGGGGACTCCATCGCCCTGTTTCTGGTGACTGCCGACCTCGGCGAGGTGGCCAACCTCGACATCGCGCAGCACCAGCTGGTCGCCATGCCGTTCCGGGTGATCGGCACCATGGGTGCGATCGTCGTGCTGGAACTGGTCTTCCGGCGTTCGCGCACTCGCGGATCAGCGTTGGGCTCCGGGTCCACGCCGCCCTTCAGACCGGCAAGCATCCTGAGCCCACGCGTCTTGCTTCGTGCGCTGCAGGTTTCGCGCATCCTTACCCGGCACGGCTTCGCCTGGCTGTTCACCAGGCACGGCGGCGGTGTTCAGGATGCGGGCGACCTCGCCCGTCGGGCCCGCCAGGCGTTCGAGGAAGCCGGTGGCGTGTTCATCAAGCTCGGCCAGCTGGTGGCCACCCGGCCCGACCTGCTTCCCCCGGCAGCCATCATCGAGCTGGCCCGCCTGCAGTCCGGTGTGTCGCCGCTCGACAGCGCGACCGCACGGGCTGAACTGGAAGCGCAGCTCGGACAGCCGTCAGCCGGCGTCTTCTCATCCATCGAGTGGGATCCGCTCGGCTCGGCGTCGATCGCGCAAGCCCATTCGGCCGTGCTGCTGGACGGCAGCAGGGTGGTGATCAAGCTGCGGCGGCCAGGGCTTGAGAAGGTGATGCGGCGCGACCTCAGCATTATCAGCTGGCTGGCGCGCAGCGCCGAGCTGCGTTTCGACTGGGCAAGTCGTATCGGTGTGACCCGGCTGGCCGCCGAGTTCGCGACCACGCTCCTGCAGGAACTCGACTTCCGCACAGAAGCGCGCAACATCGCAGAGATCGAGCAGGCCGCCAGCTCCGAGCCGCTGATCGCGGTTCCGCAGCTGTGTGCCGACCTGACCGGAGCGGGCATCATCGTCATGCAGCATCTGGCCGGCACACCGTTGTCAGCTGCCGGGCAACAGGAGTCAGAGGACCTGGCGGACGCCCTCTGCCGCAGCCAGGTTCGCGCGATGCTTGATGGAGACCGGTTCCACGGCGATCCTCATCCCGGCAACCTCATGCTGCTCGAGGACGGCCGGCTGGGCCTGATCGACCTCGGCGTCAGCAGCAGGCTGGACGCCTTCGAGCGGTCGGCCGTGTTCCAGATGCTGGTGGCGCTCCAGGAGCAACAGCCGGCACTGCTGTACGAGTCGATGCTGACCATCGGGACGGTGGACCCCGCGGTGCACGATCGGGGCGAGATCGAGCGAGCGCTGGCGCGCTTCATGGCCGCCTACCTCGGACCCGGCCTGCCGCCGGCTTTGGCGATCACGGACCTGCTGCGCCTGACGCTCCGGCTTGGCCTGCGCCTGCCGCCCTCGACCAGCGCGATGTTCCGGGCTCTCTCGACGCTGATGGGCAGCCTCGAGCAGCTGAGCCCCGGCTATCCGGTGATCGACAGGATCGCCGAGCTTGGCGGGGCCGAGTTCAGGCGGCGGCTCATGCCGGGCTCCGCCGCCGAGTTCGTGCGGCAGGAGTGGTCGGAGCTGGGCCCGCTGCTCGCGCGCCTCCCGCGCCACGTGGACAAGCTCGCCACCATGCTGCAGCACGGAACGATTACCACGAGCGCCCGGGTACTGGCCGACCCGGACGACCGCAGCTTCATCGAGCGTCTCGCGAACCGCTTCATCCTGACCCTGCTCAGCGTCGGAGTTGGCGCGGTATCCGTCATGCTCCTGAACGTCCCCGGGGGCTTCGAGTTGCCCTGGATCGGCGTCGGACTGTACGAGGTGCTGGGCTGGATCGGGCTGTTCATCGCCATGACGCTCATGTTCAGGGTGTTGCTTGGTGTGCTGGAGGACTGAGGCCACAGGGCTTCCGACGGGACACATGTAACCTGCGCCGCGCGGCCCCGGTCGCTAGTCTGACAGGCAGGAGGAACGCGTGAAGTCACCACTCATAACTGTTGCCCTGCTCGCCGTGGTTGCCATCATCGGTGTGGCGGTCTGGACCCAGGCCGGTCAGGACGAGGAAGCAGCCTTCCTGCGGCGCCACGGCATCAGTGCCACGGATCCGCAGGAGATCATCGCCCAGCTCGAGGCGCACCCGACCAAGCCCCTGCCCTACGTGGCCAGCGTGACATCGCATTCCCTCGTCCTGGCGGACGACACCACGCGGCTGGAGTACGACCTGAGCGAGGTCGGCTTCTATCTCAGCTTCGCCCCGTACGTGTCGTTCACGCACCCCTGCTATAACCACAGCCTGGCCACGTGCCAGGGTGAGCTGGTGGCTGAGGAGTTCGACGTGCAGATCGTCACCTCGGACGGCGTGGTTCTGATCGACGAGACAGTGACCACCCACGCCAACGGCTTCGCCGGAGTGTGGCTTCCGCACGATATCGAGGCGACGGTCACGGTGGACATGGATGGCCGGACCGCCAGCAGCTGGATTTCCACCGCAGAGGACGAGGCGACGTGCCTGACTGATCTGCGCCTCTGAACCCGCGCGTCGACGCTTGCGGGCCGCCTGAGCGCAGAAGGTGAAAACGCCTCTTGCTAGACTGTTATTACCTTGATCAGGACACAGGTAAGCCTGTCCGAAGAGGAGTACGAGGTCGCGAAGAGGGAGGCTGCTCGCGGAGTACGCGCAGTCCGGTGCATGCGCCGGACTCATCCACTCGTGCTTCAGCCCTGAAGGACGTACCATTTCGCATGATCAACATCGAGATCGACCACTTCCTTTACGCCGGCCCCGACCTCAAGCTGCTCATTATGGACGTGGCCGGGCGCAGCGGGATCACTGCCGCGGCAGGCGGCCGTCACCCGGACTGGGGCACGCACAACGCGCTGATCGGGCTTGAGAATCGCAGCTACCTGGAACTCATCGCCCCGGAGCCGGGGGCCGAAGGACCATGGGGCTCGCTCTTTGGCAGGCTGGACGGGCCTTCGCTGCAGGCGTGGTGCGTCCGCGCCGGTTCGGCCGACCGCGTGGCGGGGCGCCTGGAGCGGGCAGGGGTCGCGAGCAGGCGGGTCGAGGGTGGCAGGGAGCTGCCGGACGGCGGCCGGCTCACGTGGGAGCTGGTCTTTCCCTTTGGCCACGGCTTCGGCGGCGCACTGCCGTTCTTCATAGACTGGCGGGATTCGGTCCACCCCTCCAGCAACCTGGCGGCGGCCGCGCGGCTCACGCGCTTCACCGTCTTACACCCGGACGCCGCGGCGCTCGGGCAGGTACTCGCCGGCGTGGGCGTCCCACCCCCGCTACTGCACGTTGTGGAAGCGGGGCGGATATCGCTGGCCGCTGCGATGGATTCTGAAGGAGGACAGTTCGTGCTCGAAGGTGTTCTGGCTCCCCACGCCTACCTCGGTGAAGCCTGAGGCGTAAGTGCTCCGCTCAGCCGCCGCGCAGGAACAGGGTCGGATCAGCAGCGGTCGGCTGCACCGACGGAATCAGGGTGGGCACGCGCTTGCGATGCGTCCGCGTGACCCGGTCGCGCACCGCGTCGATCTGCGCCTGCGTTACGCCCAACGCTCGGATGTGCCCGTCTTCAAACCCGCCCTCAAGATGGGACAGTACCAGGTCAGCAACTCCGTAGCTGAAGCCGAAGTCGCCCTCGTCGGTCTGGTCCGGCTCCAGCCCTGCCGACGGCGGCTGCTCGATGATCGACGGTGGCACGCCCAGGTACGCAGCCAGCTGCAACACCTGAGTCTTGTACAGGTCGCCGATGGGGTTCACTTGCGGGACATCGTCTCCGCCCTGGGTGAAGTAACCGAAGAGAATCTCGCTGCGGTTGCCCGTACCCACCGGAAGCGTTCCGCGTTCAGCGAGCATGTCGAACAGGATCATCGAGCGGCACCGGGCCTGAACGTTGCCTCGGCGATGCCAGGTCATGCCCGGTCGCGCATCGGCGTAAGCGTCGACGATCGGGGTGATGTCGATGGTCTCGCTCTCGATCCCGAGCCGGTCGATCACTGCCTGAGCCATCCCGAGCCCGCCCGCAGCCAGGTCCCGGTAGGGCATCCGCAGTGCCAGCACGGCTTCGCGGCCCAGGGCGCGTTCGCACAGGCAGGCGACGACGGCACTGTCCACGCCGCCGGAGAGTCCAAGGACGACGCGCCTGAACCCGTGACGGCGCAAAACGGCGTCCTGAAGGAAGTGGACCAACCGTTTCGTGAGCGCCTCGGCATCGATCGCAAGCCTCGGGTGGATCTCGTGGGTAGAGTCTTTCATCGCCCCTCCTTATTGAGCCACAGTCTACAGGCTGCCCGATCTGCCGGCAGAAATGCCGCGTGGAGCAGCTGTCGGGATTGGGGACGGACAGTAGACTGTTTGGACAGGCACGCCTGCCGGGCGCGCGGGGAGGAGAAGACGGCATGAGAGCTCAGGAGCGCGAGACCGCCGAGGGCCTCCTCTACGCGGACCTCTACCAGCTGACGATGGCACAGCTCTACTACTTCCAGGGGCTGCACGAGCAGGAGGCGCAGTTCGACTACTTCTTCCGTACCAACCCGGACTACGGTGAGCACCAGGCCGGCTACTGTGTGTTCGCCGGATTGGATGACCTGCTGGGGCACCTTGAGGACGTAGCCGTGCGGCCGGAGGATGTGGAGCTGCTGCGCGGCCTGCGTACGGGCGGCGGCGACCGGCTCTTCCAGGAGGACTTCCTCGACTGGCTGACAGGGCTCGGTGACCTGGGTGGGGTGCAGCTCAGGGCCGTGGACGAGGGCAGGGTCGTCCATCCCGGCACTCCGCTGGTGATCGCCCGGGGTCCGCTGGCAGTGGTGCAGCTGCTCGAGTCGGCCCTGCTCAACCTCCTTAACTTCCCGACGCTGATCGCAACCAAGGCTGCCCGGCTGCGCCAGGCTGCGGGCGACGCGGTGGTCTCCGACTTTGGCCTGAGGCGCGGGCAGGGGCGCGGGGTCACGGCCGGCAGCAGGGCAGCTCTGATCGGGGGAGCCGACACGAGCTCAAACACGGGCGCGTCCATCCTCATGGGGGTCGCCCCGGCTGGCACGCATGCGCACAGCATGGTGCAGGCATTCATCGCCAACGGAGGCAGCGAGCTCGATGCGTTCCGCGCCTACGCCGAGGTCTACCCGAACGACTGCCTGTTGCTCATCGATACCGTGGACACGCTGCACAGCGGACTTCCCAACGCGATCACCGTGTTCGAGGAGCTCCGCACCAGGGGCCACGAGCCACGGGGCATACGCCTGGACTCCGGAGACCTGGCCCATCTGGCGGTCGCGTGCGCGGCCGAGCTCGACCGGGCGGGGTTCCCGGCCGCGGCGATAGTCCTGTCAAACCAGCTCGACGAGCTGACGATCATGCAGGTCCGGTCACAGGTCGAGGCCGAGGCCAAGCAGCTTGGCCTGGAAGCCCAGCGGGTGCTGGGCCGCCTGAGCTACGGAGTCGGGACCAGGCTGATGGTGAGCGAGGGTGCCCCCGCCCTTGACGGCGTCTTCAAGCTGGTCGCGACCCGGGCAGGTTCGGAGTGGCGACCCGCCATCAAGGTGTCGGACTCGCCCGCCAAGACCGTGACCCCGGGGCCCAAGAGCCTCTGGCGGGTGTACGACGATTGCGGCCGCGCGACCGCGGACCTGATCGCGCTGGATTCAGAACGCCCGCAGCCTGATTCGGCACTCACACTGCACCATCCGGGCGATCCGCAGCTCACCCGCGTGCTCCCGCCACGACAGGTCGGCCGCGTGGAGCCGTTGCTCGCCGAGGTCTGGAACGCAGGACGGCGGTTGGCCCCCGAGCCCGGCATCGCGACGCTTCGCGAGCGCCGGCTCCGGGACGAGGCCGCGCTCGACATCGGTGTGCGGCGCCTGCTGAACCCGCACGTCTATCATGTCTCCCTCTCAAAGCAGCTCTGGGACCTGAAGAGGCGGACGATCGCTGCGGCCGGGCGAGCGCCGTGACGCGCGCGGATCGGGATTGGAGTGAAACATGAACAGAAGGCTCTATCTGAGAATCGGAACCCTGTCGCTGGCACTCGCGGGTGTGCTCTTCGCACTGTTCCCGTTGACCCGTCCCTGGCACGACGCTGCCGGAACCGACGCCGGTCTGGTCGCGGCCACGCTCAGCAGCTGGTGGGTGCCTTCGCACCTCTTCGGCGCGATGGGGTTCCTGCTGGTGGCTGTCGCCTCGACCGCGGTGCTGGGCGTGCTGATGAAGGGACAAGGTGAGCCGGCGGCCAGAACCATGGCGCTGCTCGCGATGCTTGGCGCCGGGCTGATCCTTCCCTACTACGGCATCGAGTCGATCGGGCTGAACGCCGTCGCAACCAGTTCGCAACTGTCGGACGCCGCCAGCCGCGCCATCCTGATGGAAGCGATCCGCAACGACCCCTACGCCCTGGGTACCTTCGGCGCCGGGCTGCTGGCGATGGCAATCTCGGGGATTTTGCTGGCCGTTGCTGTTGCGCGCGCCGGGGCTGGCTCGGCGTTGCCCGCGATCGCGGTCGCGGTGCTGCTCGCCCTGTACCTGCCGCAGTACTTCGGCCCGCCGTGGCTGCGCATCACACACGGCGTGCTGCTGGGGATCTGCCTGATTACATTGGCCGCATGGCATCACTCAAGGGCGTGGATGGCTACGGCTGTTTCGCAGTGATTCAGTTTCCATGGATGGTGAGACGCGATAGCCGTAATGCTCGAGCCGTGGGAGTACGACACGGACCTCTACAAGCACCGCAATGAGATCGAACGCCTTAGTCTTCACCCGCTATGACAAGACAGACATCATGTCAGCGGCTTCATCGCCATCGCCCTCATCGCCATCATCATCCGCCAGTGTTCGCACGGCCCAGCAGTAGGGTCGCCAGGGCGAGCACATATGATGACCCGAACTAGCCGCCCTCGTTCCGCTTTCACGCTGGGGAGCATTGGATTCTTCACAACGCGCGCAATTTCCTGTGCTACTGTACCGTACAATGCTGGGCACCAGCATACTGTTTAGAGTATGAGTGCGCAAATGCAGGTGATGGCGACAGCGGAATCGTGTGTGACGCCTAAGCTTCGCAGTGCGCGGCCTGGAGCCGGTCAGGCAGCACGCCTGATCTTGAGTTCAGACGTTTGGGCCAAGCGATCCTGCTCATTTCACCTGTCAGGCGTTTGCCAACTAAGACGCGAGCAGGACCAGCTAGTTGGGAGCCAGAGTCATGGGTCTAGGTGAGTTTCTCCTGTGGAAGTTCCTGCCAGCCGTGATTGGAAATTTCCTGAGCAGGTGGGTGAAAGTCTACATGCCGGGTGGTCTTCTATCTCATCTCATAGGCATGGCCGTAGCGTTTACCTTGCTTGTTCTCTTCCTGGGTGACCCTGGGTGGGGTGCTCCCCTGTGGCTAGGGTTTGTCATGCTCGTCGTTGCCAGCTCTATCATTCCTGCCCTTGACCTCGGAGCCCAATTGTCCAGGAAGCCTGAATGAACATCGTCAGCACTAGTTGTCCCTGAGTTCCCAGACATCCCGGCTCATTGCGACCCGGGGCACGCACTTGCCTGAACTGATGCCCTATGTTGCGCCTACAAGGCCTGGCGCGGCTGCTTGAACCCTGACTGTTTCGATACCAGCCGCGAGGCCGACGGGTTCCGAGGAGACCCCCCTTGCGATGAGACCACTGGAGACCCTGCTGGTGTCGACCAACTTCCTGACCTTCGTCGTGCTGGCCATTCCAAGGATTCGAACCGCGAGCTGGGCGGGCCTGCTGCCTCTCACGGCGCTGGTCATGGCCGTCGTTCAGGTGTCGCTCGAACGGTACCGCTGGCAGATGGTCCCGGCCTACGCATTGACCGGCGTGCTCCTGCTCGCCTGGTTGTGGCAGCGTCTCGGCCCTCATCAACCCGTGCACTGGGTCCTGGTCGGCGGCACTGTCGCCATCGGGGTGCTGGGCCTGTTGGTCTCCACGGTGCTACCGGTGATTCTGCCGGCGTTCAGCTTCCCACTGCCAACCGGCCCTTACGCCATCGGGACACTCACCTACCACTGGGTGGACGCCGGGCGCCCGGAGCTGTTCACCCCCGAGCAGGACGACCTGCGCGAGGTGATGGTGCAGCTCTAGTATCCCGCCGTGGCCGAGCCAGACTCGCCGACGACCCCGTACATGCAGGACGCGAGTGCGCTCGCGACCTGGCTGGCGTGGCTCCTGCGCCTGCGCCTTCCGGACTGGGCCTCTTCAGGCCCGATGTCCGTGACGACGAACGCCGTACGCGCGGCGCGATTGGCGCCTGATGAGGCGAACTATCCGGTCGTGATCTTCATGGAGGGACTCTCCGGCTTCCGGCAGATGAACACCTACCAGGTCGAGGAGCTCGTCTCCCACGGTTACATCGTCGCGGCCATAGATCAGCCGTACGCCGCTGCCTCAGTTTCCTTCCCCGATGGTCGGCAGGTGACCGGAGTCGGGAAAGAAGTGATGTGGCCCCTCATCCAGCAGAGCCTCGATCCTGGCGAGCCCGTGCCTAAACTTGGCGGCCAAGCGTGGGAAGACGGCATCATCACGTACCTGGCGCGCGACGCGGTATTCACCCTGGATCGCCTGACCGAGCTCAACGGATCCGATCCGAGCGGGGTCTTGACCGGTGGCCTTGACCTCGAGCGCTTTGGCATCATCGGCGTGTCGCTGGGCGGGATTGTAAGTCCGGAAGCTTGCCGTCTCGACCGGAGGCTGCGCGCATGCATGATCATGGAGGCCCCGATCCCGGCAAGCGTCGTACGGGCCGGACTGAGCCAACCGACCTTGTTGATGATCGGTGACATCGAGACGATGCGCTCAGCGGGCTGGTCGGAGGCGGACATGGAACAGCATCACGCCACCATGCGCTCCCTGTACGGGAACCTTGCCGGCGAGGGCTACTTCGTTACAACCCACGGCATGTTCCACCTGAATCTCACGGATGCACCTTTGCTGCTGAAAGTCCCTCTGGGTGCGCTCGGCCTGCTGGGGTCGATCGATGTGGACAAGGCCCACGACATCGTCAAGGCGTACACGCTGGCGTTCTTCGACCGCCATCTGAAGGGCCATCACGGTCCGGTTCTCGACGAGCTGGACGGGTTTCATGAAGTCAAGCTCGAGTCGCGCCAGCCGGCCGGCCAAGGGGCTCACCCCTGGCTTGTGCTGCCGGAACCGGCCGGTGGGTGACGACGGCACTCGAAAAGTCATCAAACAGCTGTGTAGAGGCCGGGGTCGTCATGGCGACCTGGGTCATCACGATGGCGATAACACCGTCCTGTGGGCTGGTGGTCCAGGACGTACCAAGCCCGCCCGTCCAGCCGTAGCTTCCCGGCGGCCACAGCTGGTCTCCCGAGGTGACCACTGACACCCCCATGCCCCAGGTATGCCTGGCCATGTCGAGCGGGATCGGGCCGGACCGGGATCTCTGCGCGCTGTTCAGCGAGCCCTCAGTCATCAAGCGAACTGATTCTGGTGACAGCACTTGCTGCGTGCCAGCCCGACCGCGGTTCAGGATCATCGTGGCGAACGCCAGGTAGTCATCACAGGTCGAGACGAGTCCGCCTGCGCCGGAGCTGAAGGCCGGCTTCCGACTCCACTGGCCGGATCCGGGATCATCGCTCATCATGAGACGCCCGGTCTCTGGCTCTGGTGTGTAAGCGGTGACGAAGCGGTGGATGTTGTCTGCTGAAACGCTGAACGAAGTGTCAGGCATGTCCAGGGGCTCAAACAGGTTCTCCTGCAGGAAAGTGGCGAAGTCGGAGCCGGAAGCTCTTTCGATCAGAGTGCCGAGTACGTCGGCGGCGGTGTCGTACAGCCAGGAGCGGCCTGGCTGCTGCATGAGCGGCAGGCTGGCCAGACGCTCGAGCCATTCGTCCGCAGCGGGCTGTGATGCGGGTGCCGGCGGACCCATCCTCAGGCCCATATCCAATGCTGCCCTGAGAATCGGATAGTCAGCCGGTGATTGGTAGAGCTGGCCAAAGCCGTCCGTGAAGCTGAACAGATCGCGGACGGTCACGGGCCTTTCTGCTGCTACCGTGTCATCAAGTGGACTGTTCAGATCGCGGAGCACCCTGCGATCAGCGAGTTCAGGAAGAAGGCGGTCGATCGGTTCGTCGAGCGTGATTACGCCACGGTCCACAAGAATGAGTGCGGCAGCAGCCGTGATCGGTTTCGTCATCGAGCTAATGCGGAAGATCGAGTCGCGCTGTACCGATTCGTCTGCTGTGAGCGAGTGGGTGCCGAGCGCGAGTGCCTGCACCTCACCCCGTTGCCTGATGATGCCGGCAACACAAGGCACGGCCCCGCTCGTGACGTACGGTTCGAGCGCTGCCTGAACCTTTTCCATCGTCGCATCGGACGTCATCTGTGGTCAGTCACCGTACTCGTCATGCCGCCTGATCCAGTGCATGGTCCCTTCATCTTCCTGCCGTCCCAGATGCGTGAAATCGAGCCAGTTGAAGGTGGTCAGCAGTGACTCGGGCCCGCGGTTCCAGGTGCTGTAGGTGAAGTAGATGTCGTCACCTTCACGGATGAAGACGCTGATGCCGTGCTCCTCGCCCCGGTCTGTGGTGCCTCCGAAATCACGGTTGAAATCCGAATCGAACGACGAGTACCACGGAACGTGCTGCCAGCCCATCCGCCGCTGGTACGCCTGCAGCTTGGGCAGTTCTGCGTGAGACACCAGGGCAATGGTGGTATCGCCTGCATGGAGGTGTGCAAGGTGACCGATGCTGTCCACCAGGAACGAACAGCCGTCACAGCCGGCCTTCCAGGCAGGGGCGAACATGAAGTGATAGACCACGAGCTGGCGTCTTCCCTCGAACATGTCAGCCAGGCTGGCAGCACCTGCTGGTCCTTCGAGCGTGTAATCCTTATCGACGCGCACCCATGGGAGTTCGCGGCGTTCGGCATGAAGTTTCTCCATGGCGTGGGTAAGTTCCTTCTCTCGCACCAACAGGGCCTGCCGGGCGGCCCGCCATTCTGCCTCGTTAACTACGTTTCTGTTTGCCATGTCCTGCCTCCTGTCAATTCGCCGTAATGGCTGCTATAGCCGATGTGGCTCTGAGCAGTGAGTCGAGATTCGCCTGGCCGATGGCAGCGGCCAGTTCAGTTTGGGCCTCCTGCCATGCCGGCGCTGCAGCGGTCAGTTTTGCCCTGCCGGCTTCACTGAGTGAATGCAGCCGTTCGCGCCGGTCATCGCCATCAACGATGTTGATGAAATCGTCGCGCTTGAGCACTGCCAGGTTGCGGGTGAGGGTGGTCCGGTCCGTACCGAGAGTATCGGCAAGCTGGCTGGTGGTCGCGGTTCCGTGAAGAGCGATGGCTGTCAGGAGCGTGAACTGGGTGCCACGCAGCCCATGCTGCACCAAAGCACGGTCGTAATGCGCAGCCAGTGAGCGGGTTGCCCTCCTGGTGTGGAAATAGGCGCACGACGCCGCAGCATCATTAAGCGTGGCACTCAGGTCAGCCTCGGTCATGCTATGAGTGTATATACACGTATCTGTAGCTGTCAAGGCCTGCTTAGAGCTCTCGCCGAACCGACTGATGACCGCTATACGCCAGTCTTCAGATCCGGCTTGTTGATGTCTGGCACGGGCCGGTAACCCGCCTGTCGAGAACAAAAGAGGTGCCGGAATTCATGGAGCGTAGCCAGCGCCAGTACAATCAGGGCCGAATCTGCCTTTGGAAATGACGTCGACGAATGGCAGAACTACCAACATCCGGTATATGCTGGTACAAAGGAGGCGGAGACATGGCCCGGAACACGAGTGTCAGTTTAGGAGATCATTTCCAGGAGTTCATCGATCGTCAGATCAAGCGAGGTCGGTATGGATCGGCCAGTGAAGTCGTCCGTGCCAGCCTCCGCTTGCTCGAGGAGCATGAGGACAAGGTCGAAACGCTGAGGCAAGCCCTGATAGACGGAGAGCAAAGCGGCGACGTTGGCGAAGTGAACATGGAATCCATCAAGAAGAAAGCACGCGTGAGAGCGACACAGGGTTCATGAACCGAATCGCCCGCCTTGCGGCGCTGGCGGAGCAAGATCTTATTGACATCTGGCAGTACTCGGCCGAGCGGTGGAGTACTGAACAGGCGGACTCGTACCTTGATGCGATAGGCCGTGCAATTCAGCAGCTCACAGCTAACCCGCAAGCGGGTGTGGCAAGGGACGATGTACGCGCCGGCTATCGCGCCCTCTTCGTCAACCAGCACGCAATCTATTACCTGATCACTGCCGAAGGTGTTCAGATTGGCCGCGTTCTTTCGGTGCGAATGGACCCTTATAGGCACGTATAGACGGATGCACAGGAGGCAGCCACAGCAGCTCGGAGCCGAACGCATCTCTCTGCAGTGATCGGCTGGAGCACAGAACCCTACAGTTCGAGGCAATCCATCCAGCGCTGATGTTCCTGGATGAACCAACGGTGGGGCTGGACGTAAGCACTTCACGGAACCTGATGACTGAAGTCCGCAGGCCTGCTCGTCGTCACATCGACAACGAAGCGTGCGGCCGGCCCATCAATCGCTACCGCACCCCGGCGGACGGGTTCATCATTCCCGACCAGTTGCGTACAACGACGAGGAAACCCGTCTGAACGCCGAGATGCGTCGGACAATCAACACCATCATCACAGGGCTCACGCACAACCCTTTGGAGGCTGTCGGGCGGTGCCTGACCGTCGATGAACACAGACGGCTTCACTCCACCGGGTGCCGGCTCGGAACAGCTGACACCAGAGCACCAGAACCAGGGGGCGTCGACCAGCGAGTCGGGGCCGTTCAGCACGGCCAGGTGTACTTAACCCCGGCACTTGCGCGGGCTTTCCAGGCAGAACTGAAGGCGCTCGTGGACCGCTACACGCGAACCAGCAGCGAAACACCGCAACGGAGCCAGCAGCAGTACAGCTTTATCACCGCGATCGCCCAGACGATCCCACGCTAGTGGCTGCCAGTTTGCCCCGGCGCCCATGACACTTTCCGGGTTCGTCTGTCAGCAGTCAGAATCGTTGCGCTTGAACTCCGTTACATCCGGCCAGACATAAGCAATCTCATCAAAAGACGCTCCCGCGACAGTAATGGTCTGCTTGCCTGAACGCTGACCACCCAATCGCTCATAAAAGCCCTGGGCTGGGTTGCCTTCCAGCACCCACACCCGCATGGACCTGTGCCCCTGCTCAACGAGAAAGTCGACTGCTCGCATCACCAGTTCCCGGCCAAGACCGGCACGCTGATGTTGCTCAAGCAAGTAGATCGCATACAGCTCACCATCAACGTCAGCACCTTCCTCACGCTCCGGTCCGGCATTGGCAAAGCCCACGACACCCATCACCGGATCTTCTGCCACGAACACGCATGAGCGGCTTTCGCCGGTCAGCATCTCAGTCGTAACCTGACGCCACATCGACTCCCGCTGCTCCACCGACAAAGCCGCCAGTACGGAGTCAGGCAACAGCCCGCGATAGGTGGTGCGCCATGAACTGACATGCACCTCAGCGATCGCTGGCGCATCCTCGGGTAGGGCTGAACGAAGCAACACAGGCTGTTCCTCACCGCAAACACTAACACGGGGCCGACTGGGCGTGATTCTGCGATCACCATGGTTGTCGTGGTCAACCCTGGACAACGGCGCAGCCCGTAACGTCCAGAGCTCCCTTGTGCAGGATATGGGGCGTTCGGAAGAACGCGAAGGGGCGCCTGCCATTACTTGCGGCGTCCGCGTAGTGCTTGCGGGTGGCGTCTGGAACATGCTGGAGCTCCGGCAGCAGGTCGGCATTGAACTCCTGCCAGTTCTCCGGGACATACTTTTGCTCTCTCTGGCTATGCCGGTACCAGTAGATGGCGAGCCTGATCGGCTCCAGCGTAGCCGGATCGATCTGGAACCAGCTCAGCTCCGGGACCTTGAACCCGGCTTCCTCGTGCAGCTCCCGGATCGTGCCTGGTTTGAGGGCAGTCAGGAATACTACGTCCTGCCAGCGGCAATCCAAGCCGGGAATCTCGTCGTCCAGCAGATCCTCGCGGCCCTCGTACTTGCGTACGCAGCGCTCGTACAACTGGCGGTTCCGGGTCCGTAGCTGACTGAGGGGCAACAGGGCTGATCCAATGAGTTGCTTCGGTGCCAGGTGATAGAGCATGCAGGCATGCTACTGGCGTGCGTCCGACCTGGTTGCACCGAAGTTCACGGCGAAAACGTGTGGCCGACGGTATGATGGGTGGCATCGAATGGAGGCAGAGCAGTACTATGCTTTCAAGGACTTCCGCCGATCCTGGACTGATGAAGTGATGAGCAGCCGGTAAGTTCGGCCCTCGGCAAACAGCATTTCATTGCCTCGGAAACTGCCATCAAACGCCCTCGAAAACTGGCATTGACGTGCCTGGGTAGTGCTATTCGGTTGGCGCCGTTCTGGCTGTCCTGCGTCTTCGTATCAGTCCGGGCACTGGCGAACAAGTGATGGTGATGAAGTTGACCTGGTGCTCGAGTTTGAAGATGGTCGCGTGCTTGCGTTCGAGGTTCAGAAGGCAGGCGACCGGAAACGCCCTGGGTGGGGACAGACTGCCCTGTCGGTCCACCGCGCGGAAGGCTAGACTGCCCTTGCAAGCAGCTCGGCCCGGCCGGGCAACCCGAATCACTTGCAGAAACGGTGCTTCATATGCTTCGCGAAACGTTGGTCGGAACAGCTGCCTTCCTCGGCTACTACCTGGCGATGGTGGCCGTCCTGTTCAGCCTCTCCCGATGGTTGAAGCTGCCGGGTGAACTGTTCCGGAAGCTGCTCCATGTCAGTGTGGCCGCTTCAGCGTTCGTGCTCGTACACATGTTCGAAACCTGGTACCTGGCTGCGCTGGCAGCCGTGTCCGTCGGACTGCTGTCCTACCTGGTCATCACCTGGGCGGAGCGCTTCCCGCGCATCATGAAGGCACTCAGGGAGCGCGCGCCCGGCGAGGTCCGTTCCAGCCTCACGCTGATCTTCCTGACCATGATCGGACTAATCACACTTGGCTGGGGCTGGTTGGGAGCCGAAGCCAGGTACATGGTGATCGCGCCACTGATGGCGTGGGGCCTCGGCGACCCGCAGCCGCGCTCGTCGGGAAGAGATGGGGACGCCGGCCGCTGACCCACACGTGGGTGGATAACAGCAAGACGGCCGAAGGTACGATCGCCATGCTGGTGAGCGCCGCAGCGGCCGTCCTCGCAACGCTGCTGATCTACACGCCCTGGCAGTGGTTCATCAGCCTGCCGATCGCCCTGGTGGTGGCACCCGTCTCCGCGATCACCGAGCTGATCACGCGCGACGGCCTCGACACCATCACCGTTCCGTTCGCGACCTTCGCCTGGCTGCTCGCGATCACGAGGGTGCTCATGTGGGTCGGGGTCCTCTGATAGCCGGCATGCCCACCCGAATCCCGGGCCCGGGTCCGGATGGTCAGCAGCGCCAGGATCAATCCGCGAAGAGTGAGCGCACCCTGCTCGTGTCGTGGCTTCTGAGCGCCCCGGGCCCATTGGTAACCGGCATCGCGGTCGCGATGAGCTCGTCCGCTACGCAGATCGCCGATGCCATCCGCCGCACCGTGGAGCTGGCCGCGCTCTTCACAGGCTGGTGGGTGTTCGGCCGGCGCAAAGTCGCGGCCACCGAAGCGGCGAGGCTGCGGCTCGAACGAAGCGCCGAGGTCGGTGTTGCCGTCGCCATGGGCGCCTCCGGCTTGGCGATGCTCGTGATAGGCGGCTACAGGTTCTTCAACTACGCGCCGGGCGGCAACGTGATCGTCGGGCTGATCGTCGCGATACTCGGCACCGGCGTCAACGCTGCGTTCTGGGTGCGTTACACGAGCCTGCTGCGGCATGGCTTCGACCGTGTGCTCGCCGGCCAGCGGAAACTGTACCGCGCGAAGACCATGGTTGACCTGGCCGTCATGACGGCACTCCTGATGGTAGCGCTCATCCCGGCGCACCCCCTTACCCACTACGTCGATACGCTGGGATCCATTGTCGTAGCGGGCTACCTGCTCCATCAGGCGTTCGCCTTCCGGCGCGCGGGACGGGCCTGATAAGACTGGACTCGGGTCCGGAGCGGATACAAAGGCGCCCCAGCCGCACCCCAACACCTGCCCGCCCCGCTAGTCGGCTGTCCACCACCCGAAGGGCGCGGGGGCGAATCCGGTTGATCGTCAAAACAGAGATCGGCCGGATTCGCCCCCGCGCCCCCTATGTTTCACCCAAGTAAGCCCGCCGCATCCCCTCGTTCCCGGCCAGCTCGGCCGCCGTGCCGGCCAGGACGACCTCGCCGGTCTGCAGCACGTAGCCGCGGTCGGCGACCGAGAGGGCGATGTTGGCGTTCTGTTCGACGACGAAGACGCTGATCCCCTGGTCGTTCACGCGCTTGATGATCTCGAAGATGCGTTCGACGAACAGCGGGGCGAGGCCCATGGAGGGCTCGTCCATCAGGATGAGCTTGGGCCGGCTCATGAGGGCGCGGCCCATCGCCAGCATCTGCTGTTCACCGCCCGACATCGTGCCGCCCATCTGGGTCAGGCGTTCGGCCAGGCGGGGGAACAGCTCGAAGACGTACTCGAGGTCCTCGCGCAGTTCCGCCTGGTCGCTGCGCAGGTAGGCGCCCATCTCGAGGTTCTCGCGGACGGTGAGGCGGGGGAAGATGCGGCGGTTCTCGGGTACCACTGCCATGCCGCGGCCGATCCGGTCGGCGGTGGTCATGGTGTCGGCGCGTTCCCCACCGAAGTACATCTCGCCTTCGCTCACGCGCACGATGCCAAGGATGGTCTTGAGCGTGGTGGACTTGCCGCTGGCGTTGCCTCCGAGGAGGCACACCATCTCACCCCTGTTGATCACCATGTCGACGTTGTGCAGCACGCGGATCGGGCCGTAATGGGTGGTGACGTTCCGCAACTCGAGGATGGGTAAGGAATCGGTCACGGCAGCTCCTCCAGATCGACCCCGAGGTCGGCGGTGCGGCCCTCTTCGGCCGCGCGCTTGCCCAGGTACGCCTCGATGACTGCGGGGTCATCGACCACGTCGCGGTAGCTGCCTTCGGCGATCTTGCGGCCGTAATCAAGCACGACCACGCGGTCGCTGATCTCACCCACAAGGTTCATCTTGTGCTCGACCAGCAGGATCGTGTAGCCGCCCTCGTCGCGCATGCGGCGGATGATCTGGGTGATCTCGGCGGTCTCGCTGGGGTTCATGCCGGCGGAGGGCTCGTCGAGCAGGAGCAGGCGCGCCTCGGTAGCCATCGCCCGCGCCATCTCGGTGCGGCGCCGGTTCGCGTAACTGAGGACGTAGACGGGCTGGTGCAGCCGGAACGACATCAGCCGGGGGCCGAAGAAGGAGAGTTTGTCGAGCGCGTACTCGTACGCCGCCTTCTCCTGCCTCATGTAGCCGGGGGTGCGGAGCACCGCGCTGAGCCAGTTGCTGCGCAGCTTGTGGTGCTGGGGGATCATCACGTTCTCGAGCACGCTCAGGTTGGTGAACAGGCGCAGGTTCTGGAACGTCCTGGCGATGCCGGCGTGCACGATCTGGCTCGGCTTGCGGCCTACTATCGAGCGGCCCTCGAAGCGGATGTCGCCCGAGTCGGGCCGGTAGACGCCGGTGATCTGGTTGAAGAGCGTGGTCTTGCCGGCGCCGTTGGGGCCGATGACGGAGACGATCTCGCCTTCGTTGACGCTGAAGCTGAGGTCGGTCGTGGCCTGCAGGCCGCCGAACGCCTTGCTGAGGTTGGTTATCTCAAGCACTACTCATCCCCCTCCCGCTTCTCCTGGCGCGCCAGCCGATCCGCCAGGTCGGGGTTGCTCAGCCAGGCGTCCTGGCCGCGCTCCTCGTCGCTCGGCCGGTCGCGCCGCTCGCGGAACACGGCTGCCCAGCTGAACTCGGACCGCCCGAAGACCCCTTCGGGTCGGAACACCATGATGACAACGAGCAGGACGCTGAGCAGGATGGCGCGCAGTCCGAAGCCGCGGAAACTGCCTTCGAGCCAGCCCTGGCCGGGGGCGACCAGCGCCGCCGCGAACGCGAGCGTCCCCAGGCCGAGCGGCACCCAGACCATCGCGTTCAACCTGGGTCTGAGGCGCCTGGCCGCGCGGTAGATGAACGCGCCGAAGCCGCCGGCCAGGACGATCAGTCCGCCCGCCCTGAGCCAGTCGGTGAGGGCGTACGTCTGCTCGAGCGGGTCGCCGTACTGTCGGATGAACACCACGATCGCGGTGCCCATCAGCACCCCGGTTATGGAGCCGGTGCCACCGACCGAGACTGCCACGAGCAGGAAGAACATCAGGGTGAACAGGAACTGGTCGACGCGCGCCGTGCCGATCCACGAAACCCAGAGCCCGCCGGCGACGCCGGCGAAGAACGCGGTCAGCACGAACGCGAGGATCTTGCTGTAGGCGAGGTTGACGCCCATCGCCGCGGCGGCGATCTCGTCCTCGCGGATGCCCTGGAGCGCCCGGCCGTAACTGCTGTACTTGAGGCGGGCCATGACGAACACGGTGATCCCGAGGATCGCGGTGGTCCACCAGACGCTCTTGCCGAACTCGGCGGGCACGCCGGCGAAACCAAGGGCGCCGTTCGTGTAGGGCGAGAACATGCTGGTCGCGGCCAGCAGCCGGATGATCTCGCCGAAGCCGAGCGTGACGATCGCCAGGTAGTCCCCGCGCAGGCGCAGGCTCGGGATGCCGACCAGCAGTCCGAAGAACGACGCCGCCAGGCCGCCGATGAAGAGCGCGACGATGAACTGCAGCCACAGGTACTCGGGCGCGGCGAGCGATTCCAGTCCGATGGCGCTGAAGAAGTTGGCGATGCTGATGCTCAGCGTCTCTTCCGTCATCGAGCTGCGGCCGCTCTCGATGATGCGGATCCGGCTCTGAACCGGCAGTATGAGCAGCGCGGTGACGTAACCGCCGATGAGCATGAAGCCGTGCTGGCCGAGCGAGAGGATCCCGGTGACGCCGTTGACGAGGTTGAGGCTGACGGCGGCGATGCCCCAGATCGAGAACAGTGCGAACGCCTGCACCAGCTTGCTGCTGCCGGAGTTGTCGATGAGATAGAGCAGCAGGACGACCACGCCGAGCCCCGCCAGTGTGAGCAGCCGGTTGCGGTTGCGCTTCGGGTCCGGCATCAGACCTTCTCCGAGAGGTCTTCGCCGACCAGGCCGGAAGGCTTGACGAGCAGGATCAGGATCAGGGCGATGAAGGCGAACGTGTCCTTGTATTCGGTGATGCCCGCGAAGTCAGGCGTGCGCGGGAAGAGCGCCGTCAGGAAGTTCTCGAGGAAGCCGAGGATCAGGCCGCCCAGCACGGCGCCGGGCAGGCTGCCGATGCCGCCGATCACGGCGGCGGAGAACGCCTTGATGCCGGGCAGCAGGCCGAACACGGCCGGCTGGTTCAGGCTGCCGAAGTTCAGGCCCCAGAGCACGCCGGCCGCGGCGGCCAGCATGGCGCCCAGGAAGAAGACGGTGGCGATGACGCGGTTAACGTTCACGCCCATCATCTCGGCGGTCTCCGGGTCCTGGGAGGTGGCGCGCATCGCGCGGCCGATCCTGGTGCGCGTGACGAACAGGTGCAGCCCGGTCACCAGCACGACCAGCAGGAGCGGCGTCAGGATTATCAGGTTGGTGGTGAAGACCGCCTGGCCCAGCACGTCGAACGAGAACGGATCGGTCCACATCGTCTCGGGCCGGAAGGGCGTCTGCCTCTGGGAGAATGTGAGCAGGCCGAAGTTTTGCAGGAAGATGGACACGGCGATCGCCGTGATGAGCAGGGAGAGCCGGGGGGCGCCGCGCAGCGGCCGGTAGGCTATCCGGTCGATCGCAACGCCGACCACGCCGGTGGTCAGCATGCTCAGTATCATCGCCATGATCCAGCCGAGGCTGGCGGTGCTCAGCACGAAGGTGAACGCCACGAGCGAGACCGCGCCCACGGCCAGGATCAGCGGGTGGCCGAGCCTGTGGCCGCGCCAGAGGGTCGCCAGGAACATGACGCCGAACGAGACGAAGGCAGCGCCAAGGATCGCCCCAGGCACCGTGTACGGGGTGTTGCTGAACAGGAAGTAAGATACGAACGCTCCGACCATGAACACTTCGCCGTGGGCGAAGTTGATCAGCCGGATGATGCCGTACACCATCGTGTAGCCGAGGGCGATCAGCGCGTACAGGCTGCCGAGCTGCAACGAGCTGAAGAAGGCCCCCACGAAGGACGCGTACGAGCGGACTTCGGCGACGTTCACGAGGTAATGGATTCGCAGGCCGATCAGCAACAGGATCGCAGCGACCATCAGGTACGGGACAGGGCTTCTCCGGGCGCGCCGCTTGGACGTCAGACTGGTTGCCGCCAAAAATATGCTCCCATGCAGGTCAGATACTGGGCTGTGGGGACAGGATTCCTGTCCCCACAGTCACATGGATAGAACGTTCACTGTGGCCCTTGACGCCAGTGGGAGCTTACTCGGCACCCACGGTACTGATGCCGAAGAGCTCGTTGACGTCCCAGCCCGCGCCGTCGGCACCGGGGACCGCGAGTTCGAAGAACGCGATCATGCGGTCGGCCGGAGTGCCGTCCGTGCCCATATACGTGATGTCGCCCGAGACGCCCGGGAACATGTCCAGCGCCTGCAAGGCCGCGAGGACTTCGTCGGAATCGGTTGAGTCGGCGGTCTCGATCGCGGCCTGGATGGCGTTGAACGAGTCGGCGCCGGACAGCGTCCAGCCGTTGAAGTCGGTCGCCTGCGGCATGTTCTCGCGGAAGAACTCGCCGAACTCGGTGGCGCGCTCGGCCGCTTCACCCTCGAGGACCTCGGCCGTTCCGAAGCCGGTGAACATGAAGCCGTCGAACGCCGCGCCGCCGGCCTCGGGGCACTGCGAGTCATCCGCAGCGTCCGCGCCGATCACCAGCTGGTCGTAACCCTGGTTGCGCAGCAGCGGGATCAGCGAAGCGCCCTCGGCGCAGAACCCGCTGAAGTAGAAGCCGTCGGGGCTGAAGCCCTGAAGGTCGTTCACCTGGCTGGAGAAGTCGACGGTGAAGGAGACGTAGTCAAGCATGATCGTGTCTCCGCCGAGGTTGCGGAACTCTTCGTCGAAGAAGTTGGCGAGACCGAAGCTGTAGTCGTCGTCCTGCTGGCGGAAGATGGCGACGCGCTCGAAGCCGCGGTCCTCGGCCAGGTAGCGGGCGGCCAGGCGGCCCTGGTAATCGTCCGTGTAGGTCATGCGGAAGATGTGGTCGCCGACCTGCGTGGTGGCGGGGTTCGTCGAGCCGTTTGAGATCATGATCACGCCGGCGTCCTGCAGCGCCTCAGCGGCCGGAATCGCGTGCGTGGTCGAGATCGGTCCGATCACGGCGAGGACGCCCTCGTCGATGAAGCGGTTGGCGCAGGCCACTGAGCCTTCGACCGTGCTGGCGTTGTCGCAGACGCTCAGCTCGACCGGCAGGCCGTTGATGGTTGGGTTCTGAAGATGCGCTGCTTCCACGCCTTCCAGGCTTGTTCCGCCCAGCACCGCGAAGCGGCCTGAAAGTTCGAGGTTTACACCCAGCCTGATGGCGTCCTGGGCGACTGCCAGGCCCCCGAACAGGGTGAACGCGAGGAGAACTACGATGAATCGTCTCATTCCTGACCTCCGTATGAATGCGGCGAGCCGCGACGTTGAGTTACGTCCGCACAATAGCAGCACGTTCCGCGCAGCGTCAAACCTGGCGACTCACCCTTGGCCTGATCCGCCGTCCAGGGGAAGACGGTCCTCAAGCCGCATCAGCACGGCACCGAGCCCAGCGATCGTGTCGCTCGGGATGAGGCCGTTCCCGTGCCGGAGCGCTGCCCATTCTCCCGCAGCTCCGCATGCGAAGGCGGCGAGGCAGGCGGCGTTGAACGAATCGCCGACGGTGCAGAGCAGGGCGCCGAGGCAACCGGCGAGCGCGTCACCGCTGCCGCCCGTGGCCATGCCGGGGTGACCGCGGTCGCAGAGCGCCTCGCGCCCGTCCGGACTCAGCACCAGCGTTTCGGAACCCTTCAGAACGACGGTCGCACCCGTCAGTCGAGCGATCTTGCGTGCCGCCCCTGCCCTGTCGGCCCGCACCTCAGCGACGCTCGCGCCCAGCAGCCGCGCGGCCTCGCCCTCGTGCGGCGTGAGGACGCAGCGGCCGTGCTCCCGCACCGCGCGCCGGAGTTCCGCCGAGTCCTGAAGCGCACCGGCGTCGAGCACGGTCGGTGCAGCAGCGAGCCCGATCACTTCCGCCAGCAGCCCGGGAGCGACCGCGTCGAGCCCCGGCCCGATCACGCGCGCGTCGGCCCGGGGAGAAGCCCGGATGCTGTCGAGCGGCTCGTCGTCCCAGTCGAGCGGCCAGTGCATCACCTCGGGCCAGCCACCCGGGTAGCGCCCGGCCGCCGCGAGCGTCACGAGCCCCGCCCCGCTGCGCAACGCAGCCCGGCAGGCCAGCTCGCCGGCCCCGGCGTAGCGGGGCGAGCCGCCGATCACCAGCACGGAGCCTGCCTCGTACTTGTGCACGTCCCGGCCCCGCGGAGGCAGCCACCCGGCCACGTCTTGCTCAGTCAGAACCGGAATCGCGTCCAACCGATCACCTTCCGAAAATGACCTTGATGCCCTCGCCACCGCGCGCCACAGCGAAGGCGTCCTCGAAGTCCTCGAGTAAGACCCGGTGCGTGACCAGCCGGGAGGTGTCGACCTGGCCGTCCGCGAGCAGCCTCAGCGCGCGCGGCCAGGCGGTAGGCACGGTGGCGTTGCTGCCGGTCACGCTCAGCTCCCGGTAGCAGACCTGGTCCAGGTCGAGCCGCACGGGCTTGCCCATCAGACCCAGCTGGCAGTAGCGGGCTCCCTTGCCGGCGGTGGCCAGCAGCAGGTCGGCCGCCGGACCGGCACCCGAACACTCGACCACCAGGTCGGGCGGACCGATCGCATCGTGAACCGCCGCGACGACTGAGTCGGCGTCGCCCGCGTCCGCCTTCGGCGCGGCCGCCGCGCCGAACCGGGTCGCGAGCTCGAGCCGGGCAGTGTCGGCCACCGTGCCGATCATGACGGCGGTGGCGCCCGAGGCGATACAGACCTGCAGGGCGAGCAGGCCGATGGGTCCGGGGCCGGTGATGGCGACGCGGTCGCCGGCGCGGACCCCGGCGGTGTCTAGCAGGCCGTGCACGACGCAGGCGAGCGGCTCGGTGAACGCGGCGGCCTCGAGGGACAGGTGCTCGGGGACGCGGTGCAGGTTGTGAGCGGGCGTGAGCAGGTACTCGGCGAAGGCACCGTCCTCGCGCGAGCCGATCGAGCGGCGCGAGGCGCACAGGTTCGGGCGGCCACGCCGGCAGTGCAGGCACCGGCCACACACGAAGAAGTAGGTCTCGGTCGTGACGCGGTCGCCCACTTGCCACGCCGTGACTCCGGGGCCGGTGGCGCTTATCACGCCGGCCACCTCGTGGCCGATGGTGACGGGCGGCTCGGTCGCGAACTCGTCCAGGTAGATGTGCAGGTCGGTGCCGCAGATGCCGGCGGCGTGCACCTGCATCACCACCTGTCCGGGACCGGGAACCGGCTCGGGCACGTCCTGCAGTTCAAGGTTGCCGACTCCGGGTGCGGTCTTGCGCACGGCTTTCATCCCTTGACTGCCCCCATCGTCAACCCGGTCACGATGTAGCGCTGGATGAACAGCGTCAGCAGGACCACGGGCAGGGTGATCAGTACGGCCGCGGCGCCGAGCCCGCCGAAGTCGATCTGGCCGTAGCTGATGAAGTTGAACACCGCGACGGGCACGGGTTGCGTGTTGGGTCCGGAGAGCACGAGGCTGAACAGGAACTGGTTCCAGCTGAAGATGAACGCGAGGATGCTGGCGGCGACGATGCCGGGGCCGCTGATGGGCAGGACGATGCGGAAGAACGTGCTGAGCCGGCTGGCGCCGTCGACGAACGCGGCTTCCTCGAGCTCGCGCGGCACGTCCTCGAAGAAGCTGATCATGATCCAGACGATCAGCGGCAGGCCGACTATCAGGTGCGTGAGCGTCAGGGCCGTGAACGTGTCGATCATCCTCAGCTGACGGAACGCGATGTACCAAGGGACAAGGTAGGTGATGTAGGGCGTCAGCCTCGCAACGAGGATGGCGAGCGCCAGGCCGTTCTGCTTGAAGCGCGCGATCGAGTATGCGGCAGGCAGTCCCAGGACGAGGCCGAAGCCGGTCGATAGGAAGGCGATGACGAACGAGTTCCACGTGTAGCGCAGGAAGTCGTTGCGCTGGATGACGTTGCGGTAGTTGTCCAGGGTCGGCTCGAAGAACCAGACGGGCACCGGGCTGGTGTTGTCCACCTGGCTGCGGAAGCTGGTCAGGATCATCCAGTAGAACGGGAAGAGCATCACGACCAGTACGGCCACAATCAGGATCCACACGCCGATCTTCTGCAGGCGCTGCTTCCTGCGGTACGCCTCGGGGTTCATGCGGCCCTCCTTCGCGCCAGGTTGAGCACTATCGCGATGCCGAGCACGAGGAACATCAGGAAGATCAGCAGCGTGGCGGCGTAGCCGGCCCGGAAGAACTCGAAGCCCGTGCGGAACGCGTAGACGTTGAGCGTCTCGGTGGCCGTGCCGGGGCCGCCACCGGTGATTACGTAGATGATGTCGAACGTCTTGAGCGCGTCGATGCAGCGCAGGATCAGGGCCACGACGACCGCGCCGCGCACCGCGGGCAGCGTGACGTGCCAGAACGCCTGCCAGCCGTTGGCCCCGTCGATGCGGGCTGCCTCGTAGTGCTCGCTGGGCACACCCTGGAGCGCGGCGATGAGGATGAGGGACACCATCGGCGTCCATTGCCACACGTCGACCATGATCAGCGAGGGCAGCGCCAGGTTCGAGTCGGCCACCCACAGGCTGCGGGCCAGGCCGAGCGATTCGAGGAAGTGGTTGAGCACGCCCAGGCTCGGGTTGAACATCAGCGCCCAGATGAGGGCAATCGCCACCGGCGTGGCCACCATGGGCAGCAGGATTATGGTGCGGATCAGGCCCTTCGCCGGCATCTCGCGGCTGAAGAGCACCGCGATCGCCATGCCCAGCACGAGCTGCACCGGCACGGCCACGCCCGTGAACAGGAGCGTGTTCCTGATGCCGTTGTAGAACCGGCGGTCAGCGAACGCGTCCGTGAAGTTCTGCAGGCCGATGAAGGTGGGGTCGCGTCCGATGAACCAGTCGTGCAGGGCGATCACGAAGTTCGCCAGCATGGGCAGGAGTATCAGGACGATGAGCGCGATCACCGCCGGCAGGGGGAACAGCCAGGCGGCGTTGCGTTCGACGAAGTCGCCGGCCCGCCTCACGACTCGCTCTGGCCCTCTTCGGGTTGCGTACTGGTCATTGCCTGCTCCGCATCAAAGGTCTGAGTGAGTCCGGCAGCCCACCAGGTGTGCTGGTCGGACTGCCGGACTGGCCTGAGGTTTTTGGCGGTTCTACTGGGTGCGGCCGACCGCCTGGTCGATGTCGCGCACGGCCAGCTCGAGGGCGCCGCGCGCATCCTGACCCTGGAGCGCGGCCACGATCGCCTGGCCGTAGAAGTCGCGGACCTCCGGCACCGGGATCACGGGCGGGTTCCAGTCGGCCTGGCCGATGTTGAACGAGGTGCGCGAGGCTTCGTTCCAGTCCTGGGGAGCGGTCTGCACGAACTCATCGGCCTCCCAGGCGCTCTCGCGGGCGGCGGGCACGCCGGTCAGCAGGGCGCTCAGCTGGTTCTCCTTGGACAGGGCCCACTGGACGAACAGCCAGGAAGCCTCGGGCTTCTCGGAGGCTGCATTGATGGACAGGCCCCACGAAAGCACGGCGGGCACGCTGCCGGCCGGTCCGGCGGGAAGCGGCGCGTAGCCGGTGTTCTCGATGACGACGGGGATGGCCTGATCCGGATCCTCGACGATCGACCGGAAGACGTTCGCATCCAGGATCATCGCGGCCTGACCCTGGGCGTAAAGGCCCATCACTTCGGCCCAGTGCATGTTCGCGGGTCCGGGAGGGCCGTAGTTGCGGAGCAGGTCCGCGTAGTACTCGAGGGCCGCCACGCTCTCGTCGCTGGCGAGGGCCGAGCTTCCGTCCTCGTTCATCCACTGGCCGCCGAACGAGTAGAGCAGGTTGACGATCTGGCTGGTGGCTGCCGCGCCCTGGCCGCGCATCGCGAAGCCGGATACGCCGTTGCCGTGCAGGATCTCGGCGTACTCGAGCAGCTGGTCCAGCGTCTCGGGCGGGCCGTCGAGGCCGGCGGCCTCGAACAGGTCGGTGCGGTAGAAGAGCAGGCTCGACTCGATCTGCAGCGGCAGGCCGACGAGGCCCTCGGGCGTCTCGAACGTGCTGAGTGCGCCGCCGAAGAAGTCGTCCAGGTCAAGGTCCGGATGCGTGAGGGCCGGATCGGCCACGAGGTCATCGATGTGCCTCACCCAGTCGGCTCCAAGGTATTGGGCGCCCACCTGTCCGGGCATGAACATGTAGCCATCCAGGGTGCTTGCGCCCCCGCCGACCTCGAGGAGCCGGCGCTGGCGGAACTGGTCCTCCGGGAACACCTCGAGCGTGACGCTGATGCCGGTCAGTTCCTCGAACTCGGGAACCAGGGGCTCCAGCCAGTTCGTGAATGGGTGACGGTTCATCAGGAAGCGGATGTTCTCGCCCTCCTGGGAACGCCAGTCGAAGTCCTGTGCCGTCGCCATACCGATTACAGCGACGAACGCCAATGCTGTCATGGTGCGGATGAATGTACGCACGCTTCACCTCCCGTTTTGTAACAGGAACATTCTACAGTGTCGGCGGCCAGAGGTTGTTTGGAGGCAAAAAATATCGCGCCCATACCGGACGCGTTCAATACGTAGAGCATACCCCGTTATGCGTCATTCGTCAAGAGCATGCACTGAGACAGGTCCGTTCAGCACGAAGGCTGCCTCCCGGGCGCGCGAACAGCCCGGGAGCCCGGACGACCAGCCGTGACCTGACTCAGGCGAATGGGGGGCACCCGACCGCTACATCCGCCTGGCGCGATACACCAGCACATCGGCTGAGTGATCGTCAAAGCAGAGATCCCGCAACCTGATCCCCGCCCCCTCTCCGCCTACTGCAAGAACCGCTCAAAGAGCAAGGCGTTTGCCTCCATGATGGCAAGGTTACCGGCGTTGTTCGCCCAGAACCTCGGATCCTTCCCGTCCTTGGTCATGACGGCGACCACGTAGCCCTGGTCTCCCCTGGCGATGACGCCAACCTCGTTGCGGACACCGGTGATCGAGCCTGACTTGGAGGCGATCCGGACGGGGTTCTCGGTCGCGTAGGCGTCGAAGCCGATGTGGCGGCCGAGCGTGTCGGTGTAGTGCTGCTGCAGGAGGATGTGGCGGGCGACGCGGGTTTCCCGCTCGGGGAGGAACTGCTCCTGCCAGAGCCGGCTCATGCAGTCGGTGAGGTCGCGCGGACTGGTGTGGCTGGTGCGGCCGCCGCCGAGGCCAAGGGCGAGCTTGCCAAGCAGGTAGGTGTCGTTCCAGCCATGGGCGCGCATGTAGCCGTTGATGGCTTCGACGCCGAGCAGGTCGATCAGCAGGTTCGTTGCGGTGTTGTCCGAGACGATCATCATGAGCATGGCGATGTCGCGCAGGTTCCAGGTGCGGCCCTCGGTCAGGCTCTTGAGCACGCCGCTGCCGCCGACCTGGTCGCCGGCGCGCATGGTGATCTCGTCGTCCAGGTCGTGCCTGCCGTCGTGCACGGCCTGGAGCAGCGCGGCCATGATGTAGAGCTTGATGGTGCTGGCACTGGGAAAGGCCGCCTCAGCGCTGAGCGCGACCGGCTCGCCGGGCGTGCCCGGCAGCGGGAGGGCGCTGACGCCGATCGTCAGGTCGTACTTAAGGGCGATGTCGGCCAGGGCGTGGTCGAGCGGTTGGTTGTCTTGACTCATTTCATCCTCGGATCGAGTGCGTCGCGGAGCTGATCGCCAAGGAAGTTGAAGGCGACGACGACGATGGCGATTGCGATGCCCGGGTAGACGCTCATCCACCAGGCGGTGGTCAGGTAACTTTGGCCGTCCGCGATCATCTGGCCCCAGCTCGGGGTGGGCGGGCGGACGCCGAGGCCGAGGAAGGAAAGCGTCGCCTCGCCGATGATCGCGCCTCCGACTCCTATCGAGTAAATCACGATGAGGCTGGGCAGGGTGCCGGGCAGAATGTGGCGGAAGATGAGGCTGGCGCGGCTTGCGCCCATGGCGCGGGCACCCTCGACGTACTCGGCCTCGCGCAGGCTGAGCGTCTGCCCGCGGACGATGCGGGCGACGGACGCCCAGCCGACGATGCCGAGCGCGATGTAGGCGGTCAGCAGGCCGGGGCCGATCGAGACGGACAGCACGATGATGAACAGCAGGCTGGGGAACGCCTGGAGCACCTCGATGAACCGTGAGATGAGGCTGTCTACCCAGCGGCCGTAGAAGCCGGCGACGAGGCCGAAGACGATGCCGAGCACGAGCGACAGAAGCTGGGAGCCGAAGCCGACCATCAGGCTGATGCGCGTTCCGTAGATGAGGCGCGAGAGCACGTCACGGCCGGCCTGGTCCGTGCCGAGCAGGTGGGTCGGGGATGGCCCGCTGGCGCGGAAACCGACCTCGCGGTCGGGCCGGGTCGGGTCCCACGGCGCGATGACGGGGGCGAGTATCGCCACGAGCACCATTATCACGATGATGGCGATGGCGATCACGCTGCCGGGGTCGCGCATCAGCCGCCGCCAGGCTATCGCCCAGGTGGATGTGCCGCGTCTTGCGGCCTTCTCGACCGAGTGGGTCCGCGGGTCATTCATAGCGGATCCTCGGGTCGATCGCGGCGTAAAGCAGGTCGACAACCAGGTTGACGATGATGAACAACAGGGCGGTGTAGATGACGAGCGGGAGCATCACCGGCAGGTCGCGGTTCAGCAGCGACACGAGCCCGTAACGGCCCAGGCCGGGGAAGTTGAAGACGAACTCGGTCAGGTAGGCTCCGTCGATGAAGCTGGCCAGGTCGAGGCCGATGACGGTGACGACCGGGATCATCACGTTGCGCACAGCGTGCTTCCAGATGACGACGCGTTCGCGCAGACCCTTGGCGCGCGCGGTACGGATGAAATCCTGGCGGACTATCTCCAGCATCGCAGAACGCGTGATCCGTGCGATGAAGGCCGCCGCGCGCGTGCCGAGCACGAAGGCGGGCAGCAGGTAGTACTTCAGGCTGCCGTCGCCAAGTCCGGTCTGAGGCACCAGCCGCAGCTGGAAGATGACGAGCAGGATCATTATCAGCGCGTACCAGAACACGGGCACGCTGATGCCGAGCAGCGTGAAGAACATGGCCACCCGATCGATCACGGAGTTCTGGTAAACGGCGGACAGGATGCCTACGGCCACGCCGATGATGGTGGCGAAAAGGGTGGCCAGCAGGGCGAGGCGCAGCGTGACGGGGAAGCGGGCCTTGAACTCGTCGATCACGTTCTCGCGCGTGATGATCGAGCGGCCGAGGTTTCCGGTGACGATGTTGCCCATCATCGTCAGGTACTGCTGCATGGGCGGGTCATCCAGACCCATGTTGGCGCGCAGGGCAGCGACCGCCTCGGGGTTGGCGCGCTGGCCCAGCAGCCGCTGGACGGGGTCGCCCGGCACCAGGATCATCAGGAAGAAGGTGACCAGACTGACTCCGATGATCACGGGAATCGCGTGCAGCAGGCGCCTGAGGGCGTAACTCAGCATCGTTCAGCGGCTCGTAACACGCTCAGGGGTCGGGCCCTTGTCCCGGCCGCTAGCGGCTGGACCAGGGACCCGACCCCACAAGTGTCGGCTCAGTCGGCCTTCTCGACCAGGAGGAACTTGTCGGCGTTGAAGATCGGGTGCATCAGCAGTCCGGAAACTTCGGGCCTGATCGCGGTGTAGGCGACCGGATGGCGGAAGTACATCACCGGCACGTCAGCGACGATGAGGTCTTCGGCCTGCTGATAGAGCGGGATGCGCTCTTCGAGGCTGCCGAGCGTTGCGGCGCGGTTGACCAGTTCGGTCACTTCGGGGTTGTGATAGTTGTACCGCTGTGCGCCTGCGGCCACGTAAAGCGGATGCAGGAAGTTGTACGCGTCGGCGTAGTCAGCGAACCACGACAGGATGAAGGCTGGTGCGCGACCGTTGATCGCGGCGTCGATCAGCACGCCGAAGTCGACCTGGTTGATGGTGGTGGTCACGCCGATCTCGGACAGGAAGAACGCGATCAGTTCGGTCACTGCCACGGTCGTCTCGGCGCGCGTGGACCACATCTCGAGCTCGAAGC
>ERZ869909.823-NODE-823-length-30421-cov-11.134557_pt1 | contig 30421 bp, 24 predicted proteins | sample MGYA00520892_ERZ869909 | MGnify/ENA primary metagenome ERZ869909 (study PRJEB32215, sample SAMEA104723947) | bioreactor metagenome | biome: bioreactor; feature: anaerobic bioreactor; material: water | place: China | collected 2015-03-12 ...
ATGCATTGCGAAGGGGATAAGACTTACGACAAGCCCGGCGACTGCCCGGTTTGTGGTATGGACTTGGTTGAAGAACTGTCCTCCCCCTCCTTGGGAGGGGGGTTGGGGGGAGGACGTACATTCTACTGCCCCATGCATTGCGAAGGGGATAAGACTTACGACAAGCCCGGCGACTGCCCGGTTTGTGGTATGGACTTGGTTGAAGAACTATCCTCCCCCTCCTTGAGTGAAGGTCAGGGCGGAGGGTACACCTGCCCCATGCACCCCGAAGTGGTCAAAGACAAACCCGGAAACTGCCCCATTTGCGGAATGGAGTTGGTGTCTAAAAAAGCAGATATCTCGGCAGAAATAAAAACCTATAACAAACTCCTTAAAAAGTTCAAAATAGCGGTGCTTTTTACCGTACCCATTTTTATAATCGCCATGTCGGAAATGATTCCGGACAACCCGTTGTATAACTGGATGGACATGAAATACTGGAACTGGGTGCAACTCCTGCTTTCCATTCCCGTGGTGTTTTATGCCACCTGGATGTTTTTTGAACGCGGTTGGCGTTCCATTATTACCTGGAACCTCAATATGTTCACCCTCATCGCTATGGGTGCCGGGGTGGCATGGTTGTTTAGTTTGGTGGGCTTACTAATTCCTGATGCCTTTCCTGTACAATTCAAAACCCATATGGGAACCGTGCATGTGTATTTTGAAGCTGCCACGGTTATCCTCACTTTGGTGTTATTGGGGCAATTACTGGAAGCCCGTGCGCACAGCAAAACCAACTCAGCCATCAAGGAACTGTTGAAACTGGCACCAAACAAGGCCATTCGTATCGTAGATGGTGAAGAAGAAGAAATTCCCACAGACCAGATCCAAAAAGGCGATCTGCTGCGTGTCAAACCGGGCGATAAAGTGCCGGTAGACGGTACCATCAAAAGCGGGTACAGCAGCCTGGACGAATCCATGATTACGGGAGAGCCCATCCCCGTGGATAAAAAAGAAGGTGATAAAGTAAGCTCGGGAACCATCAACGGTAACCGCAGCTTCACCATGATCGCAGAAAAAGTGGGGAATGAAACCCTGTTGGCACAAATCATTAAAATGGTCAATGAAGCCAGCCGTTCGCAAGCACCCATTCAAAAACTGGCCGATAAAATATCCGGGGTGTTTGTACCCATCGTGGTGCTCATTGCCATACTTACCTTTGTTGTTTGGGCTATCTACGGTCCCGAGCCCAGCTATGCCTATGCAATGATCAATGCCATTGCAGTACTCATCATAGCGTGTCCCTGTGCCTTGGGACTGGCGACACCCATGTCGGTAATGGTCGGCGTAGGGAAAGGGGCACAAAACGGGGTGCTCATTAAAAATGCACAGGCACTGGAACAAATGGACAAGATTGATACCTTGATTATTGATAAAACCGGAACCATCACTGATGGAAAGCCCTCGGTGGAAAAAACGGTTTCTGTTTTGGAATCTTTTTCAGAGGAAGAGGTACTGCAATTCATCGCTTCGGTAAATGCCAACAGCGAGCATCCTCTGGCGGAAGCGACCGTTGCTTTCGCGAAAGCAAAAAAGCTTCAAATCACCAAGTCAAGCGATTTTGATTCCGTCACCGGAAAAGGGGTCACAGGGGAAGTCAACGGAAAGCAAATTGCCGTGGGGAATGACAAACTGATGGATCAAGTAAAAGCTGAAATAACCCCGGAAGTAAAACAACAAGTAGAAGCCGAACAGCAACATGGAAAAACGGTCTCCTATCTTGCAGTAAACAACAAAGTAGCAGGCTATATCACTATTACCGACCCCATCAAAAAAACCAGCCGCCGGGCCATTCAGGAATTGATGGATGCCGGTGTGGAAGTATATATGCTCACGGGCGACAATGAAAACACCGCAGCTGCTGTTGCCGGGGAGTTGCACCTTTCAGGCTTTAAGGCCGGGATGCTGCCCGAAGACAAGTTAAACGAAGTGAAACGCCTGCAAGCTGAGGGCAAAAAAGTAGCCATGGCCGGAGACGGAATCAATGACGCCCCGGCATTGGCGCAAGCAGATATCGGGATTGCCATGGGCACCGGAACCGATGTGGCCATTGAAAGTGCAAAAATCACTTTGGTTAAGGGAGACCTTCAGGGTGTGGTAAAAGCCAAAATGCTAAGCAAGAAAGTGATGCGCAACATCAAACAAAATTTATTTTTTGCAATGATTTACAATACGTTGGGAGTGCCTGTTGCAGCCGGGGTGTTGTTCCCCTTCTTGGGCATCCTGCTTTCACCTATGATTGCAGCATTAGCAATGAGTTTTAGCTCGGTTTCGGTGATTGCCAATGCCCTGCGGCTGAAGCGGGCTCAAATTGGGTAACCCTCATCCCCGCGACATGGTACTCCGAAACAAGCGATAGCAGTAGAGGAGGAAGGCGGGAAATCGAAGATTCAACGCAGTTAAATCGAAGATTCAACCCAGTTAAATCGAAGATTCAACGCAGTTAAATCGAAGATTCAGCGAAGCTAATCCCATTTCGCCGCTCACGCCCCCTTCAATTTGTCATTCCGACGAAGGAGGAATCCCATCCCGCTGCGCACGCCCCGCTGCTCAGCAGCACGTGCTTACTCAGATGCGACTCCTCGTCGCTCGTGCCTCGCTCTGTCGGAGTGACAACACCCATTGTTTTTGTCATTCCGAGGCGTAGCGAGGAATCGCATCCTGTTGCTCACGTACTGTTGCTCACACCCCGCCACTCACACACTGTTTGTCACACCGACGAAGGAGGCATTGACTTCTGAAGCTTTAGCGAAAGAGGTGTCCCATCAGAGTAAGCAGGTCTGAGTAAGCAAGCCTGAGTAAGCACACAACTAGCAGACAATCAACTCTCAACCCCCAAAACCGCAACCCCCCGCTTAGCCTCCAACTTCGTCATCACCCCGTTCACCTCCTGATAAAACCGCACGCCCATTACCGCAATACGCACCCCGGTCCCGGTGGGTTCATCCACTGGGTTTAATCCAATAGAGTGATTGGTATCAGTTTTAGCGATGGTATACTCCTCGGCTAAAAAAGCTTTGGCCTGTATCCCCTCAAAATCCATCACCACAACACCATACAACAACCCCACATGCGTAGCATATTCCGGGAAGTGAATTGCACTTACATCAAAATCAGGGCAACTGCAACCGTGGGTACCCGGCTCAAAAACAAAACGGTTCCCCAACACCTGATCCACGGTAAAACGCTCAGGATAGGAATACGTCAACAACAAATTCCGTCCGTCAGTAGTGCTAAGTCCCTGTGATACCCGTCGCTCACCCCGTTTGGAAACAGGGTCAAAATTCTTGATGTTTACAAACATACTGGTCATGGTGCTATGCAACTTTCGTCCTTTCAATTTAGAAAGATAAGGATGTAAAGCACGCATAAAAGCACTCTTTACCGAAGCACAATGTCCAAACTCAGCATAATTTTCACGCACCCGCACCATACTGTCCTTGGTCTTGATCGCATCACCGTCAAACCCGCCACCGGCATTCCTGACGTAATTTTCACCACCATCCTGATAGAAGTTCATACCTCCAATGGTGCCAGTAATTTTAAAAGGTCCTGTAACTCTTGCCATAACTATAAGTTTTAAAATAAATACTAAAGTAATATAAAAAAGCAATATACCAAATAGATATAGCATATTTATAATGTATTTATAGTATATGTATAGCATAGCTATAGCGTATACATAGCGTATTATAGATAGAGTTGATATCTAAAAAAGTCATTGCGAACACCAACGCAGTGGGTGTGAAGCAACCTCGTCAACTCAAATCCAAACCACCATCAAACAGCAAGTCATTGCGAACACCAACACAGTTGGTATGAAGCAATCTCATCCCCCCCAATCCCTAATACCATTCAATTTGTCATCCTGAAACGAAGTGAGTTCCCCCAGCATTAATATGACAAAAGAAGGACAAAAAGGAAGTATGACAAAAAAACCTTCCTTCAATCAAAATTTCGTAAATTTGACACACCTATGAAAAAACCCATCTCCATACTATTTTCGCTTTTACTGTTGTTAAGCACCACAGGTCTCACCTATGGGCAGCACTTTTGTGAAGGCGTTGTGGTGGACAAATCATTTACCATAGGTTTTGAAACTATGAACTGCGCCGGTGTGGAAGGCGATGATGCTTGCGAAAACAACCCGAAAGAAAACGATTGCTGCTCCGATACCTATTATCAGCTACAAACCGATAAAGAGTTTTCCGGAAAGTATCCCTATACTTCTTTGGACATCCCCACAACTGTTGCTGCTCAAACTAACTTTTTGGTAGAAGTGGTCGCACTTTCAAAAAAACAACGGCCTTTTACTTTGTACACGCCCCCTGACAGGGTACCCAACAAGCTGGCCCTCTATCAAACCTATTTGATTTAGAAATTTTTTGAGTTATACCGTTTTCCTCAATCGCTTTACGGCGGTATTGTTTCCATTTTATAGATTAAAATATGTACTATCAAAAAATTATAATGTTGGCTGTTTGCCTGAGCATACAATTTGGGATGGCTCAAGAAAAAATTTCCGGGATCATCTTTGAAGGCACTGAACCGGATAAAAACATGCCACTTTCGGGAGCCAATGTCTATTGGGAAGGCTCCCAAACGGGTACCATAACTAATTTTAATGGCGAGTTTGAGTTGCCATACCAAAAGAGATACCATAATCTGATTGTGAGCTATGTGGGTTATAAAACTGATACCCTTTCAGTATCCGAACCCGGTTTTATCAGACATTGGTTACTACCGGAAAGAGCTTTGGATGAAATAGTGATTCAAAACCGCAAACAAACGGCCTTTCGATCCTACATTCAGCCACAAAACGTCACTTTTATAAGCAGTGAAGAATTGTTGAAAGCGGCCTGCTGCAACTTGTCTGAAAGTTTTGAAACCAATCCGTCCATCGATGTAAATTTTCCCGATGCCTTAACCGGCACCCGCCAAATAAGAATGTTGGGTTTGACCAGTCAATATACTTTAATTACAGTGGAAAACATTCCCGCAATGCGCGGAGCATCACAAACCTATGGATTGAGTTTTGTACCCGGCACTTGGGTAGAAAGCATTCAAATATCCAAAGGGGCAGGCAGTGTTACTAACGGCTATGAAAGCATAGCCGGACAAATCAATGCCGAACTGCAAAAACCGGCCAACGATGATAAGGTGTTTGTGAATGCTTATGCCGGAAACGACGGCCGTTTTGAACTCAATAACCACTTAAATTTTAAACTCAATGAAAAGTGGTACACCGGTTTGTATTTGCACGGCAACTTGAGGGATACCAAAAACGATATGAATGACGATGGTTTTCTTGACAATCCCTTACAGCAACAACTCAATTTAATGAACCGCTGGCAGTATATGGATGCCCAAAACGGTTTTGTCGGGTTTTTGAACATCAGGTATTTGACAGACCAAAAGCAAATCGGGCAAGTGGACTTCAATCCCGATACCGATAAATTTACCACCAACGCCTGGGGCGGTGAAATAAAAACCAACCGGGCAGAGGCTTCACTTAAATTGGGGTATGTATTCCCTGAAATACCCTACCAATCCATTGGGGTTCAGGTAGCATACAGCGATCACAAGCAGGAGTCTTATTATGGGTTTAATGTGTATGATATTCATCACAGGAGTTGGTATTCCAACGCTGTTTTTGGTTCCATCATTGGTGATTCCAGACATAATTTTAAAACCGGAATTAGTTTTTCTTCAGATTACTATGATGAACAGGTTAGGAATACAGACTATTTGCGAATTGAAAATTCAATTGGGGGGTTTTTTGAGTACAGTTATGACAATTTGGGTAATTTAAACCTCATTGCCGGTTTGCGGGTAGACCATCACAACATGATTGGAACCTTTGTGACACCACGAGTCCACGCCCGATTTACGCCCTGGGACAAAGCCTCCCTTAAAGGCTCGTTTGGAAGGGGAGTGCGTGCAGCCAGTATTTTTGCTGAAAACCAACAACTGTTTTCATCGGCGAGAACCATTTCTTTTATAACAACCGGTGGCGGGCGTTTTTATGGGTTGGATGCTGAAGATGCCTGGAATTATGGAGTATCTTTTTTACAGGGCTTTCAGCTTTTTGGAAGGGAGGCCGACATCAATTTTGATTTTTACAGAACCGATTTTCAAAATCAAATTGTGGTAGATTGGGAAAACCCGCGCGAAGTGGTTTTTTATAATCTGGACGGAAAAAGCTATGCCAACAGTTTTCAAACCGAACTCAATATGAGTCCCGCTGCACGAACAGACATCAGGCTTGCTTACCGACTTTTTGATGTTAAAACAGACTACCAAACCGGACGACTGGAAAAGCCTTTAACGCCCAAACACCGCCTTTTTGCCAATGCCTCTTATGCTACTCCTTTGACAGATAGAGGAGCACAGTGGAAGTTTGACGTGACTTACAACTGGTTGAGTGACCAGCGTTTTCCGTCAACGGAAGCCAACCCCACTGAATTTCAAAGACCCGACCGAACCCCGAAACTCAACCTGATGAATGCACAAATAACCAAAGTGTTCAGTCCAAAATTTGAAATTTATGTGGGAGGGGAGAACATCACCAATGAGAGACAAGACAACCCCATTATCGCCAGTGATGACCCTTTTGGAGTAAATTTTGATACTACATTGGTATATGGGCCCATTTTTGGCAGTATGTATTACACCGGATTGCGGTGGAAATTGTGAGATAGTGGTGAGAGATGAGTTTGTGAGTTTTTGAGTGGTGAGCGGGTAGAGGTGAGTTTGTGTCCTTCATCGGTAAACCTTTGGAGGATAAAAGTTTGTGATTTGTGAGTTTTTGTAATACTAACTGAAATGTATTTATACTTTGTGGTCCTTTGTGTTTGCTTTGTGTAACTTTGTGGAATAGCTAACAATCACTAATGAAAAGCTTTGGTCTGTTAACTCAAGGTTCAACCATTGAAAAAATAATTAAATTAATAAAATAAATAAAACGATGAGAAAAATTGTATTAGTTGCGGTAATCCTTATGTTTGGTGCACAACTTCAGGCACAAGACAGAAATGCCCGTGCTACGATTGAAGTGGACGGAGTTTGTATGATGTGTAAAGACCGCATTGAAAAGGCAGCCATTCAAACGCGAGGGGTAAAATCGGCAGTGTGGAATGTACAGACGCATCAGCTTGCATTGATTTTTGATGAGAGAAGAACCAATCTTCAAACCATTGAAGAGCGCATTGCAGCCGTTGGTCACGATACCGAAAACGTAAAAGCCACTGAAGAGGCTTATGAAAACCTGCATCATTGCTGTAAATACCGCGACCAAAAAGTAAGAGACGATCATAATTAATTTTAATAACCTATTTAAACCTTTTAAAAATGAAACAGTTATTTTTAAGTTTTGCAGTTATTGCACTGGTAAGTTTTAGTGCCTGTAAAAACCAAACAGAAGAAAAAAGCGATACACCTGAAATGGTGGAAGAGCAGATTATGCCCACAACCAAAGTGACTTTTGGTGTGAGAGGCAATTGCGGCATGTGTAAAAAGAATATTGAAAAAGCCGCAATGAGTATAGATGGTGTTACTGAGGCAATATGGGATATAGACCGCAAAAAAGCGACCATTGCGTTCAATGAAGACATGGCTCATGAAGAAGATATTCACAGAGCCATAGCTGCTGCCGGTTATGATACTGAAAGAATAACCGCAGACCAATCAGCTTATGACGAACTGGTAAAATGCTGCCAGTATGACCGCGAAATGGCTATGAACCTCGATGAGCCCATCGACGGCGAAGAAGGCAATCACCACCATATGGACTAAATTTTCTAAACCCGCTCTCCTAAAGAGTGGGTTTTTTATTAATAATTGAAAGTTACTGAAATGAATTTCCCAAAAGCAAATTTGGGGTTTTTCCCCACACCTGTTCATGAACTAAAGGCGTTGACCCGTTTTTTGGGAGGACCCAGAATTTTCATCAAAAGAGACGACCTCACCGGCCTCGCCACAGGAGGAAACAAAACCCGCAAGTTGGAATTCTTTTTGGGCGATGCGCTTCAGAAAAACTGTAATGTTATTATCACCGGTGGTGCTCAGCAATCCAATCATTGCAGGCAAACAGCCGCCGCCGCTGCTCTAAATGACATGGAATGCCACCTGGTTTTGGGCGGTGAAAAACCTGCTCAATTGACCGGAAATCTTTTGTTGGATTCACTTTTTGGTGCTACCATGCATTATTGCGGTGATTTAAGAAAAGGCGAAAAAATCCCGGAAATTGTTGAACAACTCACAAAACAAGGGAAAAATCCGTATGTGATTCCTTACGGAGGTTCCAATGTTACGGGAGCTTTGGGGTTTGTTCAGGCAGTTGATGAACTTCATTTGCAAATGAAAACGCAAAATCTTCATTTCGACGAAATTGTTTTTGCATCCAGCTCCGGAGGCACTCAAGCAGGATTGATGGTGGGCAACGAAATTTTCAAATCAGGTCTTTCAATTTCAGGAATTGGAATCGACAAAGAAGAAATTGAAGGCATTTCGCTGGAAGCATATATTTTAAAGTTGGCCAACGAAACCGCTTCCAAACTGGGATTGGAAAAACAATTCTCAAACAATGATGTGCAACTCAATAACCACTATTTGGGCGATGGCTATGGAAAAATCAGTCCTGCCGAAAAAGAAGCTATTGACCTATTGGCACGCCTCGAAGGAATTTTGTTAGACCCCGTTTACACCGCCAAAGCTATGGCCGGCTTGATTGATTTGATAAAAAACAATCATTATTCTAAAACGGCCAACCTACTTTTTTGGCACACCGGAGGAACCCCTGCTTTGTTTTATTATAACAACCAACTGCAATAAAAAACGCCTCTTCCAAAGAAAAGGCGTTTTTACTTTATTATACTCCCCCTCCTTTGGAGGGGGCTGGTCACTTACGCTTCATAGCTTCAGCGACGAAGCGGGGGAGGATTTACATCATCCCCGGCATTCCACCGCCCATGGGGGGCATTCCGCCACCGGCGTTTTCTTCTTTGATGTCGGTCAATGCACATTCAGTGGTTAAAATCATTCCCGCAACTGATGCGGCGTTTTCAAGAGCCACTCGGGTTACTTTTTTAGGATCGATGATTCCGGCTTTTAGCATATCTACATAGGTTTCGGTCTTGGCATCAAAACCAAAGCTTTTCTTGCCTTCCAGCACCTTTGCAATGACTACAGAACCTTCACCTCCGGCATTTTCTACAATGGTGCGTAGCGGAGACTCAATAGCTTTAGCCACAATTTGAACTCCGGTAGTTTCATCCAGATTTTCAGTGGGAAGTTTTTCAAGAACAGAAATGGCTCTAACCAAAGCAACACCGCCTCCGGCAACGATGCCTTCTTCAACAGCTGCTCGGGTGGCGTGCAGTGCATCGTCCACACGGTCTTTTTTCTCTTTCATTTCAACTTCAGAAGCAGCCCCCACATAAAGCACCGCTACACCTCCGGCCAGTTTTGCCAAACGCTCCTGCAGTTTTTCACGGTCATAGTCGCTGGTGGTAGTTTCCATTTGCGCTTTGATTTCGTTGACACGCATTTTGATAGCGTCTTTGTTTCCGGCACCGTTTACAATGGTTGTATTGTCTTTGTCCATAGTGATGGTTTCGGCAGTACCCAGCATATCCACAGTGGCATTTTCCAGCGTAAAGCCTCTTTCTTCTGAAATTACCGTTCCGCCTGTTAGTATGGCGATGTCTTCCAGCATGGCTTTTCTTCTGTCACCAAAACCGGGAGCTTTAACAGCTGCAATTTTTAACGAACCTCTCAGTTTGTTTACCACCAAAGTAGCCAGCGCCTCGCCGTCCACATCTTCGGCTACTATCAATAAGGATTTTCCTTGTTGGGCAACGGGCTCCAATACCGGAAGCAAATCTTTCATATTGGAGATTTTCTTGTCACATAACAAGATGTATGGGTTTTCCAATTCAGCTATCATTTTTTCAGAATTGGTAATGAAGTAAGGAGAAAGGTAGCCTCTGTCAAACTGCATTCCTTCAACTACATCTACATAGGTGTCGGTTCCTTTGGCTTCTTCAACGGTGATAACACCTTCTTTACCCACTTTTTTGAAAGCATCGGCAATTAGTTCACCAATCATATCGTCGTTGTTGGCAGAAATAGAAGCCACCTGCTTGATTTTATCAGTTGAGTTGCCCACTTGGGTGGCTTGTTTTTCAAGGTCTTTAACAATAGCTTCAACAGCTTTGTCGATACCTCTTTTTAAGTCCATGGGGTTGGCACCGGCAGCTACGTTTTTCAAGCCTTCTTTAACGATGGCTTGTGCTAAAACGGTAGCCGTTGTAGTTCCGTCACCGGCAAGGTCGTTGGTTTTTGAAGCCACTTCTTTTACCATTTGTGCTCCCATGTTTTCAAGAGCATCTTTCAGCTCGATTTCTTTAGCCACAGTAACACCGTCTTTGGTTACCTGAGGCGCACCAAATGACTTGCTGATGATTACGTTTCTTCCTTTAGGGCCTAAGGTTACTTTCACCGCATTGGCCAATGCATCCACACCGCGCTTTAATCCGTCGCGTGCTTCAATATCAAATGTTATATCTTTTGCCATAATAAATTTTTTAAATTAAATTTTTAAAATTTCAATCCCGATAGCTGTCGGGACAAATTCCAATTTACTTTAAGAGTCTCCTTGGAATTTGGAATTTGTGATTTGGATTTTTTCGTTAGATTATTGCAAGAATATCATCCTCGCGCATGATAAGGTAGTCTTTACCTTCCAGTTTTAGCTCTGTTCCGGCATATTTTCCGTAAAGAACGCTGTCGCCCACTTTTACGGTCATTTTATGGTCTTTTTTACCGGAGCCAACGGCTACCACTTTTCCTTGTTGAGGTTTTTCTTTGGCCGAATCAGGGATGTAGATACCCGAAGCAGTTTTGGTTTCGGCTTCCTGTGGCTGAACCACCACGCGATCTGATAAAGGTTGAATTTTTAATGCCATATAATTTGAATTTTTAGATTAGTAGATTATGGCTGTTACTTGGCAGAAATTGTGCCAGCGGCTTTTGAAACTGACATTATGAGTTAAAAATGCCAGCTTGTCAGAAACAGGCAAAAAAAAAATCCCGCAGAGGCGGGATTCTTTTTATAATATTTTTTTGCTTATTCAGCAGGTGTTTGCTGCACAGGAGTTGTTGGCAGCGGGCTGGTTCTTTCAACAGCGTCAATAGATCTGGATTGGGTTGTACCCATTGCACTGAATATGGAAATGTTTGATAACAATATCAAAGCCAGTAACAAGATGGCCAGTGTCCAGGTGCTTTTGTCAAGGAAGTCGGTTGTTTTTTGAACACCGCCTAATTGTTGGGTACCGCCACCTCCAAATGAAGATGACAATCCGCCACCCTTAGGGTTTTGAACCATAATAACCACTACTAATAAAAACGCTACCAGAACGATTAAGATTAAAAAAACTGTGAACGTACTCATTGATTCTTTATTTAATTATTTTGTTGTAATTTTTCTACTGCCCGAATTTGGTCTGCAAAGAAACCACTTTTTTCGGGATTTTTCAAAATTAAAATTTTATATGCCTGAATGGCCTTTTTATAATTCTTTTGCTGAATGTAAACCTTAGCCAACGTTTCAGTCATTAAGTGCTCGTTTATTTTGGTAAACGGCTTGGCTAAATCTTCAGAAGACTGATGAACAGTGGGGTCAATCTTTGGGTTTTCTTGAAGAAATTTGTCAATCAGTTTAAATTTCTCTTCTTTGGGCGATACTTTTTTTACCGGTTCTGCTTCTCGTTGAATGGGTTTTGCCGAAGTAAGCTTCAGCCATTCATTGAATGAATAAGTGTCATTTTTGGAAAACGAAAGTGGCTTGTGTACTTCGAGAATTTCTTCCACGGCTTTTTCCTGTTCAGTTTTTTCAACTTTGCGTTCAAAAAGGGCGGGGTCTAAAATCGCTTCGGCCTTATCGCGTTCTTTTTTGTCGATTTCGTCGTTTGTTAAAACCGGTTCTGCAACCGGGCTTTCAGTAAAAACTTTGGAGGTGATATATTCAAACAGCACGGTGCGGTCGGTAGTATAAGCAGCGGTTTTTTTTAACTGCTGATTGTAGCGGTGGCTGTTTTGATTTTTCAAAATTTTGAGATACAAGGCCTGCACCGGCTGGAAAAAGGGATAGTCTTCAATAATTTCCGTTAAGGCAATTTGATGCTGTTCTGAAATTTCTTCAGGATGTTTTAAGAGGTATGTTAAGTTTTCTTTGTTCAAAATTTTACCATCTGGCCAAAGTGGCATTAAAAACATCTTGAGTGATGCGTTCAAAAATAATGTTTACGGCATCATCGCGCTGTGAACCCACCAGTTGAGCTGAGCCTGCATAGTCATAATAAAACGAAAAGCGCTGTTCCAAATCGTTGCCTTCATTTTTGGTGTCATAAAACCGAACGTTAACCGTAATGGTCAATCGGTTTTGAGCGGCTGTATTTTGCGCCGTTGCTGTAATGGGAGCCACATAGTATTCTGTTATTTCGCCTTCATAAATCAAATCACCTCCCTGATTGGTCAAATCGAGGTTGGTTTGGTTTACAATGATGTCCTGCAAGCGTTGGGTAAACAATCGATCGATGCCCGGTTCAACAATGGGCGCATTGTTTCTGAAAAAATTTACCTGAAAGGTTTTGATATTTGGAGCTACCGAAGCACCTGTAAACGAATAAAAACCACAGCTTTGAAATGTAAACAGTGTTGTTATGAAAATAATAAAAAATATGCTCTTTTTCATGTGTTTGTTGGGTTCAAGGGGCAAAAATTTTGCTTGAATGAGTCCAAAATATTGCGACTGTACATATATCTAATATCTAACGTCTATCATCTAATATCTGACATCTAACGTCTATCTAAAGTCCGAATTGTTTTATTTTTCTATAAAGTGTGCGTTCAGAAACTCCCAGTTCATCGGCAGCGGCTTTGCGCTTGCCCTGATTTTTATCCAGTGCTTTTTTAATCAGCTCCAGTTCTTTGTCTTTGATGGAAAGGGTTTCTTCCTCTTCAATTTCTTCGGCAAAGTGGTATTTGTCCTTGTTTTCAGAAGCGTTTACGGCATTTTCTACTTCAAGAATTTCAACGTTGTTGGCATTTTCATTTTCTTCAATAATATCAGCCAATTCTTCAAAGGCATCTTCCTGCGGGGTATATATTTTTTTAATTAACCCTGAATGTTCTTTCTGAACATTTTCTGAATTTCCACTTTTGAGAAGTTCCAAAGTTAACTTTTTCAAGTCGTTGACATCGCGCTGCATATCAAAAAGAATTTTATAGAGAATTTCTCTCTCTGAGCTAAAATCGCTTTCGGCTTTTCGTGTTCCTACAACTGCGGGCAGGTTGGTTCCCATATCGGGCAGGTAGGAGCGTAAAGTGGCAGCTGATATTTCACGGTTTTGCTCCAACACTGAAATTTGTTCGGCAACATTTCTCAACTGACGGATGTTTCCGTTCCAGCGGTATTTTAATAATAGGTTCGTTGCATCATCATCCAGGCGGATGGTGGGCATCTTGTATTTTTGGGCAAAATCTGAAGCAAATTTTCTAAACAACAAATGGATGTCTTCTTCCCGCTCGCGAAGGGGTGGAAGATGAATTTCCACCGTGCTAAGGCGATAGTACAAATCTTCTCTGAACTTACCTTTTTGAATGGCATCGGCCATATTTACATTGGTGGCGGCAACAATCCGTACATTGGTTTTTTGGGACTTAGAGGAACCCACTTTCAGGAATTCGCCGTTTTCCAATACACGTAATAGCCGCACTTGCGTGGGAAGCGGAAGTTCACCCACTTCATCCAGAAAAATAGTGCCGCCGTCGGCCACTTCAAAATAACCGCTTCGGGTTTGCGTGGCACCGGTAAACGAGCCTTTTTCGTGCCCGAAAAGTTCACTGTCAATCGTTCCTTCGGGAATAGCACCACAGTTTACAGCGATGTATTTTCCATGCTTTCTGTGAGAAAGTGAATGTATGATTTTTGGAATACTCTCTTTACCCACACCGCTTTCACCGGTCACCAACACCGAAATATCAGTGGGTGCCACCTGAATGGCTTTCTCTATGGCACGGTTGAGCTTGGCATTGTTGCCAATGATTCCGAAACGTTGTTTTATTGCTTGAACTGATTCCATAGTCCTCCCCAACCCCTCCAAAGGGGGGGCTTTTTTTAGATTCTTTTAATTATTGTCACTTATCCCAACAGCCTCCCCCATTAAAGTTGTACTGGTGCAATCAGTGATTTTTACCATCACAAAATCGCCTACTTTGTAATTTTCTTTCGGGAACACCACAACTGTGTTTTGGGGTATGCGCCCGCTCCATTCATTTTCGTTGCGCTTGGAGGTTTTTTCAATCAGCACTTCCAGGGTTTTACCTACAAACTGTTGGGTTCTGTAAGCACTGTGCTTTTGCTGTAAATCCACAATTTCCTTCAAGCGTCTTTTTTTGGTCTCTTCAGGAATGTCGTCTTCCAGTTTTCTGGCTGCCAGTGTTCCCGGGCGTTCTGAATACATAAACATAAACCCAAAATCATACTTCACATATTCCATCAGGCTTAAGGTATCTTGGTGGTCTTCCTCAGTTTCCGTTGGGAAACCTGAAATCATATCTTGTGAAATAGCACAATCAGGGATGATGGCTTTAATGTTGTCTATGAGCTGCATATACTCTTCACGGGTGTGCTGGCGGTTCATTTCTTTGAGAATGCGCGTGCTTCCGCTTTGCACCGGTAAGTGAATGTAGTTGCAGATGTTTGGGTACTTGGCCATAGTTTCAATCACATCCATCGTCATATCCTGCGGATTGGACGTAGAGAACCTGAAACGCATTTTAGGCTGCGCTTCGGCAACCAGCGATAGCAACTGTGCAAAGTTGGTAGCCGTAGCTTTTTGCATTTCACTCGCTTTTTCAAAATCTTTTTTAAGTCCGCCGCCATACCACAGGTAGCTATCCACGTTTTGTCCCAGCAGGGTCACTTCTTTAAACCCTTTTTCTGCCAGGTCATTGATTTCGGCAATGATGCTTTGTGGGTCACGGCTGCGTTCACGCCCGCGGGTAAACGGCACCACACAAAAGGTACACATGTTATCACAACCGCGGGTGATGGAAACAAAAGCAGTCACACCGTTGCTTTGCAGCCTGACGGGTGAAATGTCTCCATAGGTTTCGTCTTTGGAAAGAATCACATTGATGGCGTTTCTGCCTTCTTCCACTTCACTGAGCAGGTTGGGCAGGTCTTTGTACGCATCGGGACCTACTACCAGGTCAACGATTTTTTCTTCTTCCAGAAATTTACTTTTGAGGCGTTCGGCCATACAGCCCAGCACGCCCACTTTCATATTGGGGTTGTTTTTTTTCTTTACGGCGTTGTATTTTTCAAGGCGTTTTCTCACGGTCTGTTCTGCCTTGTCACGAATGGAACAGGTGTTTACCAGCACCAAATCAGCATCTTCCAACTGGTTGGTGGTATTGTAACCGTTTTCAGCAAGTATGGAAGCCACGATTTCGCTGTCGCTGAAATTCATCTGGCAACCGTAGCTTTCAATAAAAAGCTTTTTGCTGTTTCCTTCTATAGTGTCCAAAACAAGTTGGGTGCCTTGTTTTTTCTCGTCAATTATTTTTTCCATAACTCGATGCAATCATTCTTCACGCCATTTTTTGGTGTGGGTTGCAAAGATATGATTTTAGATAGAATTGTGACAAATTGGCAGAGCAATTTATAGACATAAAGATGTTTTTAGGGAATTAATGATTACCATTCTTTGGTAAAACGTGTTTATAGGTCTTTAGTTGAGTCTAAATAAATTTGTATGATTTGCAAGATGTCTCTAGATCTTAGTTCACGTTCGTTTATTCTATTCAGTAATACCGGGTCTTCTGTTAAAAGATCTTTTGCCCTGCCTCTAATTCCACCCGCAAGATTTGTGGTATAAAGCATAATAGCATTTTTATAATCCCTTTTTTTAATATAATAATTAGTAGATGCAAAATCTCTACCTGCATTTACTCTATAAACCATGATTATTTCCCCTGAACTATTGACTCTGTAGACTCCATGTTCTATATAAAAAGTAGCATAGTTGTTTTTACCCAGCACCAACATTAGGCTTTTCCCATAAGTAATGTTAATTTTCTCACTCCATTGTATTACAGCAGTTTCAAACACATATCTATTGCCTGCTTCTGAAAAAACTACAATGGACTCAATATCTCTCCTTCTCACCCGTTCATTTTTTCCATCTTTAGTTTGTCTGAGAGATACTGCGCGTAACTTTGGATTATTCGGAACTTGCACAAACCCTTTTTTGACCGTTCCATCATTTAACCTAATTTCACCTTCCCAGAAAGGGTTAGTGTTTATGTTTTGCGCCATTAAATTTGAACCAAAAAAAGCAAGAACAATTACAAAAAGTATAGATAGTTTCATAAAAATTGAAGAAGTTGATTTGGATTTGCAAACTAAACATTTTTTTACAAAACCGGCATAAAAATTCACTTATAAAAAAAATCCTATACTTTTGCATTTTCCGTGTAAGCGGTAAACTCGTAAATATTAGCTGCACAACTGTTTAGTTTTGTGGGTGTTTAGGAGGAAGTTTTAACACTTAAATAATGAGACTCCCACCTTCGTGGGAGTAGGGATATGGCAAAAAACTTAGTAATTGTAGAGTCACCGGCAAAGGCAAAAACCATCGAAAAATTTTTAGGAAAAGATTTTAAGGTGGAGTCCAGTTTTGGGCACATAGCCGATTTGCCTTCTAAAGAGCTGGCAGTAGATGTGGATGGGGATTTTAAACCCAAGTACATCGTTCCCAAAGATAAAAAGGCGTTGGTTAAAAACTTGAAAACACTGGCCGATAAAGCTGAAACCGTATGGTTGGCGAGTGATGAGGACCGCGAGGGAGAAGCCATTGCCTGGCATTTAGCCGAAGAGTTAAAACTCGATGACTCCAAAACAAAACGCATTGTTTTTCATGAAATTACCAAAAACGCTATCTTGAAAGCGATTGAAAATCCGCGTAAAATTGATAAAAATTTAGTCAATGCTCAACAGGCACGCCGTGTACTGGATCGTTTGGTGGGCTATGAGCTTTCGCCCGTATTATGGAAAAAAGTAAAAGGCGGACTCTCAGCCGGACGCGTACAGTCAGTTTCGGTGCGGTTGATTGTAGAGCGTGAACGCGAAATACAAGACTTCACCCCCGAAGCCTCTTTTAGAATTGATGCCGAATTTGTTACTCAGGAAGGCAAAACATTTAAGGCTAAACTTCCCAAAAATATTGAAACCCTTGAAGAAGCCAAAGCTTTTTTAGAAAAAAACATAGGAGCCGATTTTAGTGTAGCCGAACTCACTAAAAAACCGGCTAAAAAGTTTCCCGCAGCCCCATTCACCACTTCAACCCTTCAGCAGGAGGCCTCGCGAAAGCTCTATTTTCCCGTTGCTAAAACGATGACGGTTGCGCAGCGACTGTATGAAGCCGGTTTGATTACTTATATGAGAACCGACAGTGTTAACCTTTCGGATGAGGCAAGAAATGCAGCCAAAGCAGAAATTATTTCTGAGTTTGGAGAAAAATACAGTCACCCCAGAAATTTCAAAGGAAAAACCAAAGGAGCACAAGAAGCCCACGAGGCCATCAGGCCTACTGATATTTCGGTGCATGCAATTAACGGCGACCGCGATCAGGCACGTTTGTATGAACTGATTTGGAAGCGCACCATCGCCTCACAAATGAGCGAAGCCGAACTCGAAAGAACCAATGTTCGCATTGCAGCTACTACACACGATAATGAGTTTACCGCCAATGGCGAAATGATAAAATTTGACGGTTTCCTGAAAGTCTATCTGGAAGGCACCGACAATGAAGACGAAGAACAAGAAGGGATGCTGCCCAATCTGAAAGAAGGCGAGCCACTTCAAAATAACTACATTACAGCTACAGAACGATTCACCAGACCACCTGCCCGCTATACTGAAGCGGCGTTGGTTAAAAAACTGGAGGAATTGGGTATTGGGCGTCCATCGACTTATGCGCCCACAATCTCTACCATTCAGCAGCGCAATTATGTGGAAAAGGGAAGTGTGGAAGGTGAAGAGCGCAAATACAGAATGCTTTCGCTGAAAAAAGAAAACATTTCTGAAAAAACACTTTCTGAAATGGTGGGTTCAGACAAAGGAAAGTTGGTACCGACAGACATCGGAATGATTGTAAACGACTTTCTGGTGGAGAATTTCAAGACGATTCTTGATTACAACTTCACCGCAAAGGTAGAACAGGATTTTGATGACATAGCTGAGGGCAATGAGGAGTGGACAGAAATGCTGCGCGGCTTTTACAACGATTTTCATCCACAGGTAAAAGATGTGGAGAAAAACGCTGAACGCGAAAGCGGAGAACGCATCTTGGGCAAACATCCCGAAACCGGAAAAACCATTTTGGTGCGTTTGGGCAGGTTTGGTGCGATGGCACAAATCGGTGCGCCAGACGATGAGGTAAAGCAGTTTGCCAGCCTTAGACCCGACCAGCAATTGAACACCATCACGCTGGAAGAAGCCTTGGACTTATTCAAACTACCCAAAAAACTGGGTCAGGTAAACGGTGAAGAAGTTGAAGTAAACAATGGCAGATTTGGGCCCTATGTGCGCTATGGTAAAAAGTTTATTTCACTGCCGAAAGGTATGGACCCTCTGGATGTGGGCTTAGACACAGCGAAAGAACTTATCGATGAAAAAGAAAAGGCCGATGCGCCCATAGCTACTTATGAAGGCAAGCCGGTACAAAAAGGTGTGGGGAGGTTTGGTCCGTTTATCAAGTGGAATAATATTTTCGTCAACGTTAGTAAAAAATATGACTTTGATAACCTTTCTCAAAATGATATTAATACCTTGATTGAAGACAAACTTCAAAAGGAAAAAGAAAAAGTAGTGCGCGTTTGGAAAGACGAAGGCATTAGTATTGAAAAAGCACGTTGGGGCAGGTTCAATCTCTTGAAAGGAAAAACCAAAGTAGAACTTTCAAAAGATACAGATGTTGAAAAAATGACTTTAGAGCAGGCGCAAGCTTTGATTGATAAAAAGTTGCCCAAGAAAGCAGCCAAAAAGAAAACCACCAAGAAAAAATAATTTATGCAAGAGTTTTTTACTCCTGTCAGCAAATCGGTTTTAGCACATCGGGAAATTTTACCTGAACTAGTTTTAGGTAAACAAATTGCGATTCATTCACAGCGCAACGGTTTTCCGGAGTTTTCAAATTGTAAATTGGTGCTTTTTGGTGTAAAAGAATCGAGAAATTCAATTAATTACAGAGGGGAGGTTCCAAATTTTGATTCAATCAGAAAAGCCTTTTATTCTCTATATGCCGGAAACTGGCAGCACAAAATAGCAGATTTGGGCGATATTGCGCCGGGGGAAAGTGTTGAAGATACTTATTTTGCTATAAAAACAGTAGTTGCTGAATTGCTGTCAGGTAAAATTATACCTGTAATAATAGGAGGAAGTCAGGATTTGATTTATTCCATTTACAGGGCTTACGACAAGCTGCACAAAATGATAAACTATGTAAATATAGACAGCAGGTTTGACATTGGAAATGCAGAAGCACCCATATCAAATGTATCTTATGTTGGAAAAATGGTGGTTGATAAGCCATACAATTTGTTTAATTATAGTGCGGTTGGCTATCAGTCCTATTACAACCCGTCTGATGAAATTGCACTAATAGATCGTTTGTACTTTGATGCAGTCAGGCTTGGCGAAGTGGTAAATAACATTCAGCAAGTTGAACCTTTGACCCGTGATGCTGATTTGATAAGTTTGGATATTTCTGCAATAAAAAGTACAGAACTCTGTTATATAAATAACAATTCGCCAAATGGTTTAAACGGCAGAGAGGTTTGTGCCATAGCCAGATATGCCGGCATAAGCAATAAAGTGAGTGCATTTGGCGTTTTTGAAATTATAAATCTTGAGAAAAGCGATACTGCATCAATGCTGGTTGCCCAAATCCTGTGGTATTTTATAGAAGGAGTAAACTTTAGGATTGACGATGGGGATTTTTCAAAAGATGAAGATTTTAAAACATATAAAGTTCCGGTTGAGGAAGAGATTTTAATTTTTAAAAAAAGTTTGAAGACAGAAAGATGGTGGATTGAGCTTCCGTTTATTTCTGAAACAAATAATAAATTGAAAAGGCATACGTTATTACCTTGCACTTACGGCGATTATGAATCTGCCTGCAATCAAGAAATACCCGACAGATGGTATAAAGCAAGGCAGAAAAATGAATTATAAAAATGTATAAAATTAGATTTTGAGGGTTTTTAAAAAAAATGTTGCTTATTAAAAAATTTATAAATAGGTTTACGCCCTTGAAATCTGAAAAAAATTAACCAAGTACTTATGAAGAAGTTTATAGTGTTAACTGCAATTGTATCCTTTCTGTTTAGCTGCAACTCCGGTGATAGAGGTGAGTTGGTTGGGGTTAAAGGAAAAAAATGGCATCCTGAAAAACCTTATGGAATGACTCTTATTCCCGGAGGTTCTTTTATTATGGGAAAGCCTGATGATGATTTTGTCGGCGTTATGGATGCTCCTACAAAAACAGTAACAGTACGTTCTTTCTACATGGATGAAACCGAAATTACCAATTCTCAGTATCGCCAGTTTGTGTATTGGGTTAGAGATTCAATTGTTCGACTTAGATTGGCAATCCTTGCTGATGAGGTAGGCGCTACCCCAGGAGATGGCGGAATCGGTGAGTTTGCATTTATGGATCAGGATCAGGAGAACATGACTCCCTATGAACAGTATATGTATGATAACTATTGGGGCATGGGTGAAGATTTTTATGAAGGAAGAAGAATCAATAAAAATATCGACTTAATATGGGACACGTCAAGATATCCTGACGAATACTATGCGGAAGTAATGGATACCATGTATCTGCCCTTTTCTGAGTCTTATAATGGGTTAAGAACGCTTGATGTTAGTAAACTAAAGTTTCAGTACACTACCATGGATATACAGGCGGCAGCAAGAGACAGATCTACAAGTACCAGAGAGAAGAGAAGTAAGTACATAACACGTGAATCGTTAGAAATTTATCCGGATACTACAGTTTGGATTAGAGACTTTAATTACTCCTACAACGAGCCTATGCATAATGACTATTTTTGGCACAGAGCTTATGATGATTATCCGGTAGTAGGTGTTAGCTGGAAACAGGCAAAAGCCTTCGCTTCCTGGAGAACTCTTTATAAAAATGCATACCAAAAGCAAAGAGGGAGGCACTTTGTTCCCTCATTCAGATTGCCATTTGAAGGTGAGTGGGAATATGCCGCCAGAGGAGGAATCCAATCAGGTACCTATCCTTGGGGTGGACCTTACACTTTAAATGACAGAGGTTGCTTTATGGCAAACTTCAAGCCGCTGCGTGGTGATTATGCGGCAGACCAAGCTCTATATACCGTAGAAGCAAGATCATATGAGCCCAATGATTATAATCTATATAATATGGCAGGAAACGTTGCAGAATGGGTAGATTCCTCATACGACCCCGCTTCCTATGAGTTTATGGCAACTATGAACCCCTCTGTAAACGATCCTAATAACATGCGAAAAGTAGTGAGAGGTGGCTCTTGGAAAGATGTTGCATACTTCCTTCAGGTAAGTACCAGAGACTATGAGTATGCTGACACAGCAAGAAGCTATATCGGCTTTAGAACCGTTCAGGATTATATGGGTACTGATGTAGTATTAAACCAGCAATTTGGCGACGCGAGATAATAAAACCCTAACTTTTAACATACTAATTTTTTAAACTTAACTTAATATTTATTTTATCATGGCACAATCAAAATCAACAAAAAAACTTTTTAACATGGCTTACGGTATCGGTGCTGCCGTAGTAATTCTTGGAGCTTTATTTAAAATTATGCACTGGCCTTTTGGTAACGAAATGCTTATCCTTGGTCTGAGTGTTGAAGCACTGGTATTTTTTATATCAGCCTTCGAATCTGTAGAGGAAGATTTGGATTGGTCACTGGTTTATCCTGAATTAGCCGGTGGTGAATCAACAGGAAAAAAAGGAAAACAACAAAAAGAAACTGCTGAAGATGCTCAAGGTCTTTTATCTAAAAAACTGGATGAAATGCTAAAAGAAGCTAAACTTGATGCCGGTTTAATGGCTAGCTTAGGTGAAAGCATCCGTTCATTTGAAGGTGCAGCCAGAGAAATGCAACCCACTGCAGAGGCAATGAGCGCTACAAAAAAATACAGTCAGGAAATGAGCCTTGCTGCTGCACAAATGGAATCTTTAAACTCTTTGTACAAAGTACAGGTGGAGTCTGCAAGCCGTCAAGCTCAAATCAATGAAGAAGTTGCTCAAAATGCAGACCAGTTAAAGCAACAAATGCAGGCAATGGCAACCAACCTATCTTCGCTTAACGGAGTATATGGAGGTATGTTATCTGCAATGACTAACAGAAACTAAAAAGAATTTTCTAACTGTAAATAATTACTAAAACTTAAAGAAAAATGGCAGGAGGAAAATTATCCCCAAGGCAGAAGATGATTAACCTGATGTATCTGGTTTTCATCTCCATGCTTGCAATGAATATGTCAAAAGAGGTATTATCTGCTTTTGGCTTAATGAACGAGCGTTTAGAACAAGCAAATATTTCTACTTCTGAAAGAAATACCGCTTTTATGACAGTTCTGAACCAAAATGTTATAGATAACCCTGAGCTTTATGGTGAAATGAAAACCAAAGCTGAACAAATAGGAAACTTGTCTAGCGATTTAGACTCTCACATTCAAGGTTTGCGTGATTACCTTATGGGTACTGTAAGACCCGGTAATGAAGACAACTATGAAGTGATGGACAAATCTGTTTATCTGGACAGAAAACTTTTTGTTGGAGCCAATAACTCAAGCGATGGCCAGGAATTTCTTGATAAGATTGACGCCTTTAGAGAGGGTGTAATCGCAATTATCGAAGAAGACCCCCGTTTTGCGAGTATAGTTGCTGATGTAAACTATAAGTTCAGTACTGAGGATGAAACAAGAAGAGACGGTGTAAAAGTTGAGTGGTTGAGATACCACTTTGAAGGCTTCCCTATGATTGCGTCACTTACAAAGCTAACTCAAATGCAGGCAGACATTAGAAACACCTATAGCGAGATATTAACCACGATGCTTGAAGGTGAGTTAACGCAAGCGATATCAATGTCAAACTATACTACTTTATTACAATCTAGCCGTTCCGCCTATTTCCAAGGCGATACTTTTGATGGGTCTATTGTTGTAGGTAGAACCGATGATATCACCAGACCAACCAGAGCAGAATTAACTCTTAACGGAAGACCCCTCGCAGATGGAGAATATACTATTCAAGGAGGTGGAGTTCGTTTAAACTTAACAGCAGGGGCTCCCGGCGATTATAAGTTAGAAGGTAATTTAATTTTTGCAGAAGGAGGTAAAGAAGAACCCGTTGCAGTAGACGCCAGTTTTACAACCATTGCAAGACCAACTGATGCTGTCATCTCTGCTGATAAAATGAATGTGGTTTATAGAGGGGTGGATAACCCGATGACCATTTCTATGGCAGGTGTTTCAGACAATAATATCAGCGCTAATGCACCCGGCTTAAGAAGAGTTTCGGGAAGCAGGTATATGATGAATGTAACCACGGTTCAAGGTAGAGAAGTAACTATCAATGTTAGTGGAACTATTGACGGGACTTCTTATCCATCCAGAGCTACATTCCGTATTAAAGACATTCCAAGACCGGTGGGAACCGTAAGAGGTGAAGACGGGATTGTGAAAATGCAGCGAAATGCACTTGAAATATCAACTATTGGTGCTATGATACCAGACTTTGACTTTGACGTTACCCTGAATGTTACCGGATTTAAATTCAATGTGCCCGGTCAACCCACAGTTACAGTTAATGGTAGCCGATTAAACGATGAAGCTAAAAGAGCTTTAGCAAGAGCAAGACGCGGCGAAACCGTACAGGTTTTTGACATCACTGCAAATCTTGCAGGAGCTGCAGGATACCGTTTACAGCGTATCAGCCCTGTACTTGTAGAACTTACAAATTAAAAATTATTATTTATGGATCTTAAATCATTTTTATTAACCCTTCTCACAACTCTTGTTACTGCGAGTGGTTTTGCGCAAACAAATCTTTTAAACGCAAGAACACCCGATGAAATCAATATGAGAACTGAGGCACAAATAGCCTACGACAACGACAATCCATTGCCGTATGGTTATATTGACCCCCGAGATGTATTATGGGCAAAAACTGTTTGGGAAAGAGTTGACCTGAACGAGAGAATGAACTTTCCTCTGTATTTCCCAATTGATACTATGAATATTGGGCCGGAAAGGAGATCCTTATATGATGTTCTAATAGCGAATATTAAAAACGGAAGAATTCCTAATATCTATGCCGATTCATATTTTAATGACATAAGAACGCTTGATGAGCTACAGTCAACACTTAGACGTGTAGATACAACAGACATTGGTATTCAGCAGTTGAATGCCGGCTTGCCGTTAGATCCGCAATATGTTGATATCAGGGAATTGTCTGCTGCCGATATTCAAGAATACAGAATTCGTGGATACTGGTATATAGACAAGCGTTTGGGAGAGTTAAAATATAGAATTATCGGTATTGCCCCATGTGCGCGTGACGTAAACTTTATTGATGATGAGAATGCCGTTCTGGTTGAATTGTTTTGGGTATTTTTCCCGGAAGCCAGAGAGGTTCTGCATGAGTATAAAGCCTTTAACAGGCACAACACATCCATGCCGTTTTCGTTTGACCACTTGCTCAACTCAAGGCGATTTAGTGGTGTAATCTATAAAGAAGACAATGAATTTGGCGACAGAGAAATCAGGGATTACATCCATGACAATTCATTGATGCAATTACTAGAGTCAAATAGAATTAGAGAAAACATCCGAAATATTGAAATTGACCTTTGGAATTATTAATAATTCTCCATTCAATAATAATCATAAAACTCCCGTATCTTGCGGGAGTTTTCTTTTTAATACTATGCAGGTAGATTATATCGTTGTTGGCCTCGGTCTTGCCGGAATCGCTTTTTGTGAGCAGCTCGAAAAGCACAACAAGTCGTTTGTGGTTTTTGACTCCGGAACAAATATTTCATCAGTAGTGGCCGGAGGGTTATACAATCCGGTGACCTTGAAAAGATTTACGGCTTCCTGGAATGCATTGAAACAAATAGAAACCGCACGCCCGTTTTATGAAAACTTAGAAAAAAAGCTGCATGTTAAGCTAGACTATAAAACCCCGGTATTTCGCATTTTTGCATCTGTTGAAGAGCAAAACCTTTGGTTTGAAGCCTCTGACAAGCCTGTTTTGGAAAAGTTTATAGTTCCAAAAATTAAACAATCTCAAAACCAACATATCCATGCACCCTTTGGAATGGGTGAGGTGGAACATTCCGGAAGAATAGATACCGCTTTGTTGATTGCTTCTTATAAAGACTATTTAATCAAAAGGAACCGGTTAATTGAAAATGATTTCGAATATCAATTGCTTGAAATTGATGAGCCTTTTAAATACCAGTCATTTACTGCTAAAAACATTGTTTTTTCTGAAGGTTTTGGACTTAAAAAAAATCCCTGGTTTAGCCACTTGCCACTTGTTGGCAATAAAGGCGAGCTTTTGACCATCAAATCAACAGAATTAAAAACGGATTTGATTGTGAAAGCTTCAGTCTTTATCATTCCTCTCGGAAATGATTTATACAGGGTGGGCGCAACATACAACTGGAAGGACAAAGACACCAATCCCACACCCGAGGCCAAACAAGAACTCACCGAAAAGCTGGATAAAATTCTCAACTGTGCTTATGAAGTTGTCCATCAAGAGGCAGGTGTAAGACCTACAACTAAAGACAGAAAGCCACTCGTTGGGCTTCATCCACAAATAAAAAACATGTTTGTTTTAAACGGATTGGGCACTCGCGGCGTAATGATTGCCCCTTCAGTCGCTGAAGATTTGTTTGATTTTATAGAAAAGAATAATCCTTTGGACAAAGAAATAGACATCGACCGGTTTTTATAACCAATTGAGAAAAGTCAAGATGAGTTCTTTATAATTTTCCGGCTTTTTCTTTGCTGTAATGCATAAAAATATTAATCCATATATTTCGCGAAAGCCGCATAATTACCGGCATAAAAACGATGAGCGTGCCCACAATAGCGATAAATGAAGTCATCAAGCCCCCGCCTAAAAATAGAAAAGAAATTACAAATGCCGCCATGGCAAATGCCACACCCACAGCATAACTCACATACATCGCCCCATAAAAAAAAGAAGGCTCAATTTTATATTTGGTTCCGCAATGGCTACACCGTTCGTGCATTTTGAATATTTTGTTCAGTTTGAAAGGATTTCTATCTTCATACATGGACTCGTGATGACAAACCGGACAACTGCCGGTGAAAATACTGTATAATTTGGTGCCTTTCAACATGATGTTAATCTATTTTTTTAACACCACAAATTTAAGCATCTTTGCACGAAATTTGGTTACTAAGGTTACATAAGGATGTTAAACATTTACAATTTATCGGTTGCATTTCAGGGAGAATACCTGTTTGAAGAAATTTCTTTTCAATTACGCGCCGGCGATCGCGTGGGTCTGGTGGGAAAAAACGGTGCAGGAAAATCCACCCTGTTAAAAATACTGGCTAAAGATTTTGCTCCTGATACCGGTGAGATTGCTTCCGATAAAAAAATAAAAATAGGTTTCCTCAGGCAGGACATTGATTTTGTTCACGGAAGAACCGTGGTAGAAGAAGCTTATCAGGCTTTTGAAGAAATAAAAGCACTGGAAATAAAAATGGACGACATCAACCACCAGCTGGCCACCCGCACCGATTATGAATCGGAAGCCTATCACGATTTGATGGTGGACATCAGTGAGTTTACACATCAATATGAAATTTTAGGCGGGTATAACTACCAGGGCGAAACCGAAAAAATCCTTCAGGGATTGGGCTTTAAACGGGAAGAATTTAGCAAGAAAACCGAAGAGTTTTCAGGTGGCTGGCGTATGCGTATAGAGCTTGCCAAGCTCCTCTTACAAAGCAATGATATTCTCCTGCTCGATGAGCCTACTAACCACCTGGATATTGAATCTATTATCTGGTTGGAAAGCTTTTTGGTGAATTTTCCGGGAGCAGTTGTGATAGTTTCTCACGATAAAATGTTTCTCGACAATGTGACCAACAGAACGATTGAAATTTCGCTGGGGCGCATCTATGATTACAACAAGCCCTATTCAAAATATTTGGTGCTGCGTCAGGAAATAAGAGAGCAGCAGCTGGCATCGCAAAAAAATCAGGAAAAACAAATTCAGCAGACAGAACGGCTGATTGAAAAATTCAGAGCCAAGGCATCCAAGGCTTCTATGGCACAGTCGCTCATCAAAAAACTCGACAAAGTAGAACGCATCGAGGTAGATGAAGACGACAATGCGGTGATGAATGTTCGTTTTCCCGTTTCTGTGCAACCCGGAAAAGTGGTGATTGAGGTTGAAAATGTTTCTAAAAGCTATGGCGAAAATCACGTGTTGGAAAATGTAAGCCTGTTGATTGAACGTGGTTTAAAAACAGCTTTTGTGGGGCAAAACGGGCAGGGTAAATCAACTTTGGCAAAAATTATTGTGGGTGAAATTGCCCATAAAGGCACTGTAAAACCGGGGCACAATGTTCAGATAGGTTATTTTGCTCAAAATCAAGCCGATTATCTGGACGGAAACATCACTGTTTTGGACACCATGATCAATGCCGCCAACGAGTCTAACCGAAGCAAAGTAAGGGATATATTAGGTTCGTTTCTCTTTAGGGGCGATGAGGTTGAAAAATTTGTAAAAGTGCTATCCGGAGGTGAACGCAACCGTTTAGCTTTGGCCAAACTATTGCTCCAGCCGTTAAATGTACTTGTAATGGATGAGCCTACCAACCACCTGGACATTAAGTCTAAAAACGTATTAAAAGAAGCACTGAATAGCTTTGAAGGAACCCTCATTCTGGTTTCGCACGACCGTTATTTTCTACAAGGGCTGTGCAACAAGGTCTATGAGTTTAAAGACCGAAAAATAAAAGAATACCTGGGCGATATTGATTTCTATTTAGACCAGCGGCAAATCTCTACTATGCGCGAGGCGGAGCTTTCGACGAAAGTCCAAAAAGAAGCCAAAGAGGTTTCCAATAAAAACGACTATCACGACCGAAAAAAGGAAAAGTCCCTCAAAAATAAATTGAGTAATCTGGAGGCCGCTATCAGCAAGTTGGAAAAAGAAATTTCGCAAATGGATGAAAAAATTCATCAAAACCACGCAGAAGTTTCTTCAACACCCGATTTTTTCAACAACTATGACCAAAAGAAAAGCGAACTGGACAAAAAAATGAAAGAGTGGGAAGACGTTCAAATGGCTTTGGAACAATAGTTAAATACCAATCATTGTTTTTTTAAGCCCCGCTTCAATATTTATCCACAGATAGTTAAATGCAGACCTGTCTTTGTTGCGGGTCACTTCGGCGCGGGTTTCTTTAAACTGCTCATCGCCCGATCCGGTATTTTTCTTGACAAAAATATTGACCACAGCAGATAAAAACCGGTTTCGGGTTTGCTCTCTGGTTAATATATCTACTTTAAAATTTTCATACTTGATTCTAAAATCAACTGTTGATTGATTGTTGTTTCCGTTGATGTTGAAATAAGTTTTTTGCAACTCGCCTTCGGTTTCTATATTGAGGTTTGAAACGGTAAAAGCATTCATTTTTGAGGCGTTCAAACGGCCTATTTCGCCTTGAACCTGAAAAGTGTCCTGAGTATCGTTGATGTCAAACCGCCATTTGAGTTTTAAAGGGCTTTCATCCATAAACTTAGATTGAATATCAATAGCGGTTTCTTTTTCTCCGGCAGCATAGGTATTGCTGAGGTTTTGCATTTCGGCATTCAGGTTGGAAAATTTCACCAGGCCGGGAGCTCTGTCAGCGTGTACTCGTTCTTCATATTCAACTTGGGCATTTTCAATCATTGCCGTGTTTATGGTGAGCTTAAAAGGCAGCTCGCGCAACAATTTGCTGTAAAGAGGTTTTATGCTCGTGTCGTCTGCTACAAGCTTGTCTCTGTAAACATAAAACTCAGGGTTGTTGAATGTCAGTTTTTGGGCATTTACATTGAGGCCTGAGGTATTTTCTTCAATTAAAAAATCTTCAAAAACAACCTGTGGGACAGTCAAATCAAAATGATCTCTTTCTTTGCTGATAACCCGTGAAAGTGCTGCTTTGCTGTAGATGGTTTTTATTGCAAAATCAGTAAGCGCCAGTTGCTTGTTTTGCAACGCTAATTGGTCAACTGTCAACAGGTCATAAGGATTGATTTGAAATGAAATTTCTCCGGCGGTTAATGACACATCCTGATATTCAAAAGGAATTTTGTTGGATAACGTGGCAGCGTTTATTTTGGGTTTATCCAAGGAAAGCTCTGAAATATTGAGTGCCGCTATTGGCTTTCCTTCTTTGTTTTTTATGGAAAAAGAACTGTTTTCCAATTGAAAATTTTGAATGCTGATGGTTTTTTCAAATGGTTTGGATGCTTCTTTTTTTTCGGTTTCTTCGGGTTTTTCTGGTTGAATATAATCTATCTCAACACCTGAAAGGGAAACCGTTTTAAAAGCAATGTGGTCTGAAAAAAGCAGTTTTACATAGCTCAACCCTGAAAACCGGGCCTTTTCCAGAATTAAAGTAGAATTTTTGGAGGAGTCTAAATCGTTTTTAATTTTTATCTGAAGGTTGTGCAGGCTTGCATTGCCTTTTAAAGAATTTATTTGAAGTTCAAAATCATTGACACTGTAATGCTCCGGCAGCTCGTTGTAAATGGTAGTAACTATTCGCTTTTCAATAATGGGATTAAGAACAAACGATGCCCCAATAACGAGAACGAGAATACCCCCAATAATGATTCCGGTTAATTGAAGTTTTCGTTTCATTTATTAAATATATCCAAAAAACGCAATAGTGGTATTGTTGTTTGGTAGAAGTTAACAAAAAATTGGTTTAGAATTTTGTGATTATTAGAGGATTTAAGGTTTAAAAAAGGGCTAAATAAATGTTTTTTCAGTATTTTGGTTGAGGGATTTACTTTTTAATGACATGCAGGAAACCACACGATGTCCCGATAATTATTGGGATGCGGCAGCGGGGGGGAGTTTAGGGATAATATCAGAGAAGTGAGAGACATATTTAAAGAGGCTAAGAACAACTAAAAAACAGTTAATTATAATGAAGATTTTTGATAATAGTTTAATC